>Ga0307414_10001006_pt1 | contig 14397 bp, 8 predicted proteins | sample DK1Ometagenome_FD_203804 | JGI IMG/M metagenome (GOLD analysis project Ga0307414, IMG submission 203804) | Maize rhizosphere microbial communities from greenhouse at UC Davis, California, United States - DK15-O-3 | ecosystem: Host-associated > Plants > Roots > Rhizosphere > Soil | place: USA... | reverse complement strand
CTCGTCCGGCCGGCCGGGCATGAACCGGGCGGGCCAGTAATGCTCTGGCGCGTGGGCGATGGCGCCTATTTCGGGTGTGACCATTGCTCGCGCGCCAGCCGCAACGTCCAGTCGGATCGCGTCGAGCACCTGATGGAAATCCTCTATTCCGAAGGCTGGCGCTTTCTCGATGAAGATGGCCAGCCCGATACCACCTGCACCCTGCATTCGTTGGAGCTGAAACGCCGTGTCCCAAATCAAAGCCGTGTTCGCAAAACAGCGCCTTAACGGCGTTCTCTGCCTCGTGCCGATGGACGAGGACGGCCGGGCTCTTATGGAGAAGCTGGCAGGCGGCAAGCCCGTCATGGTCAACGTTCACTCGCCGCGCAATCCGCGCCATCACCGCCTGTTTTTCGCGCTCTATGCCAAGCTGGTCGAGGGCGGTGTGTGGGAAGGCGACGAGGAGAGCTTTCTGGATTGGGCCAAGTTTGGCGCCGGGCACGTCCGGCGCTCCATCGATCACCTGGGGAACATGCACTATGTGCCGAAATCCATCAGCTTCGAGAGCATGGATCAGGTGAAATTCGCCCGCTTCTTTGATCGGGTCTGCTATCTTGTTTTCTCCCGCCTGCTCGACGGTGATGGCACGTGGGAGAAGCTGCGCGACGATGTGACTGCCATGGTCGATCAGGGTTACAGCAGTCTGGGGCGCTACTGATGAAGGCAATTCGCAAAACGGTTGGCTGGGCCATGTTCGGCATCGGCATCATGTGCATCATCGCGGTGGTGGTGGTTGGGCTCTTGGGCGTTGCCCTGCTTATGCCCATCCACCGAATCGTGACGTACTTTGAGCGGCGCCCGCCTGGGCGGCGCAAGATCATCGCGCAGACGACGAGCAAGGCCGGGTGATCCCCGGCCTTTACTTTGTGGCGATGTCTTTCAGCATGGTGTCCACCTGCTCGAACATGCCGGCCATGGCCGCGTTCTTCTGGGCGTACCACGCATTGATTTTGGCTTCCTTCTGCTCGCGCGTCAGGTTCGGGTCATAGGTGATGGCCATCACCATGTCGGCGCCGGTGGCAAGCTGCCGATCCATCCGGCCAAACATGCGATTGATCGTCACCAACGCGGTGTTCGTCTCGTTCGACAAGAACCCCTGCAGCGGCTCGCCATTGTGCAGCGCTTCGGCCTTGAGCGCAGAGAAGGCGCTTTGCGCACCTTCGGCCCGGCGCTTCAACTCATAATAGCCATCGGTCCACTTGGTGCGGAAAGGCACTTCGCGGCCGGTGAACTGGAACGTGGCATAATCGACGGGCGAGCGCGCGAACGGCTTTTCGCCCCACTCGTCGCGCTTCCACAACAGAGCTTCGGTGGCGTCGGCCGCGATCTGCTCGACATAGCGCAGATAGCCTTGCGCATAGTGCTCGGCCATGAGCGGCGACACGCCCAGCAGCTCGCCCATCTTGCGGTACATGATCGGCGTGCGCTCGTTGTACTGATAGCGCGGCTCGCGGCTGGCCATGTATTCCGGCACGATGGCCGCACCGCGCCAATCCTTGTTCGCCTGGGCTTCCATGATCGGCTGCAGCAGGCCGGGCCATTCCCCCACCGGCGTGGAGTTGATGGCGATCCATGCGAGCTGGGACGCTGCAGCCTTGCCGTCGCGATCCTTGGCATAATTCAGCATCAGCTCGGGGATCGAGGCGAAGATATAGCCGATGTCATACGGGCGCGGGATTTTCAGCGGCGCCTTGGTGCCGGGCAGGTAAATCCACCAGAAGCGCGAGCGCTCGTCATCGGTGAGCGCCTTATAGCGCTCGTCGTCATTGTTCAGCAGCCAGAGCGCGAGCGTGGCCACGGTCAGGATCGAGCCGCGCAGCAGGAACTTGGCCTTGGCCTCGCTCAACTTGAGGAGGTTGCCGGCCGTCATCTTGCCCTTGATTTCGGCCAGCTCGCGCGCGGTCTTGTCCAAGCCCTGAATGCCGGCGTTTGCGAACGGCACGGTGCGCAGGAACTTGGCCCAAATGTCGGCGCGGCCGATCTTCGAGAAGTCGGTGGAGATTTCGCGCGCCTGCCATGCCGCCTCTGTTGGCGAGCGCCCAGCCTTGCGGCTCAAGCGATAATCGCCCACGCGAGTGCCATACTCGAACGAGGAGCTGATGCGATCCCAGCCGGCCAGCATCTTGGCGGCATGGTCCCAGCCGGTTTGCGCCGGCAAGTCGAGCTGGCGCCGCGTGCGCGTCTCGGCCGTGCGAGCCTCGACGCTGTTGCCATAGCCGCCGCCGTTCAGCATGAACTCTTTGAACGTGTCGGACTTCACCACAGTGTCCCACATGCCGCGCAGCGACGTGGCCACCGGCAAGAACTTGTTCTTGGAAAGCGCCATGGCCGAAAGCGTGTCGCGAACGAGGTTCGGGATCATAAATTGCGGCATGACTGTCACGGCGCGCGTCTGGATATTCTTCACGGACATGAAGGCGCGCAGCACGGCGCCCATCTGCATGCCGCCCATGCCGGTGAGCATGTCCACCAGCAACGGCTCGCGCACTTCAAAATAGACCTTCTCGCCGTCAATGATGGCGCTGTCCACATAGGTGTCGCCATCGGTCTTGGGCGGTTGGTTCACAAGCCAGAAGTCGAGCAATTCCGGGCGCTGCTGCAGCACTTCCGCAATCTCGTTCACGTCATAGATGGCGTTGTCCACGGCCGGCTCGTTGACGATGAAGCCATTGGAGGAAATGCCAATGCCCAGCTCGGCCATCACCTGCGCGACCTTGCGGGCCTGCTCGCCCAGCATGACGGTGACTTTCTTGCTGTCCGGCCCGATCTTGACCGCGAACATGGCGCCGTCCTGGCTGGCCATGATTTGCTTATACATGGTGGCCTTGGCGCGAGCGATCATGGCGCCGCGCACGTTGGAATAGAGCCCTTCAATGATGTTCACGGCGATGTCGCGCGTGTTGGCCGTACCGCCCGCGAGCCGCTGGCCAATGCCAGAGCCGGCCGATGCGCCGCCCTCCGCGATCATCTTGGTGATGCGATGGAACGGCACATAGCTCTTGTTGGCCTCCCCGAAGGCATCGCGCTGCGCCTCGGTGATCAGGTCCATCGACACATACCAATCGAGCATGCGCTGATTGAACTTCTGATAGGCGCCGAACACGCCGGCAAATTCCGGGTATTGCTGGCCCAGCTTGAGCCCGGCCTTGATTTCCTGCGGGGTAAACAGCTTCTCGCGGCCCTGCCCCAGCAGCTCCTTGCCGCGACGTGCCTTGAAATAGTCCATCAGCAAATCAAAGCGCTTCCAGCCGTGCTTGGCCACCGGCCAAAACACCTGCATCAGCGACTCGCCGCCGAACTGCAGCGATCCATCGACATCGAGCACCGGCGTGCCGAACTCCACCACGGCCGAATAGGTCGACTCGGCGCCGTTGGCCATCTGGAACTGCTTATAGGCGGACTTGGTGGCATCCCCGATTTCGCCGGTGGTGACGCGCTCCACCACCTTGGCGGCGTGGATATTGTCGATGATGTTCTGCCGCGCCTTTTCGAGCGGGTAGGACTGCACAAACTGCATCCACTGTTCCGTGGGCGTGTATTCCTCGCCGCTCTTGGCGCGGAGCTGGGCATGCGGTCCCTGCAGGAACCATTTGTGCATGTGCTCCTGCAGCTTGTGCATCTGGCGATCAAGCGCCGGATCGGTGGCCAGCACCTTCTCGAACTCGCGGACATATGCCGGCGCCGCGCGTGCTGCCTCGTCGTATTGCGTCAACCAGAGGCGCACGAACTCGGCAAACCCCTCTTTCTCGACGTTGCGAGGGGCGGACGTGTAGGACAGGTCTTTCACGTCCTTGCGGCCCTTATAGGACGCGGTGAATTTGCCCGCCTGGGTGTAATGGAAATCGAGATAGTGCGCCATTTCGTGCGCCATCACTTCGATGTCGTCATAGTTTTTCGTCCGCACTTCCGAATTGGACTTGCGGTAAAAACCAAGCATCGACTGGCCCTTGATCTTCCCCACATAGAGGCGCGGGCCAATGATCCCTTCGAGCTGCACGCGAATGCCCTCGCGGCGTTGCGGCCGGTCGAGTGGCGGCAGCTCGAACTCGCGATTGCCAATCTTGATGCGGTCGTTTGCCGGGCGATCTGGCACGCCTTTCTTGACGTACATGGGCACATAGCCCGGCATGGGCGTATCGACGCCCAAGGCGTCTAATTCAGCGTCCGCTTGGCTGCGATCTGCTGCCGTGCCGCTTCGATCTTGCGATACCGATTCGGCGCGCTCGATGGCAGCTTGTTCAGCGCTTCCAGATACGCCTCCCACTCGCGCAAGCTCGCGGCCGGCGACGGGCGCCGCGCCAGCTCGCTGCTGATCTTGAGCGCTTGCACTTGGAACGCTTCGTTCCCGGTCAGCTTCCCGGCTCGCTGGGACGCGCCCGCGAGGAGCCCGAGACGCAAAGATGTCGCCTTGCTGCTCGGCTTGCTTTTCACTGCGACGGCGGGCGCCATGGATGACCTCTCCCGGTGTTGGAGCCGCGCCCAAAAGCTGCGGCTGAATTGCGCTCTGCACTTCCGTGGTGATGGAAGCGAGGAACGCGGCGATGTCGGCGCGCGACTTGGCGCGGCCGAAGCCTTCACTATAGAACGCGCGGACCATTTCAATGGTTACAGGATCGACGGCGCCCGAAAGCATGTCGATCTGATCCACCGCCTCATTGATCAGAGCCTTGACTGGCCGGGACTGCTGCGCGGCTTTCGTGCGCGCGGTGTCGAGGAGCTTCAAGGCGCCCATCAGCGCGTCGGTCATGTCGTAGTCAGCACTCACGCCGGCCGCTTCGATGTCGCGGCGCATGCCCAGCCATTCGGGCGCCACGTCCGTCATGGCGCCGGTGATCGAACGCGCATTGTCGTCCACGTTCTCGGCGGCTTTCGCCACGGTGCTGGCATCGCCATAGGCGGCAGCGAGGAGCGCGCTTTGAATGCGGCGCACGCCATCGGCATTGAGCACGCCATTCCGGTCGGCCAGCGCGGCGCGCTCGGCTTGCGGGAGCTTGCCAAGGAACGCCTGGGCGAACTTGCTGCCCGGCGCCATAGGCGACACGCCCGGCTGCAGGGTATCGAGCACGCTGGCGTCAATCGCCTTGGCATCGACAAGCGCTTGCTCGGTTGCCGACATGCGCGCGATGGCGCTGGTGTTGGCAGCGGTGACGAACTCCACGCGCTCGGCCGGCGTCATTTCGGTGACGCGGCGCATGATGACGATGGGCGTGCCTTCTACGGCGTTGAACTTGTGGCCTGCCGCTTTCATGGCCTTGATATAGGCAAGGTATTTTTCCGGGTACGCCTCGGCAGCGCGGCGCAATGCCTGCACGCGACCATTGCCGCTCTCGACAATGCCATCAGGCCCGACGATGGGCGCCCCACGGTCAGCATCGGTGGAAGGCAAGAGCCGGTCAGGATCGAGGTTGATGGCCATATCCTCGATCTGCGCATCACTGGCAGCTCGTGAACGATCGCGCGGCTGCAGATCGCCGGTGGCTTTCTGCAGGCTCTCGATGGTGACGACTTCCGGCCGCACCTGCACCTTGCCGCCAGTTGGCGTGGTGACGGTGATTACTTCGCCTTGCGGCTCGGCTTTGGCTTTGGCTGCTTTTCCGCGATCTGGCTTTCCGCCTCCCTGATCAGATCGCTGCGCAGAGGGTCCGTCTTTGGCAGCTTCATCAGATCGCCAAGATACTGTTCCCACGTCGCCAGCGAGGCCGCTGGTTCCGGTGGGTCGATCAACGCTGTGGGCGGGGTCGCCGTAGAAGTTTCGTTTGAGCGCATCGACTGCCTCTTTCATGGTGTTGCGGTAGCGCGCCGATCCCTCGACGCCTTCCGGCAGTTTATAGTCGGTATCGTAGGCGATCAGCCCAGCGTCACGCCAAGCCAGCATGGACATGTGCGCAGCAACGCGGCCGAACGTGTCATTGTCCCAATTCTCCAACACCGCGCGGTCGCGCATGCCATCCGCGACAATGCCCTTGATGCGGTTCTGCCGGTTCAGCACCACGTGGTAATAATCGCTCTGCGCACTCTTGTGGTGCATCCGCTTCACGGCTTCGGGCACTTCGAGGCGGTAGGACACACCATCGTGTCCGTGCGCCCAGAGCACAGCAAGTCCAGGCGCGAAGGCGTTGGAAATATCGGCGGCGCTGAACGAGGAGCTGGAAGGGTGGTTATGGTGCGCAACCATGCCGCCATCTGGCTTAGGCATGCGCTCGATCATGGCCGCATTCAGCCCGACATTGCGGTTGATGCCCATGCCGTTGGCAATCAGCTCGCCCTTGGGGCCGAACGTCACGATGAACTCGGTTCCGGCGCTCTCGCCCTTCTCCAAGCTCTTGCCGCGCCGAACTACCAACTCGCGCGCGCTCTGCCCGGCAGTCTGGCCCGGCTGGATCACGAAATTGCCGGTCGGCTTATAGGTGCCCAGCTCCGCATCCGGCTTGCCGTCCACCAGCTCGACGGTCAGCGTCTTTTTGCCATCGGCCGGCGCCTTCTTGCTCGTCACCAACTTGCCGGTGGTGTCGATGAAAAAGCCGCTGCCCTCCTCGTTACGAACGATGAACTCGGCCTGATTAGCGCGATGTGTAGCCCAGATCACCGCATCAAGCGGAACATCGGCCGAAACGATCTGCTCGGCCCGCTTGTCGTTGCTCGCATTGCTCTCGCGCAGCCATTCGTTCTGGCCCTCGACATAGGCGCGCACGCTGTCCGTGTCGGTGATGGCCTCGCCGTCCGTGTAGATCATCAGCGTGGAAATGCCCGGTGCGACTTCTTCCCACACCAGCTCGGTGCGCTTGTTGATCCGCACGCGCTTATCGGCATCGAACTTGCGTTCAAGCTCCTTGATTTCTGCCTCGGTGGTGATCTTGCTGGACTTGTGGACGCCCGCATATGCGCGCGCGAACTTCTCGTCCATCGTCCACGACAGAACAGCGCGGCGCCCATCGGCCGGCACAGAGCCATTGATGACGTTTGGGTCTTTCTCGACCGGGCGCTGAACGCGATAGAGCTTGACCGTGCTGCCCAGCTCTTTCTCGATGGCAGCGCGCACCGGCTTAAACTCTTTCACCAGCTCCCGCGCTATGGCAGGATCGTCGCCACGCGCAGCCGCTTCCAAGCTGTGCGCATACATAATGCCCGTCGCCTGCGACCAATCCTTATCGCGCGACTTGGGACCATGCCCGACGAATTGCGAAATGGCATCAGCGGCAGCGCCATTCAGCGCCTTGTCCGCCTTGTCCATCACTTCGATCAGCTCTGGCGACAGCTCGCCCGGCTTCGGCGCCTGCGGCGTCGGGTCTTTGTCGAACGTGCCATTGAGGAGCGCGCGATAGGTGCCGGGCGCGTCGAAGGCGCGGACTTGGAACGCATCGCCATAGCGCCCGCCAATGTAGCCCTCAAGATAGGGGTTGATCGGGTTATAGCCGCCCATCTTGATGTCAGGCCCGTTCGGGTGCGGCTTCTTCTGAGGCGGCAGGCCAGCCTTGCCATCGGCCCAGCCCTGCGCGCGCTCCTGCGCAACCGGGCTTTCCGGGTGCGCATAGAACGGATTGTTGGTGTCAGTCGTCTTGCCGAACACCTTCTGGTACGACTTCGAGCGCACCACCAGCGTGCCCTCGTCGCCAGTCAGGCGCGGAGGCTTCGGCCCAAGATGGCCAACCGGCTTTTTGGGATCGCCGTTCGCCAGCCACGCCTTGAACTCGGCCGCGTCCATCGCGGTGACGCTGCCCATGCGCTTGGCGCCGGACTTGTCCGAGAACGCATTGCGATAGATCAGCTCGGCCTCGCCCTGGACTTGGGCGCCCATGATAACCTTGTGCTCGTCAAAGTCGCCGCTGTCGGGGTCGATCTGATCCACCACAAAGATCAGCGGCGATTCGGGATGCTGGCCAATGTAAACGTCCACCTGCTCGCCATCGGCGCCGGTGGTGCGTTTGATGTAGCCATAGTCTGCCGGCATGGTGACTTCCCACGCCTTGCCGTCCGTGTCGGTGCCGCGACGGATCGAGCCGCGCGGGTTCTCGATGCTGATGTTGAAGCCGTTCAGCTCCACATGCGCCTTGCGATAGTTGCCAGCCTCGATCTGGGCTGGCGTCGGGTCTGGGTTCACGTCCTTGGCGACATTGGCCAGATCGGCAGCGGTGGCGATTGGTGCCGGCGTGGCGCCGGTGGTGGCAGGAGGCGCGAGCACGCCTTGGCCAGCCTCGACAATGGCGCGCTGCTGCTTGCTCGTCTCGATCAGGTCGGCCTCTGCCTGGGCATCGGCAGGGACGCCACCAGCGCGCTGCACTGGCTCGGCCGGTGCCGTGTCAAACTCGCCGCTTTCCACGGTCGGGATCGTCGGCGCGGCAACCTGCCCAGCTTCGGTGTCCGTGGTGGCTGCAGCGCTACCCGGAACGGCCGGCGCGGCGCCACCGGGCACGATGGCCGAAACACCAGCGCCGCCCATCTTCTTGTCGGTCCACGCCTTGAAGTCGGCAACCGTCATGCCCTTGAGGAACGGATTGCTGTCCATCACCTGCTGGCTGACGAGGTTGGCGATAGGCGTGGCGTCCGGCGCCTTGAGCACCGTGTTGGCGCCACCAGAGCCAAGGAAGTGCGCGGCATAGATATTGCCCGGCGTCGGCTCGATGCCGTTGGCCTGCAGCGCGGCGCTGTTCTCGCCAATATGCGCCTCGACCATGCGGCGCTGAAACGCGATGCCTTCCGGGGTCGCATCCTTCTTGCGCGCCAAAATCTGCGCATCCGATTCGCCGGCCAGCTCTGGCGCGTTGTTCCGCACCGTGGCGATCCACGTGCTATCGATGAAGCCACCAAGGCCACCTGCAGAGCCGTTCGGGTTCTGCGCAGTCGGGTTGCCACCGCTCTCAATCGTGATGATCTGATCGACGGCCGAAACGGCGCCCGGCTCCACAGCCGTGGCCGGTGGCGCCGTTTCAGCGGGCGCAGTGGGTGCAGCGCCATCGGCAGGCGGTCCCGCCGCCTCGCTCGTCGCCGTGGCCGGTGGCGCTGCAGTCGTGTCCGGCTGCTCGCCGGTAATCGCAATCTCTGGTTCGGTCGGCAGCGGCACGATGGGCGCGAAGCCCTTGCGCTGCAGAGCTTGGTTCACGCGGTCCAACATGGTCGGGCCGGGCTTGGCCGGCGCCGCCACCTGCTCGGTCTTGGGGAACACCTGCTGAATGAAAGCCTTGCCGGCCTCGTTCGCGGCATAGATGCCCTTGTAAAGCTCGGAGCTGGCCTTTTCAGAGCCGCGCACGCCAGCATCCATCATGGTGCCAGCGATGGCGCCCATGATTGCCGCGTCCTTGATCTGGTTCAGCGCCTCGCCCATCGTCATTTCGGGCGAGAGATAGCCCTGATCGATGCCGATCTGCAGCGCCTGGGTGAGCCCTTCTTGGAAGGCTTCGGCCAAGGCGCCCTTGCCCAGATCGATGGCGAGATTGCCGGCGCCGGCCGAAAGGAACTGGCCCAGCGGCAGGAACGAGGGGATGGCCTCGGCCGACGACATCAGCGCGGCATATTCACGAGCCCGGCCGGGGTCGAGCCCTTCCATGCGGCCCTTGCCGTAATTCTGGCCGGCCGATTGCCCCATGATCATCGCCACGCCGGGCGTGGGGTTCTTGGTGATGACGGACGCGACGAGCGCCGGCAGCATTTCAGCCGTCGAGCCGATGGCGCCGGAAATGTAGTAATCGAGCGAGCCGGCCGACACGTCGATGGGCTTTAGGCTTTCCGTCTGCTGCTGATAGGTCAGCGCGGCGCCAACGGCCCGCTTGGCTGCATCCATACCGGCAGACTGAAAGAACGCCTCACGCACCACAGGATCGGACGCGGCAGCGGTCAGATCGTCCAGCCCGTTCTCGGCCGCGTAATTCTGGAAATTCGCGTCAACGGCCAAATCTTCGGGCGGCGCGGACTGCAGCGCGGTGAAGTTGTCGGACTGGCCCTCTGCCGTCATCTGCTGCAGGCCGGTAACGCCCATCTGCACGCGAGTCGGCGCGTTCTGCAGCGCCGTGCCGGTGGCCTCGGCAGTGTTCTGGTATGGCTTCAAGCCAATGCGGGCGTCGAACTCGCGCCGATCCTTGCCGGCGTAGTGCTTGGCATAGATCGCGTCGGCAAGCTGCTGGTCGGGCACGTCCTTATAGGCGTCGGGGAACCGTGCCCGAATTTCCGCCAGTGTCGCCATGTTTTAGAGCCCCAGATTGAACGGATCGCTTGCCGGGCCAGTAGCCATCGGATCGCCGCCGTTGGCAAGGGAGTTATTGGCGGCTTGGTTAGTGCCGCCCACGGTATAGCCAACCTTTTCGGCAGCGCGGCGCACAGCGTCGTTAACCGAAAGCGCCTTGTCCGCCTGCATCAGCTTCTCGGCCTCGCTGGCGACTTCGAGCGCCTTCACGGCCTGCTGCTGATCCATGCCACCGAATGAGCCATCAGGCCCGAACGTGCCGCCGAACAGCGCCGCCGTGGCGCGCGACACCGCGCTGCTGGCTGCAGTTTCAAGAGCACCACCGGCCGCGCCTTCGGCCTCTGCCTCGGCAACGGTTTCGCGAATCGAGTTGTCGCTTTTGATGCCTTCCAGCTCAATGCTGTTGTCTTGCGCGTTCTCCTGCAGGGCGATGGCATTGGTCTGGCCGCGCTCGTCCGATGCCTGGGCGTCGATGCTGTCATAGATGCTGTCGATTTCGCGGGCACGAGCGAGCTGCAGCGTCACCCATTGCGGATCATACTGCGCCGGCATGTTGCCGCGCTCCTCTGGCGGCAGAGTTTCGAGGATGGCCTGATAGGCAGCGGCCGGATCGTCTGCACTCTGCACACCATAGGCGAGCTGGCCAAGCTGCTCTGTCTTGGCCTTCTCTGCAGTGCGCGCCGCCTCGTCCATGCCGGTATAGGCAGCGGTGATGTCGCTGGCCATCTTCGGGTCGAGCGCGATCAGCGTGGCCATGCTGGCAGGGTTTGACGGGTTGGCCGTGGCAGCGGCTTGGCTGATGGCGTTGGTTTTCGCCGTTGCCGCCTCGTTCGCACCACGTGCGGCGCGCGAAGTCTTGACCGCCTCGACGGTGCGGTAAACCTCGCCCAGATCAATGCCGAGAGCGTTTGCCATTACTTGAGCATCCCATAGAGGAGATAATTCTGAATGCCGGTGTTTGCCGCGCCGGCCGCGTTCTGCCAGCCGCCAGCCCACGCCGCGCCCTGGCCGAGATAGCCCTGCGCCAGAGCGTTGCCGCCAGCGCCGATGGCGTTGTTGTTGAGCTGGCCAGCGTTGCCCGTCGCATTGGTGATCACGTCCGTGGCGCGCTGGCCGGTGCCGGCAACGGCAGACAGAGCATTGAACCGGGCGTTCTGGGCGCCCGCGTTGCGCTGATAGGCCCGGTCATACTCGTTCGATGCGAACTCCTGCCCATAGGCGCCAACAGCGGCTTGCGTGCCGGCCGAGAACAGGTTGCCGCGCGCCGATGCGCCGCGCTCGATGGCCTTCTGCCCCTGATCGAGCCGCCACTGATAGCCGGGGTCGGCCGTGAACGTGAAATTCTTGGGATCAAAGGAGCCGTCAGCGATGCCGGCCTGCAGTTGTTTCAGCGCGGCCTCGCCAGCCTCGCGCCATGGGCGCTGATCTTCGCGCTGGGTGGCCAGCGTGCGCTCGTTGCTCTCAATCTGCTGCTGGCTTGCGGTGAGCTGTGCCTGCGCTGCCTTATCGGCGGCGCTCGCGCTCGCATTGGCGGAAAGCATCGCGCCGCCCAGGCCGATGGCGGCAGATGCCAAAATTGCTGCAGTAGTGCCGATCATTTGACCACCTTGCGAAACGTCTTGTCGCGGCCCTCATAGCCCCGCCTTTTCAATAGCACTTCGACGCCCGGATGGGAAAAGTGTTCGAGCGTGGACATGTTGATGTCGCCGCCCGTCACTTCCGGCGCCATGATCATCGCCACGCCCCACTCCTCGAACGCATCGAGCAAGGCTTGCCCCTGCCGATCCTCTGCCCACCAGAACAGCTCAACCACCTGCATGTGGCTGGGCTTGTAGTAGAGCGGCGCCGCCACGCCCGCGATCACGCCGCGCTCGGACACAAAAACCCCAGCCATCGGCTGGGGGATGATGTGAGCGCAGAAGGTGCGGCACTCTTTGATGGTCGCGGGAGGCATGCCAGCGGCGTGAATGAACTTGTGGCCCAGCTCGGCCACAAGGTCGGTGTCGGAGGGAGTGGCGCGGCGAATAATCATACACCACCTGTAAAGGCCAGCGCTTGGCCGGGTTCATTCGCAAAATCCGCAATCCACTGCTGACCAGTAGCGTTCAGATGCACATCATCAACATAGAGCAAGTCAAGCGTGCCCTCGGAATACGTCTCAAACCGCGCGTAAACATCGAACAACACAACGTCCGGCGTATCACCTGCGATGGCTCTAATAACGTCAACGTAGTCTGGGAGCGCAGCCCACGCCGCGCCGCGCGCCACTGGCGGCGTGCAGAGTGTGAACCGGGCGCCGACGCCTTGCGCCCTGGCGATCATTTCACGTATCGCAGCTTCATAATCGACAAGCGGAGTATTGTGCGGAGCGGCACAGTCATTCGTTCCGCACATGAGCGATACCGCCCTCGGCCCATAGGCCAGCACGTCTTGATCAAACCGCGCCAACATTTCCAAGGACGTTTCGCCGTCTATGGCCGAATTGACCACGGCTCTAAAACCACGACTCGGCCCAATAAGCGCCGGGTATGCCTGCGGTTTGCTTGGCCTCCAAGTGATGCTGTCGCCTATAGAAACCAAGTCAAAGATACCTCCGGAAATATTCATAACCCACGACAACCAAGCCGCCCAACGGGTTCGTGCCGGTCATGTAATAGGCAACCTGTTGAGGCGTCGAAAGCACGACTTTACCCAAAGCCGTCACGCTATAGGCAGCACCCACGGAGCCGCCCACTTGCTTCTTTCCATAGGTCGCAGTCGTGCCCGAACCTGCCGCGCCGACCTGAATAAAAATCGCATTTGTTCCAGACGACGATGCAAATTCGCCCATGAACTCCACGGTGCTGGCGTTGGGCGGAACCACGGAGCTAAGGTCAACTGTAGCGTATGAAGTGGAAGTGCCGCCGCTCAAAACGCGGTGTGTTGAAATCGGCTCCCCAACCAAAACCATGTCGTTGAACTGGATAAACTTAAGGAAGTTGCCCGAACCATCGTTCCGAACAGTCCCGACGAGGCCCTTAAAATCGCTGATGGCGTCTGGATCATTGGCGCCGCTGATGCTGGTGTCGAGCCACGCATATGGCACGCCGCCGTCCTCGCTGACCCACAGATAGTACCAAGTGCTATTTGCCTCAGTCAGACCACTACCGCGCCCATTCTTGCCGCTTGTCGCCATATCGACGGTCAGATTGACATTCGCGACGGACAAGGCAACGCCATCAGTATCGCGCAGCACGATGCGATCCGCATCAATATCCACGGTCGCTGCCGTGACATATTTGATAATGAGGTTGACCGCCTCGCCTATGGCAGCAGTGAGCTGATCGTTCGCGCCCGCCGCATCAATAGCTGCTTTCACACCTTCCGAAGTCGCCGCGCGATCCTGATCCAGACCGGCGACTGTTTCAGCCGGTGTGGCCAACTCGACAATGCCAGCCTGAATAGACGAAGCATCGGGCAAGTCCGCCCAATCTGCATCTTGCTCCGTGGCGCTCTCTTTGCGGAGGAACTGACCTGTGGTGCCGCCTGCAGGCAGATCAACGCCAGCGTCCAGCCATTCGGTGCCGGTTTCATCGCCCTTGACGGTAAGCACCTTGCCGGCATCGCCCGAAACGATGACAGGAATGTCCACCGCCGCCGCTGCCGCCACCGCCTCGTCGCGCGCCGTCTCGGCTTCATCGCGGAAATTCTGGGTGTCGGCCTTGATGATGTTCAAGTCCGTGGTGATCGCATCGCCGGTCGCATCGAGCGCCGCCTGGGCGTCGGTCACAGCGGTGGTGATCGTCGCCACGCCCGCATCGGTGGCGGCAATGGCGTCGTCGCGCGCGGTGTTGACCGTGGAGATTGCAGACGTGGCGGTGGCGTCGATGGCGCCCTGCGCCGTGGTGCTCGCCGTGTCGATGTCAGCAAGCGCCGCCGCGCGATCTGCCGCGATGGCCGCAATGGCGGCTGCAGCGTCCGTGTCGAACGTCGAGATAAGCCCCTCAACGTAAGTGACTTGGGCATTGACCGTCACCACGTCCGCCGCCGTGGCGGCAACTGCAGCGTCGATGGCCACGAACGCCGCCGCGATGTCGTCGGCAACGCCAGCGGCCGAACGAATGGCCTCCTGCAGCTCTACCTCGTCGGGGCCGGGGTTCAGCAGATAGTCGATGAATGAACGGCTTGCCATGGCTATGCCTCGT
>Ga0307414_10001005_pt1 | contig 14403 bp, 14 predicted proteins | sample DK1Ometagenome_FD_203804 | JGI IMG/M metagenome (GOLD analysis project Ga0307414, IMG submission 203804) | Maize rhizosphere microbial communities from greenhouse at UC Davis, California, United States - DK15-O-3 | ecosystem: Host-associated > Plants > Roots > Rhizosphere > Soil | place: USA... | reverse complement strand
CGCACCGTACGGCCGAGGATCTCGCTGATCGTGTAGAGGAGGTTGATCTCCTCGTAGCGCTCGGCGAGCTCCGTGGCGGCGTGCTCCACCTCGAGCGCCGACTGCACGTACTGCGTGACGACCGGGAGGAGGAAGCTGAGGTAGCCCTCCAGCGGGTGCCCGCTGTCGGGCGGGCAGGGGCCGATGGAGACCCACGCGCGGCGTGCACCCGGCACGCTGGCGACGAGCAGCGTGCCGTCGGCAGTGTGGATCTCGTGCGGGGGACCAGCGGGCTCGGGGAGCAGCGCGGCCGGCGGCGGACGCAGCCCGGGCGAGGCGAGCGCCTCGGCGACCAGTCCGCCGTCGGGGCGCGGCTGAAGCCAGACCCCGGCATCGCATCGCGTGGCCTCACGGAAACCCTGCAGGACCACGCCGAGCTCCTTCATCCCCGTCGCAGCGTCAGGCGGACGACGTTGCCGTGGTCGTTGAAGCGCTCGACCCGGTCCATCAGGCGTCGCATCAGGTAGAGCCCCCGACCGTCCTCGCGGGACAGGTTTTCCGGCGAGGTGGGATCGGTCATGCAGCGCTCGAAGTCGAACCCCTGCCCCTCGTCCGCGACCTCCATCACGAGCTCCGTTTCGTCCACCCGGGCGCGGACGCGGACGTGCTTGCGGCGGTCGTCGCCGTTGCCGCGCAGGATGGCGTTGGAGAGCGCCTCGGTGAGCGCGACGGGGACGTTCAGCGCGCACTGCCGCGCGGAGTAGGCGAACTCCTCGCACTGCCGGATGATGACGCCGACGACGCGCTCGATGTAGTTCACGTCGCTCGGGAAGTCGAACTCGAGGTTCACGCGCATGCGCTCGGCGGCCGGCGTGGCGCCGTTGTCGGCGCCGTGGGCGAGGACCGGGGGCTGGCCACGGTGCAGCGGGGTGCGGACGGCGCCCGTTCGGGCGTCGGCCGGCGCGGGGTCCGCACTCGGCGCGGGCGTTGCGGCGCGGTTCGCGGCGGACGACGGGTCGCCCTGTCCGTCCGCGCTGCCGTTCGGCGCCGCGTCAGCTGGGTGCTCTGTCATAACCTTCCTGCACCGGGGTGCCACAAGCGATACGGCGCAGCGCGCCGGGGAGGCGCGCCACGCCGGGGGGCGCCCGGCGGCCGGAGTCGCCCCGCGCGGTGGCGGGGGGGCGGCTCCGCCGCAGGGCGGTCAGAAGCTCTCGAGGGCCCGCTCGCGCGTGTCCGCGATCTGGAAGAGCGTATCCAGCTTCGTGAGCTCGAAGAGGGTCTTCAGGTCGTCGTTGAGGTTGGCGAGGCGAAGCTCCCCCCCCTGCTCGCGAATCTTCTTCGAGAGCGAGACGAGCACGCCGAGTCCGGAGCTGTCGATGTAGCCCGTCTGGCTGAAGTCGATGAGGAACTTCTTCTCCCCGCGCTCCAACTCGTCGAGCACCTTCTGCTTCAGCTCCTGGCGGTTGCCGACGATGAGCTGCCCTTCCACGTCCACTACGACGATCTCACCCTGCTTCTTGATCGAGAAGCTCATTTGCTCTTTCTCCCAGCGGGACGTGTGCCCTTCTTACGAGTTCGAGGGGCCATGCGCCTGGAGCGCGGTAATGGCCGCCACGTTGATAATGTCCTGCGAAACGGCGCCGCGCGAGAGATCGCTGCACGGCCGCGCCAACCCCTGCACGATCGGCCCGACCGCGCTCGCGCCAGCCAGGCGCTGCACCAGCTTGTAGGCGATGTTTCCGGCGTCCAGCGAGGGAAAGACGAGGACGTTGGCGCTCCCGGCCACCCGGCTCCCCGGCGCCTTCCGCGCGGCCACGGAGCGGACGAGCGCGGCGTCACCTTGCAATTCTCCGTCCACGGCGAGCGACGGCCGGCGCTCGCGCGCCAGCTCCACTGCCCGCCGCACCGCGTCCACGCTCGGCCCGGTCCCGCTCCCCCGCGTGCCGAAGGAAAGGAGGGCGACGCGCGGCTCGTCGCCGACGATTCGCACCCGGTCGTCCGCCGCCGCCAGCGCGATGTCCGCCAGCTGCTCGGCGGTGGGGTACGGCACCACTGCGCAGTCGGTGAACGTCAGCACCGCCGACCCCGCGCCCTCCTCCTCGCCGACCGGCGCCCGCAAAACCATGTAAAACGCGCTCGACACGGTCCGCACGCCCGGCGCCGCGCCGACGAGCCAAAGGGCCGCCCGCAGGACGTCCGCCGTCGTGTGGGCGGCCCCGGCGACGCAGCCGTCGACCTCGCCGAGCGCGACGAGCGCGTCGGCGAAGTATAACGGCGTGTCCAGGGCCCGCGAGGCGGCTTCCTCGGAGAGCCCCTTGGCACGGCGTCGGGCGAACAGGAGCTCAAGCGCCGCCCCGCGCCGTGGGTCCGTCGCCGGGTCCACGACCGGCAGTCCGAGGCTCGCGGCGGCGGCGTGGGTCGCCGGCTGCGCGGGGTCGAGGACGAGTACGGGGTCCACGATCCGCTGCACGGCGAGAGCCCGCACGGCGTCCAGTGTCCGCACGTCGGCGCTCTCCGGGAAGACGATCCGCCGCCGGCTCGCTGAGGCCCGCGCCCGGACGCGCACGAGGAAGTCCGCGCAGGCCGGGGCCAGCGGCTCGGCCCGACGAGCGCTCAGCGTCCCCCCCCGAACCGTGCCGCGAGCGCCTTCGCCACCTCAGGGTGGACGAGGCCCTCTACGTCGCCCCGGAAGTGCGCGACCTGCCGGACGAGGCTCGAGCTGATGTAGGTCGTCTCCAGCGATGGTACCATGAACACGGTCTCGATCTCGGGCGAGAGGTGGCGATTCATGAGGGCCATCTGGAACTCGTACTCGAAGTCCGCCACCGCGCGCAGGCCGCGGATGAGCAGTCGCGCGCCGACCTGCCGCGCGAAGTCCACGAGGAGGCCGTCGAACTGGCGCGCCTCGATCCGCGGCTCGTGCCCGACGGCGAGCCGGATCAGCTCCATCCGTTCCTCAGCCGAGAACAGCGGCTGCTTGGTGACGTTGGTCGCCACGGCCACGACCAGCCGGTCCACGAACTCCAGGCTCCGCTGCATCAGGTCCTCGTGCCCGCGGGTGATCGGGTCGAAGCTCCCGGCGTAGATCGCGACCTTGGTCATGACGTGGGGTTGGGTGGGCGTGGCCGGGGCGCTGGCCGGCTAGTCGGTGGCGGAACGGAAAAACGTGATCGCCGTAGTGCCGTAGCGGCGCGTGTCGCCCGCGCCGGGCAGTGGGTCGAAGGCGCTGTGCTCGACGCAGAGAAGCTGGGCGAACGGGACCTCGAGCCACCGCTCGACGATCCGCTGCGCGAGTCCGGTCTTGTAGGGCGGGTCGGCGAAGGCGACGTCGAACGCGGCCGGGCCGAGCGTCTGGACGAACTTCACGGCGTCGGCTCGGTGCACGACGGCGCTCTCGCCGGCGCCGAGCGCGCCGAGGTTGGCGCGGAGGGCGGCGAGACTCGGTGCGGCGCTCTCCACGAACTCGGCGCAGTGGGCGCCCCGCGACAGCGCCTCGATGCCGAGCGCACCCGAGCCGGAGAAGAGGTCGAGCACGCGGGCGCCGGGGAGGGCCGTGCCGACGATGCTCATCCACGCCTCGCGCACGCGGTCGGCGGTGGGACGCACGGCGTCGCCGGCCGGGGCCTTGATCGTACGGCCCCGCCAGCGGCCGGCGACGATGCGCACGCGGCGGCGGGCGGCTAGCGGCGTGCGCTGCCGCGGATGTCCGCCAGCCGCGCGACCAGCCGGCTCGCGCCGTTCCACTCGTCTCGCTCGAGGCGGAAGGCGACGTCCACCGTCTCGCCATCGCGGAACTCGGCGGCGCGGCTGCCCATCCCCCATCCGATCGCCTCCATCTCGCCCGACCCGGTGCGGAGGCGCAGCTTGAGCCCGTCCTGCCCGATGAGGCGCGGCGCGCCGAGCAGCGCGACGTCGCGTGCCACGAGAACCGGCGACGGGTTGCCCATGCCGAACGGCTCGAAGTGGCGCAGCAGCGCCTCGAGGTCGCCGTTCGCGCCGTCGATCGCGATCTCGAGGTCCACGCGCATCTCGGGCACGAGGTCGTCGGCCGTCAGGCGCTCGCGGGCGACCTCGTTGAAGCGCTCGGCGAACGCCTCGACCCGGTCCGCGGCGATCGTCACGCCGGCCGCCGAGCGGTGCCCGCCGAAGCGCAGCAGGAGGTCGCGGCACGCGCCGAGGCCGGCGTGCAGGTCGAAGGCGGGGATCGAGCGGCCCGAGCCCTTTCCCTCAGCGCCGTCGAGCGCGACGAGCACGGTCGGGCGCGCCGTCTCCTCGACGATCCGCGACGCGACGATCCCGATCACGCCGGCGTGCCACCCCTGCCGCGCAAGCACGAGCCCGTACGTCGCGTCGAGATCGAGCCGGTCCACCATCTCGCGGGCCTCGGCGAGCGTGCGGCGATCGAGGTCCTGACGCTCGCGGTTGAGCTGCTCGAGCTCGCGCGCGATGCGGTTCGCGTCCGCCTCGGACTCGGTCGTCAGCAGCTCCACGCCGCGCAGCGCGTGTCCAAGTCGGCCGGCCGCGTTGAGCCGCGGGGCGAGGATGAAGCCGACGCGCCCCGCGGTGAGCGGCTTGCCCTCGAGCCCCGACGCGCGGATGAGCGCGCGCAGCCCGGGGTTCGTCGTCTCCTGCAGGAGCTTCAGCCCATAGCGCGCGAAGACGCGGTTCTCGCCGCGCAGCGGCGCGATGTCGGCGATCGTCGCCAGCGCGACGAGGTCGAGCATGTGGTAGACTGGCGCGTCACTCCGCCCCAGCTCACGCGCGACGGCGGTCGCCAGCTTGAACGCGACGCCGACCGCCGCAAGGTCGTCGTCCGGGTAGCTGCAGTCGGGCTGCTTCGGGTTGAGCACGGCGAGGCAGCGCGGCAGCGGACCGCCCGGCAGGTGGTGGTCGGAGACGATGACGTCCACGCCGGCCTTGCAGAGCGCGTCGATCGGCTCGAGGGCGCTCGTGCCGCAGTCGCAGGTGACGACGACGGAGGCGCGCGCGTCGAGCGCGGCGCGGACGCCGGCCATCGAGAGGTCGTAGCCGTCCTCCAGCCGCCGTGGGATGAACGGGACGACGTTGCCGCCGAAGGTGCGCAGAGCGCGCGTGAGCAGCGTCGTCGAGCAGATCCCGTCCACGTCGTAATCGCCGTGGACGAAGATCGTCTCCCCGGCGCGCACGGCGCGCGCGAGTCGCTCGGCAGCGCGGTCCAGGCCGAGCAGCGCGCGCGGGTCGTGCAGCTGCTCGAGGCGCGGGCGCAGGAAGCGCTTGGCCCGCTCCGGCTCGGCGTGGCCGCGGGCGACGAGGAGTCGGCAGATGGCCTCGGGGAGGCGGAGCTCGGCCGCGAGGCCGGCGAGCGCGGCGGCGTCCGGCGTCGCGGGAAGAACCCAGCGCGGCTGCGGGCGCGGGCGGGCGGGAGGCGCGGTCACCGGCTCAAGCTACCGACGCCCCGGGGGGGCGACAAGGATCATTCGGCGGCATAGAGGAGCACACCGCACGCCTCGCACACCTCGATCGACCCGGTGCGCGCCATCACGCTGCGGCGCTGCAGTGGGAGGGCCGTGTCGCAGTTCGCGCACGCCGCGCCGCGCAGAGGGAACACGGCATCGTCGTGGCGGCGCGCCTCGATCCGCTCGTACCGGCCGAGCAGCGGCCCGGGGACCGCGGACGCCGTCCCCGACCGCTTGCCGCGCGCCTCGGCGATCGCCGCGTCGAGGCGCGCGACCTCCGCTTCCACCTCGCGCCGCGCCTCGGTCTGCTCGCCGTCCACTTCGGCGAGGGCCTGCTCCTGCATCGAGACCGCCTGGCGTGCGTCGCTCAGGCGGTGGATGCCGGCCTGCAGCCCGCTCTCCTCCTCGGCGAGGATGCGGCGCGCCTGCTCTACCTGCGAGATCGCGGCGGCCGAGTCGCGTGTGCGCCGAACCTGCTCGAGCTGCGCGACGTTGCGCTCGTGGAGCGAGCGGTGCTCCTGCACGCGGCGCTCGAGTTCGTGGAGCTTGCGCTCCTGCGCCTCGGCGGCCTGGCGGGCGCGGTCGAGCGCGTCGGCGGCGACCTGGCGGCGGCGCTCGAGGTCGAGGAGGCGCGGCTCGAGGGCGCGGCGGCGGCGCTCGAGGGCGCGGATCTCGGCGTCGTCGCGCTGGACGGCGAGGAGGGCCTGGAGTTCGGCGTTCACCGGGGTTCGGAGCGGGGTGGAGTGCGGGGCAGGCTCCTGCCCACCTTGAACTGTCGGGCGCCGAGCACGCGGCGCTCCTTCGAGAGAGCGTTCTTGCGGGCGATGAGGCGGTCCTTCTCGTCGCCATCCGCGAGCTGGATCTCGGCCTGGAGCCTCGCGATCTCCTCGTCGAGCTCGCGCACGCGCAGCTGGTGCAGCGCGCCGCCAAATACGACCTCGGGATCGCCGACGAGCGGCTCGCCGACGAGCGAATCGAGCAGGCGCGCGGCGCCGTCGGGAAGCGCCGACGCGATTTCCTCGAGCGGCGTGTCCGCGTCGCCATCGAGCAGCGCCCAAAAGATCTCGCGGTAGGCGGGATTGCGGAAGGCGTCGCGCCCGTGCCGCTCGGCGACGACCTCCACCCGCCCGCGCTCGCGCAGCATGACGCGGAGCAGCTCGCGCTCGGGTCCGGCGCCGGCCGAGATCTTGGGAGGCGCCTCGGTGCTGCGCCACTCCTCCACCTCGCGCCGGCCGTAGCGCCGGCGGCGGTCGAAGCCGCGCCGCCGAAAGCCTCCGCCCCCGCCGTCGAACGGCGGCGGCTCGTCGGGAGGCGGCGCGCCGTCGTCCGGCGGCGCGTCGGGACCGCTGGACGATCCCCCGCCCCGTGGCGCGCCGCCGCGTCGCGGGCGGTCTCCCGCCGCCGCCTCGGCGACGAGCAGCTCGCGCGTGACGCCGGCGGCCTCGCTGAGCCGCGCCACGTAGATCTCCCGGGTCAGCGCGTCGGCCGTCGCGCGGATCGTCGGGAGCAGCTTGTCGATCGCCCGGCGACGCCGGTGCAGGTCGGCGAACCACCCCTTGCGCTCGAGGATCTGCACCTGGCGGTCGAAGACGTCGATCGCGTCGGCGAGCTGCGCCTCGAGGCGCTCGCGGCCGTACTTGCTCACGAACGTGTCCGGGTCCTCGCCCTCGGGGAGCGACACGACGCGGACCGACGCGCCGAGGGTCAGCAGCTCGAGCCCCGAGCGAAAGGTCGCCTTGAGTCCCGCGTCGTCGCTGTCGTAGAGGAGGAAGACGTTCTTCGCGTAGCGCGTCAGCAGCGCGGCCTGCTCGGGCGTGAGCGCCGTGCCGAGCGGCGCCACGACTTCCTCGACGCCGGCCGAGGCGATCCGTACGACGTCGAAGTACCCCTCGACGAGGATGACGCGGTCCGCGCGGCGGATCGCGTTCTTCGCCTGGTGCAGGTTGTAGAGCAGCCGCCGCTTGGCGAAGACCGGCGTCTCCGGGGAGTTGAGGTACTTCGCCGCGCCCTCGCGCTCGGCGAGCAGGCGCCCGCCGAATCCCACGGGGTGCCCGGCCACGTCGTGGATCGGGATCATGAGCCGGTCGCGGAAGCGCGAGAACGCCTCCCCCGCCCCGTCGCGCTGGCTGAGCAGGCCGGCCTCGAGCAGGCGCGCCTCGTCGAATCCGAGCCCCGTGAGATACGTCATGAGGGCGTTGGCGGGCGGCGCGTAGCCGATGCCGAACCGGTCGCCGACGGCGCGGGTGATGCCGCGCGAGTCGAGGTAGGCGCGGGCCGCGGCGCCGGCCTCTCCTTCCCAGAGCATCCGCTGGAAGTACTCGCCCGCCGTCGCGTTGAGCTCCCAGAACGGTTCGCGGGTGTCCTTCTCCGGCGTGCGGCGGATCGTCTCCACGACCTCCACGCCCACCTTCTCGGCGACGATGCGGATCGCCGTCGGGTAGTCCACGCCGAGCGTCTTCTCGAGGAAGGTGAAGACGTTGCCCGACTCGTGGCAGGTGAAGCAGTGGTAGACGCCCTTGTCGGGCGAGACGCTGAAGTTCGGGTTCTTGCCGCCGTGCAACGGGCAGGGCCCGCGGTAGTTCCGCCCCATCCGGCGCAGCTTCACCTGCTCGCCGATGATCTGCACGATGTCGGCGGCCTCGCGCACCTTCTCGATCGTCTCCTCGGAGATCACGCGAGCTCGGCGACGGTCACGCCGGCGCCCCCCTCGTTCCACGCGCCGAGCCGGAAGGTCTTGACGCGGGTGTCCTTGCGCAGCATCTCCGTGACCCGCTCGCGCAGGGCGCCCGTTCCCTTGCCGTGGATCAGCCGCACCGCCTTGAGGTCGGCGCGGATCGCGGCGTCGAGCGACTGGAGGACGATGTCCCCGACCTCGCCGACGCGCATACCGCGGAGATCGATCTCGCTCGGCGCGTGCACCTCCGGCAGGTCGCCGAGCAGCGGGACGTTGATCTCGGGCCTGGCCGCCTGCTGCGACGACCGACGCAGCGTCGCCGCCGGCACCGTCATCTTCACCGCGCCGACGGCCACGACCGCGTCCGATTCGCGCAGCTCGACGAGCCGCCCGACGCGGCCGCCGAAGCTCTGCATCTCGACGAGGTCACCGACGCTCACCGCCTCCTCGCGTGCGCCGCTTGCGGCCGCCACGGCCGGGCGCCCCTCGCGCGTCTGCCGCCGCTCGCGGCGCTCGATCGCGTCCAGCGCCTCGCCCTGCTCGGCGGCCATCCGCTCGGCGGCCTGTCGCGCCGCCCGCGCCGTCTCGTCGAGCGACTGCGCGCCGGCGGCCTTGAGCTCCTTGATCGTGCGCTCGATCTCCGCCCGCGCCTCGAGCAGGTACCGCCGCGCGTCCTGCCGCGACTGGCGCTCGAGCTCGCGCTCGCGGTCGCGCACGTTGCGCATCCGGTCGGCGACGCGCCGCGCCTCGAGCGCCACGCGCTCGCCGGCCGCGTTCACCTCGCGCTCGCGGTCGGCCAACGCGGCGTCGCGCCGCTCGAGGTCGGCGAGCAGGGCGTCCACGTCGCGCTCGCCCTTGGGCAGCCGCTCGGTGGCGCGCTCGAGGATGCGCTCGGGCAGCGCCAGCCGGCGCGCGATGCTGATCCCGTACGAGCGCCCGGGGATCCCCTTGACGAGGCGATAGGTCGGCGCGAGCGCGACGGCGTCGAACTGAAGCGACGCGTTCACGATACCGCGGACCTCGGTGGCGAGCTCCTTGAGCGCGCCGAGGTGTGTGGTCGCGACCGTAGTCGTGCCGCGCGTCGTCAGCTCTTCTAGGATCGCCCCGCCGAGTGCCGCGCCCTCGAGCGGGTCGGTTCCGGAGCCCAGCTCGTCGATCAGGACGAGCGAGTCGTGCGTCGCCGAGCGCAGAATCTCGGCGAGGTTCTTGAGGTGCGCGCTGAACGTCGAGAGGCTCGCCTGGATGGACTGCTCGTCGCCGACGTCGGCGAAGAAGTCGTCGAAGACCGCGATCCGGCTCTCCGGGCCAACTGGCGCCGGGATCCCCGTCTGCGTGAGCAGCGAGAGGAGCGCGATGGCCTTCAGGAGCACCGTCTTGCCGCCGGTGTTCGGGCCGGAGACGAGGAGCGTGTGCTCACCGGGGACCATCTCGAGGTCGAACGGCACCACGCTGCCGTGCTGCGCGAGGAGCAGCGGGTGGCGCCCGTCGCGGATCGCGAAGCCGCCGGCGGGCGACGAGAGGTCGGCGGGCGCGCACCGGAGATCGGCGGCGAAGCGCGCGCGCGCGTACAGCGTGTCGAGCTCGACGAGCGCGTCGAGCGCGCCGAGCATCTCGTCGCGGATCGGGCGCAGGGCGTCGGTGAGCTCGCGGAGGAGGCGGTCCACCTCGCGCAGTTCCTCGGCCTCCAGCTCGCGGATGCGGTTGCCGAACTCCACCGCCGCCGGCGGCTCCACGAAGATCGTGCCGCCGGTGGACGAGGCGTCGTGCACGATGCCGCCCACGACGGCACGGCCGCCTGCCCGTACCGGGATGACGTAACGGCCGTTGCGCATCGTCACCGACATGTCGGGCACCTGGTGGTGCGGCTCGAGCTTGGCCATCAGGCGCTCGAGCAGCTTCACCAGTTCCCCCTGCGCGCCGCGGAGGTCGCGGCGCACGCGGCGCAGCGTCGGCGAAGCGTCGTCGCGCACCGAGCCGTCGTCGCCGATCGTGCGCTCGATGGCGCCCTCTGCGTCGCGCTGCGATGTGAGGCGCGCGGCGAGGGGCGCGAGGACGGCGACGACCACCGACGGGCGGCGGGGGTCGGTGAGCTGCTCGCGCGTGCGCCGCGAGGAGCGCAGGAGGACGCCCCCGGCGAGTAGCTCGGCGCCGCTCCACGACGTGCCCTCGATGCGAAGGCGGCCGAGCGGCCGCGTGAGGTCGGGGACGGGCTCCGGGGACCAGCCGTCCTCGCCGCCGAGCAGGGCGCGCATGGCAGCCACCCGCCGCAGCTCGGCCTCGATCCACTCCCGGTCGGTGCGTGGCTCCGCCGCGCGGACGCGCGCCGCGCCGAGCTCCGAGGACGCGCGTTCGGCGACGACGGCGAGGGCACGCGGGAATTCGAGGACGTGGAGGGCGTGGGCGTTCATGGCGCGTCTTTTACCCGCCCCGCGGCCGTGGGGTGCCGGCCGCCGCCGCGCGACCCTCCGGGCAGCCGCTCGCGGCGGGTGGGCGGGTGCGCATCGTCACCCCTTGCGGGCGAGCTCCTCGCGCACGATCGCGTTGATCACCGTGCCCTCGGCCCGCCCCTTGAACTGCGGCATCACCTTCCCCATCACGGCCCCGACATTCGTCGCGCCGCCCTCGATCGCGACGACGACGGCAGCGCGGATCTCGGCCGGGTCCACCTGCGGCGGCAGGTACTGCTCGAGCACCGCGACTTGCGACCGCTCGACGGCGGCCAGGTCCTCGCGCCCCGCCGTCTCGAACATCTCGAGCGACTCCCGACGGCGCTTGATGCCGCGCCGCACGACCTCCAGCACGTCCTCGTCGCCGGGTTCGCGCTGAAGCTCGATGCGGCGGTTCTTCACGTCGGCGAGGATCGTCGAGAGGATCAGCGTGCGCGCCTTGTCCTGCGCCTTGCGCGAAGCGGTGAGGTCGGACTGCAGTCGTTCGAGGAGCGAGGGCATGGGAGAGTGCGGGAGGGCGTCGCGCGAAGCGGCGGACGGCGCAAATCTAGTGTGCGGCCCGCCAGCGGGCGATATTGCGCCGATGGAGCTTACCCGCCGCCGCTTCGTCGGCGCCGCGGCCGGCGGCCTGGCGGTGCTTGGCGCCGGGTCGCTCGTCCGCTCGAACCAGGTACACGCCGTCCGGACTGCTCCGCCCCGCCCCCACGCCCGGCCGGCGGGGCTCCGGGTCGCGCTCGCGACCGACATGCACGCGCCGCAGGCGTGGATGGACGCCGGCGCCCTCGCGCGCATGGTCGGCGGCTTCGATGCCGACCTCCTGGTGGTGGGTGGCGACGCGATCAACCGCCGCGGCGACGAGGGCCTCGTGGGGGCCTACGGGGCGCTCCCAGCGCGGGCCGGCAAGTTCGCCACGCTCGGCAACTGGGAGTACCAGGGCGCCTGCGACGTCGCGACCCTCCGGCGCGAGTACGAGCGGGCGGGCGTGCGGCTCCTCGTCAACGAGGAGGCCGTCGTGGACGTGCGGGGGGAGCGCGTCCGGATCGTCGGCCTCGACGACTTCCTGCGCGGCAGCCCGCGCCTCGACCTGCTCGACCGTGCCGCGCCGCGGACCGACCGCACGATAGTCGTCTCGCACTGCCCGGTGCTCTTTGACGACGTGGCGCGCGTGGCGCGCTCGCCGCATCTCGTGCTCGCCGGCCACACCCACGGCGGCCAGATCACGCCGTTCGGTCACGTCTTTCTGGTCCCACCGGGAAGCGGGCCGTTCGTGCGCGGCTGGTACCGCGCGCCACGCGGGCACCTGCTCTACGTCAGCCGCGGGCTCGGGAACGCGACCGTGCCGTTCCGCGTCGGCGCCTCCCCCGAGATCTCGCTCCTCTCCGTCTGACGACTCGGCGAGCGCGTCAGCCCGGAGGCCAGCCGAGCCGCCGGCCGCCGAGCAGGTGCAGATGGACGTGGAACACCGTCTGCCCGGCGTCGGCGTTCGTGTTGACCACCGTGCGGTAGCCGCCGGCCGCGACGCCCTCCTCGCGCGCGATGCGGGCCGCGAGCAGCGAGAGCTGGCCGAGCACGTCGGCGTCGCCCGGGCCGGCGGCGTCCAGCGACGGGATGTGGCGGCGCGGCACCACGAGCACGTGCAGCGGGGCCTGTGGGTTCACGTCGTGGAACGCCACGCACTGCTCCGACTCGGCGGCGATCTTGGCGGGGATCTCCCCGGCGACGATGCGGCAGAAAAGGCAGGCGTCAGCCATGCGGCTCCGGGGCGGGCGGCGGTGAGAGGACCAGCGCGGCGCGGACGACGGCGAGCGCCGCGAGCGCCGCCGTCTCGAAGCGCAGAATGTGGCCGCCGAGCGACGCCGGCGCAAAGCCCGCCGCGACCAGCTCGTCGCGCTCGGACCGCTCGAGCCCGCCCTCTGGCCCGACGGCGATCGAGACGACGGGCCCCAACGGCAGCGAGAGGATGGGCGGACCGTCGGCGTCGAGGACGATGCGCGTGCCGGGCGGCGTCGCCGCGATCGCCCGCTCCACCGTCGCGTCGGGGTAGTTCGCCGGGAGCCAGGCGCCCTCGCACTGTGTGAGCGCGGCGGCCATCCGCGCCCGCACCTTGGACTGGAACGTCGCGCCCTCGCCCCGCGGCGACACGCTGCGTGACCGCCGCCAGAGCACGGGGCGCCAGCTCGTAGCCGCGAGCTCGACGCACTTCTCGGCGAGCAGCAGCATGCGGTCGCGGTCGGCGACGGGGACGAGCAGGTGGACGGCCGACGGCGGGTCGCGCCGCTCGACGCCTACGACGTCCACCACGGCGTGCCCCTTCGCGACGCGGACGAGCCTTCCCTCGGCCACGGCGCCAGCGCCGTCCACGAGCGCGAGCCGCTGGCCGACGTCCAGCCGCCGCACGCGGATGTGGTGCGCGGCGTCCTCGCCGAGGGTGACCGAGCCGCCTTCGGCGAACGGCCCCTGCGCGAAGAACGTGGCTACCGTCGGGCGATCGACGCGCTCCACCAGAGCTCCTCGCGGTCCTCGTCCACCACGCGCCAGCCCTCGGCCGCGATCGCGGCGAGCATCGCCTCGCGCTCCTCGTACAGGACGCCAGAGAGGATCGCGCGGCCACCCGGGGCCAGCGCGTCGGCGATCCTCGGCAGCAGCTGCAGAAGGACGGACGAGATGATGTTGGCCAGCACGAGGTCCACCGGCGCGACGAGCGGCAGGAGCACGCCGGCGTCCCCCTCGACGACGACCACGCGGTCGGTGACGCCGTTGCGCGCCACGTTCTCCTCGGCGTTGCCGATCGCCTCGCTGTCCATCTCGACCGCGACGACGCGCGACGCGCCGAGCTTGGCGGCAGCGATCGCGAGGACGGCGCTTCCGGCGCCGAGGTCGGCGACCGACTCGCCGACGCGCACGATCCGCTGCATGAGTCGCACGACGCCCCGCGTCGTCGGGTGCTCGCCGGTGCCGAACGCCATTCCGGGGTCGATGACGATCGTGCGCGACGGGTCGGAGTCGGCGGCGAGCCAGGGCGGCGCCACCACCAGGTCACCGAGCCGATGGGCGCCGACGCGCTCCTTCCACGCCTCCGACCAGTCCACCGCCGGCGCCACGCCGACTTCCACCTGGGCCCGCGCATCGGCGGCCAGTACGGCGGCACGTACGGCTTCGACGTCGGTGCCCGGCGGGAAGTGGGTGAGCAGCGAGTCGCCGTCCTCGTGGACCCCCTGCGAGCCGGCGCCGAAGAGGGCGCCGAGCAGCGTCTCGCGGTCGCTCCCCGCGCGCACGCGGAGCGACAGCCAGGGCTTGCCCCGCTCCGGGCCGGGCGTCGCGGTCACGCGCCCAGCGCTTCCTTCATCTTCGACCAAAACCCCTTGGAGCGGGTCTCGGGCGGCTTCTGCTGCAGCTCGGCGAGGCGCCGGACCAGCGCCTCCTCCTCGGGCGAGAGCGAGTCCGGCGTCCAGAGCTGCACGCGCACGTGCAGGTCGCCGACGCCACTCGCATTCACCCGAGGCAGACCGCGTCCCCGCAGGTGGAACATCTGCCCGCTCTGCGTGCCCGGCGGCACGCGGAGCGGGATCGCGCCCGTGACGCCCGGCACTTCCAGCTCACCGCCCAGGGCGAGCTGCGGGAAGGAGACGAGCACCTCCGTGAAGAGGTCCTCGCCGTCGCGCTCGAAGCGCGGGTCCTCGATCACGTCGAACACGACCTGGATGTCGCCCCGCGGCCCGCCCCGCGCGCCGACGTTCCCGATGCCGCGCAGCGTCATGTACTGCCCGGTGGCGACGCCGGCGGGGATCTTCACGGGGATCTCGTGGTCCGCCCGCACGCGCCCCTCGCCCCGACACTTCTTGCACGGCTGCGCGATGACGGTGCCCTC
>Ga0307414_10001003_pt1 | contig 14423 bp, 11 predicted proteins | sample DK1Ometagenome_FD_203804 | JGI IMG/M metagenome (GOLD analysis project Ga0307414, IMG submission 203804) | Maize rhizosphere microbial communities from greenhouse at UC Davis, California, United States - DK15-O-3 | ecosystem: Host-associated > Plants > Roots > Rhizosphere > Soil | place: USA... | reverse complement strand
TGGTCACCAGTTGAGTCATGCTGTTGGCGCTGAAGATTTCTGCGCCGGTGCCGCCGTTCGGGCCGACATTCTCCCGAACGCTGATCCTTACATTCAGCCATTTGTCGCCGTCGATGATATCGTCACCGGCATTGCCCCGGATCAGATCGCTGCCGTCGCCGCCAAGGATGATGTCGCCAGCGTTATAGGATGTGACGCCAGCGCCCACGACAGCCTGGAGACCCGTGATGCGCGCGATACCCGCCGCATCCAGATTGCTGCCCGTAAAGCCTTCCGATCCGGCGATGAGCGGATCGGGGTCGAAGGGCGCGCGCTCGGCCGCGGTGATGTCAGATCCCGACAGGACATCGTTGAAACGTGACCCCGACAGCCCCTCGACGCTTTCATAGGCGTCTTGCGTCGCATTTGGCGGAGGCGTCGGATTCTCGTCGAACACGATCCCGCGCGTCAGGTCGGCGTCGGTGCCGGCGATATTATCCTTATAGATCGCCCAGTCCCAACCCGACATGCCGGCCATCTTGGCGCGACCGGGGCTGCCGACCATGATGTCGTCGCCACCTTCGGCAATGAACTCGTCGAAACCGCCGAGGCCGAAGAACACATCATGGCCAACGACACCATCCTGCGCGAAAATTTCATCGAAATTGTCACCGGGGGCGCCGTCGAAGGTGCCATGTTCGATCCAGTCGTCGCCCTCGTTGCCGAGGATGCGCTCTGCAGTGATGTTGCCGAGGATGAAGTCATTGCCTTCTCCCGCAAAGACTTCCGACCCGGCATCGGTGCCGAGGACGATGAAGTCCTGACCGCGCCCACCCAGCACGAGGTCGAGACCCGGGCCGGTGTTGATCACATCATGGCCGTCGCCGAGCTTGATGTTGTCGTCGCCGCCGATATCGCGGACGACGTCGTCGCCCGCGCCGGCATTGATGATGTCGTTGCCCGCGCCGCCCTCCAGCGTGTCGTTGCCGCCGTCGCCGAAGATCGTATCGTCGCCTTCGCTGCCGATGATGATGTCGGCGCTTTCGGTACCGCCCAGCACCACATGCTCATCGCCGGTATAGCGGAGATAGTTGGTGTCGGGGCCGACCGTGGCCGGGTTGTTGCGGACGACGAGCGGGGTCAGAATGCCGCCGCCGGTCGGATCGGTGCTTTCAAGGTCGCCGTCGCCGTCCAGATCGTTGAACTGCCGCGTCCGGTCGACCTCGAGGATCAGTCCGGGCGTCGAGAAGACGTCGGAGGGAAGATGCGTTGCATTGGTGTTGCGCATGATCATTCCGGCGAAGCTGTTGCCTTCCATCTCGCTGAACAGATGCAGGCCGTCGAGGCGCTGGAGATAATAGAAGCGGTCGGCGTTTTGCAGTTGTTCCATCTGCACTTCGAAGACGAAGTTGAAGGTCGAACCGAGCATGCCGCCAAAGGGCAGGATCTTTTCGGCAAGACCGCCAATCCACAGGTCAACATTGTCGAGCCCTGTTATGGTCACGCCATTCGGGCCGCTCGTCCAGGCCCCCTCGCCATTGAGGAAGTCGACGGCGTCTGCCGGTGCGAGGATCAGGCGATCGTCGAGCGGATCGTTCGGATCGCCGACCACGGTCTGGTCTACACCGAAGATGATTGCCATCGCCGCGGCGCGTTTGCCTTCTACCGTCGTCTCGCCGGTGATCAGCGAGTGCGTACCATAAGCCGCGACGAAGTTGATGATCGACGCCTCATTCTTGAGATTTCCGGCGAAATCGACCCAGCTCTCATAGGGTTTCAGCCGCGCGTCATTGTTGGTTACGTCATAGAATTCCCGGCGCGCGGCATTCAGTGAAGGAACGCCGGTGTCGCGGCCGCGGGCAAGGTTGATCGTCGCGAGATCGAGCGGCAGGCCGAGCAGGTTGTTGCGCAGCGCGCTGGTGACGAATTCGTCGATCTCGTTACCGACCTGACGCGTCATGCCGCGGATGATATCGCCCGCTGCAAGGCCGTCGTCGATGACGCCATCGACCCCGTTGAACGCCGTGGGGTTCAGGAAGCCGTCGATCAGGCTGATATCGTCTGGCGTGAAGGTCGGGCCGAACCGGGATATATCTTCGGTCAGCATCGAGTGGCCGAAGCGGTACACCACGTGGGCAAATTCGGCGACGATGTCCGGATTGATCGTCGTGTCGAACCCGTCAGGCACGATGAAGAAGTCGACCTGCGGTTGGATCTTCCGCGCGAATTCCTCGAACACGAGGTGCTGATATTGCATCTCGGTACCGAATTTTGCGGCCTGGAACAGGCGTTCGCCGTCCCATACCAGCGCTGCGATTTGCGCCGGTGTGGTCGGCAGTGACGCCACGTCATCGGCCAGCCATTCGTTGAGGAACGCCAGATCGCCCGAGGCAAGGACGACCTCCTTGGTATGTTCGACCAGCCGGTTATGTTCGGCATGGAACACATGGTGGACCGCGGTCAGGCCGATATTCTCGTTCACTCGGCCATCGCCCGCCATGAAATGGGCGTCGAGCAGCTCATCGTCATACACAAGCGGGTTGTTGCCCGGATTTTGCAAGCCAATGGTGATGTCGCCGTCTTCGATGCCGTTCGGCACTGCGGTGTGGGCGATATCGGCGAGGAAGGCGCTGTTGGTGCGGATCGCGGTCGCAAGACTCACCGGCGCCGCCGGTGTCCCCGAAATCACGATATCGTCGGCGGTGTTCGGAATCCCGTCGGCGCCGATGCCGGTGATGACTTGCGCATAGCCGGCCGCGTTTGGAATGAAATTGCCATAGGCGTCGGTACGCAGCAGCGGCACCTTGCCTACGTCCTGATCGGTCAGCAGGATGCCTAGCATCAGCGCCTGTTCCTTGACCTCGGCCCAGGTCGCCATGCCGCCGGGCGAGCCGCCGACACCCTCGATCAGCTTGCCGGTCGCGACCGGGTGGCCCGCCGCGTTCACCTCATACTGGCGCAGAAAGACCTGATGCGAGGAGTGCGAGGCATAGGTCTGGTTCTGATCGACATACGAGGTGGTTGTGTTGACCGGCCGCACATCGTCGGCGGTGCCCATGATATTGTCTGCGCCGGCGGAAACTGTGGCACGGGTCAGCACCATGAAGTTGGTGTGGCTACCCTCGACATAGAGCGGATCGTCGGGCTGAAGCGGGATGAAGACGGTGCCGCTGCCACCCTTGTTGACCAGATCGAGACCGTGATCGAAGAATTGGCCGAACAGGGTGAACCACGAGTTGAACGACGCCGACAGGCCGCCGTCGGGTGAAATATTCGGCAGATGGACATTGTCGCCGTCCATCTCGATTCCAAAGGGAACAAGCGCAGCGTCGCGAACGACACGCGCTGCCTCCAGATCGGCAACGGTTACGTCATGCGCGGCGGTCGCTGCTGCGAGCGCGGCCTGCGCGGCGATCTCGGCCGGTGTGTCGCCGGGCAGCCCATCGTCTGCGATGGTCGCATCCGTCTGCGCGGTCTGCTTGGCGACGCGTGCCTGATATTCGGCGTCGGATGCCGGTTTGAAGCTTTGGTAGATCGCCGTAATCGCCGACAGTTCGGTAAGGGGATCGGCGCTGCCCGCGCGGGCCAGACCTTCGAGAATAGCGGCGGGGTTGCCCAGCGTCTGATCGACCAGCAAGTTGGAAATCGTCCGGAGGCTACTGTCGAAGACGAGCGAGTTCGGGTTGTTCGACGGGTTATAATTGGGCGACGTCGGCATCGCCGGAGCAGGCCCGGGTCCGTCGGGGTCGAACAGCGTGCCATCCGCCGGCCGGTAGACCGGATCGAGCAGCGACGGGAACTGTACGTTGGACGCGCCCCATTGTTCCTGGCCCGGGAGCAGGTGGTTGTTACTTCCGTCAACGGCGCGTAGGCCGAACGAAAGATTGTAGGCGGGGACGAGCCCGCCCGGCCCGTAGAGCGGCTGGCCAGCGGCGTGCGCCTCTGCGATCTTGATCTGATCGAGAATGAATTCGAGATCGCTACGGATATAGGTAACCATGATTCCCTCCCTGCGGTTGATCTGGATCGAGCGACCGCCATTCGGTCACCTTCTACGCCCGACAGGCGTTCGGCTTGCAGATCACATGGGAGGGAGTTTATCGCTTGCCGGGCGGGGGCGTCGAGTTGGACTCGTGGACTATTACATTACCGCCACGCTCTATTCCTGGCGCCTGCAGGTCTATTACTTTTTATATAGAGGATTTGGGGTGGCCTCCGCGCGCGGCGAGCGCATGCCATCGGCACCGAGCAAGCCGGGCGGGTTTCAAGCGGTCTGGGGGCTATGGATTGGCTTGAGCCGTTAGCGTCGATACGAAACTTGCGGCATCCGGTTGTGGCCTGAACGAAAAATCGACGATCGACCGGCGTCATCGAGTAGCCCGGGTAGATATGTATCGACGCGTTCTTTGTGCGAGGTGCGCGCCCGCAAGGCGGCAGCTGCGCTGACCCGGTTGTGGACGCCGAGCATGCGAAATGCCGCAGCGATATGCACTTTCACCGTTCCCTCCGCGATGCACAGCAAGCGCGCGATTTCCTTGTTTGAGCGCCCCGCTGCCAGCAATTTCAGCACTTCATACTGGCGATCGGTGAGCACGGCGTCATGCGCCGGGCTATCCGTGGTGGCATCGTCGTTCCGCGCGTTCAAATCCGACAGCAGGAGGGGAACGTACATCTGCCCGGCGAGGACCATCCGCAATGCGGCAAGCATTTCATCGACGGGAGCATCCTTGGGAATATAGCCGTGAACGCCAGCGCAAAGTGCATCGAGCACCAGTGCACGGTCGCGGGTTGCCGCGACGACGACGACGCGGACTGCCGGGAATTTGATACGAAGATCGCGCAAGCCTTCATCCTTGCGCAATCCCGGGAGGCCGAGGTCGATAGTGACGAGTCCAATCGAGGGAGTCGCCGCTAGTCTGGTGAAAATAGTGGGGAAGTCATGCGCTTCATATATGTCCGAAAAGCCAAGGTTTCGTGCAAAAAGGGTGGTCAGTCCCTCGCGGCACAGCGGATGGTCATCCGCCACCAAAACCTGTTCTATATTGTTCGTCACGGACTTTCCCCCCACGGGCCAATTCACCCCAGCGCACGTCGGCGATGAATCCTTACCGACGTCCACCCCGGGCTCCGCGACCCGCCCGGAAAGGATTGTTTTGGGTAAGGTACGACTCGACAACTGTTAAACCGTAAGGGGTCAACCTGACGGCAACCTGACGGGATTAACTTCGTCTTCCGGATCATTGCTTCGGGATGCGTCATACACTTCGGAAAACGATAGGATAATTTCTTTTCGATCGGGTTTTGTGGTTAGTTTCGCATGGTGAATATTGACAATTCTGGCCACGATCGCGAGCCCGAGGCCAGCTCCGGCGGCGCTCGCATGATCGGCGCGCACGAACCGCTCGCTGAGCGCCGCGAGTTCCGTTGTTGACAGGCCCGGCCCACCATCTCTGACGCTCATCCGCGCGCCCGGGCCTGCGGCAATGATAACCGTCCCGCCAACAGGCGTTACCCGCAGGCCATTGTCGGCCAGATTGCCAATCGCTGCGACAAGCATCTCCTTGATGCCGACGACCATCACCGGATCGTGGATTTCAAGTTCGATATGCTTATCCTGCATTGCCGCGATGGGTGCGAAGCGCGTCGTCACGTCCATGGCAATATCTTCGAGTGAAACAGGATCGCAGGGGGTCGGTGTCGCCTCGACCTGCGCCATCAGCAGGATCTGGCCGACGAGGCGGTTCATGGCCGTCACATCCTGTTTAAGCCTGAGGGCGTCGGATGACCCAAGCTTGTCCAACTCGGCCATCAGGATGGCCAGTGGCGTCCTGAGTTCGTGGGCTATGTTTGCGGCAAAGGCTTCGCGTTGCTCCGCCACATCATCCAGGCGTTTCAGCAAATTGTTGAGCGCAGCGGCAAAAGGCTGCGCCTCGATCGGCAGATCGTCGAGTTCCAGCCGGAAACCGCGGTCGGTGCCCGATGCCGCATCCATGCGCGTTGCAGCCGCACCCAGCGGTGCGAGCGACGTTCGGATCACCCATCGCGCGGCAATGAACATCGGGGCCATCAGCACGACCAATGGAAAGATCACATGCTCGGCGATTTCCAGCCACGCGCCGTGCCAGCCCACCGCAGTCGACTGTTGTTCGAGCATGACTTCGACATCGAAGCTGACAAAGATAATCAGGGCGAGCCCGCCGAGCAGGCCGATCCATGTGAACCCGCGCGTAAGGCGTCGCGATACAGAAAGCGGCGGTCTCAATCGCCGGGGTCCTTGAGCAAATACCCCATGCCGCGCACAGTGATCAACACGTCGGGGTGGCCGACCTCGCTCAGCTTGTGCCGCAGCCGCGAAACGATTGCCTCGACCGCATTCGGGGTGACCGGCTCGTCAAAGCGGTACAGCGCATCCTCGATTGTCGACCGACGCACCACCGTGCCTGTGCGGCGGATCAGCAATTCCAGCAAATCGGCTTCGCGGCGAGTCAGTTCCATCGACTGATCCCCGCTTCGCGCGGAACGCGCCGCCACGTCGAACGCGAGTCTGCCTGCCCGGATGACAGGCAGACTGCGTGGGCCTGGTCTGCGCAAAAGCGCGCGCAGGCGCGCGGCCAGTTCCTCGATCTCGATCGGCTTGACCAGATAGTCGTCGGCCCCTGCATCGAGCCCGGCGACGCGATCCCCCAAGCCGTCTCGCGCAGTCAGGACGAGAACGGGGGGCAGCGGCGCCTTGGGGCGAGCCCGGCGCAGCCATGTGAGCCCGTCGCCATCCGGCAATCCCAGATCGAGGATCGCCGCGTCATAGCTTGCCCCGACCAGTGCGGCTTCGGCCTGATGAATGCTGCCCACAAGGTCGGGGCTGAAACCGCGCTGCGCAATCCCATGTCCCATGAGATCCGCCAGACGGGCGTTGTCCTCGACAATCAGGACGCGCATGAGGCAGTGACTGGAAGCATGTTCTCCCGCCAGTGGCATGGCCGATGTGACGTCTCGAACTCTACTCCAGTGGTCAGGCCGCGGCTAGCGCCGAAATAGTCAGCAATCCGAAGTAATGGGGGCATCCTGGCAGGAAAGGGCGGAGTGGGGCAGCGCGCTGCAAGTGCTCGCGCCTGCATAGTTTTTTCGCATTTCGCGGACGGCAATGTCATTTTTTGTTTGACATCAATGTTAATTAGAGAAATATTGCGTGCAGGGGAAACGTCCCCGCCAGTGGATGAAGAGCCTTCCGTTGCTGCCTTTTCGTGCATGGTCGCGAACGCGCAATCTGATGGGCTCGTCTACGACGGATTGTTTCCCTGACTCGCTTCTCCACCGGGGCCGGTGCTAGAACGGCTGCGGTGCTCCACTCATGGGCGCACGAAAACGTGCGCCCATATTTTTTGATGGGCGAGGGACGTCTACAGACAGCGAAGCTCGTGGTTCAGGATATGGCGGGAGGGATTCCCGCAGGGAGCAGGAACAGCGGCAGGATACGCGCGATCAGATCGCGCATCGCATCATCCTTCTGATCCAGCATCTCGCGCACATGGGGGCCGATCATCGCATCGCCGAATGCAGTTACGGCCATCATCAGCACCGCCACGCGCACGCGCTCCGGGGCGTTGTCATCGGCGGACTGGCCCACGATCGCGTCGACCAGCGACTGCACAGCTTTGCGGACGGGCTCGAGATGCCCGACGTCGCCCGACAGGATGATCCACGCGGCGAGGGGGCCGGCGCCGCCCTTGTCAAACGCGTCGAACACCATATCGGCCACCGCGCGCGGCGCGGCAGCGTCGGTCTTGAGCAGTTCGACGACATGATCGAGCGCGACGGTCAAATCGTTGATCATCGAGCCCATCAAGGCCGACTGCAGGCTGGCTGCCGAACCGAAGTGATGCAGGACATTGGCATGCGACATGCCGATTTCGTCGCCGATATTTGCCAGTGTGACCGCCGAGGGCCCCCCCTTCAGCAAAAGTCCCCGGGCTGCCGCCAGACCTTCCTCGCGCACTTCCGGGCCCAGGCGCTTGCGCCGCTTGATGCGCGGTGGCGCTTGATTGTCCATTTTCTTCGTTCCTTGTCGCGGCCCCACCCCTGGGCCGTTTCGGGGGCTTTAGCGCAAAGCGCGCAAAAATCATAATGTGATGCTGTATCAAAATGGGTCTTGGAATGCTTTGAAAACCCAAGGAAATCACGGCTTGCATCGTTCGTCACGTCTTAATATATACATTGATGTTAATGTAGTTGATTCGTTATGAGGTACGCCATGACCCATTCTCTCCCTACGCCCCACGACCTTAAAATCGAAAAGCGCGACATGAAGTTCGGGCGCGACATGCCGCCTCCGCGCTGGTGGCACGGCGGCGATCCAGGCCGCACGGCCTTTTTCAATGCGTTGTCCTCGACCTTTCCGGTGGGGGAGAAGTTCTTCATGACCGCCGTGCGCCATTATCGCGACGGGACGCCCCAGCCGCTGCGCAGCCAGATCGACGATTTTCTTTATCAGGAATCGATGCACACGCGTGAACATGTGGTGTTTAATCGTCAGGCGGAGGATGCCGGATTCGATATCGCTCCATTGGAAGATCGCGCCCGCCGTACCATCGCATGGGCCAAGCAGCGCTCACCGATCCAGCAACTCGCGGCGACCTGCGCCCTCGAACATTTTACTGCGACGCTGGCGCATGACCTGTTGGCCGACCCGCGCCAACTTGATGGAGCCACGGAAGAGACTGCGCGCCTGTGGCAATGGCATGCGATCGAGGAGGTGGAGCATAAGGCGGTGGCTTATGACACCTATCTCCATGCGACGCGTGACATGCTCCCGCTGCGCCGCTGGCTCAAGCGCAGTTCCGTGATGTTGGTCACCTCGATCCGCTTTCACTATGTCCTTTTCCGCGGCATTGCGGACCTGTTGCGGCAGGACGGGCGGAACGATCTGGCGACTTGGCGAGGTTTGATGGCCTATCTTTACGGCGGTTCGGGGCTGATGCGGCCGCTGTTCCGGGAAATGTTCGCCTATATGCGGCCGGGTTTCCATCCGTGGGATACCGACGATCGGCCGTTGCTGGCCAAGGCACTGGCCGCCTTTGATGGCGCCGCGGCGCGGAGTCAGGTCGCATGAGCCGATTTGTTCTGGCATTCTCCGCCGTCGCCGCCGGCCTGCTCGCCATGCCTGCGACCGCAAGTGCCGCCGATATCACCGGCATCTGGGCGACCGGCACCGAGGGAGGGCGCGTTCAAATCTATCGGTGCGGCGCCGCGCTGTGCGGAAAGATCGTCGGCGCCAGCCGACTGCGCGCCAACCCTGATCTGCGCGATGAGCGCAATTCCGACGCCAAGCTGCGCACGCGCAAAATCAAGGGGCTGGTGGTGTTGAGGGGTTTCACCGGCGGCCCGCGTGAATGGAAGGGCGGTCCGGTCTATGATCCCGAAACGGGCGACGGGGCGCCGACAGGTCATTTGAAGCTGCTCGGCGGCGGCAAGCTGGAGCTCAAGGGCTGCGTTGCCGTGTTCTGCCGCACCAAGGTCTGGACGAAGGTCAGCTAATTGCTCGCCAGGCGGCGCGGGGCGTGATCGCTCCGCGCCGCCCGAGGGTCTAAAGCGGCGTCGGGTCGAGCCCGAATTGTTCGAAGGTGAAGGCGTGGCGTTCATCGGAGGGCAGGGCGGCAAAGGCCGTCATCTGCCCACCTTCGAACCGGAAATGCCATGTCTGCTCGATTTTCGGCGCGGGCGCGGCAAAGCCCGACGGGTCGAACAGCGCGACATTGGCGCGATGCGCGGGATCGCGGACCGACGCGTAGCGGATTGCCTGCGCGGCGATCGCCCGCGCACGGCCGGCGAAATCCTGACACGCGTCATAATCCTGCGAGGCCATCCACAGCGCGGCGTGGTCGGACAGCGGCGGCCGGGTGAGGTCGAGCAGTTGCGCGAGCTTGACCGGCACGCTGATCGCCGAATGTTCGACGACGGCTGACGGCGGCTGAAATCCCGGCGAGCGCGAAAAGAAGAGCAGGCGCCAATAGGCGGTTTCGGCGACCGCAATGGCGACCTGTTCCGACGCATAAAAAATGCCCGGCCGCTCGCCCGCGCGGCGAAACCGCGACGCCTTCATATGCCCATAGCGAAAGGGTGTCGCGAGCAGATAGTGGAGGTCGCGTGCCGCGGGCGGCAGCATCGGCTTTACTTCGTCGACCAGTTGTTCGAGGATCGCCTGATCGGCGGTGCCGCTGGCGAGCCGGTTGGTCGAGATGCGATGCTGCGCCTCGACGAGCCGCCACAGCTTCGCGTGATAGGGACGGAAATGCTCCGGCTGTGGCGCCGGGTCAGACTTGCGCGCGATAGTCATCGACATAATCCGTCACGTCGCCGAGGCCGCGAATGCTGCGGATGAGGTCGATCGGCCGCCCGCCGAGATCGAGGTTCGCGGTCTTGAGCCAGGATATGGCGGCGCGATCGTCACTTCCCATCAAGGCATCGAGGCTGCGGAACAGGCGGATCAGATATTGGCCGAGCTCGAACGCCTTGCCCGACCGGTCGAGCTGGAAGCCGCCCGAGCGCAGCCGCGATGCGGTCGCAGGCGACAGGCCCAATATCGCGCCTAGTTGTTCGTTGGTCAGTTGCCAGCAGCCCGCGACACGTACCACAGCCTCCGAAAGGATACGGTTCTGGTTGGCCTCGGGCGCAAGTTGAACGGTTGCCATGGTCACTCCCTTGAATGAAATATCTTAATAACATTCATAAGAATGATTGAGTGTTTTTGCAAGAGGCGACGCCTGCAGCCGCAGGCACTGGCGCCTTGAAATAATCAGTCGCCCCCCACTGGCGCCTTTGGGCTCGACTGGTTACATGGGCCGCCACCAAACGAATCGCGTGTGCCGCCCCGAACGCCCCGGGGCAGGCGCCGCCCGCACCAGAAAGTGGCCCACATGGAAATCATCACCGGTTTGACCTTCGACGACGTGCTGCTGGTGCCCGGCCCGTCGGACATGCTGCCGTCAGAAGCCAATTTGTCCACCCAGCTGACCAGCGAAATCAACCTCAACATTCCGATCCTGTCGTCGGCCATGGACACGGTGACCGAGGCGGACATGGCGATATTGATGGCGCAGATCGGCGGGATTGGCGTTCTCCACCGCAATCTGACGGTCGAGGAACAGGCCGCGGCGGTGCGTCAGGTCAAGCGGTTCGAAAGCGGAATGATCGTCAACCCGATCACCATCACCCCCGACGCGCCCTTGTCATATGCGACCGCGTTGATGGGCCAGCACAAGATTTCGGGCATTCCGGTTGTTGAAACCGGCGGCAAGCTGGTCGGCATCTTGACCAACCGCGACGTGCGCTTTGCCGCCAACCCCGACCAGCCGGTGCGCGAGTTGATGACCGCCGAGAATCTGGCGACCGTCCGCCCCGGCGTCGGTCAGGATGAAGCGCGCAAATTGCTGCACCAGCGCCGCATCGAAAAGCTGCTGGTCGTCGACGATGATTATCGTTGCATCGGCCTGATCACCGTCAAGGACATGGAAAAGGCCGTGAACTTCCCCGACGCGACCAAGGATGCCACCGGCCGCCTGCGCGTCGCCGCCGCGACCAACACCGGGGATTCCGGCGTCGAACGCGCCGAGGCGCTGCTCGATGCCGAATGCGACCTGATCGTCGTCGATACCGCGCACGGCCATAGCAAGATGGTCGCGCAGACGGTCGAGCGGATCAAGAAATTGTCGAACCGCGTCCAGATCCTCGCCGGCAATGTCGCCACGGGCGACGCGACCAAGGCGTTGATCGACGCGGGTGCCGACGGGATCAAGGTCGGTATCGGTCCCGGATCGATCTGCACCACCCGCATCGTCGCGGGCGTCGGCGTGCCGCAGCTCACCGCGATCCTCGGAAGCGTCGAAGCCGCCGCCAAGCTGAACATTCCGGTCATCGCCGACGGCGGTCTGCGCACCTCGGGCGATATCGCCAAGGCGCTGGCGGCGGGCGCGTCGAGCGTGATGGTCGGATCGCTGCTCGCCGGCACCGCCGAGGCGCCGGGTGAAACCTTCCTGTTCCAGGGCCGCACGTACAAAAGCTATCGCGGTATGGGCAGCGTCGGCGCGATGGCGCGCGGCTCGGCCGACCGCTATTTCCAGCAGGACATCAAGGATCAGATGAAGCTGGTCCCCGAAGGCATCGAAGGTCAGGTGCCGTTCAAGGGCCCCGCCAAGGATGTCATCCACCAGCTCGTCGGCGGCGTGAAGGCCGCGATGGGCTATACCGGCAGCCGCACCCTCAAGGATTTCCGCGAGCGCGCGAAGTTCGTCCGCATCACCAATGCGGGCCTGCGCGAAAGCCATGTTCACGACGTCGCGATCACCCGCGAGGCGCCGAATTACCCGGTTGGTTGACGGTTTCGTCATTGCGGGGACCGCAGCGACGAAGCCATCTCCAGCTATCGTAGCGCATTCCGATGGCGGGGAATTGCTTCGCCCGGCTTTCGCCGGGGTCGCAATGACGAAAAGAAAGAAACCGAACCTATGACCCCCGCTGCCCGCGTTCAAACCGCGATCGAAATTCTCGACACCATCGCCGCATCGGCGCGCGAAGGCGGTCCGCCCGCCGATGCGATCGTCGCGGAGGCGATGCGCCAGCGCCGCTATGCCGGGTCCAAGGACCGCCGCGCGATCCGCGACCTCGTCTATGACGCGATCCGCGCGATCCGTCTGGCCCCCAAGTCGGGCCGCGCCGCGATGTTGACGCTGGCGGCGGGCGATCCCGAACTCGCCGCGCTGTTCGACGGCACGCCTTATGGCCCGGCGGAAATCGTCGGGAACGAACCCCGCGCCGAACGTGGCCTAGTGGCACCGCATTTGATGGAGATGTTCGACCCGTTGGTCGGCGCCGACGAAGCCGCCGCGATGCTCGCGCGCGCGCCGCTCGATTTGCGCGCCAACCGCCTGCTCAGCGATCGCGAGGCGGTGGCAGGGCTGTTCGCCGACGCCCAGCCGATCGCGGGGCTTGCCGATGGTGTCCGCCTGCCGTCCGAAACCGCCGCTGTGCAGGACGCGGCCTATTCCGCCGGACTGTTCGAGGTTCAGGACGCCGCGAGCCAGCACGCCGCGCTCGCGCTTGACGCTGCGCCGCAGCACAATGTCATCGATCTGTGCGCCGGCGCAGGGGGCAAGACGCTCGCCATCGCGGCGGCAACCGGCGATCAGGCCGACATATTGGCCGCCGACACCAACCGCGCGCGGCTTCAGCAACTCGCGCCGCGTGCCCACCGCGCAGGGGCGACGCGGATCAAGACGCTGTTGCTGAACCCGGGGCAGGAGGCGGAGATGCTCGCCGACCGCATCGGCAGCGCCGACCGCGTCATCGTCGATGCGCCATGCTCGGGATCGGGCACCTGGCGCCGCAGCCCCGAACTGCGCTGGCGACTGACGTCCGCGCGGCTCAGCCGGCATGTCGCCGATCAGGCGAAACTGTTCGACCTGGGCGCCGAACTGGTGGCGCCGGGCGGCAAACTCCTCTATGCCGTTTGCTCGATCATTGCACGCGAGGGGCGGGCTCAGGTGGACGAATTTTTGACCCGGCATCCGGGCTGGACCGTCGATGACGGCATCCTGCCCGATGGTATTGGACGGCCCGCGGGCGGCGGTTTTCTGCTGACTCCGGGGCATGATGGCTGCGACGGGTTTTTCCTCGCGCGGCTGACGGCGCCATGTTAGGCTTGGCCGAATGAAGCGATGGGAGAATGTGATGCGCGTCAGTTTTCTGGCCCTCGGTGCCGGTCTTGTTCTCGCCAGCATGCCCACGGCCTCCGACGCGCAGCGTGCCGACAATGACATTCTTCCGCGCTCGATCCTGCTCCAGGAACAAGGCGTGAAGGCGCAGCAAGCGGGTGAGCTCAACACGGCCATCGACTATTATGAATCGGCGCTCACCGCCGATCCGCGCAACCGGTCGGCGATCATTGCGCTGGCGCAGGTCGCGCGCGCGCAGGGCCTGCCGGGCAAGGCGATCGGCCTGTATCGCGAGGCGTTGCTGCTTGAACCCAATGATCTTGTCGCGCTGACCGGGCAGGGTGAAGCCCTCGCCGACAAGGGCGCACTCGAACTGGCGCGCGAGAAGCTGGCCGAAGCGAAGCGTGTTTGCGCATCGCAATGCCCGCAGGTCGCGGCGCTGGAAAAGAAGATTGCGTCGAGTTCGGACAAAAAGGTCGTCGCGGCCGAGGCGTTGGTGCCCAAGACGGTCGTCACCACCGGGCAGAATTGATCCGGGGCTAGAGCGGCGTTGTAATCATGGGTGCCGGATCAAGTCCGGGGTGACGATTTCGGGAATGGCAGCTAGCGATCTCGGTACCAGTTGCTCCCCGGCGAAAGTCGGGGGCGAGCGCGTGATGAAGCCGCCCTCTGCACAGCAACCCAATGGACCCCGGCTTTGGCCGGGGAGCGGGAACGGCAAGCAACGACCGTTAGTTGTCG
>Ga0307414_10001002_pt1 | contig 14432 bp, 14 predicted proteins | sample DK1Ometagenome_FD_203804 | JGI IMG/M metagenome (GOLD analysis project Ga0307414, IMG submission 203804) | Maize rhizosphere microbial communities from greenhouse at UC Davis, California, United States - DK15-O-3 | ecosystem: Host-associated > Plants > Roots > Rhizosphere > Soil | place: USA... | reverse complement strand
ATATATCCTGCTAAAAACAATTCACTGTTTACCTCTTCAAAAGTACCGCCAATACTGGTTGCAACATCTAATCCTAAAGCATAACTAACAGAGTCAACTTCTGTTTTCAATGATTCTTTTGTAACTGTCTTTTTACTATTGCAAGAAAAAACCAATGATGCTAATACAATGGTTCCTAAAAATTTAAATAATTTCATTTGTTTATGTTTATTGTTAATTTATTTTTCAACTTCTTAAAATTTATTGATTTAAAATTAGAAGTCTATTTTTCGAATGTTTATTTTGGTTTATTTTAAAACCGATGTCAAAAGTAGCAAAATTAAATTCACAATAAAAATATGCACAGTGTTTTAATAAATAATTTAAGTGTCCAAATTATTGATCACTACTTGTTTTCAAATTCCATATATTTATTCAATATATTAGTACTAATACTATGGATTCTATAATTTCATAATTCCCAAATGAGCACCATTCCTTTTTCTGTTTTACATAGAACTGAACAATTAGAAAAAATACAGAACAGCATTTTCGATTTAGTTATTATAGGTGGCGGTATTACAGGTGCCGGTATTGCCTTGGAAGCGTCGTCTCGCGGACTCACTGTTTGCCTTATTGAAAAGAATGATTTTGCTTCTGGAACCAGTAATAAATCTACCAAACTCATTCATGGTGGCTTGAGGTATTTAAAGCAATTTGAAATTGGTTTGGTGCATGAATCCGGAACGGAACGTGCCATTCTGAATACCTTAGCACCCCATTTAGTAGTTCCGGAAAAAATGCTGTTGCCCCTTATTGAAGGTGGCAGTTATGGAAAAACGCTGACTTCTATCGGACTCATGGTCTATGATTTTTTAGCCGATGTGAATGATGATGACAAACGCAAAATGCTCGATAAAAATAAAACCCTAAAAAAAGAACCGCTTTTAGACGACCAATTTCTTTTAGGTGGCGGTTATTATACGGAATATAGAACCGATGATGCGCGTTTAACCATCGAAATTTTAAAACAAGCGGCTGGTTTTGGGGCCACGATTATCAACTATTGCGAAATGACATCCTTCAATTACACCGATTCCTTAATCGAGAATATTGAATGTATCGACCCTATTTCCAAAGAAAGAATCATCATCAAAGCCAATCATTATGTATCGGCCACAGGGCCTTGGGTGGATGTTATTCGGAAAAAAGATGTCTCCTTAGACAACAAACGTTTGCATTTAACCAAAGGGGTTCATATCGTATTTCCTTATGAAAAATTACCCATCAAACAATCTATTTATTTTGATGTGAATGATGGTAGAATGGTGTTTGCCATTCCCAGAGGAAAAACGACGTATGTGGGTACCACCGATACCAATTATTCTGGAAATCTAGACCATGTGGTCACCACCATAAGTGATGTCAATTATTTGCTCATCGCCATAAACAGTGTCTTTCCAACTGTAAATCTGACGCTTGATGATGTAGAATCGAATTGGGCTGGATTACGACCCTTGATTCATGAAGACGGTAAAGACCCTTCTGAATTATCCAGAAAGGATGAGATTTTTATATCGGATAGCGGACTCATTTCCATTGCTGGTGGTAAATTAACAGGCTACAGAAAAATGGCGCATCGGGTTGTGGAAACTGTTTTAAAAACCATTTCGAAGGAAAAGAGAGAACATATTAAGGACTCGTTTACCGATACGATTCCGTTGGTAATGCCTGCTTTAAAGTCGTCTGAAGAGGTTGTTTTTTATATAGATGTATTGAAAAAACAATTATCGGATTTCGGCATTACCGACCCTTTTTATCCACAATATCTCTGTTCCACCTTTGGAAAAAATACAGATGTGATATTAGAAAAAGCGAAAACCATACCGTTTGGCACACCAAAAGAACGCTTGGTGAGAGCCGAATTATGGTACTGCGTTCATTACGAAATGACAAATACTTTGGCCGATTTTTTCGTCAGACGCACCAGTCGCTTATATTTCAACATTAAAAGCATTCATAAACATTTGGATGTGGTTGTGATGGACATGACACAAAATTTTAATTGGGATGTGGATAGAATTACTGCTGAAAAAGCCCAAATGCAACAACTTGTATATGATGCCACCCACTATTACGAAACTGAGTTCTAGCCTCACCCAAAACTGCCCAAATAGGCAGTTCTGACCTCTCCAAAGGAGAGGTAAATAGGTAACCGACCTTAGGGTGGGTGAATTTTTAGATTGAATTATATATGAAGAATATTGCCTTAGAGCTTGAAAATATATTGCCTGCCAGCAGAATCAAAACGCGCTACATCGATTTGGTGTCTTATGCCTCCGATGCTGGTTTTTATCATTTGGTTCCCAAAGCGGTGGTGCAACCCATCAACGAAAATGAGATTATTGCCTTATTTCAATTTTCTCAAACACATAATATTCCTTTAGTGTTTCGTACGGGTGGCACGAGTTTATCCGGGCAATCCATTACCGATGGTATTTTAGTGGATTTAAGCCATTCATGGAAACTGATTTCCATAGAAAATAACGGTGATACCGTTCGTGTGCAACCAGGCTTGACAGGTGCTATGGTGAACGCCCATTTAAAAAAATACGGTAAAAAAATTGGTCCCGATCCTGCGAGCATCAATGCCGCGATGATGGGTGGCATCGTTTCCAATAACTCCAGTGGGATGTGTTGTGGCGTGGCTTTAAACTCCTACCATACGGTTAAATATTTACGGATTATTTTACCTAACGGAAACACCTATTCCACAGAAAATAAAGATGATTATTCCAAGTTTGAAACTATTGAAAATGAACTATTCCATAATTTAATTCGGCTTCGAAACAATATCTTATCCAATCAAGAATTGCATGATAAAATCCGTAAAAAATATTTGACCAAAAATACGGTCGGTTATTCCATAAACGCCTTTATCGATTTTGAACATCCTTTGGATATCTTGGCGCATTTGCTTATTGGTGCCGAAGGGACTTTGGCTTTTATTTCGGAAGTGGTTTTAAACACGGTTCCAGATTATAAATTTAAATCGACTGCCCTACTCTATTTTCAGTCCATTTTTGATGCCTGCCAAGCCATTGTGCCTCTTAAGAATTCGGGTGCTTTGATGGTGGAACTCATGGACAGAGCCTCGTTAAGAGCTGTTGAAAATATGGAATCCATTCCCGATTTCGTAAAAACATTACCAGAATCTGCCGCCGCTTTGCTTATCGAATATCAAGATAACGATTCCGAGGAACTTGACAAAAAAGTGACTTATTTTTTAAGCCTTATTGAAAACTGGAATCTCATTCAAACACCAGTATTCACCAGTGTGCCTTCGGAAATGGCAGCGTTATGGAAAGTTCGTAAAGGCTTATTTCCCGCAGTCGGTGCCGTGCGGGCTTCGGGCACGACCGTTATTTTAGAAGATATCGCCTTTCCTGTGGAGACATTAGGGGCTGCCATTGTGGATTTACACCTGCTTTTTAAAAAACACCATTACGATAACGCTATTATTTTCGGTCATGCCAAAGATGGGAATATCCATTTTGTGGTGACACAATCTTTTAATAATGATTACGAAATCAATCGCTATGACGCATTTATCAAAGAGGTTGTAGAACTCGTAGTGACTAAATATGATGGCACTTTAAAAGCGGAACACGGTACGGGTAGAAACATGGCGCCATTTGTGGAAACGGAATGGGGCGGTTTGGGGTATGAGATTATGAAAATCTTAAAGTTGTCAGTTGACCCACATGGACTTTTAAATCCGGGTGTGATTATCAATGATGATAAAAATACCCATTTAAAAAACTTAAAAGCCTTACCCACGGTGGAACCTGAAGTGGATACCTGTATTGAATGTGGGTATTGCGAACACAAATGCCCAAGTAAAGATATCACTACCACACCAAGACGGCGCATTGTCGTTAGACGTGCTTTAAAATCACTGGAACATCAGGGTGATACCGCGAATTACAATTTACTAAAAGACCAATACCAATATGATGGTTTGGATACTTGTGCCGTGGATGGCTTGTGCGCGACCGCTTGTCCAGTGGATATTAACACGGGCGATTTAGTAAAACGACTTCGAAGTGAAAACCATTCTAAATTTGCAAATGCTGTGGCATTAATCGTTGCTAAAAATTTTGCTACGGTGCAATGGATATTAAGAACATCCATAAAATTGGGAACTATCATCAATAGTTTTTTTGGAAAACAGGCTATGGGCAAGCTAACCGCAAATATTAGAAAAATCATCCCCAATGCCCCGTTATGGACACCCCAAATAGCATCGCCACCTAGTTTATCGGCTTTAGAATCACAGTCAGAACCCAAACCGGACATTATCTATTTTCCGTCGTGTATTTCTAGGGTTTTGGGCACGTATGAAGGCAAGGAAAAAAACAGCATGGAAGCGTTTTTAAGTGTCTGCAAAAAAACAAACATAGCCGTTTCCGTTTTAAAAGATGTGAATAGCAGTTGTTGCGGACAACCATTTTCATCAAAAGGACATCAAGAGGCGTATGGTTTTACAGCAAATTCAATTATAGAAAAGCTTTGGAAAGCTACGGATTCAGGAAAAATTCCTGTGGTGATAGATGTGAGTTCGTGTGCGTATAGCTTGAAACAAATGGGTTCGGTTTTAAACCAAGAGAACAAAAACAAATTTAAAAAACTAATCGTTTTGGATGCGGTGGAATTTCTGCACGAAATGGTATTGCCAAAAACCACCATTAACCAACAAAAAGGTACGGTGGTTTTGCATGCGGTTTGCGCTTTGGAAAAGTTAAAGATTGAAGACAAGTTTACCAGAGTTGCCAAACATTTTGCCAAAGAAGTTATTGTACCAAAAAATAATGGTTGCTGTGGCATGGCGGGCGATAGAGGTTTTTTATTTCCAGAACTCACCACATCTGCCACCAACCAGGAGGCCCAAGAACTAAACAACGTGGTTTGCGATGGCTATTATGCCTCCACCAAAACCTGCGAAATGGCGATGAGCCAAGCTGTAAAGACCAATTATGAATCTATTTTGTATTTGGTGGATGAATGTATTTAGATGGATTGGAATATAAAAACAATTCATCTGGATTTTGTCAGAAAAAAAGTCGAACTTCGTTCCTGTCTGCCGACAGGCAGGTAATTATCGATATAGATAATTGAAACTATCCATATCTTAAAAGTTAGCAGCAAATTAAGAAAAACTAATATTAACACATATGTCACACTTAAAAAGTATATCATTTGACAATTTTCGAGTTTTTGAAAAAAAGACTTTTTTTGACTTAAGTCCAATAACTTATCTTACTGGCCCAAATTCATCTGGAAAAGTTCTCTATTAAAAGCTCTATTGCTATTAAAAAGTAATCATACTAGTGATTTACAAGTTTTGGATTTTTCTGGATCTAAACACAATCTTGGCACTTTCGATAATGCTCTTAATAAAAAAAATGCGGAAAAGAAAACTCTTACATTTGGATTTAAAGCAAGTGTAAATTCGGAAGGCTTCCCTTACTCCTACAACAAAAGTTCTGTAACAACTCGGCGCAGCGTCTATCATGTATTATTCGAATCAAAATCAAAAACCGAAGAAGATTTATACATAGAATTAACTTATAAAAAAAATGAAAGAAGTGGAAAACTTCAAGTTGTAGAATTTTTTCATGAGGAAGGAAAATCCATTTTACGACTTGAAATCGCTGATAATGATGAGCAATATCATACCTTAAAATTAGACATTGATACTATTTCCAAAAATAAGGTTTTGCGCGAAGTTTTTTTAAAAAATGTACTACGTGAGAAGTTTAAATTTGAAAAAAACACAAAATCCACGATTTACAAAATATCACCATCTGAAATTCATTCAAAAACGGCTACTAAACAATACGATGAGCCTGTACTTATATTTTCAAAACTTTTTGAAAATTTCCTATCTGATAATAAAAATCAAACGAGTAAGGAACTACACAATTATTTTTTAGCACATCCCTTAAGAAGATGCTTGAGAGATTTTGCAGCTCTTATTGAGAATATCGAATACCTCGAAGCTGTCAGAGCAAACACAAAACGTCTATATACAAACGATTCACAAGGAACTTCTTTCAATGAACTTATATTAGAGTATCGATCTCGAGATATTTCTGAAAAATCAATAAACTTTACTAACAAGTGGTTACGAAAATTTGAAATTGCTGATGAAATTTTATTTGAAAATGTAGAAGGTGTAGCAACCACAGTTTATCTTAAAAAAGATGATTCTAAAATTGCACTGGCAGACTTGGGATATGGAATCACTCAATTTTTGCCTATCCTTTTAAAAATTGCATTGGAAGAACCTATACGTGAAAATTCTCCTGTTCACATTGTAAAAAAACTTATACTTTTGGAGGAACCCGAAACAAATCTTCACCCAAAATTACAGTCATTAATTGCAGATTTTTTAGTCGATTCTATCAGAACATTTGAAATAAGATTTATAATCGAAACTCACAGCGAATACATTATACGTAAAACGCAACTTTTAACAGCTGAAAAAATATTAAATACTTCGGAAACAGTAATTTATTATTTTAACTCTCCAAATAATCACGCTGAATTTGACTTAGAACAAATTTTAAAAATAAATGTAAATGATAACGGCTCATTAAACAATGACTTTGGTCAAGGTTTTTTTGATGAGGCTACAAATTTGAAGTTTGAATTACTTAAAAAGAAATCAGAGAAGAAGGTATGAAACATCTAATAACTGAGCAAAAGTTTATTGAAAATTTGTTGAATTGCCCTAAATGTGATAATGTTTCTGATTTTTTAGAATTTATAAAAGATGATTTTTTTGGCTACGAATTAATATGTGATTTTAAAAATATCGATGAATATAAGAAAGCATCAGAAATTAATCCATTTTGGGAACTGATAATGGACAAATATTCATCAATTGTTTTTAGCCCAAATCTGTCTTCTGAAATAGATGAAGATTCACTGTACCAGTCTCTGGGTGAAAACAATATTTTTCTAACTAATACAGATGAGAATATTTGTAAAAGACTTAGTGAAAAACGTGGATATATTTATTTAAGCACAAAAAATATTTCTGACGCTTGGAAGCAATTTAAAAAGTCGAGGAAAGGATTTCATTTCAAAGTGACCAACAGCAATATAATTCCTTCAGATCAAAAATTTGATAGCTGGGCTAAATTAGATGGCATATTTTCTCCTATTACTTCTGCCATCATTTTTGATCGTTATATTCTTGGAGATAAAACCAATCAAAAATTAGCACAGAATCTCTTTCCATTATTAAAACAACTTTGTAAACATTCAAATGCTCTTAAAGAGAAGCTGCAAATAAGTATCATAACGGAATTTGATAATCGGTCGTGTATAAATCGCAGTCATCAATCTATAATGGATTTTTTACATAAATGCAATTACAATAATGTCGAAGTCAATATAATAAAGCATAAAAAGTCATTATATCCAGTTGGATTTGAAGGTCTGCACTCAAGATTCATATTATCAAATTATGTCCATGTAAAATGCGACGATAGTTTTAATTTTTTTAAATCAAATGGCAAAATCAACAATGATGCAGATATTAGAATTGACTTTACTATGGCTAAATCTCATAGACATTTTTTCAAGAAAGAACTTATGGATATAAAGACCTATTTTGCTAAGCTGAATAACAATCCATCTCATCCTGATAATGACATGAAGGTGATTTTTTTTCCAAACTTAGACAATTATCTTTTAGAATAATCTGTTGCTAACAGCCGTTACAAAAGATTTGGGCATTTGCTGAATTGAAAGATGGTTTTGTGCTTAGAAAATTTGTGCATAATGAAAAAACTCGCATCTTTAATCCCAAACCTCTTTTAGCGGCGGGACGTTAAACGAACCTCCCATTTTTTCAGACTACGCATCAAATAAAACCAAACTTGAAAAAACTGTACTCAAGTTAACACAACAACTTCTCCATAAAGGTCAAAATCCGGAGCATCGGTAATTTTATAGTCGTGAATTCACCCGTTTTAAATAGATTTTGCTGGCATCAATAAGCACTTCGTTATCAACGTCGGGCGAATCAAATTCCGTTCTCCCAACAAAATAACCGCCTTCTTTTCTATCAATAACCACTTTAAAGGTTTTGCCTATTTTTCTTGGTTCTACTCCCAAGAAATAATTCATCTTGACTTTATCAGAAAAAAAGTTGAACTTCGTTTAAATTTGGTCAAGGTGTATCATAAACAGTGCCCGTATGAAAAACATCCCCATGAGATCTATCATCCCTCCCACGACAGATGAACTAGATAGTTTCAGAATATTTAGCATCAGGGAAATCCTAGCAGGAGAGGATATGAATCAGGTTTTGCACCGACATGACTTCTATTTTATTCTTTTGGTGTCTAAAGGTATTGGTATCCATGAAATAGATTTTGTTACCTACCCCATAACAGAAAACTCCATATACATCATGCGACCCGGGCAGGTTCACCAACTCCAATTGAAGGCTGATAGCGAAGGATATTGGTTGGCATTCAACAAAGATTTCCAGTTTTTACCTAATGTTAAAGACACTGCATTATGGCATGGCGCCACCTGCAATAATTTTTGTAATCTTCATAAAAAAGAGGTCATTAAATTGTCGGCTATTTTTCAAACGATTCTCGACGAATACCGGCTAAAGCAAGCGAGATTTGAACATGCTATTAAGTCAAACCTTGAGGTGCTTCTAATCCATCTTCTAAGATATCAGCAAAAAAATCAAAGTACGTTTCCCAAGGGTAATCCCTATCAACAGATGAAGTTACAAGAATTCCTTGACTTGCTTGAAACTCATATTAGTACCAAAAAATCTGCTGCTGCATACGCAGATATGGTTAACCTTTCGCCCTTTCAACTCAATTCGATTACAAAAACCCTTTTAGGAAAGACAGTTGCTGAACTTATTGATGCCCACATAGTACTTGAGGCCAAACGATACTTATTAGGAACTGCTAATCAAATAAGCCAAATTGCCTTTCAACTCGGCTTTATAGATGTATCGTATTTCATTCGATTCTTCAAGAAAAAAATGGGTGTTACACCAGAAATATTCCGCAAGAATTTTATTTAAGTCCCATTCAACTTTGCAAGAATCCTATCACTCCCCAAGTACTTCTCTCTATTTTTGTTAGAAGTTAAAGTTACTGATATGAACAAACAAGTGTTATTTATACAAGGTGGAGGAAGTAAAGACGATCATGAGGCTGACTCAAAGCTTGTCAAATCATTAAGTGGTGCATTAGGGAAAACGTATACACTGCATTATCCATTGCTGCTAAATGACTCAACTCCCGATTTGGGTAGGTTGAAACAGATTGGTAAAGAGATTTCTGCCATCAAGGGCCATATTATTTTGGTGGGACATTCTTTGGGTGCTTCTATGTTGCTGAAATTCCTTTCAGAAAATGATATCCAAAAACAAATTGATGGGATTTTTCTAATGGCTACACCATTTTGGGATGGTAATGAAGAGTGGGTACAGGGATTTAAGCTGAAAAGTGATTTTGCAGATAAACTGCCTAAAGCTACTCCCACTTTTTTCTACCATTGTATTGACGATGAGGAAATACCTTTTAATAATTTTATTCCTTATAGGCAAAAACTTCCCTGGGCGGTTTTCCGTGAAATCCCTAAGGGCGGTCATCAGTTCAATACTGATTTAACAATAGTAGCAGAGGATATCAAATCACTATGAATATCAAAGCTCATGTAATTAAAGAAAAGACAAATATTTACTAAATGAACTATTATGAAAGAACTCACATCTCATGAATCTATACTGATTCAAGCCCCTACCCAAAGGTTATGGGAAATAATTGACCAAATTATCCTATATGAAACAATGGTCCCAGCTCCTGATTACATTTGGAGATGAACAGGAACTTCACAGGGAATCGAAGATATATTGGGTTAACGATAATGGGGAACCTTACTGCGTAGGAACTGTAACGGACTTTGAACCAGAAAAGAAGTTGCGCGTGTCTCCGCAGTTTACATCGTGGAAGCGCCCAGTGTCTCCTGATGTTATTGCCTCCATGTTTACACTACATAAACAAGGCAACAACACACATCTTGAATTTAGTTATGGAGACTTCGCGAAAGTTCCTGATGGCAAAAAGTTATGGGAAATGTACTTGGAATCTATTGATCCGACAAACAAGGAACTAGAAAAAATAAAAGTATTGGCCGAGGATAAAAAGCTATAAAGGTCGAAGTCCGCAGCACCAGCATAAGGTTGCAGTCGTGTTGCTGGCAATTGAACTATAATGAAGTTTCATTCGCTTTAATTTGAAGACACAACAACTTCGCCATAAAGGTCGAAGTCAGCCGCATCCGTAATTTTTACAGTCGTAAACTCACCAGTTTTTAGATAAATTTTGCTGGCATCAATAAGCACTTCGTTATCTACGTCGGGCGAATCAAATTCCGTTCTCCCTACAAAATAACCGCCTTCTTTTCTATCAATAACCACTTTAAAGGTATTGCCTATTTTTTCTTGGTTCAACTCCCAAGAAATCTGTGATTGCAGTTCCATAATCTCGTTGGCACGTTGTTGCTTCACGTCTTCTGGCACATCATCTTCTAAATTATAGGCATGGGTGTTTTCTTCGTGACTGTATGTAAAACAGCCCAAGCGCTCAAAACGCATCTCCTTAACCCATTGTTTTAGGGTTTGGTAATCGGCTTCCGTTTCACCCGGATAACCCACAATCAAAGTGGTTCTAATCGTCATATTGGGCACAGCGGCTCTAAAATCCTTAATCAACTGTGTGGTTTTTTCTTTGGTCGTGCCACGGCGCATGCTTTTTAAAACGCTATCAGAAATATGTTGCAACGGAATGTCCAAATAATGGCAGATTTTCGGTTCACGCTTCATAACCTCCAACACATCCATAGGAAACCCCGTTGGAAAGGCATAATGCAAACGAATCCATTCAATACCATCTACTTTTACCAAGGCCTCCAAAAGTTCGGCTAGGTTGCGTTTTTTATATAAATCCAACCCGTAATAGGTTAAATCCTGTGCGATTAAAATAAGTTCCTTAACCCCTTTAGCTGCTAGTTTTTCAGCTTCGGTCACCAAATCTTCAATCGACGTACTTTTGTGTTTGCCACGCATTAACGGAATGGCACAAAAACTACAAGGGCGATCGCAACCTTCGGCAATTTTTAAATAGGCATAATTTTTTGGCGTGGTGGTTAATCGCTCACCAATCAGTTCGTGTTTATAATCGGCTCCCAAGGCTTTCAGTAATCCGGGAAGCTCGGTAGTTCCAAAATACTCATCCACATTCGGGATTTCCTTTAATAAATCTGGCTTGTAACGTTCACTTAAGCAACCCGTAACAAACACTTTATCCACTTCGCCATCTTCCTTTTTCTGTACGTATTCCAAAATCGTGTTGATGCTTTCTTCCTTGGCATTGTTGATAAATCCGCAGGTATTAATCACCACGATATTCCCTTCTTCTTCATGAACCACGTCTTTTCCACTGGCTTTTAATTGCCCCATCAGCACCTCGCTATCGTAAACATTTTTACTACAGCCGAGAGTTACTACATTAATTCGGTTTTTCTTAAGAGATTTTGTACGCATGCCTTTTTTGAATAAATGTGCAAAGATAAGCAATGATTTACGATATACGATTTATGTGTTAGGAATTTTGGTCTTGGATCTTGGGTCTTGGGTTCTAGGTGTTGGGTGTTTAGTTGAAATAATTTTGAACTTTGAACTTTTAACTTTGAATTTTTTACCTAGCATCTTTTACCCAGAACCTTAGACCCAATACCTAGAACCCTATGTATCAACTATTTTACTATATTTGGCGATATAAACCCAAAACCTACATTATGAGAAAGTTGCCCTTCTTTATCATACTTACTGTCGGATTACTTTTTGGATGTTCTAGTAATGATAATCCTATTGATCCAGATCCAGCACCTAATGAACTTTATTTTCCACCGATAAATACCAATGCTTGGGAAACACTTTCCATAGCTGATGTGGGTTGGAATGCCAATGCAGAACAACCACTTTATGATTTTCTGGAAGCGAATACTACCGATGCTTTTATTATTTTAAAGGATGGAAAAATTGTTGTTGAAAAGTATTTTGGCACGTTTGAACAATCGAGTATGCATTCTTGGAATTCCGCCGCGAAAACCTTAACCGCTTTTACCGTTGGGATTGCACAGGAAGAAGGTTTTTTGTCGATTGACAATCCGTCATCAAATTATATGGGTACGGGTTGGTCCTCTTTAACCTTGGAACAAGAATCACAAATTACGGTACGCAACCATTTAACGATGACCACCGGATTGGATTATAACGTCCCAGAAAACTTTTGCACCGACCCAGAATGTTTTCTGTATAAAAATGAACCAGACACCTATTGGTATTACCACCAAGGTGCTTACACGGTGCTGGATAATATTGTAACTGGTGCGGTAGGACAAGATTTTAAGGATTATTTTAATGCTAAAATCCGTAACAAAATAGGCATGTCAGGGAGTTGGGTTAAAACTGGCAGTTATTTGAATCTCTATTTTAGCAATGCCAGAAGTATGGCGCGTTTCGGCTTATTGACTTTGAATGAAGGCGTTTGGGATGGTACAACCATACTGGCTGACAAAGATTATTTTGTGGAGATGACAACCACGTCACAAGATTTAAACAAATCATATGGGTATTTATATTGGTTGAATGGAAAAAGCAATTTTAAAGTACCGGGTTCTGAAACCTTGTTTACAGGGAAATTAATCCCCAATGCGCCTGATGATTTGATTGCGGGATTGGGTGCTTTCGACCAAAAATTATACATCATCCCCAGTAAAAAATTGGTAATCGTTCGTATGGGAGATAGTGGCGAAGAAGATGAACTTGGCCCTACGGAATTTGATAATAACCTTTGGGAAAAGATTAATTTGTTGATTAATTAATTTTAAATAATAAAGTTAGATTCCCGCCTTCGCGGGAATGACAAAAAGGCTTATTTGAAAAACGAATCTACAAACTCAAACTTGTTGAATACCTGAAGGTCTTCAATGCCTTCACCAACGCCTATATATTTTACGGGAATTTTAAATTGGTCTGAGATACCAATCACCACACCGCCTTTTGCAGTACCGTCTAGTTTTGTAACTGCCAATGAGGTAACTTCAGTAGCTGCTGTAAACTGTTTGGCTTGTTCAAAAGCGTTTTGACCAGTAGAACCATCTAAAACCAATAAGACGTCATGAGGCGCATCGTCCACGACCTTTTGCATGACGCGTTTTACTTTGGTGAGCTCATTCATTAAATTCACTTTATTGTGCAAACGCCCAGCCGTATCAATAATAACGACATCTGCATTTTGGGTCACGGCACTTTTAAGCGTATCAAACGCCACAGATGCGGGATCGCTACCCATGGATTGCTTAATTAACGACACGCCTACCCTATCTGCCCAAACCTGAAGTTGATCGATTGCGGCAGCTCTAAATGTATCGGCAGCACCAAGAACGACATTCAATCCTTGCTTTTTAAATTGATACGCCAATTTACCAATGGTGGTCGTTTTACCTACCCCATTAACGCCAACAACCATAATCACATAGGGCTTTTTAGTTGATGGAATGGTGAATTCAGTATCTTCCCCAGTATTCGTTTCAGAGAGTAAACCAGCTATTTCTTCGCGAAGGATTAAATTAAGTTCGTCGGTTCCTAAATATTTATCTTTGGCAACACGAGCTTCAATGCGTTCTATGACTTTGAGCGTTGTGTTTACACCAACATCACTAGATACCAATATCTCTTCCAGATTATCTAAAACCTCATCATCAACTTTAGATTTTCCTGCAACGGCCTTACTCAATTTACCAAAAAAAGTGGATTTGGACTTTTCCAGTCCTTTATCCAGCGTTTCCTTTTTTTCTGATGAAAATATTTTTTTAAAAAAACTCATTCTATGAAATGTTTAGTCGTTTGTTGTTTAGTTGTTTATGCGTTAAGGATTGAAGCGGCATCCTTTTTTGGATTCCTTCCCGATAGCTATCGGGATTAGCAGGAAAAACAAAAAAGATACAGCTGAAAGCCTGACCCTTGTGGTAACGCCCAAAACATTCTAACAACTTTCTTGCCCATTATTATCTACTGAAAAATTGTCATTAAAACGGGATGTAAATATAAAACAAAAGCCGCTTTCAAAGAAAGCAGCTTTTTAATATTTATAAAAAAGTAAATTATTTCTTGCTTAAGAAACCATCTACTAATTCTGGTGTCATAATCGCTTCAACAAATGTGTAAGCTCCTGTTTTTGGAGATCTCACCATTTTAATAGCTTTAGATAATCTTTTTGATCCTGTTTGTAACGATGCTACTGCTTTCTTTGCCATGATTCAATACGTTTTGAAGT
>Ga0307414_10001001_pt1 | contig 14440 bp, 12 predicted proteins | sample DK1Ometagenome_FD_203804 | JGI IMG/M metagenome (GOLD analysis project Ga0307414, IMG submission 203804) | Maize rhizosphere microbial communities from greenhouse at UC Davis, California, United States - DK15-O-3 | ecosystem: Host-associated > Plants > Roots > Rhizosphere > Soil | place: USA... | reverse complement strand
CCTTTCTCCTTGCAATAATTTTCCAGAGCCAACCTGTCGCTTCCGTCTCCGTATATAAGAAACTTTAAATCGGGTATATCCTTTAAGTATTCTGCCGCCTCAATGAGCTGCATAACGTTATTTGCCAGCCTGATCGAGCCAATATATATTACTTTAAAAAGCCCGCTGTTCGACAGGTCTTCATCTGCTATTGTATGTTCGGTTTTGTTTCTGTCAAAATCCGATAAGTCGACCCCATTATTGATGTAGAAGACTTTTTTAAGATCTATCTTACCCCCCTGCAATGTCGACCATTTTTTCTCTTTGATATAATCTGTGCCCCCTTCCATCGAAAATATCAGCAGGTCTGCCTTAGCATAAAGCCATTGTTCTGCCCAGTAGGCAAATTTAACCAGGAGGTTGCTCTTTCCAATCAGTCCGAAGGCAACAAAAGATTCAGGCCATAAATCAACAACATCAACGATAAACCTGGCTTTCTTCTTCCGGGCAACATAATAAGTCAGATTACCAAAAGGAACGGCAGCTAAATGAGAGATGTAATCCACTTTGCCAAACTTTGAAGCATACCACCACAGCCTGATATAAAACTCCAAAATACTGTAGATCCTCTTTATTCCGTTGGCGCTATAACCTGAGGTTCGAATGTGGATGAATTTATGACCGCCATCGTATTCTGTCTGGAAAAAAGGCTTATTATCTGTGATTAAATTCACATCGGTATTGTGAAGATAACTTCCGCTGATAATGGTCACGTCATAGCCCTGATCCCGCAAATACTGCGCCCGCTTGAGCGTCTGCACGCGGGTCTCATATTTTGGGGGCATCGCTACCGGGTTAATTAACCAAATTTTTTTCACCGGCGAGTCCACTTATTCACTGAATCAATTACTGCTATGACATCTTCCTCGCTCATGACCGGGCTTATCGGCAAGCTCAACTCTTCCCTGTGGATCTTCTCTGTAACCGGGAGGCTCAGATTATTGTACTCGTTGTAGCACTCTTGTTTATGAGGCGGGATCGGGTAGTGTATCAGCGTCTGAACTCCCTGGGATGAAAGATGCTTCTGAAGGTCATCTCTACGATCCGAGAAAACCGGGAAGAGATGGAACACATGACTATTCCAGTCGTCAAGTGCTGGAATCTGAATAAAAGGATGATCAATTCCCTCCATGTATTGACGGGCTACATGCCTTCTGGCAGCGATATCAGAATCGATGTATTTCAGTTTAACGTCCAGAACTGCCGCCTGGATTTCGTCCAACCTGCTGTTAAGGCCCTGGTATTCACTTTTATATTTAATTTTGGATCCGTAGTTTGCCAGTGCCCGGATGACTTCTGCCAGACGATCATCATCTGTTGTAACTCCGCCGGCATCACCGAAAGCGCCGAGATTTTTCCCTGGGTAAAAACTATGACCAGCAGCGTCGCCTATGGCACCGGTTTTTGTATCGCCAAAATAACAACCATGTGCCTGGGCATTATCTTCGATGACCTTTAACTGGTATTTATCCTTTAGCTGCCCGATTTTGCTTGTGTACCCACACCTGCCATACAGGTGAACCACCATGATCGCCCTGGTACGTTCGGTGACCGCACTTTCAATCCTTTCAGGATCAATTTGAAGGGTTTCTAAGTCTGGCTCCACAAAAACCGGCTTTAATTTATTGTCGGTAATTGCCAATATAGAGGCGATATAGGTATTGGCAGGGACAATCACTTCATCACCTTCCCGGAATAGTCCAAGTTCCATATATCCTCTTAGTATGAGTCTTAGTGCATCAAGGCCGTTTGCAACACCGATGGCATGTTTGACTCCGATATAACCGGCATAGTTTTTTTCGAATATAGCGGTTGCATCACCCTGCAGATACCAGCCGGACAGGACTACCTTCTTTACAGCGTCTAATATCTCTTCTGAATTTTTCTCGGTAATTTTTTTTAAGCTTAAAAAAGGTATCATATTATTTGTCAATTTTTCTAATAAACCTGGCAGGGCTTCCCAACCATAACTCATTTGCGGGAACATCCTTCGTAACTAAGCTCCCGGCTCCGATCAAGGAATTTTCGCCTATTGTGATGCCACCTAAAATAACTGCTCCCGCCCCAATTGACGCATTTCGCTTAATTAACGTACGCTGGAGTTCGAAAGCTTGTTTAGCTCGCGGATACTTGTCATTTGTGAACGTAACATTCGGGCCGATCTGTACTTTATCCTCAAGGACGATACCGTCCCAGAGATAAACACCACTTTTCACAGTTACATCGTTTCCGATAACCACGTCGTTTTCGATGAAACAATGTGCACAAATATTACAGTTTTGTCCTATTGATGCCTGCGGCAGGACCACAACATACTGCCAAATATTCGTGTTGTCAGGAACTTGCTTGTTCTGGCAGTCAGAAAGAGGATGGATCATGATTTGTATTTAAGAAAAGTGTCATAATCTCTGATGTAATCATCAGCGCTGTATAACATAGATGCTAAAACCAGGCAAACGGAGCCCGAAGAGAAATCACTAAGTTCCCGCCAGATACCCGGCATTACAAATAAGCCTCTGTTTGGGTTGTTAAGATGAAACGAACGCTTTACCCTTCCATCATTAAGGGTAATTGTAAAGCTTCCGCTTGCAGCGATTATCAGCTGGTAAAGCGCTTTATGGCCATGCCCTCCCCGTTCTTCGTCACCCGGAACATCATATAAATAATATACTCTTTCAATGGGAAAAGGGACTGAGCGGTCAGATTCTACAATTGTTATGTTTCCCGCCCGGTTATGAACCTTTTCTAACTCAATGATCGTGCAATTAAAAACCGTGCTTTCTTTCATCGTCTTTGATAGTTTTTAAACGACTCATAGTCTCTGATGTAATCGTCTTCTGTAAAAAGTGTTGAACTCAATACCAGGGCGAGTGAATTCGTCGAAAAATTATTCATTTCACGCCAAAAGCCTGAGGGAATATGAAGTCCGTAATACGACCGGTTAAGAGAATATGTTCGTTTATATTCACCATCATCCACTAATACATCAAAACTTCCGGATAGTGCCACGATGAACTCATTCTGAACCTTAAACGCATGCCCTCCTCTTTCATGCCCGCCCGGGACATCATAGATCCAATAGGATCTCTTTATTTGAAACGGAATGTGCTTGTTCGACTCTAAAAAGGATAAATTTCCTCTTTGGTCTTCTATTTTCGGTAAATCAATAATTTTGACCTGGTCTATATTTATCTTCATTTCAATCTAATCATTAATTGCTTTTATTACCCTCAGATATGACAAGGCTACCTTTTGATCAGTTAATCCCGAAGCCGTATCCAAGCCTTTGGATGCAACGGACATTTTTTGTTCATACGTCATGGCGCTAATGTCTTTTAATAGGTCCCTTAAAGAGGAAACATTCCTCGCTTCGCACAGGAACCCATTCTCTCCATGACGAATGATTCCATCAATTCCTTGTCCGATCGTCCCGATTGTTAAGCATCCTTTTCCCATGGCTTCGACGTAAACGAGTCCGAAGGCTTCAGGTTTGCTGACCATAACAAAAACGTCGGCGCCTGAAATAACCCTCTGCACCTCGTCTCTGCTCATTTTCCCTTCCATTGAAACGCATTCTCCTAAATTTAATTCGGCAATCTTCTTGTCAATGCTCTCACGCAGCATGCCCGTACCGACCAGCTTTAAGTTAAAGTTGCGATCGGGAAATGCAAGATCCAGAGATTCCAGTAGAATGTCTACGTTCTTTAATGGAATTAACATGCCTACGAAGCAAAAAGATATTTTTTCAGTTTTAAACTTATGTGCCGGTATGCTTGGCAGGATATAACTTTCAGGAATTCCAGACGGGCAAATAAACAAATTTGCTGGTCTACCAAATCGCTCGATGAAAATATTCTTCATCTCCTCAAAACGAAATCCAATATGATCTAAACTCTTTAAATACAGATGAGCTTTAGACCCGAATAGCCCGGCTATTACTGTTGGATTTTCATGAAGTACTAACGAGGTAATGGTCTCCGGATAGAACTTCTTCAATTCGTACAGTAATGGCAGTTGTGGATTTAAGAAATGGCCCAGTATCACGTCCGGAGTAAATTCCTGAGTTCTATTTTCAGAACAGATCTTTTGCGCATGCTTTTTAATAGTGGCGTTCCAATATTTTAAATGAGGAAAAACTTTGAATATCGGCCGACTCACAACCTTAACCCCGTCCAATTCATATTGTATGCTTGAGTTGAGGCGTTCAAATGGAATAAAATCGGTCTTGAAAACCCTTTTCAAAAGTTGCTTGCAATGATTAGCAAAGAAATAGAATACCCTGGGGAAGACCGACCGGTAATGCATCACTCTGACATCAAATCCCAACTTAACCCATTCTTTCGCATAGTAATGAACCACCGGGGTATCAAAAGTGCTATTGGGGTTTGGGTATTCAGCAGTTAGGATTAGTATTCTCAAATTTTTCACTGATATCAAAAATTATAAACGAATGCAACAAAAGAAAAGCAAACCCAAATGAAGCCCTGAATGTGCACGCGGGATTTCTTGTTTTAGCAAACCAATCATTGCTCAATGCAGGTTTTGGTTGATGCTGTAAATACATATGCCAAATTAAACCAAAAAAAAGGTTCAAGTAGATAGGTTGCTGAAAACATTAGTTGAACGAATGAGTAAATAAAGGTTGCCAATAGGAATTTGTGGTTATTGCCAAATCTAACAAGACGTGAGAACTTAATTAAAAAAACAAAAAATAGAGCACTCCAAATTGCAAGGAAAAGAACGCCCCCTTGTAAGAGGATTTCAAGAACAAAGTTGTGTGGATATCCTCCTTTAGTTTCTTTAAGATATCCGAAAATACCATAACCATATAATGGACTATCTCCAATGATTTCAGCTGTCTCGCTATATACAGACTCACGATTGGAGGTTTGTTCGAAATCAAAACCATCTACACTGATAAAAGAAATTAGTCTTCCAGCACTCTCGAAAACACGGTCCGCATATCCTTCCTCCAAGTTTATCACAACAACTCCACTTAAGCAAATCGCAGTAGCGACCGTAATTAAAAAGATTTTTATGAACTTAAAAAAAGAATATTTGATAAGAAGAACAACAATAGTCCCTATTACTACGACGCCAATCCCGCCACGACCACCGGACATAACTATTCCTGCTATTTGAATAATAAACAATATTATAAACATAACATTGGTTATTCTCCTTGCATCTTTGATATAAAAAAGGTAATAAATAAGCGTAATCAAAAAAGAAAGCGAAACGGAATAAGAAAAAGCTTGATAATGTCCTCCCCCAAAAAAAGTCATTAACTCGTTAGTTGGAATCAGTAACATCTTAGGCACTAAGGCAGCAACACTTGCTGTAACAATCAAAGCAACAGTCAATAATGGCCGTGAAATTGAAGAAGTAAACTCTTTTCGGGCCAACTCCATTCCGAACAGAAACGCCGGCAGTACGAGCAGGAGAAATTGATAGATAAACTTGTCAGTTTCGAGATCAGAAAATATAAGGACTAAAACCGCATCCAAAATAAGTAATAATGGTACAGCCAAGATTAAAGATGCAAATGAAATACGCCTTCTAAGTAGTAAGCGTTTCAGCAAGATGATATAAAAAGGTAATGCGGAAAAAAGTATCGCGATTAAATAACTACTACTATTTTCTGCACCACCATATTCAATTGATAACAATGAATTCACCGCAAAAAATGTGAAAGGAAGAGTCAATATATTGACTCCCAAAAAAAGAAAAAAATTACTTCTTAACATTTGAGGAGAGAATTCAAACCACACTTACCGAATATTCAATTTTTTTCAAACAAACTTTTGTTCGAAAGCGATGTGTTAATATATCCTATTACAGTCTCGATATCATCATAGGAGCTGGCTTCGTTAGATCCGAAGAATTTAACTGTCAGAATTCTAAGTCGTATCAAGCTTATTTTCATCAAATAGAAAATTACAGAAAATATTATTTTCAGCCTGTCAAAGAACTTGAATTCATCAAAAATTACTTTGAAGACCCTGGGGTAATACTTTTGGGAGGTAAATGCTAAACAATAGGCATAAAGATTTGCATAGTTAAAGTTTTTGCTAGTGAATGAATAGCCAATTCTCGTCGAAGCTTCTACAAGCGCCTGTGCCCAGATCGTAGGACCTGACCAGTAAAACGGGATCCGCCTATCCCAGTTCGCGCTAGTTTCAGCAGGTAGGGACGTTTCCTTCTTAATCTCCCCTTGATGTTTTCTATTAGCATTTTTTCCCGACATGCTTTTTGAAGATTGACCCGTTATAACTATTGGCAAATCAATAAAAAAATGACTTTTAACATATTTTGACAGGGCTATACAATTACTCATATCTGGCACCGGCCCAGGAAAATAGGTTCTGTAATTGGCGTATAGCTGATCAAGAGATTCCTTTGATATGATTCCATGGTATAACCTCGGTGCATGAAACATCGACTGCCCTCCAGACCTTACAATCTTTTTATATTGTTCTGCGATTGATAATTTTTGAATTTGACCACTATAAGGTGGTACTATCAATTTTCCATTGCTCTTATTGTTAAGTTTAAAATAATGCTCTGTTCCGGGCCATGTATAGATAGCTCTATTGAAGATTACACTTTCAACACCGATCTCACTCATCCATTCGCAGCAAGATATAATTTGCTCTGAAACGCCATCATCATCGCCAATAAAACAAACGTATCTTCCTGTCGCCTTGGAGACCGCCAAATTGCAATTTTCAATGGCAGATAGTGTACCTTCGACATGGAAATACTTAATGCGGGAGTCCTTTAAAAGATTATAAAATCTTAGAAACGTCTCATTATCAATTGAGTTATCATGAACGATAACTTCAAGCTTCTGGCTTTCAAAGCTACATAGCGCTCTTATTAATGGGATTAAAGTATCGTATCTGTTCAGAGTTGGAATCACAATACTTAATAAACTTGTTTGTAGCATAGTTTCGTTCAAAGTAGTATAAGCAGGAAATATTAATCAAATCACTCGCGGAAGAACGCATAAAATTCGCTTAGAGTGTGCTGACAGTATGGATTAAAGTTTTTTCGCTTCCATGTAGGTTTTCAACTCCACTAATTGCTCTTCCAACTCGATAATTTCTTTGTCAGACTGTAGGCATCTGTAAATAGTTTGAGGAGTTAGAAAACGGTCAATTACAAGGTTGGTCGCAAAAACCTTTTGAAATAAGTTTAGCATTTCATATTTCGTATAAATATTCTTAGTACCTAACTGAATAGTGCTAGATGAAACAATTTGCTCCGGATTCACCTGTTCTACTAAGGGTAATAGCTGTTTACACCACTCCAATGTGGTTATCCCGTTCCAATAATGGTTATCAAAACCATTTATACGTGTATTTTCAGGGAGACTTAGAAACCAACCTAGCAATCCTCGATTCGTCTTGTAATCAGGGCCGATAATTGACACTCGAATCAGCAAACTATTAGGTCTTGATAGGACAGCTCTCTCACCCAAAGATTTCGACCATCCATACACATCATCTGCCGTATGTTTTGCACTTACCGAATATTCGGAGCTTGTGAGCCCATCAAATACGCAATCAGTACTGGGGTGAATCAAAAAATGATCCTCTCTAAGTGAGCGTGCAAGCTCTAAAGGGAATAGACTGTTTGTAAACAGCAGATCAAATGGATCCTCAGTCTTTTGTTTAATTCGGCCTATACAATTGATGACAACACTACCTTTTTGAGAATTAAGAAAGGTTAAGTATTTTGCGTAAGATTCCTCCGTAAACCTTTCGTTATAACAAAGAACCTCATAACCATGACTAGTGAAAAATGCATTCACCATTTGACCTAACATTCCGTTAGAGCCTAAAATTATTATTCTTTCTGCCATTGGTTAAATCGTTTGAGTCTTAAGTTCGCGTATCTCCGGAATATAAGATAGGGACATAATCTTTTCCACTGTGTCTGATACTGACAATCTCCTCGTATTATGCGAATGATATTCTTCCAATTGTGAAAGTTTCTCGTCGCCTTCATCGAGATACTTCGCATAATTTAAGTCCCTATTGTCGGCCGGTACCCTATAGTAGTTGTCTAAATCTTCAGCCTTGACAAATTCTTCCTTTGTTAATAGAGTCTCATATAATTTTTCGCCGTGCCTCGAACCGATTATCTTTATACTATTCTTCGCATTAAAAATCCGCTTTAAAGCTAATGCGACATCCTCCACAGTCGACGCCGGAGATTTCTGAACAAAAAGATCGCCTTGTTTTCCGTGCTCAAACGCATAAAGAACCAAATCAACAGCTTCATCTAAAGACATCATAAAACGAGTCATGGCTGGGTCCGTAATTGTAAGTGATTTGCCTTCTTTAATTTGCTTTATGAATAGAGGAATAACCGACCCCCTGGAGGCCATCACATTTCCGTATCGTGTTACACATATTATAGGCCCTCCCGCGTTAATGTTTCTAGATTCGGCTATGGCAATCTTCTCCATAAGTGCCTTACTTATACCCATTGCATTTATTGGGTACGCTGCTTTATCGGTGCTGAGGCATACTACCCGTTTTACCTTATTTTCATTTGCAGACTTAATTACGTTATAAGTGCCAAAAACGTTGGTTTTCGTAGCCTCAAGTGGAAAAAATTCACAGGAGGGTACTTGTTTTAAAGCTGCGGCGTGAAAAACAAAATCTACTCCTCGCATTGCATTGTTTACGCTATCACAATCGCGAACATCGCCTACGTAAAATTTGATTTTAGCGTCCTGGAAATGGTGGCGCATATCTTCCTGCTTCTTTTCATCACGTGAAAAAACCCTTATTTCACCTACATCTTTTTTCAACAACCCTTTAACGATGGTGTTACCAAACGAACCTGTTCCGCCGGTCACCAAAATTACTTTATTCTTAAACGCCATATGCTATGTTATTAAATCACTATATGCTCAATAAATTCTTAATTCCTAAAATTATCTATCCTCTTATAATATTCGCTGCCTATGACGTCAATACCTTAGCAATCTATCTATCCAAACTCCCTCTCATTCTATCGTATAGATTTTTTGAAATTTTGAAGATCATCGCTCGTATGGTCGGAAAGGAAAGCGCCGACAATAAAATACAAACTAGCCATACTATTCCCAGATAAAGTAATATTTTGAATCTTGACAAATCTACAGGTAAAAATTGCCTAGTTAGTAAAATGAATGGAAGACTAATCAATAAAGGCCTGATTACTCCCCTTATACAATATTTCCACATCCCCGCAGTTGACAAAACTTGCCGGTGCAAGTAGTATATACTTATTGGGAAAGTAAGACAATTGAGTACAAGCCAAGAAACGCCTGCACCTAATATGCCGTAGTTAAAAGTCAAAACGATCAACAATGGACTAACCAATGCAATCGACAATACACCTAACCTTTGACTAAATTTTACACTCCCATGTGCAAGAGCAAAATTGTAAGGTATGACCGTAACAGACTGTAATATTTGACCTAATAATAATAATGATGCAGTGAGCTGTGCGCTCGATGCTACTTGAGTTGACCCTGTCCATGCGTAAATGAATTCGCCGCTGAAAAAGACAAGGATGAGACCCACTGGTATGATTAAGACCCCAATAGCCTCACAAGCTTGATTATAAACTTGTTTCAATGCATCCTTATGGGCTAGAGCTACGATCTCGGTAAATCGAGGAAACAAGGCAGCACCGATTCCACTCGAGATCATTACCGGCACAGATGCAAGAGTGCCTGCTACACTGTAGTAGCTAAACATTTCAAGAGAGGCAAATTTGCCCACAACCAATTTATCAGCTTGAGTAAGGACTACTCCCATTAAAGATATACTGGCCATGCCTAATGCAAAACGACCTGTTTCGCGAACGACACTCCACCTAAAATATCCTTTGAATCGACCCTTTCCGGTTGAAATTATATTCCACAGCTGATAACGAGAAATTACTAAATAAACGATGTTCGCAAATAACTGCCAACAAAAAAACACAAAGATTGTCGGCGAAAAAAGCCAAAAAACTAAGATCGCTCCCGCGCCCCGTAGTGCACCGACCCCAATATTAATGAAATTAGCGAGAAGCTGCCGCTGGAGCCCCATCAATCCACCTATAAAAAGACCAGCCGGTAACTGCATTGCTATACTTATTCCCATGAGCCGGATTGCCATGACCATTTCCTCTGAGGTAAAAGATTTAGTATTAAGCCAATAGCTGGCAATGAAAGGCGCAAAAATATAAATAACGCACCCAGTAAGTATAGAAATCAGTAAGTAAATTATTTCATAGGTACGCAAAGCATCTTTCATACCATTTAAGTCGCCAACAGCAGAGAATCTCGCCATTTCACGCTTCAACGTGACAGTGAACCCCATATCGGCCAGCGAAAGAATTACCAGAAGCATAGTGTAAAATGCTACAATACCGTACGCCTCGATTCCCAGAAACTCAATATAAAGAGGGATGAATAGAAATACTGAAACTACTCCCCAAGCACTATTTAAGAGATTTGCAAATACGTTTTTTCGAAGCATTAAAAAATGAGAGTTTAGTATTCTATGAACGAAAATCATTCAATCACTTAAAATAATTCAAGCCGGTAGAGTAAATTCGAACTGATTTCTCGAAATCTATAATTGCAATTCCAACGGGTTCATTTATTCATCATTCTTTTATAAAAAAAAGAAAGAGTTACTATCAATACTGTTAAAAATGATCCTAGTAAAATACCAACGAAGGTTCCTTTTAACCGTCCAACCTTTGTCTTACCTAAGGGCAAAATCGGCTTATCAATAACCTGGATTAGCGGCGATTCTCTTAGCAAAGTGATTTTAGACAATTCTAAATTTTTAACCAGTTCGCTCAAGATGGCTTTATTAGTTTCAGCAGTAAATTGCGACCGCTGGATTGGCGCCGCGCGCTGAGCTTGGCGGGTAGGATTTAAATTTGGTGTTTCATCAGCGATTGATGCCGCTGAATAAATCGCGCCGTTCATCACTGCACGAACTGAATCGGTTTTGGATTGTAAAATTTGAACATTTTGTAGAGATTTTTTAGTCCTAGTTCGAACGTAAAAATCATTCACATTTTCTACAATTTCTTCATTGAATGCTTTGGCAAATACTTCATTTTCAGCTTTTACCTTTACTTCTATGATACTTAATTTTTTGTCCGGTTTGGAAACCACTAGGTAATTTTTGTTAATCTCTTTCACTGCTTCCCCTAAAATACTATCCCGCAGGCGATTAGATACCTCAGAAATCTCGTTGAATTGGATGCCATCTGCTTTGCTCTTGATTTTTCTTCCAAGACCATTTAGGTCGAGAAAAAGGTCGATGAGTAGTTCATTTTTACCATTAATGTTCAATTCCGTTAATAAAGTCTTCTCGATCATTGTCCGAGACCTGTAAAGTTCGATTATGTTCTCACCTTGGAAGATGCCTCCGCCCCTATTGCCTATATTAATACCAACCATGGATGCCAAGCCTGCATACTGTCCCATTCCTGCCCCGCCCTCATCACCGCTTTCCAGAACAAAGGTAGTTGTGGCGGTATAAACCGGTTTTGTTAACCAGGAATAGCCTAAGCCAACCATTCCACTAAGTATACTGACAAGGAGAATAGTCAGCCATTTTGACCTCAGATATTTGATCCATAACTGGAATCTCATTACGAGTTCCGCTATTGATATTTCCTCGCCTTCGGGTGCTGACTTTATATCACTTCCGTTAGCCGCTATTGGCGTCGATGAATACTTGCTATTCTGATCGTTATTTTGCATCCTATTTAATAAGGTTTAATAAAATCACAGCCAGTGAAGCCAATCCACTGGTAATACCCACTAACTCCCCGGCCGTTAATTTGCGTTTATCGTCCTTTTTAGGAACAAATATTTCTGCGCCGGGCTGAACTTTCGGATAATTATTAAAAAACAGCAAGGTTTTACTCGTACTTTTTACTGAACCATTCGCATAAACGATGTAGGATCGTCTTTTTAAGGAGCGGTCAGAGAAGCCACCTGCTTCAGAGATATACCTTTTAAAGCCTTTACCTTTATCGTAAATTATAGCATTCGGAGAAAGCACTTCACCACTCACTTTAATCGTTTGAAGCTGTTTAGGCACACGGATGGTATCGCCCTCTTCCAGTGTCAGGTCGTAATCCGAACCTGGATTGGCTAGGATCTTATCCAGATTGATTCCCACATAAATGTTCCGGATAACTTCCTGTCCATTCAACTTGGTTGTATCCGTAGAATCTCCCTGCAGCCGCTGAAACTTCCGCAGCTTTTCCAGCTCTTCAGTCTTCGTATCCAGTTCATTTTTAGTAGTGCCCTTTTTAGATCCGGGGCCCGGACGTTTTAACGAAGCCCCTTTCGGATAGGCAAGGGCGGTAAGACCGCCGGCACGCTCCACAAGGTCGGATATGCGCTCATTCTTGCGGACCACGGTATAAGTTCCAGGGTAGAGAACCTCTCCTTCGATGCGCACCTGGCGCTGCACTTCGTAACCCGTTTCACTTCGTACGGACACAATATCAAAAGGCTGCAGGATAAATTTGTTCCCTACAAGCTTCAGGTCTTTATCCACATCCACCTGGAAAACCCTGGCTGTTAAGGCAGATGCCGATAGAACATTACTATTGTTCACCCTTCTGGATATCTCAATCCGCTTCGGACTTGCACCTTCCTTAAAGCCTCCCGACTTAACGATCAGGTCTTCGAGGCTCATCCCTTCCGAGAAATCAAATGTCCCGGGCTCGCGAACTTCTCCGTCAATAGAAACTTTGAATTCGTCGCGCAGGTCAAAGATCGAAGCGATCGTCACAATGTCTTCCCTTTGCAAAGGAATGTCGGTCGCCGTTCCCGCAACTATCTTGTCCAGGTCGAAAGAAATCAACTGAGATGTATTATCGGCTTTCAGCCGGGTAATGTATCCGCGGGACATGAAAGCATCCTCGGTAACGCCTTCGGCCTTCTGAAGCAGCTGCCCGAGGGTCATTCCTTTCTCCAGTTCGAACTGGCCGGGGCGGAAGACCGCACCTTCGATGGTCACCCGGTTCTCGAAACGGTCGAGAATAGGCTCCGCAAAGTATTTATCCCCGTTCCTGGGCTGATAAGTACCAAACTCGGAAGCAAAGACATCCGTGATCCGTCGTTCGCGGTCGGTATTCTGTAAAACCTTGATACGGGCGCTGTAGGCCTGCGTAGTGAAGCCGCCGGCAAAATTGATGACATCCTGTAAGGACTCTCCTTCAACAGCTTCAAAAATGGCCGGACGTTTTACCTCGCCGGCAAATTCTACACGGATCTTATATGTCGGGATACGGATAATATCCTGGTCCTGCAGTCTGATATTATTGGTTTGGAAGCCTTTCAGAAGGAATTCATAAACATCCAGTTTGCCAACAACCCGGTTGTTCCGGATGATCTCAATCTCCCTGAAGGAGCCGTTCTCGGTGGGGCCGCCGGAAGCATATAAAGCGTTGAATGCGGTGGCCAGGGAAGGCAGGGTATAGGAACCCGGCTTAACCACTTCACCCAAAAGTGTGACTTTGATGCTTCGGATATTGCCGATACCAATTGTCACCTGGGTACGCCCGCTCCTTATTCCCGGATAAGTTGAGGCCAGGCGTGAACGGATTCTTTGTGTAGCCTGTTCAACTGTTAATCCGCTTACGGATACAATTCCGGCATATTCAATTCGAATGGTTCCTTCAGGGCTCACCTGCAATTTATAGTCTGCCTCGTTATCGCCGGTGATATTAATGACAATCTCGTCATCCGGACCGATCATATAATTGCCGGGCGTCGCCAGCCGAAGGTTTGGCTCGAAGGTGAGATTGCTGTTCTTAAAAAGGCTCGCACCAAATATCTTCGACTTAAGTTCCAAAAGCGCCTTCTCTGCTTCCGTTTCAGGAGTGGGTTCTGCTCGCCTGCTCGTGTCCTGTTCGAAGTTCAGTTCACGCCCTGCAGATTTGGGGCTCTGAACATCCTTAGCCGGCTCCTTTTCCTTCTGTCCATCCAGCTTCCTGATTTTATCCACGCGCTCGCGCAACTTTTTGATCTCTTCGGGACGCATACCTCTTGCCTGCGCTACCTGCTCAAGCTGGGCTTCCGACAAGCCGGTGGATTCAACCTGGCGAAGGAAAGAACGAATCTGGTCATCCGACAGATCGTCAACCCGTATCGTGCTTAAATTCTGTGTACTGATGGTCTGCGCAGAGCTTAAACCGGCGCAGAAGATCCCGGTCATCAGGTAGAGGAGGAATAGTATTTTCTTCATTTAGTATTTAGTAGGTAGTAGTTATAGGTTATAAGGTTATGGGTTTATAGGTTTAGGGTAATCCGTGTTTATAAAATTATCTTATTTCTGATGTTATGTCTCAACGACGACCGTATCCTGTC
>Ga0307414_10001000_pt1 | contig 14444 bp, 9 predicted proteins | sample DK1Ometagenome_FD_203804 | JGI IMG/M metagenome (GOLD analysis project Ga0307414, IMG submission 203804) | Maize rhizosphere microbial communities from greenhouse at UC Davis, California, United States - DK15-O-3 | ecosystem: Host-associated > Plants > Roots > Rhizosphere > Soil | place: USA... | reverse complement strand
GAGAGGGCCAGCTTACTTAGTATGCCAGCTCCTTGATGAAGGATGAGTCCAGCGCGGTAAATAACTTCAGTCTGGCCCCGGAAGCAAAAATAAAAGTCGCAAGCAGAGATCTTTGCGGCTGCGGCAACGGTGGTTGCTGGATTGTCTGTGAAAATCCTTTTCGGGAAATGGATTCATTCGCATGGTCGCGACGAAATTTCTTCACCCATTAATTGAATTTGTAATAGCTGACGCCATTTCGGTTACAAAATGGCCGCTTACTAACCTTTTCTAAGCACTATTGATCGTAAAGAACGCGCATTTGTTCTGTGTCTGTTTTCATGACACAAGATTAGGAAATTACAGAATGCAGGGATAGACGTATTGCTCGGACGGATACAATGGTCTGACTTTCCTGCACTTTGCTGATAACTTGAAAAGGGCAAAACATGGGATCAGACGTTAAAAGGGGAATACTCCAGGAAAGTCCATGTCAAACCAGTCAGGCTTGCCTGGCGGCGCCAGCCTTGCAAATGAAATTTCCAGAAACGCCCTGTCCCTCCCGTGAGATCCTTTGATCCAGGCTCTGAAAATAGCAGATCGGCACGCCCGGTGAATTGTAAACTCTGCCCGGTTTGAAAATTCACAAAGAGTAGCCCTGCTTTCGGATTGACCGATAGGTTTCCCAGCGTATTATACAGGCTGTTACCATTATAATCCGGGATGAGCAGTATGGAATTACTCTACGTTGTTTGCAATACCATATTTTACTCGTCAAAACACTAACCAATTACGATATGTCTCGTATTCGATTAAATAGTGCAATCATAATTGAAAAATACCGCTAAAAATCGCAATAATATGCTTTTCTTCCGGATCATCCAGATCATCCGCGGCCTGACTTGTTAGCTCATAGCTAATCTTATTGGCAAGCTCCCTATTTAATTAAACCCTGCCAAGCCTACAAGGAATTTGCGCCTGGCATATTCATTGATAAGGCAGCGCTGGACGTATCGGCCGGGATTTGTTCTTGGTAGGCGTCCGCTGTTGTTTAACCGCAAAATTTGTGACATATGCTATTAGACAAAAAAATGCCTGTACTCTACATTTTCAACAAGATCAAGAAAGATCTTGCCTATGTGCTCGCAATCAGTCTTCTTGTATATTCAATTACCAACCGGTTCATCCATATCATTCCCGAAATACCGCTGGCCATCCCTACTTTCCTGGGTACGGCGATGTCTGTAATTCTTTCTTTCAAGTTAAGCCAGTCCTATGACCGGTGGTGGGAAGCCCGTAAGATATGGGGAACGATCGTAAACGAATCGCGGAACCTGATCCTGCAATTGCAGGCACTGGTTGCCGATGGCAATCAGAATGACATTCAGGAAATTGCTTACAGGCACATGGGTTGGTCCTACACCCTGGGCCAATCCCTGCGCGGGCTTGATCCGATGACTGGTATGGAAAAGTTTTTGTCGGCGGCAGAGCTAACCACTGTCGAAAAGCATAAAAACGTCCCGTTAGCAATCCTGAAATTAAACAACGACCATATTAGGAGCCTGAGACAATGCGGTCAGCTTGACCGCTTTGATCACATACAGCTCAGCAGTACAATCGCAAACCTGACCAACGCAATGGGCATGGCCGAGCGGATCAAAAGCACGATTTTTCCAGTCACTTACCGGTTATTTTTACACCTGGCGATTTATCTTTTCATCTCGCTGTTGTCTATATCGCTGCGCGGACTGGAAAGCTATATTGAAATCCCGCTGCTGCTGGTCATCTCAGCGTTATTCTTTCTGCTGGAAAGGACGGCGACACTTCTCCAAGACCCGTTTAGTAATGCGCCAACAGACACGGCTATGACCGCTATTGCGACTACAATTGAGATTAACATCAGGCAGTTGATCGGCCTACAAGATCTTCCCGAGCCGGCCAAACCAACCGATTTTTATATCAAGTAGATCGCAGAAAGACAAGGGTCGCGACGGGAAATCAATGTCTGATATGAAAAAATGTCAGAGAAGTGAAAAATTGACATTTCGAAAATCTTATTTGTCGTTGTGGCATCTAATTTGATTCTACGCTTCAAACAGGAGAAATCCTGACTATGTATGTTTATTGTTTAACTCTTAAAAAGAAGGTTAATTATGTCACTCATCAAAAGGAATGGGCTTCTGCCCGAGACGTTCCCGGCGCTGTTCGACGATTTTTTTGGCCGTGAACTTTTTAACTGGGGTAACAACAACTATTCATCCACCAGTACCACAGTCCCTGCGGTTAATATCCGCGAGACAAATGACAACTTTGAGGTTGAAATGGCTGCCCCTGGCATGCAGAAAGGCGACTTCCAAATCCAGCTCGACGGGAGCACGCTCACGATTTCTTCACAACGGCAACATCAGGATGAGAGCAGTCAAAATGGGTACAGCCGGAAAGAATTTAGCTATCAATCCTTCCAGCGTACTTTCGTGCTGCCCAAGGATGTTGTCAACGAAGACGCCATTGCGGCTAGATACGAAAACGGTGTGCTCCATCTGACAATACCTAAAAGGGAAGAAGTTAAGCAGAAGCCGCCAAGGCTAATTGAAATCGGTTAATCTGACAAAGGGCCTGCCAAATGCAGGCCCTTTTCAATGCAAATTACATTGCTGCGCGAATGAAAAGATACCAGTCGCGTTCTGTGTTTGCGACTTGGAATAACTAAGTTCACCGAAGGCCAATCTGGATATGTCAAATTCCGGCGCCTGTCGAGTTCATAGATATTAATGACAATAATGTCCATCCAGCTTCACTGAAACTGAAATGGATTGCTACCGCACTGCGGTACTCGAACCTGCACCGGTCGCTACATTCTGCCATAGGTAATGAACAAAGAGCGATCTTCCTCCGGATGTGCGTAAGAATAAGCGCTAAGCGCCGCGGCACCAACCGAAATTATCGGCGCCTTACATCGCGTAACGGGTAAAAGACACCTATTTTCGCGCGGTTAAGACAAGCGTCCTAATGGATGCGGGCAATTGCTCATTTTGCCACTGACGTTCTGAAATCATATCATGCTTATCGGGCGCTTTAAGCGCGTAATCAACTGCTCTTAACGAATGATCAGCCATATGGGCGGTCGCTACCACATGGCCAACCGCGCGAGTTGCGGAAATTTTTACCGGATCTTCAAACTCTTTGGCAATAAGAATAGCTGCAAATACTGCGTTACGTGCTTCACCAACGGAAGCTTTGCCATCTTTCCATGCCCGGCCAAATGCCGCTATTCTGACGCCGGAGCTCGAACAGTTTTGGATTTCTGAGCATTTCACCGATGATGATATGAAGGCGGTTTTTGGCTATTGTTTGCCGTGTGAGCTGCTGGATGCTCATACCGTTTTTAGCGTCAGGGAAAAAAGCCGCGGCCTGACGGGAAGCCTAAGTTTGAATTTTGGAAATATGAGAATTTACCGCCGTTGGGGAATGATGAGCCGTTTCAGGCGCAGATCTCGCTGTTTTAATAACTCATACATTTACCCTAGGTGACCTCGCCACGTAACTGAAAGTCCAACTGTGTGTTTGCAGCGACTGTTCTCGCGGCCATTTAAATATTTTATAGCGAACGCAATGGCGTGATTTTTTTGACTTTTTGCGCACTATTGGTATTTTCACTGATAGAGGACATAAATACCAAAAGCCTGGCCCTACTTGGACCAGGCTTTCTATCTAACCAAAAAACTGCGACAAGGTTGATGCGAAAGTCATGCCGGCCAAAATTTGTGATATTAGAGCCTTAAAGCAGAGATGTTTTTGCGCCAAATATCACTTTTTGGCTTCTTGTCGGGATACTTCGATACCTTTAAGAATCATTTCCAGTGCCCATCTAAGCACTTCGTTGGACTGCTCATTATTCAGGCCATTCACATCCTTATTAACTATCAGGGGCTCGGGGCCGCAAAGCACGGTTACCACGTGTTTTAAATTATCGTAGTTTTCCTTTCCGATCTTTTCGTAAAAAGGCCGCATGACTATTTCAAGGGTCTTCGGCCGCCTTCCTGCACGGTGTTCACTGGCATTACCCCCTTTTACTGACCTGTCCAACGCAAGGCTCAGGTATTTGCGTAGCTCAGTTTCGTGTGTTTGTACCATGTGATTGAAATACTGCTGAACATAAAATAGCGACTGCGCCAGGTCCATCCCACTTACATACGCAGAAAAATCTTCAGGATCTTTGTTAGTCGTAGCAATTGCCACATCCAGACACAGCATGTCGATACTGCCGTAATACCTGTAAATGGTTGCCCGTGAAATTTGCATCTGTGCAGCTACATCTTCCAATGAAAAATCCTGGTTTGACAGCAACATTTCTCGTGCGGTGTCCAATATCCGTTTTTGCGTTTTCAATTTCTGATTAACACGCCCGCTTGTGATATTCTCCTTTTTCATGAGACAAATATCTTATAAAATTTGGAAAAACAAAAGCCGTACCCTACTTTCGTGAGACAATTGTCTAACGAAACGAAAACATGAAAAACACAAAAGAGCTTATTTGCCTTGGCCACCGGTTTATCATACACGAAACAACCGGGAACTACGACTTTATGGAAGTAATTACCACGCCGGGTGCACCCGGCCCTCCTCCTCATTACCACGGCGAACACCATGAACTGTTTATGGTCATAGAAGGTGAAATGGAATTTGTCATCGATGGCAAAACAGTAAGGGCCCAGGCTGGCACGAGCATTGACATCCCGGCGAATACCGTCCATACATTTAGTGCCTTGGGAGATGGTCATTGCCGTTTTATGAACCTGCATAGCCCGAAAGGATTTAAAGTACTTTTTGAAACTTTTGGCATCGATGCTTCCGAAGAGAACGCCTTTGAAAAATCTGTGGCCCAACCAATTATTACCAGTCTTATTCAGCAGGCCCCCGATCTTGATATGCATATCGTCAGTAAATGACAAACGATATTTATTCATTTACCTGGCCTGTAACTGGGACTCGGGCCTCAAATAAGTAAGCACTTGCGGCGAAACAATTGGTAAGCAGCTTGCAGCTGACTTGTTGATGCGCGCATTCCAATATTCCCTAGTACCTGTCTTAAGCGGTAAATTATTAATGATCAATAATTTACCGCTAACCTGCCCTATTTTTCCATACAATGCCCGCGTCAGCTGTTTAAATACTGTTGACGGGAAAACTTCAATCAATATGAAATACACTTTTACGCTGATCAGCCTCTTTATTGTCATGGGGGTAAAAGCACAAACTATTTACTATGTTGACAGCAGCCGTGCAGACAATTCCGGCGCAGGTACCAGCTGGGAAACAGCCAAGAAAGATGTCCAGGAGGCTTTAGATATAGCTCCCATTGGTAGCGGGGTATGGATAAAACGGGGGACTTATTATCCTACAAAAGATCCGTTCGGCAATGCCTCACCCACAAACTCCAAGAATAAGACGTTCTTTCTACGGGACAGTGTGGCGATTTATGGTGGATTTGCTGGTACGGAAACCCTGCTCAGCCAGCGAAATGTCTCAGCGTACCGTACTGTGCTTAGCGGCGATTTCAACCATGATGACTCCGTGTCGGGCGCCGGTCCGAGTTTAGTTATTGCTGGCACTGCAGAAAATGCTTACCATGTACTCGTGCATGCAAGTAGCTATGGTACCATCGTAGACGGGCTCACGATCACAGGTGGAAATGCCACTAACTCTGGCAATTTTATAATCGTGAATGGCATGGCAGTCAATAATAACTATGGAGGTGGGTTATTTAGTGGCAATAATAGTGGAAAGCAAATCGTCGTCAATAATTGTACTTTTTCTTTCAATACAACCGGGCAACCTGGAGCAGCTGCGGGGGCCTATATTTCCTCCAACGGCGTGGTATCTGACTGTATCTTTTCCTTTAACGCAGGGCAGAACGGAGGCGGATTGGTTATTAGTGACCGCCTGGTTTCTGTTATAAACAACCGGTTTGAGCACAACCGTGCCGTCTTTGGCGGCGGCCTTGTTTGCAGGTTTATTGCCAGTACTACCGTCTCAAACTGCTTCTTCTTCGACAACGCCGGCATGGGCGGTGGTGCATATCTATATGGTCCTGGCAATAAATCCGTGTTTACCAGCTGTATTTTTCAAGGCAACACAGGTATCGGAAGTGCAGGCGGCATCACTGTTACTCTCAGTGCAAGCGCGAAAATTCACGCTTCGGCCTTTATCAACAATAAGGGCATGGGATTAGGTCACAGCGTATTGGCGTCTCAGGGCGATGATACCATGACACTCGACGGCTGTATCTTTACGAATAATACTCCCGCAAGCGATGACGAAATTCAGTTACGCAGTGGAATCAATATCATTTCAAATTGTTCGGTTGTTGGAAAAGTTAACGTATTTCCTGCGGCGGTAAGTACGGTCAGGTTCAGGAACAATATTCTCACCAGTATCACCAACTATTCTGCCCTTTCATCAAATAACCTTTTGGGCGGCAATCCGCTTTATGTAAACGCTGCTAACCCGGCTGGCGCTGATAGCATTTATTTTACCCCTGATGATGGCTTAAGGCTTCAGTGTGGCAGTCCTGCCATTAATGCCGGATCCGATACTGCTACCATCACAGACATTATAGGTACCGCCAGGGTCGGAAAGCCCGATATCGGTGCCTATGAAGCAACGGATACCATAAGCGTTATTACTGCCATCTCGTCTTCCGCGCGTGCCTTTCAAAGCAACGTTACCGTTTATGGGGATTGCGATCATACCATAGCCTGGGTAACCGCCTCGGGTGCAGCGCCTATTACCGACAGCACGACAGCAAAGGTGTGGGTTGAAGCCGGCACGCCTGCCACATGGGTTAAACGCCACTATGAAATCACACCCGATAACAATGCGGCCACTGCCACCGGCAGGGTCACCCTATTCTTTACCCAGGAAGAGTTCGATGCCTTTAACGCTTTGAATATCACTAAACTTCCCACTGGCAGCTTGGATGCCGCAGGGAAAGCAAACCTGTTGATCGAAAAGCGGCCAGGGACCAGCATCAATGGTTCAGGCCTGCCCCTTACCTATAATGGGACGCCCGTAACGACCAATCCGGCAGATAACGATATTGTGTGGAACAACCAGTTGTCAAGGTGGGAGGTCACTGTTAATGTCACCGGGTTTAGTGGTTTCTTTGTCAAGACAGTAGAAGCGCCTTTGCCAGTCACTTGGCTTTCCATAAGTGGCCGGCTCAATGCCCACCAAAATGCAGTGATCAGCTGGCAAGTAGCAGAACGCAGTGTCGCCAACTATGATGTAGAAGTCAGTAGTGATGCAGGTGAATTCAGCCGAATAGGCAGGATCCCAGGCAAAGGCGACGGCGAGAACCGTTACAGCTTCACGGCCCCCAATAGCCATACGGGCAACAATTATTACCGGATCCGCCAGGCCGATATCGATGGCGAGTACAGCTATTCGTCCATCGTCAATGTCTCGGCGGGCGCGCCAGTCACAGCTATTCTCTATCCCAACCCGGCCATCCGTGCTGTGATCCTGAAAACCGGCCCAAAACTAATGAACACTCCCGCGCAGTTAGTTGATATGAACGGCAAAATGGTAAGGCAGTGGGTAATCCATGCCCAAGAGAGCAGCGTTGATTTGTCCGGCCTGTCCTCGGGTATTTATCTATTACAATTCAATGATGGGCAAGTCCTGCGGATAACCAAACATTAAGCTTGACATTTCATAAGCGTTCAGGTGACCAACCTATAACCATGGCCAGTTCTTATAGAACTGCCCGAACCCGGCGTGGAAAAGTCAAAATGTAGGCCATTGAAACTGTATTCAGTTTAAGCTATCAAAATTTCAAGCGTCTTCAAAGTCGATATTGCATTCAAAGCCTCACTAGAATGCTTGGCGGCTACAACTTTATTTTAATTTGTAAATCCCCAGAAGTATTCTCTCATTTTGTCCTGTGCCATCGGTCCAGGAGTTTTACGCAAAAGCCTCCCAGTACGTTGAGAAATTTGATCAAATAACCACTATTAATACTTAGTTATGAAATAGTTGCAATTTTCATTAACCTTGTAACTGTTTAGTACTGATAAGGATCTTTTCCAACCAAACAAGGTCTGCTTATGAAAGTTTTAATACTGATCATGATCGTGCTATGTACATTGTATGGTGCGAATGGAACCGCGTGCCCTGGCGGAAATTTTACTACCCAGTCAAGCGTCGACAATTTCCCAATAAATAATCCGGGGTGCATAGTGATCACCGGAAACGTCTCAATAGGTGCGGTTGGCGCCGGAAGCAATATAACTAACCTTAACGGCTTCTCTGCGATCACCCAGATTATTGGAAATCTCAACATATTTAACAACCCGTCGCTCGCCAACCTGAATGGCTTTTCAGCTCTAAAATCGGTGGATAAAGATTTTACAGAAGAGAATGGGATGTATTCCGGAGGAGTTTATTTGTCCTTCGGGCCGCTTATCTCAGACCTATCGGGATTAAATGCCCTGCAAAGGGTCACAACCCTAGATATCGGTTACAGCGGCAATCTGACCAGCCTTAACGGATTCTCTAGCTTAAAGGCTGTGAGAAATTTGAGCATCTCCGACACCAAACTGGCGAACCTGGAAGGAATGCCGGCTTTGGACAGCTGTGTCAATTTGTCGTTGTCGAGAAATCCGTTGCTAACTTCACTGAGTGGCTTCCCGTCCAGTATTCCCTATCTTCAAATGATCTTATTAAGGAGTAACCCGCTGCTTGAGAGTGCGAATATTTTTAACGGGGTGACAGCGCTGGATCGGGTTGATATTGATGGCGTCCCAATGCTGGCTGATCTTTCAGATTTTAGTCAAATACAATCATTCGGAAGTCTCTGGATCGGGTCGGAGGGAATTACCAGCTTTCAGGGACTGAATTCGTGCAAGTCAATCGGTATACTCTTTGTCTCAGGCAGGTTTCCTGGATATGAGGGTCTGGATAATGTCACACACATCAATTTTTTTTATATGACCGGAACAGCTACCAACCCGGCCTCCCGAAGTTTCAACGGCCTGGGGTCGTTGAAAACCATTGGTCGATGGGAGGTCGTTCAAGCCACGCTTCAAAGTTTTAACGGGCTGGCTTCCCTGGAAGTTGTTAACGATATCAACTTAAACCAAGTCAACGTAGCCAGTCTAAGCGGCCTGGAAAATCTGAATGCAGATTCCATCACCTCCCTCTACATTGACCGTGCACCTTACCTTACCCAATGCAATGTAAAAAGCATGTGCACGTATCTATCAAGCCCCGGAGCAATAGCCCAGCTTAGTAGTAACGGACAGGGGTGTAATTCGAAAGAAGAGATTCTCAATTCGCTGGAATGCAGGACGATCCTGCCTGTCACGTTTGTATCATTTGAGATCAAAAAAGTAGCAGAAGGCAACAAGCTTGTTTGGAAAACTACCGCCGAAATCGCCAACAAGGGTTTTGAAATCGAAAGAAGTGCCGACGGACGGATATTTGCGTCGATCGGTTTTATCAATGGAAACGGTGATTCGCAAACGTTAAAAAGTTACTCTTTTACGGATGCGCAGCCCTTTGCTGACAGCTATTACCGCTTGAAGCAATGGGATTGGGATGGTAGTTTTGAGTATTCCAAAATTGTCTCGGTGCGTGCGGACAACGCTGCCGCAGCGGCTTTTCCAAATCCAGTCGGGGATTTTGTCTACATCCGGAATGCAGCCAATTTCAGCCCCATATCGATAAAAAATATGCAGGGATTTTCGGTTCACGAATCAGTATTGTTACCCGGCAAGCCGGTCGAGACAAGATCGCTCCAAAACGGAATGTATATGATTTCGGTGGGGAATGAGCGGTTAAAAGTGTGGGTGAATCATTGAAATTGTTCGAATAAGCTCTTCGATTTTAATGCGTATTCAAACACAGCCCTCTCGTTGAAATTACATGATTTTAGACAAACTTGCGACGGGCGCATCCAGATGACTCTAGCTTTTGTCGTTTAACATAACTCCTGTTAGCTGTGGGCATTGTGCCTATCCTAATCCACTTATTCACCTCAGCCGCGAATCATGCTGAGATTGGGGCCAGACCCGTTGATATGTCGGTGTAAAAGAGCCATATATGCATCCCGTCTCATTTTATACCAGAAGCCATTTACACGAAAAAAAAAGTAATCTGATAGCCTCGGTAGTTTTAAAACAAAATACTCCTCCCCGGCAAGCTTGAAATCGGATGGCGGTTTCTGGTTTAGCCATTTCATGATCCAATTTGCAATTCGTCAACTCCGGCCGAAATCGATATGATGAGAGAGTTAGTAGCGGGAATTGATCTATCCACGTTACCGGATGTACCAATGAATAAATATTTGGTTACTTACTAGTAGTTCGTAGTATCGATTTACTTATACCATATTGATATTCAGCGCTGTTGACTTTCCCAAACCAACCGCTCGATCCACCGGCTTATGATCTACAAACCTACAAATTCCGCCATGGGCAGTTCAGGTTCTACATGTGCCGCTACGCTATTTTTGCTCTTCTTGAAACTGTTTCCCGTATTCATTTTGCTTGTACCGCTTTTTGCACATGCGCAGGCTCCGAATATGTTGTGGAAAAAAACGCTCGGAGGTACAGCCGATGAGTCTGGACGCGCCGTTATCCGGACCCTCGACGGAGGATCCCTTGTAGTCGGCGGGGCCAATTCCACCAACGGGGATGTTACGGGTGTGCATGGGCTTTCCGATTTCTGGGTCGTCAAACTGGATGCTAATGGCAATTTCGGTTGGCAAAAAGCTTATGGGGGAACCGGGTATGAATCTGCATCGGGCGCGCTGGCGAGCACAGATGGCGGCTACTTTATTTTTGGCTCGACAATGTCCAATGATGGTGATGTATCGGCAAACCATGGTAGCTCCGATGCGTGGATTCTCAGGATCAATTCTTCGGGCGCTATCATCTGGCAAAAAACCTATGGCGGCAGTGGCTCAGACGGAGTAACAACCGGACGGGCACTCGCTGATGGCAACCTCGTACTTTCCGGCTCCACAAGTTCTAATGACGGAGATGTGTCGGGCAATCACGGAGATGCTGATTTCTGGTTTTTGATAATCGATGAATTTGGGGCGCTTATTACTCAAAAATGCTATGGAGGCACTTCCATGGACCTTTCGGCAGGTATGACCTTTTCGCCAGACGGCAATGTTGTCATGACCGGAACTGCGTATTCAACGGACGGTGATGTGACCGGGAATCCAAGCCCCTGGTTCGCCGGCTCATGGACAATCAAAATAAATTTGGTGGGCATATTGCTGTGGGAAAGGCTTGAAAAGCCGGAATTTTGGGCGCAAGGGGCCTTTAGTGTTGCGAACACAAAAGACGGGGTCGTCATAGCAGGTTATAAATCAAACAGTGTCTACCCCGATGGCGCAGATTTGTGGCTGGTCAGATACGATGAAGACGGAAACAAGCTCTGGGACAAAAGGTATGGCGGCTTTGCGGCGGACGATGCTTATTGCATCGTCCCGATGGTCGACGGTGGACTGATCGTAGTTGGTGAGACGTGGGAAACGGGTTCGGACGGGGTTTCCAGGGGATGGTCTAACTTCTGGATAATGAAAATAGGTCTACCGGGTAATATCATTTGGCAGAGAATAATGGGCGGTACAGGTGGTGAAGAAGCCTGGGGCGCAGCGGTAAATCCCGACGGCAGTGTGGTTATAGTGGGAGACGCCGCCTCCAACGACGGCGATGTGTCGGGCAATCACGGATTGGACGATATGTGGGTGGTGAAACTCGACGTCGATCCTGCACTTCCAGTTTCATTGATCAGCTTCTCGGCACAAGCCGGTGATCACAATTCCGTTGAACTTAAATGGGTCACGGCGGATGAAGTGGATAATGCCCACTTTGAAATTGAAAAAAGCAAAGACCTCAAAGATATCGTTCCACTGACCCGCGTTTCACCTGATGGACAACCTGCGGCAACGCATGCCTATCATTACACTGATGAAATGCCTTTTCAGGGAACAAGTTACTACCGACTGAAACAGGCGGATGTCGACGGCGAAACGACGACTTATCCATGGCGCGCCGTAGTCCTGAACGGCGACTATTCGGTTTTTCCAAACCCCACGACAGCTGGAAATTTCCGTCTGCGGCTGGATGAGCCATCAAACGCCGGCATTCGATTTTACGACCTCAGTGGCCGACAGGTACCGATTCAGACAAGCCGTAGTCAAACAGGCGTTGTTGAAGTAAAATTTTCCGGAAAATCCAGCCCGGGAGCATATGTCCTGCAAGTGACCGAGCGCGGGCACGTCCGCGAGCATCGGGTGATTTTTGACTAGACAAACCTAATTTATCTCAGAACGTAATTAAATGCGAAATGACTATGATAAAAATGTTACTTTCCATTGCTTTTGCATTGTTCATCTACGGCAGAAGCTTGGCCCAAACCTGTGGGACAGACGGGATTTTACTTGAAACCCAGGCACAGGTAGATGCATTTGCGACGACCTACCCGGGATGCACGCAAGTGGGGCAACTTGAAATAACCGGACCGGGAATTGTGAACCTGAATGGCCTTGGCGGCATCGCTTCCATTCAGGGAGATTTAAACCTGCATGATTGTCCCAACCTTACGACAATGGGCGGGTTTAATCTCAGCGGAGCAGGCGCCCTGAGTCTGACCAATAATCCACTCCTTACCGATTTTGCCGGTTTCGAGGCGGTCACATCGTTGGGGCTCTCGGTCGTTAACTGTCCTGCCATTACCAGTTTGTCTGGTCTGGGAAACGTTGCAAGTCTTCCAAACCTTCACGTGGAAGGCACCGGAATCACCAATTTACTGCTCTTACTTCCCTCACCCAGCCAGGCTATGTCAAGTTCGTAGGCCCTAATCCCAACCTCAAAAATTTTGTCGGTTTTGAAGCGGCAACGATACTTGCCGGCGGCATTACGATTGGGGAAGGGATGGTAATGACCGATTTTACAGGCCTCGACAACGTTACCGGGATGTATTTCCTGGATATCTGGGGTAAGCTCGACAGCTTTAAAGGGTTGGGTGCGCTTAAAGCGACGCTTGGCTGGATGGACATCTACGAAACCGCCGATATACCCAATTTCAAAGGGCTCAATTCCCTTGCTTTCGTCGACCGGCTTTCGTGTGCAAGTACTACCCTGACCAGCCTCGAAGGCCTGGAAAGTTTAGATTCGACATATTTTGGTGTAGCGTTCGTCAATTCCAAGATTCAAAATCTTACAGGACTTACGGGAATGTCCAAGGTCAGTCTCGCTTTGCTGAACAACACGCTGCTAACCGATGTATCAGCCATTGAGAACACTCCGATCACAGGCCTGCGGATCGAAGGCTCGCCGCTCTTATCGGATTGTGCCGCCAAAAGCATTTGTGTCTATCTCACAAATCCAACCAACCCGGTTACTTTGGCAGGCAATGCTGTGGGCTGCAATACACGCGATCAGGTCGTTAATTCAATTGAGTGCCAGACTATCTTACCCGTTGAATTACTTTCATTTACGGGAATGCAGACCCCTGAGGGCAATAAATTGATGTGGCAAACTACCTGGGAGACCGGCAACAAAGGGTTCGAAATCGAACGCAGCACCGACATGCGAAACTTTGAAAAGATCGGGTTCGTGGAAGGTTATGGCGAAAGCAACACGCAGAAAAAATACTCATTCACCGACGCGGGCATTGGCAAAGTGTCCTACTATCGCCTCAAACAGATCGATCACGATCAGACATATCATTATTCAAAAACCATTGCGATCCATAACAGCACCCGGGCGACTCGCGTATATCCCAATCCTGCGAAAGGGCGCCTGAACATCGATGCTGCCGATCGGGACCAAGGCTTCACCATCAAAAATTCGCAGGGGGTTACCGTATTGGAAGGATCGGTATTACCGCAAGACGCGATAAATACGAGCTCTTTGCGATCCGGAATCTATTTTCTGTCGGTTGGAAAAGAGGCTTTCAAGGTGGTCGTGCAGCAGTAACGTTTATGTGCGCAGCTAGGCCATTCATCCTCTACCGGCCAGAGGGAAAAGAAACCGCCGAACGGGAAGCCAGTTTGAGTTTTGGCGGTAAGATAATTTGCTCCCGCTTAGCAACGGCCAAGCCTTGGTCGCGCATTCATCGCGACGATCCGGAACTCGTACTTTCCGGGATTAAAAATCACACGTTAATGTCTAAAATACAGCCAGACCCAAAGCACGCCACTCAGGAATGCTAATCCGCCCGTGAGCACCTTGCTCTTGGCCGGCCTGGGAACTTCCCGCAATGATTTATTTTGACTATATGCTATCCAATTTTGCGCCAGAAACGGCCACAAGTGGGCCAGCGCAAGACAACAATAGACAATTACTATCAAGCCGTACATCGTTTTATCACTCAACATAGGCGAGCGCTTTGAATCTTATTGGAAATGTTAATATAAGTATTTTGTCGCTGACTTTTGTCAC
>Ga0307414_10000999_pt1 | contig 14449 bp, 14 predicted proteins | sample DK1Ometagenome_FD_203804 | JGI IMG/M metagenome (GOLD analysis project Ga0307414, IMG submission 203804) | Maize rhizosphere microbial communities from greenhouse at UC Davis, California, United States - DK15-O-3 | ecosystem: Host-associated > Plants > Roots > Rhizosphere > Soil | place: USA... | reverse complement strand
CTATTATTGGGTGTTTGTTATTTTATTCCTGCCGCTCATTGGCTCTATTATTTATTTAATCACGCAAGTTTATAATAAACGTGATGCCAATAAAATTCAAGAGAATATAGTTTCCATTATTAATCCAGCCAAAAGAATAAAGGATTTAGAAAAGAAACTTCAGTTTTCTGAAACCTATCAAAACCGTGTTAATTTAGCGGATGCCTATTTAGAAAATAAAGATTATAAAAATGCCATTCCACATTATTTGGATGCCTTGCATGATAATTTACAAAACGATGCCTACGCCATTAAACAACTGATAGAATGCTATTATAATGTAGGTGATTATGATAATGTAGTTTTGTATGCGGAAAGAATTAAAGATGATTCTGAATTTCAAAAATCAAAATCACAGTTTTTTTACGGATTGGCATTGGAAAAATTAGGAAGACTTGAGGAAGCTGAAACCAATTTGAAACAAATTGACATTCGATATTCCTTTTACGAGGAGCGCTTTATTCTTGCAAAGTTTTTATTGCAGAGGGACAAAAAGGAAGAAGCCAAAGCCATATTAGACGAGATTTTTATGGAATCGCAAAATATGACCAAGCAAAACCAACGCATTTATAGAAACACGATTGTTGAGGTTGAAAAGCTAAAAAACAGTCTCTGATTAATTATTTAACTGTTGCTTTATTATCAATATCTATCTTGCTTTCAATAGAGCGTTTTTTCTTGATTCTAGGTCTTCTGGTGCCAAAAGTGCCTTGATATATTTTTCCGCGTTTCGTTTTTTTATCGCCTTTTCCCATAATGGATCATTTTTGAAATGATAAAGTACAAAAAATAAAATTTTTAAACAAATCATGCGTTTTTGCATTCTGTTGAATTTAGACTTCAGCAGGAATCCGTTTTTTTAAATATATGTTCAAACACCAACATCCATACAATCCATTTATAAATGAAACCACTACCAAATTAATTGTGGGCACTTTGCCGCCACCACGGTTCTCCACAGGCGTCTTATTAGAAAGGGATGTCGATTTTTGCTATGGCAGCTGTTATAATTCCCTTTGGTTATTTATTGATAAGATTCACAATTTAAATTTAAGATATGACAATTCACAAGCAGCCATAGAACAACGCAAACAGTTTTTAATCAATCACAACATTGGTATTTGTGATATGGTAGAAAGTTGCGAACGTGAAAAAATAGATGCCTCAGATTTAGGGATGCAAAACATTCAACTTCGTGATTTAATTGGATACTTACATCAATTTCCAAACATAGATACTTTATTATTTACTGGCGGAAATAGCAAAAATGGTCCAGAATATTTCTTTAGAAAGCATATTAAAGATTACGGCATCACACTAAAATTGGTATCGAATGACATACCAAGAATTCACGAATTCAAATTACCCGTCATTGCGAGCGAAGCAAAGCAATCTCTTTCGAATGAAAGAACCATTAAAACTGTGTCCTTAACCTCGTCATCAGGTTCTGCAAACCGAGCCATAGGGAGCATGCCTTTGTTTAAGCAATTAAAACAAAACAATCCAAAATTTACAGCATTCGATTTTAGGGTGATGCAGTATAGGGAGTTTTTTTAAGCATGAACTAATGTCAGTTCGAGTAAAATACGGAGGCAAGAAGTATTTATATAGAGAACCATTTTTATTAATTAACGCTTCTCGATACATTTTTTGTTCCGTTCTACTCCACAAAAATCACTCGAAGTGACATTCAGTTACTTAATTATGTTTTTATTTAGCCTATCAGTTCGAGTGAAATACTGAGGCACGAGGTATTTTGTATCGAGACCAAATATCATGATTACAACCACTTATAATCCCCTAAAATCCGTTCCGTTAAGTCATTAAAATCTTTATCAAATGTTTGGCGCGATGCATCAGCTTCATACCATGCAACAATCTCTTTAACACCTTCGCTAAAAGGGATTGTCGGATTAAAATCGGGCACGACGCTTTTAACTTTAGAATTGTCAAATAGCATACTGTGTGTTTTGTCGCCTAATAAACCATCTCCGATTTCTTTATTATAAGTCGCTATTATTTTTGATGGCACATGAACTAATTGGGGTTCCACATTTAGGGCTTTAGCAAATAGCCTATAAATTTGGTTCCAAGTCAGTCGCTCATCATTTGTAATATGAAACGCTTCGTTAATCGCTTTGGAGTTTCCTAAAAGACCGACAAGTCCGACCGCGAAATCTTTATGGTTAGTCAACGTCCAAATAGAAGTGCCATCACCATGTACGATCACGGGCAACCCTTGTTTCATTCTGTGTAATGTTGTGTAGCCACCCGTTATGGGAATGCTGGTTTTATCGTAGGTATGCGACGGACGCACAATGGTATAAGGAAATCCGTTTTTTTGGTACGCTTCACGCAATAGATTTTCACAAGTAATTTTATTTCTGGAATATTCCCAAAATGGATTTTCTAAAATAGTGTCTTCGGTAACTGGAAGTTTTTCTGGTGGTGTTTGGTAAATGGAAGCCGAACTGATAAAAACAAACTGGTCTGTTTTTCCTGAAAATAACTCAATATCATTTTTAATATGTTCTGGTTCAAAAGCAATCCAATCTACTACCGCATCAAAATGATGATTTTCTATAGCTTTTTTGGTTTGCTCAACATCTCTAATATCCGCAACGATTGTTTTGACGCCTTTTATGGGTCGTTTTCCAGACGTTTTGCCTCTGTTCAAGTGGTATAAATCGATGCCTCTAGAAATGGCTAATTCTGAACATGCAGAGCTAATAATACCTGTGCCTCCAACAAATAATACCTTCATTATTTTTTATAATTTAGTTAGATGCTAAAAATAACAAAATAAATACTCTTTGGGTTGTTAAAACAAAAACATGTAATTATTTAGAATTCTATAAAAGTCTAAATCTCTATCTATACAAAATTTGACAGTTGGTACAGATAAAACTTCTGCGATTTTTTATTCCGGTTTGTTTTCTAATGATGGGCATGTTGCATCTTAAACATATTTTTTTAGTGTGGGCAAGCCAATGCTTTTTTAATTCAAAATTCCGTTTCCATTCTAAAAACTGAAAACTATAGATACGGGATTCATCAATGAGTGTATTGATTTTTGTTGTCGGCATATTCTTTATAACGGATTCAGGATGCACGCGAACCCGATAAAGTATTTCGTTCTTTATAATATTGCCGACACCTGCAAAAATGTCCTGTTCTAAAAGGGCATCACAAATAAGTTTGTTTGGTAATGCTTTTAATTTGACTTTAGCCTTTTTTTTATCCCATTGGTCATTCATCACATCTGTACTCCAATCGTAGTGGGTATTTATATCGCCTTCAAGATATTTTATGGAGCAGCTGTATAGATTTATTTCGCCGTTTTCAAAGGTGAGGTTAAGCCGTATGGGTCTATCGGGCTTCTTTTCATTGATGCTGTAACTGCCAAACATTAAGAAATGAACCCTCAATGTAAATCCGTTGAAACAAATGAGAAAGTGCTTCCCCCAGCTTTTAAAATCCGTTACTTTTTGATTGAGCAACCTGCTTTGGTCGATTTTGCTATTGCCGCTAACCATAATAATTTCTTTGCCCTTAAACTGTGCAACGGCCTCTTTGACTAATATGATGGAAGGTCCTTCGGGCATGGTATTAAGCGGATTTCGTTTTTTTGCCTTTTAAACTAGCTTTTAGCATATCCATTAAGTTATCACTTTGTTTATGCACCACTTTCATTTTTGATGGTTTAATCTTTTTGCCTTTCGATTTTTCCTTAATGCGTTTTAACAGTTTGGAGGTGTAAGTATCTTTATAAGCTGTGATGTCGAATTTTTCAGTGAGCTGATCTACTAATTTTTTTGCCATATCCATTTCTTTGGATTTGGTTTTTGACACTGGTGGTAACTTTAATTCGGAGGTATTTTTAATCTGTTGGCTAAAACGGATGCGATTGAGCACAATCACATTTTCATAGGGTTTTAGTATGGCCAGACTTTCTTTATTTCGTAGTACAAAAGTGGTAACGCCCACTTTTCCAGATTTTTTCAAAGCATCGCGCAATAGGGCATAGGCTTGCATGGCGTTTTTTTCGGGCTCCAGATAATAAGGTTGTTTGTAGTAAAGACTATCAATTTCTTGCTGATCTACAAAATTGATAATTTCAATCTGTTTGGTTTTTACGGCATCGGCTGCTTCAAAATCTTCTGCTTCTAAAACCACATACCCGCTATCTAATTTGTAGCCTTTTACAATATTCTTATAAGCCACTTCCTTGCCCGTGCTTTCATTTATCCTCTTGAATTTAATATTAGAGTGATCCTTGCTATCAAGCATGTCTAAATCAAGGGTACTTGAATCTACTGCCGAAAATAATTTAACGGGAATATTAATTAACCCGAAGCTGATTGAGCCTTTCCATATTGGTCGCATATTATTTTGTTTTAGTTATTATTCATTATTGTAAACCTTTATAACTTTATCTAAATTGATTCCTCTGCCAAGTACAGGCTTGAAAATATCGCCTTCACTTTTTATGCGTTCTAAAGCATTGTAAATGGTAAAGTCGCTCATCTTTAGTCCTTTTTTGACTTCATCCCAATGTAAAGGCATGGAGACTGTTGCCCCTGGTTTTGGTCTTAAGGAATAGGGGGCTGCAATAGTAGCTTGGGATCGGTTTTGTAAAAAATCGATATACATTTTTCCTTTCCTGGCTTTTACAATACGTTCAATACTGGTGTATTTTGGAATTTCGCGTTGCACCAGCGTTGCAACAATGCGTGCAAATTCCTTTGATTGCTCATAAGTATATTTTGCGCCTAAAGGAATATAAATATGGATGCCCGTAGAACCACTAGTTTTAGGATAAGATGTCACGCCCAAACTCTCCAAGATGTCTTTGGTGACATTTGCGGCGTCTATAACTTTTTGAAATGTATTATCTGCTGGATCCAGATCTATCACACACCAAGTGGGATAATCTTCTTTTTTTACGGTACTGTGCCAAGGGTTCATTTCAATACAGCCCAAATTTGCCATGTACAACAAACTTGCTTTATCTTTTGCTACCAAATATTTCCGTAAGCGGTCGTCCGATTCACTGGTGTAATCGAATGTTTCAACCCATTCAGGAGCTGTATCGGTAACATCTTTAAAATAAAAACTCTTTCCATTAATGCCATTTGGGTGACGGTTCATAGACTGTGGCCTGTCTTTTAAATAAGGCAAAATGTAATTAGAAACTTCTTTATAATAATTAAGCATATCGTACTTGGTGATTTTTTCTTTTGGCCAATACACTTTATTGAGATTGGTAAATTGTATGTCATGTCCATTGATTTTCAGAACCTGATTTTTATCCGTTGGGTTTAAAAAACCTTTGGTGCCTTTAGCTGGAGCTTGTTTCCCCTTTCCTTTGGATTTAGTGTTATTTTTCGATATGATGTCATCAGTTTTCATAGCTTTTTCTTTAACAATATCTTTCGGACTTTTATCTTCTCGCATCGCAATAAAAGATGGATGTCGCATCACGCCATCTTCTGTCATTTCAGTAAAAGTTACTTCGCAAACCAATTCTGGCTTCATCCAAACTACATCTACCTTCGGTGGATTTCGTTGAAAACGCGATCCTTTCTCAAGATTGGGTTCTTCCGCAAAAGGGGCTGTTTTTCTAATGTAGGGTTTGAATTGTTTAAGCAGGTCTTTTTGTAGCTTATCACTAAATCCCGTACCTGCTTTCCCGGTGTAAATCAATTTGTTTTTTTCATAAACGCCCATAAGTAATGAACTAAATGCTTTTGAAGTGCCTTTGTTTTTGGTATAACCACCAATGACCATTTCTTGGCGTTGACTGGCTTTAATTTTTAACCAATCTTTGGAACGGTTTCCAGCAGCATATATACTATCAGATTTTTTTGCTATGATACCTTCCAGTCCCATTTTTTTTGCGGTTTCAAAAAATTCTATGCCGTTGACTTCAAAGTTTTCACTAAAACGAATGATGTTGTTTTCTGGAACGAGTGCTTTTAAAATAGTTCTTCTTTCACTTAATGGGAGTTCTGTTAAGTCTTTGCCGTCTAGCCAAAGTATATCGAATACATAAAAGTATATATCGCCATCTGCTTCACTTCCCCAATTTTGAAGAGCACTAAAATTTGTTTTTCCGTCGTCATTCAAAACCACGATTTCCCCATCAATAACCGCGTGCATATTCCATTCATCCAGAGCCTCAAATACCGGATAAAATTTTTCGTCAAACGATTTATCATTTCTGGATTTTAGTGCTACTTTCTTTTTATTACAAAATGCAAGTGCCCTGTAACCATCCCATTTTATTTCGTATTGCCAGCCATCTTTATCAAAGGGTTCCGCAACGGGCGTAGCAAGCATGGGTGTTAATTTGGAAGGAAATCTTTTGGTTTTACCCAACGCTAGGATTTCCTTAAAGGAACTTGTTTTTTCTGTTACCTTCTTATTTTTAGTAGAAGCTGCTTTTACATCAGCACGTTTGTTGAGTGCGATTTCTTTTTTACTTGTTACTGAAGATTCTTTAACCCGTTTTGCTCCATAAAAATTAGTTGAGGTTTTTTCTATCTGTGCCAATGTTTTTTTGGATAGCACCGATTTATCTTTTAAGGTTATATCGTCTTTAGAGGCATATTTATCCTTAACTTTAAACAATAACCACGCATTGTCTCCCATGCCTTTTGTTTTTATAAGACCAAATTCACCTTTCACTTTTTTACCATGCAACACGATGTGCAATTTTCCAGCCTGAATACCTTTTAGCAATTCTTTGTCCTGTGCCTTTTTATCTTTACCATCAGCATCAGCGAGCTCATAAAATCCCTCATCCCAAACAATAACTGTTCCAGCACCGTAACCACTCGGAATAATACCTTCAAAACTTCTGTAATCATAAGGATGATCTTCCACCATCATAGCCAAACGTTTGGTGTCTGGGTCGGTTGAAGGACCTTTTGGCACCGCCCAACTTTTTAACACGCCTTCCATTTCCAACCTGAAATCGTAGTGCAAACGCGAGGCGTCGTGCTTTTGAATGACAAAACGAAGCTTATCACTATCTGGTTTGCCACCTTTGGGTTCCGGACTTTCATTAAAGTTTCGTTTCTCTTTATATTTGGTAAGTGCCATGTTTCAAGTTTTAAATTTTTTATGTCACACTTATTTTATAATCATTCAACTTGTTCAAGATTTGCAAATTATTAAAAGCTTCACCCACGGTGTTATTAAAATAAACATATACAGATTTTCCTTCTTCTATCCATTCATTAAGATAGGTGGCGTATTCCTTTAAAAAATCTTCTGAATAACTGCCGCTGTAATTCACTATCGGACCATGAAATCTGATGTACATAAAATGGGATTGATGCTTTAAAAACGGCGTGGCAGACTTAGGCATATCGTGAACAACCAGTGCAGCTTTATGAAAATTCATTATATCATAAACATCCTCGTGGTACCATGATGTATTTCTGAACTCTACGGCGACCTTCCAAGTTTCATTAGTATCTATTTTTTTGATGCAACCTAATAATCTGTTTAATTGAGTTTTATATGCGATTCCTAAACTGGGAGGAAATTGAATAAGCAAGCAGCCTCTTTTGTTATTGACAGCATTAATTGATTTAAAAAAGGCAACCACATCCTCTTCATTAAAGTTTAAATCTTTAACGTGTGTGATACCTTGCCACAATTTAAATGTGAACTTAAAATATTCTGTCACAGAAGTTTCCCATTTAGCAACTGTTGCTGGACGTGGAATTTTATAAAACGAACTATTTATTTCTAAACTATTGAAAAAAGTTGCATAATATGTTAACCTGCTTACATTTTCATAAGGAGGCGGAAATGCATATTTGGGAATAGGTAAAACTAATCCGCTAGTTCCCGAATAATATAAACCGTTTTGTAAATGCTGCATTAAAACTAAATGTTAGGTTCAATAACACAAAGTTCCTATCAGCCTATAAATTAACTGCTACATAATTTTTAAAAAGCATTATATCATTTACACTTTTCCCTTTTAGATTTTAAAGATAATTTATTGATTATGAGTTTCACAAATACCTCCAAAGTAATTTTTTGAGATAGTTTTTTATGTTTTAGCAACCGAAAAACATCCCAAAAATGGATAATTTGGATAATCATTGAGGAATAGTCCTCATCATTTAATCCATAAATATAAACGATATGAATACGAATGAGAATCATAGAGGTAAAACCGTACTTATTACAGGTGCCTCTAGTGGTATTGGACGTGCCTTGGCAAGAGAGTTCGCTAAACACCAATTCAATATCATTGCAGTAGCACTTTATGATAATGCACTCAACCAAATAAAAAATGAACTGCTATCGCATCATCGAATAGAGGTTGAAACCATTTCCATTGATTTAACTCATGAAGGATCCGCTGCCGCACTCTATCATGAAGTAAAAAACAGAGGGTATAAAGTAGATATTCTTGTAAATGATGCTGGTATCGGTCAACGTGATTATTTTGTTGAAGGAGATTGGGGAAAATATTTAGAAATTATTCAGCTTAACATTATTGCACTTACTAAACTCACCCATATGTATGCGAAAGAAATGGTTAGCAGGAACGAAGGCAAAATTTTGCAACTTGGCTCTATTGCAGGCTTTCAGCCAGGGCCTCTTATGGCAGTATACCATGCTTCTAAAGCTTTTGTGGTGTCCCTATCTGAAGCCTTGGCAACAGAATTTGAAGATATGGAAAGCAATGTCACCATTACCTGTCTATGTCCTGGACCAACTGAGACAGCCTTTTTTGCTAAAGCCGATATGCTAGACACAAATGTGTATCAAAATAAGGAAAAAACCATGATGCAACCCGATGAGGTGGCAGAAGGCGCCTACCAAGCACTTATGGATGGTGAGCGTATCTACATTCCTGGTGCCATGAATAAAGTAACGACCTTTATACGTCGTGCCATACCAAAAAGTATGCAAGCTAAGATGCAACAAAAGTATTATGAAACAGCTGAAAGCTAGAATTTAAGGTATAATTTTTATATGAACACTCGCTGCAAATTATAGATAGCGAGTGTTCCTTATTTATAATAATTTTTAAAATTAATATAAATCAATTAAGCTTTTTTTTCAATAAAGCTGCTGAAATCCCATGCAAAAGCACTGAAAATACGATAACAACTGTTGTGATGTGAATCAGTTCATATGAATTTGGAAAATCTGCTTTCACAAAGGCATACATTAAGTAAAATATAGAGCCAACACCACGTATGCCATAGAATGATAAGGCAAATTTTTCAAATGATGATAAGTCGGTTTTATACAATGCCATCCATCCGCTAAGAGGTCTTACAATAAATAGAACAATTAGCGCAGTAGCAATAGTTGTCATGTCGATGAGCTCATTAAAAGAGGCGCAAATATAAACTCCAATAAAAATAAATAGAAAGGCAACAAAAATACCTTCTATTTCTTCAGTAAAATCATGAAGGCTATCCATGTGTTTTACTTGGACCTCACTATTACTAAAAGCACAAGCCGCAACAAAAACGGCAATAAATCCGTAACCTCCTAAAAGTTCAGTGAGTCCGTAAGGCACCAATGTTAATGCTAAAGATAAGATGCCGCGACTAATTCTTGAGTGATGATTTTCGGAGGTAATCGTAAATATCAACTTATACAAAATCCATCCAGCTAGAAACCCTATCACCCCACCAACAACAATTTTGTAAAGTACCTCAATATAAAACCATTCTCCAATCCATTCGTTGTAATCAAGACCCTTGGCGGCCAGAAATATAGCAAAGTAGGTAAAAGGAAACGCCAATCCATCATTCAATCCGGCTTCAGAGGTTAGGCCTAAACGTATTTTAGACAAGTCCTTTTTACTGGGCCGGCTCGTCTGCAAATCCGATGCCAGCACAGGATCGGTTGGAGAAATAATAGCACCAAATAGTATTGCTGCTGCTGGGGCAAGGCCGAGAAAACTCCAACTTATATACGCCGCGCCAAGAATGGTAAGCGGCATGGTAATCACCAATAATCTAAACGAATATTTCCAAGTCTGCCAAGAAAACGGTTTTTTAATCTTTAATCCCGCATTTGTCAAGGCAACGATAACAACAAATTCCGATACACGCCTGATGGTATTGGAGTGCATCATAATATCAAAGTCGGTGTAATCTCTGCCGGCAAAAGCAATCGCAATGCCAATTAAAATATAAAGAATTGGTGGCGTTAACCATTTTTTACGAAACACGTTCGGAATCACTGCTGCCAGTAAGGTAATAATTCCAGCAGCTACAAGATAGTAATTGTAATATTCAAGGTTCAATAGCTCCTCCATCTTGATAAGCATAAGATTATAAAGTTAAGCATACGGCATGTCCTTTCAGGTTAATTCTCACGTTTTGTACGTTGTTTTTTAATTTTTATTGTCATCTATTAACTTATGGGTAAGGGCGCTAAAAGTACCAAAAACAATATGAGCGAGCAGGAGATGTCCAAAATATGCTTTAAGGTTCTTTGAAGGTGGATTGGGATGTCCTTCAAACATGCCTTTCCATCCCATAACACCTGCGAGTCCGCTAATAATGCTCAGCAAGGTTCCGGATATTAAAGATGGTTTGGCATTTGTTTGCTTTAGCCATTTAATGTAGAACAGCACAAACAAAATTCCGATAGCATAATGCGTACCCCATCCTGCCATTTGTGCGGATTCCTTTGAAACCTCATTTGGCAAGCGCTCAACGAGCTGTCCCAAAACTTCGGGCTCCCGAAAGTTTTTGTTTTTCCATTCGGAGACGAAATAACTGAATATAGTCATGGCAGTAGTTCCAACTATTGCCGAAATAAGAGTTTTTCCAATGAGTATCATATCATTTTTAATGGTTATACTTCGAGATTTAGAACGGCTTATTTTGAGTGTGATGTAGCCGTTCTTTAATTATTAAACCTGCAAAGTTCTTAGCAACTTAAAAAAGACATGTTACATAATTTTAGAAAATAATTATAGTGTTAATAATCAGCAAAATAATAAAGTGTCGTTTGGTTGTGAAGTGGCTATATTTTACTATTAAATCTCTTTAAGGACATGCTACAAATTTTACTCATGTTCTTGCTTTCTAAAAGATTTTATAATAACATCAAATTAAAAACTGAACTATTGGAAGGGAGCGTCCTTACAAAACATGCCTATTAAATATATCTTCTAAAGCTTTTTGTGGGTCGCTATCCAAGCCAGAATAGGTTTTAGAACTTTGAATGATGGTACTTCTGCAAGCTGTGAGCCATCCAAACCTTTCGGATAATTCCAAGGCACCTATTTTGCCACCTGAGGCATCGCCTTGGCAAATGAGTTTCCAAGCATTCAAATAGTCATTTATGACGTCCAATTCCATTTCCGAAGAAAACGCTTTTAGTTTTGCCTCATTAATGTGGTACTTAAGGTCTAAAAACTTTTTGCGTTTGCAAAACAGGATGACGCCCACATTAAAGAATTCCTCGCGTTCCACTTTAGGAACCAGTCTGATAATGGCATATTTAAATGTGAATTTATCTGGCATCGGCGGCTTCTTTAACTAGTAAATCGATGTTGGAAAGTTTGGTCGTCATATATTCCATATAGGCAGCTCTCATGTCGGCAGGCCTTATAATTTCAGACTCAGTTTGCAACCAATCTTCTGGAATGGATGAAACAATTTCCTTAATAACACCCTCAGTCAGCAAGCGTTTAATTTCTGCGGCTGCCTCAGGTAACTGATTCGCTTTTTTTAAAAGCACATGGTCTTTAATCAGCGGGAAGGTTCTAGTGAGGTGGTCTCTCCAATGTGGCCAATTATGATGGAAATAAAAACTAGCCCCATTATCAATCACCCATAATTCCTTGTTCCAATATAACAAATTGGTATTTTTATCGGTGCGGTCAATATTGCTGATAAGGCTATCCAGCAGCACTATTTTTGAAGCCGTCATGCCATCCACAGTAGTCACCAAAGGATCGAAGGTGATGGCACTCGATAAAAAATGCAAGCCTAGATTTAAACCGACGCTAAATTTAAGCAAGTCTTGTATTTCTTCATCGGGCTGTGTTTTGCTAAACGATTCATCCAGATTCATAAATACCAATTCAGGCACTTTTAAGCCAATAGCCCTTGCCAGTTCGCCACCTATAAATTCTGCAATCAACGCCATTTTGCCTTGCCCAGCACCTCTAAATTTTAGCACATACAAAAACCCATCGTCTGCTTTCACAATAGCAGGCAACGAGCCACCTTCTCGTAAAGGTTGCAAATATTGAATAACGTCTACGGTTCTAATATCTATTTTTTGCATGATTACAAAAGTGATAAAAAAATGGTTTATGGACTATGGAATGGCTGTTTATTTAATAGAACTAGTAGATTGGCAGTGCATTTTATTAGTTTTAAAAGGTGTTAATTAGTCCAGATAATGGAATTAATTTGAACACCAAAAAAACAATCGTCCACGCAACCATTGGGAACGTATCCACATGTAGACATTGTGCCGTCCAATTTTGCTTCAAAATATAACTTGTTGTCTTTTGTGCCGGCAGTTAAATAGTCACTGATGCAACTATCATACAGCTGATCTATTGTTAGTAAATTGGCTCCATTCTCATTACTTCCCAAATCAGTTCCTTGTTCAAAATAAGAATCGATTATTTCTTTTTGACCATTAGGCCCATTAATTTCGAATGCCTCATATAATCTAGATATCACAATGCCGTCCTTAATTGTTAATTCAGTCATGGTTCTATATCCAGTCCATGAAATAAAAGTTGTTTGATAGGTATAAGAGTTGCCATGTATACTTTTTTGTTGCTCCCATTTGGCTTTGCTCGTTTTGAAATCGGTAATTAATGAAAAATCATTATCATCTTCACCACACGAGACCATCATAAGAAATAAAACTACTAGAACAAGTTTAAGTATTTTCATTTTTTATATTACGATTAATTGTTTGAGGCTTCCTTTTGATATTTGTAACTACAACCTTCAATACAAATGGGGCCGCTGGTGGGTGTGAGGATAAAGTAATCCGAGAAAAATTCCAAATTATAGGTTATAAAACCTTCTTCATTTTCCACATCTGTGTTAAATCCTAAGCAGTTGTATTTTAAAAGTAATTTATTTTCTTCTATTGAAAAATTTCCTGAAATGCATTCAGAAAATCTATCTGAAGAAAATGTTCCATTTTTGAAAAATTCAATTTCTACTCCATTTTCAGTATCAACCCAATATTGAGGTCCGCCTGAGCTGATATATGCTTTGGTCTGTTTCCATTTTCCAACCATTAAAGATTCGTTTGGAGTTAATGGTCTATCCATTGTGTTATCACAAGCTATAAAAAACAATAAGGATGTTATTAAATAGAAACTTGATTTCATGTTGAGCTTTTTGTTTAAGATACAATTATTCTTAAAAGGTTGCGTGTAATTATTGACAATTTCTGGTATTGTAATAAGCATGTATGAAGACGAGTCATGAAGTTCTGAGATTCCGAAGGGGCATTAGTGCAGCAAACTTCGCACAGTGGCTATTCAGCTATTTTTTATGGAATATATTTAGATAGTAAAGATTAAAATCATCAGAATTAGCCACTGCAATATCCATCCAGCCATCAGAATTTATATCTCCAACGGTAACATCATATGTTAGTGCGGCGTGATCGGTTAGATTAATTTCCTCAAAAGTTTTACCATCAACATTCATAAAAACGGTATTTGGTTTTAGGTAATTACCTGTAACAATATCCATAAAACCATCCTTATTAAAATCTGCTAGGGCAATGCTATAGGTGTCTGTGTCTACACTACCAAAAAGTAGTGTTTCATTGAAGCTGACATTTTTATTTCCAAAATAGATAATATTGGATCCATTAAGATTGCCTGTAACAATATCCAAATGTCCATCATTGTTCATATCTGCTATTGCCACAGAACGGGTTTCAAAAGTTCCTGCACCAAAATCAAGTTTTTTTTCAAATTGCCGATTGCCTTTGTTTACGAAAATTTCATTGGGAATATTATCTCTGTTCGCTAGCACCAAATCGGGTAGGTTATCACCATTTAAATCATGTATGGCAATATCAATGGTTGAGTTATTTGTAGTTTGTAATTTTACACAATCAAAATCCAGTTTTCCATTATTATAGCAAATCATGTTCTGTTGCCCTCTATTGGTAATAATAAAATCGATGAATCCGTTATTGTCAAGGTCTCCCAAGGCTACATTTCGGGCATTGGAAACTTCTGCAACTTCTGAATGAAATGTAAAGTTTCCTGAACCATTGTTTAGGAAAATTTTATGCGGTGCATTATCGTTTATTTCTAAAATGTCTAAATGACCGTCGTTATCTAAGTCCACTAATTCCGCAGCATAACTGGTAGAACTCAAATGATCTAATGGAATCATTGAATTAAAAC
>Ga0307414_10000998_pt1 | contig 14464 bp, 16 predicted proteins | sample DK1Ometagenome_FD_203804 | JGI IMG/M metagenome (GOLD analysis project Ga0307414, IMG submission 203804) | Maize rhizosphere microbial communities from greenhouse at UC Davis, California, United States - DK15-O-3 | ecosystem: Host-associated > Plants > Roots > Rhizosphere > Soil | place: USA... | reverse complement strand
CTTTACCAGTTCCATGAGGCAATGTTACTACACCTCTCACCATTTGATTCGCTTTTCTTGGATCTACACCCAAACGAACTGCGATATCAACAGACTCATCAAATTTTGCAGAAGCTATAACTTTAATTAATGCAGCAGCATCTTTCAAAGAGTATAGTTTGTTCTTTTCAATTTTTGAAGCAGCCTCTTTTTGCTTTTTTGTCAATTTTGCCATGTCTTTCTCTTAATTAAAAAGGAGCGTCTCCTGATACAGTTATACCCATAGATCTAGCTGTTCCAGCAACCATACTCATCGCTTTCTCAATCGTGAAAGCATTTAAGTCCGGCATTTTGTCTTCAGCAATAGTTCTAATTTGTTCCCAAGTAACACTAGCTACTTTTTTACGATTAGGCTCACCTGAACCAGATTTTAGCTTTGCAGCTTCCAATAATTGAACTGCTGCAGGAGGAGTCTTAACAACAAAATCGAATGATTTGTCTTTATACACAGTAATTTGTACTGGGCATATTTTGCCAGGTTTATCTTGTGTTCTAGCATTAAATTGCTTACAGAACTCCATGATATTAACCCCAGCAGCTCCTAAAGCAGGTCCAACCGGTGGCGACGGATTCGCAGCACCTCCCTTAACTTGTAGTTTAACTACCTTACTAATTTCTTTAGCCATTTTTTAAAAAATTTAACACAACAATTTACGGAAGCAATTGAAGTGATTATTATAGTGTAACGAAAATTATACTTTTTCAACTTGCATAAAACTCAATTCTAATGGTGTTTTTCTACCGAAAATTTTAACCATTACTTCAAGTTTACGCTTTTCATCATTAATTTTTTCAACTGTACCGTTAAAACCATTAAAAGGTCCATCAATAACCTTAATAGTTTCACCTAAGTTGAAAGGAATTGATTTTGTATCTGTATTAACAGCTAACTCATCAACTTTACCTAGCATTCTATTTACTTCAGATAAACGAAGTGGCACTGGCTCCCCTCCTTTAGTTTCACCTAAAAAACCAATTACACTTGTTATTGACTTAATGATATGAGGAATCTCCCCAACTAAATTTGCTTCTATCATAACATAGCCAGGAAAATAAACTTTTTCCTTAACTAATTTCTTACCATCTTTTACTGATACAACTTTTTCAGTAGGAACAAGAACCTGAGACACATAATCAGCCATCCCTAATCTAGCGATTTCTGTTTCTATGTATGCTTTAACTTTATTCTCTTGCCCACTTACCGCTCGAACAACATACCATTTTTTAACACTACTATCTGCCATAATAAAAACTATGCTTTTATCCAGTTAAAAAATCCGGCTAATGCTTTTGCGAAAAACTCATCAACTCCCCAAGTAGCTAAAGCGAATAGTACCGAAAAAATAGCTACAACAATTGTTAGTTTTTGCACCTCAGCCCACTCAGGCCAAGTTACATTTGACTTCAATTCCTCAAATGCTTCTGATATGTAATTAACAATTTTTGCCATTATGATATATTTTTTATTGCACGGGCGGAGGGATTCGAACCCCCATCAACGGTTTTGGAGACCGCTATTCTACCCTTGAACTACGCCCGTATAAAAACCAGTATCATCGTTTGATAATACTGGTTTTAAAATTTATTATTTTATAGAATTATGCTACAATCTCAGTTACCTGACCTGCACCTACAGTTCTACCACCTTCACGGATAGCAAAACGTAATCCAACACTCATTGCGATTGGGCTTAACAAAGAAACATTGATTGTTAAGTTATCTCCTGGCATTACCATCTCTACTCCTTCTGGTAAAGTAATAACTCCTGTTACGTCAGTTGTACGTACGTAGAACTGTGGACGGTAGTTATTATGGAATGGAGTATGACGTCCACCTTCTTCTTTTTTCAAGATATAAACCTCTGCTTTAAAAGTAGCGTGTGGTTTAACAGATCCTGGCTTAATGATAACCATTCCTCTTTTGATATCTTCTTTAGCAACACCTCTCAATAACAAACCAACGTTATCTCCAGCTTCACCTCTGTCAAGGATTTTACGGAACATCTCAACTCCAGTAATAGTAGAAGTTAATTTATCAGCTCCCATACCAATGATTTCAACTGCATCACCTGTATTAGCAACTCCAGTTTCGATACGTCCTGTAGCAACAGTTCCACGTCCTGTAATTGTAAATACGTCCTCAACTGGCATCAAGAATGGTTTAGCTACGTCACGCACTGGCTCTTCGATCCAAGCATCAACAGCTTCCATCAATTCAAGAATTTTAGGAACCCAAGCAGCATCATTATTCAATCCTCCTAAAGCAGAACCTTGAATAACTGGACAGTTGTCACCATCATATTCGTAGAAAGACAATAAGTCTCTAATTTCCATTTCAACAAGTTCTAATAACTCAGCATCGTCAACCATATCCACTTTGTTCATGAATACAACGATACGAGGAATACCAACCTGACGTCCTAAAAGGATGTGCTCACGAGTTTGTGGCATTGGTCCATCAGTAGCAGCAACTACTAAGATAGCACCGTCCATCTGAGCAGCACCTGTAACCATGTTCTTAACGTAATCCGCGTGACCTGGACAGTCAACGTGAGCGTAGTGACGGTTAGCAGTTTCATACTCTACGTGAGATGTATTAATTGTAATACCTCTTTCTTTTTCTTCTGGAGCATTATCAATTTGATCAAAAGATTTTGCTTGACAGTATCCTGCATCAGATAACACTTTAGTTATTGCAGCAGTTAATGTAGTTTTTCCGTGATCTACGTGTCCGATTGTACCAATGTTTAAGTGCGGTTTCGAACGATTAAAGGTTTCTTTTGCCATTTTACTTAGATTTTAATCTTTATTAATTTATTAGTGTTCAAAATTTTTTAATTGAGCCAATGTCGGGAATTGAACCCGAGACCTCTTCCTTACCAAGGAAGCACTCTACCCCTGAGCTACACCGGCAGAGAGTTCTTAATTTTAGATTTACATTTTTAGAATTCCGATTTTTCAATCTGCAATCTTAAATCTGCAATTTAAAATTCAACCTGTGGGGAGAGCAGGATTCGAACCTGCGAAGTTCACACAGCAGATTTACAGTCTGCCCTCGTTGGCCGCTTGAGTATCTCCCCAGACAATTTATGATTTTAGATTTATTGATTTTAGTTTTAACCTAAAACCATCACCAGCCATAAATTAAACCTTTTTTATTTTTGCCTTAAATATAAATCTGAAATACAAATTCCGAAATCTACAATTTTTAGAGCCGGCGGAGGGACTCGAACCCACGACCTGCTGATTACAAATCAGCTGCTCTAGCCAACTGAGCTACGCTGGCAAATTCAATAAAAAAAGTCCGCTATTTCTAACGGACTGCAAATGTATATATTTTATCTCTCAATCAAAACATTTTTTGAAAAAAATTTCAATTATATATGAGTTCTTATTTTTTCTTTTCTCTTTACCAGCAAACGCTCTAATGATTCTGCCGACAACTCCACCGCCTCTTCAAAGGTTTTACACTGTTTTTTTACCAAAAAATCATCTCCTGGCACATTAATTTTAACCTCCACAATTTTATTTTCCTTCTCACTCGTCTTTTCAACTTTCAAATAAACATCAGAAGAAACTACCCTATCGTAGTATTTTTCTAATTTATCCATTCTTCCTTGAACAAAATCTACCAGTTTTCCATCAACAGCAAAGTTAACAGCGTGAACATTTACCTTCATAATCAAAAATTTTTATGGTTAAACTTTAGAATTACCACCTCCTCTAGGATGAGCTCCCACATACACTTTTTTCAACTCTGATAAACTGTTATGAGTATAAACTTGTGTTGAAGCTAAACTAGAATGCCCTAATAATTCCTTAACTGAATTTAAATCGGCTCCATTATTCAGTAAGTGAGTTGCAAAAGTATGCCTCAGCATATGCGGACTCTTCTTTACCTTTTTAGAGACTTTACTAAAGTATGAATTTATTAAGCGATACACAAAAGATTCACTCAATTTTAACCCCTTTTTTGTTAAAAAAAAATACACCTCATCTTTAACCTCTTCTAAACCTTCCCTCAACTCAAGATAATCGCGCATTTGATCCAACACAACCGGCAACACAGGAACGATTCTTTCTTTATTCCTTTTTCCCAAAACCTTAATAGCAGCATTAGAAAAATCGACCGCAACCAACTTTAAATAAATTAACTCAGACCTCCTTATACCTGTAGAATACAACAATTCAATCAACAACTTATCCCTGACTCCTTCAAAATCTTTATCAAAAGCAAAATCATCTAAAACAAGTTCCACTTCTTTCTCCGAAAAAGGAATTTGATTTTTCTTAGACACTTTTAAAGCTCTATACTTTAACAAAGGATTCACTTCTATCTGTTTTATTTTCAAAAGAAACTTATAAAAAGCCTTTAGCGAAGCCATTTTTCTATTGACAGAAACATTAGACAAACCACTTTCTACCAAAAAAACAATCCACGACCGAATCTGAACATATTCAACCGAAACAATATCTTGTTGGTTAAAATTCGCCGTATTGTATTCCTGAAAATCAGCAACATCCTTCACATAAGCACACAAAGTATGAGGAGAATATTTTTTCTCTTTCTGAAGATAATCTGCAAATGCTTCTAAATTTGTAGCCATAAAAAAACCGTTAGCATCAAATTTATAAAAAATCTGATCACTAACGGTATTATTTTGTTTCAAAAAAGAAACTACTAACTCTCTAAGCTATCTCTCAAACCTTGGATGTAAGCTGCTTTTTGGAATTTCATTCTGTTTTTAACTGACGGCTTAATGAAAGCTGTACGAGCTCTTAATTGACGAACTGTTCCAGTTTTATCAAATTTTCTTTTATAGCGCTTTAATGCTCTATCGATATTTTCTCCGTCTTTAATTGGTATAATTAACATAATTTTGACACCTCCTCTCGTTAAGGCTGCAAAAGTAGAAAATTAATTATGAATTACAAGTCATTAATTGTGTTTTTTAGAACAAAGAAAATAGAACAAAGAAAATAGACCCTAAAAAAAACTTCCATCCTCTAACTTCTAACTCCCAACCTTCGAAACTACCCTTTCAACAAATTTCTTGAAATCACTACTTTCTGAATTTCAGTAGTTCCTTCACCTATGGTGCATAATTTTGAATCCCGATAGAATTTTTCCACCGGATAATCCTTAGTATAACCATAACCACCATGAATTTGTACTGCTTCATTAGCCACTTTAACACATACTTCCGAAGCATACATCTTAGCCATAGCACCAGCCGTAGTCACAGGACGATGTTGTTCTTTCAGGAAAGCCGCTTTATGCAACAGCAACTCCGAAGCTTCAATTTCAGTAGCCATATCGACTAATTTAAACGAAATTCCCTGAAATTCTGCAATAGCTTTCCCAAACTGATGTCTTTCTTTCGAATATTTCAAAGCAGCTTCATAAGCTCCTTTCGCTATTCCCAGTGATAATGCTCCAATAGAAATGCGTCCGCCATCCAGAATTTTCATTGCCTGAATAAAACCTTCGCCTACTTCACCTAATCTATTTGAGTCCGGAATTCTACAATTATCAAAAATAAGCTCAGCGGTTTCACTGGCTCGCATTCCTAATTTATTTTCTTTTTTCCCTGAAGTAAATCCAGCCGTTCCTTTTTCAAACACAAAAGCAGTCATCCCTCTGGAATCTCCTTTTTCTCCGGTACGAACAATTACCACCGAAATATCTCCGGATATAGCATGGGTAATAAAGTTTTTGGCTCCGTTAACAATCCAATAATCGCCGTCTCTTTTTGCGGTAGTATTCATCCCGGCTGCATCTGAACCCGTATTATGTTCTGTAAGTCCCCAGGCACCAATATGTTCTCCCGAAGCTAGTTTAGGAAGCCATTTCTTTTTTTGTTCTTCGTTACCAAAAGTCAAAATATGATTAGTACACAATGAATTATGTGCCGCAACTGACAAACCTACTGAAGGATCTACTTTAGAAATTTCTTCTATAATAGTAATATACTCATGATAACCTAATCCGGAACCTCCCAGTTCTTCAGGAACTAAAACTCCCATGAAGCCCATCTCTCCTAATTTTTTAAATAAAGGGACAGGAAAAACCTGAGCCTCATCCCATTCCATTATATAAGGTCTTATATTTTTTTCAGCAAAATCTTTTATAGATTGAGCAATCATGCTTTGTGTTTCACTGTAATCAAAGTGCATCATTATGGCTATTTTTTAAAAGTCCAAATATAAGGCTATAATATTAGCATTTTCATTAGACATTCCTTTAATTTTTGTTAAATCACCTACATTTTTTATATCTCCGTTCATGCTTCTGTAAATAACAATTTCCCGTGCTAAATTATATTTAAAATAAGGGAACTGTGCTAATTCCTTAATAGTCGCATTGTTAACATCTATTTTTTTCAAGTTTGGAAGTGCACTAATTTTAAAATTAGTCTTTAATTGTTGCACAACTTCAGGAGACAATCCCCACACGTCATTCATTTGTTCCATCGAAACAAAACCTCCTAAACTCTCTTTAAATTTTAAAATGCGTATCGAAATCGCCTCTCCAATTCCATAAATCCGGATTAAATCTTCCTGAGTAGCCTGATTAATATCCTTAACAACTATGTTTGTTTTTTTCGAAAAATGTTCCGGATTGGTATTCGAAAAAACCACAGCTTTCGACAGCTTTTTTTTATTTACCCAATCAGGGAATTTAAAATAAGGAGCCATAGTTACTAATAAAGAATCTGAAATTCCGGTTACTGCCTGAAATTCTTTTGCAGAGTTAACATATTTATTCTGCTTTCTAAAAGCAAACAATCGGTCAATTTCAACCACAGACATTCCTAATTTATAGCCTTTATAATCAGTGATAAAATTAGGATTAAAGGGATACAGTTTAATTGTTTGCTTTTTTTGGTGAGATTCAAGTGAATCAATTTTAGCATTTAAAGAAAGCCATTTTTGTTCTTGTATATCAAATTCAGGAGCCGTTTGAAAATCAGCAAAAAAAAGAACAAATTGCAATACAACAATAATCAGGAAAAGACACAAAATTCCTTTTTGCTGTTGATTTGAAAACTGAAAATATTTTTTGTTCATTTTTAAAGGCATTCTTACATTAATAACAATGATAAGAGCTAAATGTATAAATAATTTCAACCATTCATCCCGAATTTAAAAACATAATTATTATTTTTTCATAAAAAACAATACTTTTGAAAAAAGTATAACCTAAAAAACAAAACCATGTCTATCTGGAAAAGAAAACCATTAAGCCAACTTTTAGCCGAAGCCGAAGATTCTGAAAAAGGATTAAAGAAGACATTAACCGCTTCCGGACTTGTTGCATTAGGTGTAGGAGCAATTATTGGCGCAGGATTATTTTCTATAACAGGTCTTGCAGCCTCAGTAAATGCTGGTCCTGCAATCAGTATTTCTTTTCTTATAGCCGCTTTTGGTTGTATTTTTGCAGGTCTTTGTTATGCTGAATTTTCCTCAATGATTCCTGTTGCCGGTAGTGCTTACACCTATTCATTTGCAACAATGGGAGAATTTATTGCGTGGATAATTGGTTGGGACTTAGTATTAGAATATGCTGTAGGAGCAGCAACCGTCTCCATAAGCTGGTCGAGGTACTTAGGTAAATTTCTGGAAACCTTTGGTATTCATATTGACGATAACCTGATGCTTTCTCCTTTTGAAGGCGGTATTATCAACCTTCCGGCTGTATTTATTGTAATGCTCATGTCGTTAATTTTGATACGGGGAACACAGGAATCGGCTTTTGTAAATAACATAATTGTTTTATTAAAAGTCTCTGTCGTATTGATTTTTATTGCTGTGGGATGGCAATATATCAAACCGGAGAATTATACTCCTTATATCCCTGAAAACACAGGGAAATTTGGAGAATTTGGTTTTTCAGGAATTATACGGGCTGCAGCGATAGTATTTTTTGCTTATATTGGTTTTGATGCGGTTTCAACAGCTGCACAAGAAGCAAAAAACCCAAAAAGAGATATGCCTATTGGTATTTTATTATCGTTAGGTATCTGTACCATACTTTACATATTATTTGCCCATGTCATGACAGGTGTGGTAAATTATCAGGCATTTGCAGGAAAAGATGGTATTGCACCAGTAGCAATTGCCGTAGAAGCCATGGGACCTGAGGGAGCAAATGGCATGATTACCCCTGCTTATCCCTGGCTGAACAATGCTATTTTGCTAGCTATTCTAGGAGGTTACTCTTCTGTAATCATGGTACTTTTAATGGGACAGAGTCGTGTATTTTTCTCGATGAGTAAAGATGGTCTTATTCCAAAAGTATTTTCAGAAGTTCATGCTAAATTTAGAACTCCTGCCAAAAACAACTTATTATTCATGGTAATTGTAAGCGTTTTTGCTGCTTTCATTCCCGCAAGAGTTGTTGGTGAAATGACCAGTATTGGTACTTTATTTGCATTTATATTGGTTTGCCTTGGTGTACTCATTATGCGTAAAAAAATGCCCGAAGCTCCAAGAGCTTTCAGAACGCCTTTAGTGCCTTTTGTACCTATCGCCGGCGTTTTAGTCTGTTTATTTATGATGGTATTTTTACCTTTAGACACCTGGATCAGGCTTATTGTCTGGATGATGATAGGTTTTGATTTGTATATTTTCTACGGAATGAAAAACAGTGCACTCAACAAAGGACAATTCAGTTTGAAAAACCAAAAAACTGTTGCCGGATCTGGACTGGGAATGGTAATCACACTTATTATTATTGCTTTTATACACCACAGTGATCCTACTATAGATGATGTATATTTATTCTATTTTTCATTAGCATTCGCCATAATCCATGCTTTTGTCTATGGTTACAGCTTTAAAAAAGCGAAATAACATAGTAAGTTTAATTAAAAAAGGGATTCTAATTATGATTTTAGAATCCCTTTTTTATTATAAATCAAATACTGAAGTTCGTTTAGAACGAATTAGATCTTTAAGGCGTATCCAAAAAGCCAGCGTTAAATAAACTCCAAATCCTAATCCCACAGTAACAAACGAAATATAAATAAAAAACAAGCGGACATTAGTCACCCGCATTCCTAATTTATCTGCCAGACGCGAAGAAACCTGGAATCCGTATTTTTCGAAAAAAAACTTAAGTTTTATAATTGCTGACATTCTGTGTGCATTATTTTATAGGAGCCAAATTTACAAATTTTAATATTTTAAATAAAAATTTTAACGAAACTAACCATTCTTTAGCAATTCCAAACCTATACCACAATCCAGACATCTCCCCACAGCACAATACTCATTCTTTAACTGCAATAAAGATTGTGTTTCAAAACAGTCAGTAGCTTTTATACCAAAAAAAGTAAATTTATCTATAATTGCATTTTTCTCCGGTGCAACTGTAGCTAATATAGCCATTAAATCTTCGGTAATTTCTTTGCCTAAGCTTTTAGCATACGAAAACTGAAGCGGAATAATGGTATTAATCAATAATAAATCAACGAATGATTTTGACATCTTTTTTATTTTATCAGGACTTACTTTATCAAACTGATAGTGGCTTTCCCAATAAAAAGAAGTTGTGCTCCGTAATAACTGATAAACCTCTTCAACCGAATATACAGCAATAATTTTTGAAAATAAATTGTGTTCTTTATGATACAAATGAGCCAGTTGTGAAAGTCTGATGGTTGGGAAATTATCCGGACGGTGTTTAAAAAACTGAACATTTCCTTCGTTATGAGGTTCTAATTGGTATTTGTGCAACAAATAAAAATACCTGAATTTTAAATCTTTGAAATAAGTATCTTCTTTATCAGAATCTAACAAAGCTGCTTTTCCCAGTAAAAGTGCTTCCAGATTTTCAACTTCAAAACTTTCTTTTCTTATTATCGAAAAAGGGATTGACCGGGCTATTTTCAGGAAAAGCTCACCATTAGTATTAAGACCAAAGTTCTTGGCCAGCATACAAAACAACACAGATTCCCAGTCATTGCCTGTTTGTTCTAATAAATCATAAATTGCTTTTGATTTTCTTTCTAATCTTTCAAAAAATAAACGCTCCTGCCAGTTTTTCAAAACAAAATCATCCAAATCTTTTAATTGCTTTTCGCAAAAAATCCACGATTTGGGTGCAACTAATTGTTGGTAATTCACTAAAACTTCATTATCAACATAATTTTTAAGTTCCAGAACAGGAATTTCGGTATTATTTTTTCTAAAAACTTCCGTATCATGTTCCCAGACTACATGAAGAATAACGTTGTCATAAGCAGCATCTTTTTCATGATGATGCACATACCAATCAGAAGATTTAAGGTGAATTTCTACATTTCCGGCCCATTTTTGGTTGGCAACAGTAATTTGAGCATTAAAAAAATCAGGTCCTGCCTGCTCTAAATACTGACCTACATTCGCAATAACAATTGTTTCGCCGCCGGTTGTTTTTAAATCAAAACTATTCCATTTTTTATATTTCCATAAATAATGCAGAAACTCTTCTTTCATAGCCAGGATTTAAATTAACAAATCTAATTTAATGAAAAAACTTACGCAAAAACTTAAAAGAAAAATATTCTATTGCATCAAATACAATTGGGCACAGGCTCTGGCATCAGACAAGGCTTCGTGATGATTTAATTTAATTCTCATTGCACGACAGCAATCACTTAATTTAGTAGGTTTCAAACCTTTGGCCTTATATATTTTTACGGTGCATTCCCACCTTGCAGCAATATTTAGAGTAGTATAATCCAATCCATAATAGTCCATCGATTTTGCCAGAACGTTGCGATCAAAACTTTCGTTATGTGCTACAACTACCCTGTTTTGAAGCCTTTTTTGGATTTCAGGAAAAACCTCAAGAAATTTTTTAGCTCTGGCCGTATCAATTGGATAAATACCATGAACCTGAATGGTAAACGGAGAATATAAATTATTAGGCGGCTGAATTAAAGTAACAAACTCATCAACCACAATCCCATTTTCAACCGTAACAATTCCTACGGAACAAGGATGAAAAGCAGTTGCAGTTTCAAAATCGATAGCGGTAAAGGTCATTTGATTTTAGATTGCAGATTTATAATTGTTGGTTTCAGTTTTTTTTGCCAATGTACTTGAAATTGCTATTAATTTCCAATTTACAAAAGTAACGATTGTGGCAGCATTTCTAAAAAAGGCATTGCCTTAGAATAATCTAATGATTCATATTCTAAACCTAATTTTCTTAAATTAGTATAATAAAGCTGATGGTTTTGATAATAATTTTTCTCACTCTGAACAAACCATGCTTTCTCTCCTAATTTTTCAGACAAAAACCATTTTTCCAGAAGTCTTCCTGTGCGACCATTGCCATCATTCCAAGGATGTATTTTCACAAAAATCAAATGAATCCAACTCGCATAATAAAACACTTCCTGAAAATCCAATTCTTTGTTTAGTAACCTTTCCACATCTTCATAAAAAGCTTCCATTTCATTATCCACCTGATGAGGCAAGGCAGCTACATATTCAATTCGCCCATCATCAGTAGTCACAAACATGGGATGAATTCGATGTTTTCCCAGTTGATTTTCAGCTACAATATTTTTCGCTAAAAATCTGTGAGCTTCGGCTATATTATTTTTATTCAAAGAATTATTCTTGGCAAAACAGTACGCATTATACAAATCATCAATTTTCTTAGTGTAATCCGGAAGAAATTCAATTCCGAAGCGTTTGTGTTTTACATAGGAATCCAATTCAATTTCCTCACCTTCAATTTTACTTGAAAAAACCGAAGCTACCGAAGTATAAAAACTAAAAGAATCATTTGAGATTTCGGCATCGTGTAAGGAATTAAACTTCACGTCTAATCCTCGGGGGAAGCTCTTCTTGTAATTATCTAAAAGTATTTCAGGAATGATTTTCATTTAGTGATAAAACTTATGTTACAAATATAAAGTTTATATCAATGACACAAGTTTATTAGACAAAGATTAAAAACAAAAAACCCACAAAATTCAAAAAAACTTGTGGGTATATAAAAAAGTGGATTTAAATACTAATTAAAGAAATTCCAGATCAAACCAAAACGAATACTCATATCACGGTACGGATTATTAGGTGTTGAATAATAATTGTTTCCGGTATATCCTGCATTAAAATGTTCAGCTTTCAGATAAATTCTGGTTCTTTGAATTTTGGCATTAATAAAGAAATCCAGGTTGGGATAATTCCCGATTTTCTTTTCCTGCTGAATAAAAAATTCGCCAATAACCGGATTATAATCATTTGCAAAATATTTTGTAAAATAATTCAAAGTGATTCCCGCCTGAAGAAACAGGGCTCTGTGAAAGAAATAATTGCTAAAATAAATAGTATTACGACTTACTAATTCCGGAACATTTAAAATGGCTTCCTGCTGATCTGTTTTTTGATATAACACAGTATTATTTAAAGCAAATTTCCCAAAAGTAAGCTCTTTACTCACTTTAAGAGAAAGGTATTTAATTGTTCCCCCAAACTGATTAGGCGTTACTATTTGCTGAGATTGATCAGTAGCCGAATTTTCAAAATACAAATAATCTGTCAAAGTCGATATTTGCAGTGAAGCATCAAACCATGGCGTTACGGCTTCTCCGCTAATCACATTAATTTTCTCATTCTTAAAATTATTTGACCAGTTGTAATTCACATAATTACTCTGGAACAAATTATAATTATCATTAGGCAGTTTATTTAAATTCTGGTACCCAAAAACAAACTGAAAATCGTCATTCAGATTATAATTTAACTTGGCATCCAAATTAGACAACGACTGATTTGTGATGGATCTTGACAGCAAAAATTTTCCATGCCATTTATTTTTCAGATATTCATATTCCCCGCCTGCACTATTTATCTGGCGGGATAAAGCAGAAGGAATTACACCATCATCCTGAATCAGGATACGTCCATAATAAAAATTACTGCGAAAATCATCCACAAAAAACTGAAACTTTCCCAGTGTCGTATTTTCATACACCAGACCTGCTTTATTATACATTTTATTGTAGTGGGTCTGATCTTTAAGATTAGAAGTTACAATAGCATCACCAAATCTGATTACCGACTGCGTTCCTACCGCTGAAGGTATTGTAGGCTGATAGTATTCAAAAAATTTATTCTCATAATTGAACTGGTGTGTCACATATAAATTATTATTTCCTTGCTTAGGATTGATTCTGAAAATCTGATCTGCAAAAATACGTTTGGCCTTCATAAAAGACTCCGCGTCGGTAAAATACACCTGTAAACGCTGTCTGTTGTTAAAATCTGGATCTTTACTTTCAAAATCCTCAATAGTGGTGATTCCGCCATTTTCTTCATGCAAAGCATCCTGTCCGGTAAAATGAGCGTTCAAAAAATAACGCTTGCCGGTATCATTATAACTGGTTGTAAATCTAAAACTTCCGGTACTCACTAACTGATTTATGTATTTTCCTTCGGAACGTAATCCTTTATAAGCTATAGAAAAATTAAGATTTGGCGAAACGTTTACAGCAAAGAAGGAATCTACCGAATGTCCTTTTCCTAAAATCGATTTGAAATACAATTCCGTTACAGGAGTAGCAACAGAGCTATATCTGATTTGGTTTGCTTCCAGAAAATTAAATTGTTTTGCCTTAAAACCCATTTCCGGATAAGGAGATATTTCTGTTAACTTGTATTGAAGTTTGTTATACGGCTGGCCTTCATTTGGCAAAGCCAATAAACCAAAAAGATCTCTTCTAAGATAATTATGACTGTATTCACGCTCAATAGTAAGTGCCGTATCCAGATAAGTGGTATCTCTTTCTAAAGTTATAAAACGATACATATCCATAGTGGCTACTTTGGTTGTATCCTTATCTTTGTCATTAATCCCTTTTAATCTGTCTGAAAAAGATCTTTTAGGTTCTTCTTCTCTTGGATCATTTTGAGAGAACAACAAAGTTGGCAATATCAGGAAATATAAAAAAAAGAGAATTCTCATTCGGATCAGATATATAATTGGGCGTTTATTTTCAAACTAATAACGCAGCAAAGGTAAACGATAAAAACGTATAAAAAAACATCTTCATTGCCACATCTTTGATAGTAAATGTTAGAATAACGAACAATTATATTAAAAATTTTATCTTTGCTCTTCAAAAAATAGTGCTGTATGCTTGCCCCTAATTTTTCTACATTTATTATCGAAGCGGGAACCGATGAAGCTGGTCGTGGTTGTCTGGCTGGTCCTGTAACGGCTGCTGCTATAATTTTGCCTCTGGATTTTGAAAATATGTTTTTAAATGACAGCAAACAATTATCTGAAAAACTAAGAGAAAATCTGCGTCCTATAATCGAAGAGCAAGCCCTGAGCTTTGCTGTTACTCATTTATTTCCTGACGAAATTGACGAAATAAATATTCTGAATGCCTCAATGAAAGGCATGCAGGAATCGATTT
>Ga0307414_10000997_pt1 | contig 14473 bp, 17 predicted proteins | sample DK1Ometagenome_FD_203804 | JGI IMG/M metagenome (GOLD analysis project Ga0307414, IMG submission 203804) | Maize rhizosphere microbial communities from greenhouse at UC Davis, California, United States - DK15-O-3 | ecosystem: Host-associated > Plants > Roots > Rhizosphere > Soil | place: USA... | reverse complement strand
GTGTGTTAATATCCTTATGACCACTAATACACATTATTTGCTTATCGCCAACACCTAACACTTTTAAATTGGTAATTAGTGAACGTCTTAATGTATGTGAACTAACAAGCTGCCATTTATAATAAATCCCTACTACACCTCTATTACCCTTAAATCCTTCAACTTTTTGTAGTAAAACCCCTTTTATTTTACTCAACATATCGTTACCATATTCACGACAAATTAATCTAATAGCACAATTCATATCATTATCATATCTTGGAATTGGGGGAAAATCGCTGTGTGTATTAAAATAATCAAAGTTCATGATATCTAATCTAAGATATGGAATTACATCATCTACTTTTGGAAGGTATACATCTCTAATTACACCATTTTCTTCGTCAATTTGACTTGAATCAAAAGTTTTTAAGGTTTGTAAACGTTGCCCCAGATGAACTCCTATATAAATCCAATCTTGAATATCTCGTAGATTAACTTTTCTTAATAATTTTCTTTCATCATTATTCTTAGGGATGTAATCACTAAAATCCATCGCATATATTGCATCAGCTTCATCCTTTTTAATCCACACTTTATCAGTTTTGGTGTCTTTAAAATTTCTTAATGGTGATGAGTAATTTTTTACAAAATTTAAGTAACTGGTAAATTTTGAATCACTAAGAACTAACTTCATTAATCGAATTAATCGAATTCTTAAATCGCACATCCTTGCTTTTCTTAATTTAAGTGAAATTAGATACTGCTCAAAATTTGGCATAAAATTCATATCTATACTCTTAATTTTGAGTTTCGTTTTATATGCTTTTGAATAATTCTTAAAATGCTTAACAACTGCATTGGTCTTTTCATATTCGCCAACATTTAAAGTTGACTCAATCTCCTCAAATTTTTTTTTAATTAAATCGTATAGATTTTCTTCTTTTATGGCTACGACATCACTATTTTCTACGTCGTAAATTTTTAATTTTAACAACTCATCATCAAAATCATCAAATGACTTTAAATCTATCACGTAATCGGTAATCGATTGTTTGACATTTTTAAATAATTCATTTGTTTTTACACAACCACCATTATAAGTTTTTTCTCTGGTGTTAAAATCTGTAATGTCAATTTTTAAGAATTTAAGTGATGTTTCTACTCTCTTCTTTGATATTGGATGTGTGTAACGTAACACTAATGCTCTCACATTTTTTGTTGATGAATGAAATTTCCATCCATAATCGAATTCATTTGCTTTCATATAAATAAGTTTTAAGTATTAATAATTACTTACTTATATATCTTTTTAAAAAAAAGTTGTCAAAATTTTAAAAATAATTTTGTTTTTTTTTATCCCACCAAAATTCCCACCACATAACTAAAACATTAAAAAATTCAACAAAATTCATTTACCACACACCCAATAGAGTCTAATTTAGTTTTAACGAGTGCATTTTTTTACACAATTAAAACAAAAAACACTTCTTTCGAAGTGTTTTTTTATTTCTTGTTTAAAGCCGAATATTCTAAAGCGTTTTTCAAAGCATCAACATGTGATTTTGAACGTAATTTCACACGACTTTCTCCGTTTGCTGTAAAGATTTGTTCGTTTTTACAGTTTATTAAACTTACTGTTAATTTAGTAGCCGTCATTGATTTTCCACGCTCTACATTACATGTTAAAAGTTTACAAGGATCTGCTTTTACTTCTTGCGGTAGTTCTTGATCGTCGTAAAAAACGGTATAACCGGCTTCTTCTAATTTATGTTTTAAAAAAGAATTTACGCGGTATTCGTTAAATTCTTCCTGAAAATTATAAACCTTTTTCATTTGAACATATTTAGCGTTCAAACCTTGTGCCTGCATGCCTAAACCTAAACATGCGAAAAGCATTAAAAATAAAAATTTCTTCATTTTATAAGATCTCTAAAAGTTGATTTAATTGTTGTACTTCTGCCACACCAATGGTATTTTCTAATTTAAATTCGTTAAACCAGACAGCCTGCATACCTACATTTAATGCACCGTGAATATCGGCATTTATGTTATCGCCAATCATTAAACTGTTTTTAGCTTTGGTATTGGCAGTTGTTAAGGCATGTTGAAAAATTCCCGGATGCGGTTTTTTAACTCCTGCTATTTCAGAATTGGTTATTGTTTGAAAATATGCTGTTAAATTGGCGTTTTTGAGTTTTTTCTCTTGAACAGAATCAGGGCCATTGGTGATAATGTGTAAACGATAATTGTTTTTCAATATATCTAAAGTTTCATAAGCACCATCAAAAACATGATTATAATTAGGCAATTTACCGATAAATTCATCTGCAATGTAATAGATATGATCATCGTTTATCTTTACATCAATAGCATCAAACGTATCTTTTAATCTACCATAGCGTAGAAAATCACGTGATATTTCTTCTTTAGAAAATCGTTCCCAATAAGAATCATTGATCGGCTTAAAATGCGTCATAAAATCATCGATACCAATTAACTCCATTTCGGTAAAAATAGCTTGAAAAGTTAAAGCGGAATTTTTATCGAAATCATAAATCGTATGATCCAGATCAAAAAACAAATCGGTAATATGTTCCTTTTGTATCATTATTTCTGATGTGTAATAACGGCGTTTTCTATATGGTAAATCCAATCGTCGATATCGTCTGCATTGTATCTAAACGTGCCTTCCATGGTAACATAGGTATCGGTTTTCAATCGTGGCGTACTACCTTTAAACTTAATTCCCATAATGGTTTCAGGACCGGCATTTCCGCAGAAAAAGCACTGTGCAAAAACATTTTTACTCAATGCGTACGATTTACTGTCGATTGGTACAATAAAGCCCGAAGCTTTGATTTTTTTACCCTGCAACGCTTTTAACGTTCCATTTACCATTGGATACATTACTTCGCCGTAATGCGGGTTTTTCTTTTTAATGAAATCAATCTGTCCCAATAATTTCCAAGTGACTTCGGTTGTGTTTTGATAGTACAATTCTGATGACTTTTCTGTTGTATTTTTTACCGAAAAGCTCATTAAAAAAACGGCTAATCCGCAATAAGCTGCAACGAATATTTTTTTTAACATGTGATCTTTTTTATTATTTTTTATTGGTAATTACTGCGTTTTGTATATTAAAAATTAAATCGTCTTTAGTTTTATCGTTATAAAAAAATGTTCCTTCTAACGTAATAAAAGTATCGGTTTTTAAACGTGGTGTTTTGTTTTTGAACTGAATACCCATAAGTGTTTCGATACCTGCATTTTTATTGCAAAAAAAACAGTGAGAATAAACATTTTTGCTTAAAACGTACGATTTACTATCTAAAGGAATTACAAAACCGCTTATTTTAATCTTTTTTCCTTGTAATGATTCTTTAATAACATCGCCATAATTTTGCATAACCTGTAAACTGCCGCCCATTCTGCCTAACATTTGCCAAGTAACTTCAGTCGGCTGATCTTGAACATTAATTTCTGTAAAAGATTTAGCCTTTTTTGTAGAAAAGCTCATTAAAAAAATGGCTAATCCGCAATAAACTGCAATGATTATCTTTTTAAGCATTTGCCAATGTTTTTGATATGTTTAACGAATATGCTTTAATTGCCGGAATTATTGCGGCTACAATTCCTACAGATAATGTAGCTACAAACAGCATTCCTTCTTCTTTCCATAAAAATTCAAACGGATCAAACGCCATTTTAAATTCTTCCTGCGATGAAACGGATAAGAAATACAATCCGATTCTACCAAAAACAATACCAAGAATAAAACCTATGGTGCATAAAAAGATACTTTCTAACAAAACCAACCATAATAATTGAAATTTAGTAGCTCCAGTGATTCGCAACAACGCAAATTCGTATCTGCGTTCTTTCAATGTATTATATAATGCCACGAAAATACTGATGCCTGAAATAAACATAATTCCGTATGCCAAATAGGTTAATGCCGAAATTCCTACGCCGAACAAAGCAAACAATCGGTTTACTTCTAAAGCCGGAGAGGCTGCCTGCATTTCGGTATTTTGAGGAATGATTCTTGGCCAGGTCATTTTAGCCATATTGTTGCGCAATTTTAAAAGAACCGCGGTGATTTCTTTTCCTTCGTGCGGATTGACTTCTTCATGATGATGCTCCTCACCTTCTGCATGAACGTGTGGTTCTTCGGCAGAATGATTATGAGCTTCATCGGCATGACCTTCGTGTTCATGGTCGTGCATGTGCCAAACCGATGCAATATTTGTCAGAATTAACTGATCGGCAACTTTACCAGACGGAGCCAATATTCCCACCACTTTATACGCATGATGATCGTGTACTTCACCTTCTTCTACATCGCCATGTGTTCCAAAAAAAGTATCGCCAATTTTTAAACCGATATTTGCTGCAATGTTCCATCCAACCACCACTTCGAAATCTTTAGCAAATAAATTTCCTTGCTGAATTTTTAAACCGAAATGTTTGGTGTAATTTTCGGTGGTTCCTACAATTTTATAGCCTAAATAATTATCGCCATAAGCCAGCGGAACCGCACTCTCCACCATTGGTTTGCTCATCCATTCTTCGGCTTCGGTGTACGAAATATTTCCCGGAGGTGCATCGATCTGATAAACCGATGAAAGAATCAATTGCAACGGACTTCCTTTTGCTCCTAAAACCAAATCGATATTATCCATCGATGAGGAAAATTTTTCTTCGAATTGTTTTTGAAGTAAGATCAATATCGATATAATAGAAACCGATGCTGTTAAAAGTATGATGCTTAAAAAGGTGTTCAGCGGTTTAAACCACGTATTTTTCCATGCTATTTTACTAATCATGACAAGGTGATTTGGTGGTTAAACAATGATTTTAAGCGTTGATCGTGTGTTACAATGATTAGTGACGATTGATATTCTTTTGCCAAATCGCTCAATAATCGGGCTACAATTAAAGCATTTTCATCATCTAAACTCGATGTAGGTTCATCTGCCAAAATTACCGACGGATTGTTTATCAAAGCTCTGGCAATGTTTACACGCTGCTGCTGCCCGATACTTAATTGACTTGGCAATTTATGAACGTGATCTTTCAATCCCAAATTATCCAAAATGCTTAAGGCTTTTTCTTTGGCATTTGATTTTTTAGCAATCCACGATGCCAGCACAACATTATCTAAAACAGAAAGTGCTTCGATAAAAAACGATTTCTGTAAAATCATTCCGATCGACTGTCCGCGAAAAGCATCTAACTTTGCTGCGTTTAACTGTAAAATATCCTGATCGTTTATAGTGATGTTTCCTGCGGTTGGCTGCAACAAACCACCCAGCAAATGCAGTAAAGTGGTTTTACCTGTACCCGAATTTCCTGTAACCAACAAAGTTTGTCCGTTTGGACAATCGATATCAGGAAAATGGAATTTTTGCGTAGCCGAATAGGAAAAAGTAACGTTTTGCGTTTTAATCATTTTATATATTCTTAAACGGTATGCAAGATAGTGAATATTCTGCGGATTTAATAACAGGTTTGTTTCAGGTTATCGTTTGTTTAACGTTAAAAGTTTTAGCCTACAAAATATCATCATCGGCAAAACTAAAATAACCGGTTTGGGTAATAATTAAATGATCGAGCAGTTTAATATCCAAACTATTGCCTGCTAGCTTAATTTTCTGCGTAATGTCTTTATCTGCACCACTTGCAACTAATTGTCCCGACGGATGGTTATGAACCAAAATTAATGCGGTTGCCAAATGTTCCAAAGCGGTTTTAAACAACATTCGGATATCTACAACTGTTGATGTTTCACACAACTGCTTTTTGTATCTAAAAACAACTTTAAAAATTACGTTAAAAAGGCACAAAAAAAATCATCAAACTAATTACACCCACCAAATCTTTATCAATGATTTAACTATGTCTTAAAATTTGATTTAATGTAATTTATGTTTAAAGGCGTCATACATATTAATAATTATAACATAAAACATTATTTTTTTTCAAACATAAAAACCTATATTTTAATTAGTTACAATTAAAACCACAAAATATCTTAAATTTTTTTGAACTTTTTATGATTCAGACATATTTATAATAAACGATTTCAATTACTGATAAATTCTTTTATGGCTCTATTGTATGGAGCAACCAACAAAGTTGAAAGTAATATGATTAAGAATTATAAATGAGAATGGAAACATATTTAAGTATTAAAGATTGCATTAGCAACAACATAATCAAATTAGGTGATAGACAAATCAAACGTAGAATTAAGAACATATTGGACGATCTTAACGATAATAGAGTTATGTATGAGTTCAGAAATGGTATTAAAACAATAGTCTTAAAATTAGAATATGCGTTAACCGTAAGTAGAAATAGAAAACCAAAAATCGCACAAACATCTATCAATGAAATAGAGAATATCTACAATAACAACTTAATAAAAACTGAAATCACCGTACATTTCAATGAAGAATTTGATTTTGGTGGAATTAAATGTATCGTAGATTATTACGAATCAAAATATCCTGTGGTATATATAAATGAGGGAAAGAATAAGAATAAACAACATCTTCATATTGCTGTTGGTGAAAGCATTGATGATGCTAAAGATTTAATCTGTAAAAGTCTTGAAATTAATGGTATAAATTTAAAAAATACTGATATCAAAATAAGCCAAATTATTTCAGCAAGTAAGATAATCCACTATCTCAATAAATTCTCATGGTATGGTACTTATTTAGGATTTAAAAATTTTAATACATATTTACTATCGAATGAATATTTGAACCGTTGTGATGCTTATATACAGGCGAATAGAATAAAAAAAGGAATTATATCACCATACGGCAAGAAAACCTTTACTAATAAAGTTTTTAAGCATAAAGCAAAGTGATTCTACATGTTATTCGATAGTCCCCTGGGTGGGTTAGGGAGTCCCCTGGGGTGGTTGGAAAAAATATTTTAAAGTTAGGAATTTGGTTTTATGTATCCGCCTAAAGAATTGGTTAAAAATAATAGCTTTAAATGCACCACCTGTTTGGTAACAAAAATTTTTATAATTTTTTAGGTTCTAAATTTTGTAAAAAGCAACGTTAAAAGCTTATTTAACATCTATAAAACACTAATTCACAACAGTTTATACCACCTACAAAATACAAAGCGTTAATAATCAATCATTTGACAATCAAACAATTATTAAAATAGTAACCAAGTAAGCAAATAAAAGTCGGGATAGTTTCCCGACTTATTTATTATTTTAGAATATTGTTAGATAATAATTGTTCTTTCAAATTATTAAATTCCATATCTGTAATAGCACCTTGATTTTTTAATTCCATTAATTTATTTAATTCCATTATAGAATCACTTAGTGATGTGTTTGATTTATTTTCTTGAAGCTTAAATTGAATTAAACCTTTGGCTGTTTCTATTTCATCGGTATTAATCAAGAATTCTATACCTCCACCACCAATTTTATTCGTGATATTTATCTTGTAACCTTCAATTCCAAAGATCATACTACAAATATTTTTAGAAATACGTGTTCCTAAAAGCACATCAATTATTGAATCGAATATAATAATAAATGCACCAAACAATGCCAACAAAATTCCCAACCAATAAACTACAAATAATATATCGGTAGATTGATGGAATATGACCCCCAAAATACCCAAGACACATCCGATTAAAAAAAATCTTAATCCATAACTAAATGGCGATAATCTTAAATATACATACTCTTCATAATTTACATTACCAATATATATACGTTCAATACTTTGGCTTTTGTTTAAACCATTTTGGGATTGTAAAGTTATATTTCTTTCGTCTACAACAACATTCCCTGCATTAAATTTTACGGTTTTAATTTCCATTTTTTAAATATTTTACCAATTATTACAAGGTGTATTAAAATACTCTAAATCACCAACTAACGTAAGGTAACTTGTAGAATAATAAAAATCGTTCTCTGTTTTATACTTTGTGATTTCAACTCTTCGCATCCATTCAGAATCTAAAACAATAGTTTTTTGTAGTGATCTTTTCTCTCCATAGCTATCATTACAAAGCATCGTTATATTTAATGTTATCTTATTAATATTTGGATTCTTATGAACTATTTTCCACGCATCCATACACAAAACTTTTGCAGTACCTGATATATCACTATCAAAATAATTATTTACGTTAATAGTGGCAGTGTTGCCGTCAACTTTTGAATTAAAAGTTGTAGAATCGTTTTCCCCTGATGAGTAAGCTAACGCTATAAATAATATGCCTATCAAGGCTGATATAATCTTTCTCATTTTAAATATTTATAATTAATTTCTTTATTGTTTTTATCTAAATTCAAAACACTTGATACAATCCCGACGAAATAAAAAAATAAATCATTCGCATCGAAAGTCCCTTTAAAAAGTCTTAATAGCTGTAAAAATTCAATACCAATTCCAAACAAAATCGGTAGTAATAACCAATATTTATATTCATTCCATTTGTAATCATTCGCTATTATTAAAGCTGAAGCAAACGAATACATCCATAAAGCGTCAGGAAGCGAATAAATAAACCAATTAGGTATTAATACTCCATTAGCGTTGATATATGCCCTTAAAGGATTAATCAATTCGTACAAACCAATTTCATTAACCCAACCAAACACAATTAAAGATCTTGAGCGAAATAAAACATATATACAACCTCCTAATAAAATTGGGATTAAACAATGTTTTGTAATTTTTATTAGAGTATTCAAGCTGTTATCTATACAATAATATTATTTATTGCTCATAAATTTTAAATTCATTTTCAAGCGTATGTGTACCACTAATGCTTTGGCTTGTTTCAACAACTCTTATTTTATCAGAAGAAATTTTATAAACCTTCCAATTTACATCAACTGTACCTTTTGCTTCAAAGCCTGATGTATATTGAGCTTCATAATAAGTTTCAGACTTGGAAACATCATTGAATTTTGGTGCTTCTTCTAATTCTAAATTACCTTCTTTCAAACTCTCATAGAATGCTTTCCAACTTTGGTCAGCATCAAAAGTTGTATAGTTACGAATATCGTTTGAAGTAAATTCAATGGTGGTATGATTTGGGGATGATGCACCTGTTAGAATCCATTTTTTTTGCAACCAATTGGGTGGATTAATGTTGTAAGATAAATTTTGGGATTTTTCGATTGCATCATCAGATGATGAACAAGCTACAAATGTTGAGGTGGTTGAAACTACAACCAACGCCAAAAGTGTTAGTTTTTTTATCATAATATTACGGTTTAAATTACTCCAATTAATGGGTGGAGATTTACCCATATTAAAAAAAGCGTGAAGCAATTCCACTTGCTTGTTTCTGCGGGGCTCGAAACCCGATACCACAAAGCAAAATGGAACGCCCACGCCAAACCGTAGACGTTTCCAACTTTTACTTTCCCTGTGGTATTGAAATTTTCGAGCTTTCAGAAATCAGGAAATATTAAAGCGAAACGCTATATTATAATTCGTTAAAAAATATCTCAATTGAGATAAGGCAAATATAAAAAAGATATTATATTATTCAAAATAATAAAAACATCAGCTAAATCAATAGAATTTTTAATAGTATTTACAAATCAGTATTTGAAAAAACTGATTATAAAATTTGATATATTTGTCAAATGAAATATTTATCATTCTTATTATCATTAATGGTATTGATTTTATCTTCAACGACTTGCTTTGTTGAAGAAAGATGTTCTGACTTTAAACAAGAAATGGTATCTAATGAAAAACAAGATAAGGACGATTGTGGTTTTGAATGTTGTTCTCCTTTTTCTAAATGTAGTACCTGCGCAGGTTTTGTTCTAAATGATTTTTATTTTGTAACCTCAAGATATACACATAAAACTGAAAAAGAAACAGTTATAATAACTCAATTACCAATTTCGGATTTTCCTTACTCAGCTTGGCATCCACCAAAATATCTTAATGTGTAGTACATTATAGTACAAAAAAAAACTCTGTATGGTGCTTGTCGCCAACATTATCATTTATTCACATTAAGCTTCATTTTATTATGAAAAAAATAATTATAGTGTCATTTTTCATGGTACTAAATCTTTGTGTATATGCACAAAACACATTCACGGCTGTTGTTAAAAATAGCGAAGACAAAGAACCTTTAATTGGAGTAACTGTTCAAGTTATAGGCACTTCAATTATAACTACTTCAGATGAAAACGGACAGATTACATTAACAGATATTCCAAACGGTATACAAGAAATTCAATTTGATTTTGTTGGTTTTTCGCAACGTAAAGACAGTTTTAATTTTCCGTTGCAAAGCACGACACCCATTGAAATTTTGATTGATGAAAGTTCTACAGAATTAGAAAGTATTGTAATTTCCTCTACGAGAAGTTCAAGAACAATTCAAAATATCCCAACACGCATTGAGTTTATAGGAAGTGAAGAATTAGAAGAAAAAGGAAATATGAAACCTGGAGATATTCGCATGCTATTGGCAGAAAGCACAGGTATACACGTACAAACCACTTCTCCAACAAGTGCTAACGCAAGTATCCGTATTCAAGGTCTTGACGGTAGATATACACAAATTCTAAAAGACGGTTTCCCTATCTATTCGGGGGCATCGAGCGGATTAGGTTTATTACAAATCCCACCACTTGACTTAAAACAAGTTGAGGTAATTAAAGGTTCTACTTCTACATTGTATGGCGGTGGAGCAATAGCAGGTTTGGTAAACCTGATTTCAAAGACACCAACAGATGAGAGAGATTTGCGCTTTCATATTAACACAACATCGGCAAAAGGTTTAGATATTAACGGTTTTTATGGGCAAAAATTCAATAAGATTGGAACTACAATTTTTGCTTCACACAACAGGAACGGAGCGTACGATCCTGCTAAAATTGGATTTTCTGCCATTCCAAAATTTGAACGTTTCGTATTAAATCCAAAGTTGTTTGTTTACTTTAATGATAAAACAAAAATGAACTTCGGTATCAACACCACAATTGAAAACCGTTTAGGTGGCGACATGCTTTACATACAAGGTAAAGGTGATAATACAAATCAATATTTTGAAGAAAATAAAACTCAACGTTATTCTACACAATTTGTTTTAGAGCATATAATTAATGAAAATAGTTCTTTTCAAATCAAAAATAGTGTAAGTTATTTCAACCGAAATACTACTATTCCAAATTACGAATTTGATGGAACACAAACAGCCACTTTTACCGAAGCCAACTACACCAATAGTACAGAAAATTCAGAATGGGTAGCAGGTGTTAATCTTTGGACAGACAATTTTAAAGAAAAACAGATTACCGCATTTCCGTTGAGAGATTATAACCAAACAACATTTGGGGCTTTCATTCAAAACTCAATAAAGGCTACAGATTGGCTTCAATTGGAAACAGGATTAAGAACTGATTATGTGATAGATTACGGAGCTGTTTTTTTACCAAGAATATCGGCATTGTTTAACATTGCAAACGGATTAACCTCACGTGTTGGCGGTGGATTTGGATATAAAACACCTACTATTTTTACTGAGGAAAGCGAACGTTTACAATATCAAAACGTGATGCCGATAAATGACACAACCAATAAGTTGGAAAAAAGTTATGGTGGAAATGCCGACATCAATTATCGCACTAATATTGGCGACGAGTGGACATTCAGTATCAACCAATTATTTTTCTATACCTATTTGGATAATCCTTTACTACTTCAAAATTCATCGGCTAATCTGTATCAATTTGTAAACTCTATGGGATATATCCATACAAAAGGAACAGAAACCAATATAAAAATTGCATACGATGATTTGAAATTGTTCTTGGGCTATACTTATACAGATGCTCAATTACATGAAAACGGAACAACTACCGAAAGTCCATTAACACCTAAACATCGTATCAATTCTGTTCTGATGTATGAAATAGAAGATAAATGGAAAGTTGGTTTGGAAGCATACTATTTCAGCCCTCAAAAAATGAACAACGGAACAACAGGAAAAGACTATTGGACTTGTGGATTTATGGCTGAAAAAATTTGGGAAAAATTTTCTCTCTACATAAATTTTGAAAACTTTCTTGATACCCGACAAACACGTTTTGAAAGTATTTATACAGGAACTATAAGCAATCCTACTTTTAAGGACATTTATGCACCTTTGGACGGATTTGTAATTAATGGCGGAATAAAATTTAAACTTTAATTAAATGAATAAAACCATATTCAGTATAAGTAAAATGGATTGCCCAAGTGAAGAGCAATTAATCCGTATGAAACTGCAATATTTTGATGAGGTTAAAGCTTTAGAATTTGATATACCAAATAGAAAATTAAGTGTTTATCATAGTGGAAATTCAGAGCCGATTTTTTCGGCTTTGGATGCACTTAATCTAAATACAACATTGATTTCTACCGAAGAAAGTAATTCAGTTATTCAAACAGAAAGTAGTAATAGCCAACAAAAACTACTATGGACAGTACTAATTATCAATTTTGTTTTCTTTGGTTTTGAAATGTTATTTGGTATTTTATCTAAATCAATGGGTTTGGTAGCAGATAGTTTAGATATGCTTGCTGATAGTATAGTTTATGCTTTAGCATTATTTGCCGTTGGTGGAACAATAGCAAGAAAACGCAATATTTCAACTTTTGCAGGCTATTTCCAAATTCTTTTAGCTGTTATTGGGTTTGTTGAGGTAGTTAGGCGTTTTACAGAAGTAGACGAAATACCTAACTTCAAGAATATGATTATCATTTCTTTCTTGGCATTGGTAGCAAATGTATTTTGTCTTTATTTGTTGCAACGAAATAAAAGTACCGAAGCACACATGCAAGCTTCAATGATATTTACATCAAACGATGTGATTATAAATTCGGGTGTCATTATTGCAGGTTTGTTAGTTAATTGGTTTGAATCAAGTCTTCCTGATCTTATTATTGGTGCAATTGTTTTCATTATTGTTTTAAGAGGTGCATATCGTATTCTAAAACTTGCAAGATAAAAAATTTCAAAATTTGATATTTTGTATATATTTACATAATCAATTAAATATTAGAATCATGAATATTAAAAATTTATTAGCGTTTATAGGTATTTTCTTTATGTCTTTTACCATTAATGCGCAAACAAAAGAATCAGGGAAAGCAGAAATTAAAGTTTCAATTGAATGCGACCATTGCAAAGTTTGTGAAACATGTGGCTTAAATTTTCGAGATAATATGTTGAAAGTAAAAGGTGTTAAAATGTATGAGCTAAATGAAGAAAAGAAAACCTTAACAGTTTATTACAACACAAAAAAAACTAATTTAGCTACTATAAGAACAGCAATATCTAAATTAGGTTTTGATGCTGACGATGTTAAAGCAGATCCAACAGCTTATGAAAAATTAGATGGTTGTTGTAAAGCTTAGTTAAGATAATATACTAAACAAAATGCGAGGAATAATATCTTCGCATTTTTTTGTATAGTTATCTTAATAAATATAGTCAAAAATAATGTAGGTCATAAATAACAAATTTTATACAGTTTTATTGAAGTCAATCATTATGAAAATGTATCAAAAATAACCTACACATTTTTTTTGATACATAAGTATTTTATGTATATTTGTTCTGTAAAATAAAAACAAAGTATGAAAGCAATATATATTCGTGTTTCAACATCTGAACAAAATACAGACCGCCAAAAAATTAATGTTCAAGATTGTAAAATTTATGAAGAAAAAGTATCAGGTGTAATTCCATTTGCTGAAAGACCGTATGCAAGTAAATTAATCAAAGATATTATTAATGGTTTGGTTGATGAAGTTGAGGTTTCAAACTTGAACCGATTAGGGCGTAATATGAAAGACATTATTACAACCATCGCTTTTTTTAATGAACACAAAGTTAACCTATTTGTAAAGGACTTAAATATCAATTCTTTGGACGGTGAAAAAAAGCAAACCCAAGCATTCTTTTTAATTTCGTCAGTAATGGCAATGGTATCAGAAATGCAAAGAACTGAAATCAGAGATAACACTCTTCAAGGGATCGAAATAGCCAAGAAAAAAGGTGTTTATCAAGCACGTACAACTCGTGGTGCTGTATCAATTGAGAAATTATTGGAAAAGTATAAAAACGTGGTAAAAGATATTAAAAAGGGTAATGCAACCGCACAGATATTGAAAACTAACTTCATCATTTTTGACAAAGATTATTTAGCATTATCCGAATATGAGAAAAAACGCTTCAAAGGAAAAACAATTTCAAGAAATACGTATAAAAAGATAAAAACTCTATTAAATTAGAGTTTTTTTATTTAATGAATTATACCAAAATCGAAAAATTATGAACAAAGTAGTAGGAATTTACGCACGTGTAAGTAGAACAAAAGAAAAAGTTGATAGAAGTATAGACACTCAGATTGGGTTAGGTGTAAAGTTCGCCAATGATAACAATTTTCAATATGAAATATATAACGAAGGCGAAG
>Ga0307414_10000996_pt1 | contig 14475 bp, 16 predicted proteins | sample DK1Ometagenome_FD_203804 | JGI IMG/M metagenome (GOLD analysis project Ga0307414, IMG submission 203804) | Maize rhizosphere microbial communities from greenhouse at UC Davis, California, United States - DK15-O-3 | ecosystem: Host-associated > Plants > Roots > Rhizosphere > Soil | place: USA... | reverse complement strand
CAGCTGGACCTGCTGCACGAGCCCGGGCAGGCCGCGGACGATCATCACATTCGTCACTTTCGCCGGTTTGTCGAAGCCGGCGCGCGCGTCGATCTCGTACAGCGTGATTTCGTTCGGCTTGCTCGCCATCCGCCATTCGATCTTCTCGAGCGCGCCGCCCGCTTCGGTGAGCGGCAGGATCCAGCGATAGGCGATCGCCGGCGTCGCGCCGGGCCCGGCCACGGGCGGCAGCGTGCCGTCGAGCCAATAGGTCTTGCCGTCGATGCGGGCACGCACGAGGACATGGTCGAACATCCCGGGATTGGGCAGCCGTTCGTCGAGGCCGTCGTCGCCGCCGCTGTTGTTCGCGAGCACGGCCTCGGCCTCGATCCCGAGCCTAGCGAGCAGCGCCAGCAGCAGCGCGGTCTTGCCCTTGCAGTCGCCATAGCGGCGCTGCCACGTTTCCTCAGCCGTTGCCGGGGTCAGATTGCCGTTGCCGAGGCCGACATAGATGTAACGCACGTCGCGCTGGACGAGCTTCAGCGCCGCGCTCGCCCGGTCGAGCGGGGCGCTATGCGCCGTCGCGATACGCGCGGCTTCCCTGTCGAGCGCCGAACCCCGGTCGATCCGCGCCGCCTTGGCGAACAGCGGGGCGAAGTGCCGCGAAATCGTCGCCCAGTCGGCAAAGTCGGTGAATTCGACGATGCGTTGCCACTGATAGCGCGCCGGCGCGTCTTTCGGCGGCGTCAGCATCGCCGGATTGTCGAAGCTGAAATCGATCCCGTCAGCGCGCGACCGGGCAACCGGCGCCATGTCGGGGGTCATCCGGACATGCGGCTTCAACCCCTTGTCCCAGCTCAGCCCCAGCCGGTAGCGGCCGGGCGCGGGGCTGGGGCCGAGAAGAAGCAGGCCCGAATCATTCTTGCCCAGCGTCGGATCGCTGAGCCGGGTGGTCAGACCCACCTCGAGCTCGTCGCCGACGCGCAGGTCGGGAACGCGAAGCACCGCGGTACGGATGCCGTCGAGCATCGCGGCCTCGAGCTGGTCCTCGCGACGCAATATCTCGAACGAGGATTTTTCCAGAACGTCGATCGTCTCGCCGTCGCGATGGACCTTGATGAAATGGACGACCGGCAGCCCCGATGCGGGATTCCACGCGGTCTGAATATTGCCCATCTGCAGCGCGTTGGGATGAAGGATGCGGATGCGATAGCCGAAATATTGCGCCTGACCCTCCGCATCGAGATGGATCAGCGCATCCTGGCGCCGCACGAAAATCAGCCCCCCGGCTCCTTTGGGAACCGGCATCAGTTCGGACGGGATCGCCCAATCCGGAACCGGTCCCTGCTCGATCCGTTCGTCTTGTGCCTGAACCTGAGCCTGCGCCAAGGCGGCGCCCAACATCATCGAGCCAAATATCCGCACCATAACCCCCCGTTATCCGGGGCAATCATGTCGCGAATTGCGCGCGATGCAAGCAAAGACGATACCGATCCCGAAGTATCGGGACCGTCCGGCGGCCGCGAGAGTCGTGTCGCGGCCCTGAAGGCGCGGTCAACGCTCGCTGAGATAATAGCGTTCGCGCGCGGTCAGATCGTCGGCGAGGTCATAGACGATCGGCTGGCCGGTCGGGATTTCGAGCCCGGTGATGTCGGCGTCCGAAATGCCCGAGAGATGCTTGACGAGCGCGCGCAGGCTGTTGCCGTGCGCCGAGATCAGCACCGTCTTGCCCGCCGCGAGTTCGGGGACGATCGCGGCTTCATAATAAGGAAGCACGCGCTCGATCGTGTCCTTCAGACTTTCGGCCGAGGGGATGTCGATGCCCGCGTAGCGCGGGTCGCCCGACAGGTCCCATTCCGAGCCGGCTTCGAGCGGCGGCGGCGGGATGTCAAAGCTGCGGCGCCAGATCTTGACCTGATCGTCGCCATGCTTCGCCGCGGTCTCGGCCTTGTCGAGCCCGGTGAGCCCGCCATAGTGACGTTCGTTGAGGCGCCAGTCCTTGGTGACGGGGAGCCAGAGGCGCCCCATCGCTTCGAGCGCCAGGTTCAGCGTCTTGATCGCGCGCGACTGGACCGAGGTGAAGCAGGTGTCGGGCGCTATGCCCTTCGCCTTCATCAGCTCGCCCGCGGCGATCGCTTCGGCAACGCCCTTTTCGGTGACATCGACATCCCACCAGCCGGTGAAGCGGTTTTCGAGATTCCACTGTGACTGGCCGTGGCGGATGAGGATGAGCTGGGGCATTTGGGATCCTTGCGCTGGAGGAGGTGTGCCGCCCTTTAGCGCGGCTTTTCGCCGAACGCCAACCACCCTCTTGAAATGGTTTCGGCGGCACCCAGATTCGGATCGTCCGGCCGCCGATACGGGGCCGGGTGGCGATCGCGGGCGTTCCCGCGGTCCCTTTGCTTCGCTTTTTAAAGGAAGGAATGACTCATGCGTAACAGTTTCGACTGGACCCCCTATCGCCGTTCGACCGTCGGGTTCGACCGGCTCTTCGATTTCCTCGAAACCGGCGGGTCGGCCGCCGAAAATTATCCGCCGTTCGACATCGAGAAGGTCGCCGACGATCATTTCCGGATCACGGTGGCGGTCGCCGGCTTCAAGCCGGACGAGATCGACATCACCGCGCAGCAGAATATGCTGACCGTGAGCGGCCGCAAGGCGCCGGTCGCCGAAGGCGAGGCGCGCCAATTGCTTTATAGCGGCATCGCGACGCGCGCGTTCGAGCGCCGTTTCCAGCTCGCCGACTTCGTGCGGGTGAGCGAGGCCGACCTCGCCGACGGGCTGCTGACGATCGATCTGGTGCGCGAAGTGCCCGAGGCGATGAAGCCGCACAAGATCGCGATCGGCGGTAGCCAGCCAGTGATCGAGGACAAGAAGGCCGCGTAAGCGCCGGCCGACTTGGTCTGATGATGCGGGGTCCGGAGTCCCTTCCGGGCCCCGTTTTCGTTTCTAGAGCGCGCGCGTCATGAAGCGGCTGAACGGATCGGGCTGGTAATCGGCAAAAGGCTCGCACTCGGTGAAACCGAATCGCTGGTACAGCGCGATCGCGGGTTCGAAAGCCCCGCTCGATCCGGTTTCCAGGCTGAGGCGCTCGAGACCCCGTTCGCGCGCCGCGTCGATGATATAATCAAGCATGTGCGCGGCGACGCCCTGCCGCAGGAAGGCTTCGGCGGTGCGCATCGACTTGATCTCGCCATGCTTCGTATCGAGCATTTTGAGCGCGCCGCACCCCGCAAGTTCGTCATCGCGGTGGATCGACCAGAAGGTCACGTCCCCCGCGCGGAGGCCGTCGAAATCGAGGAAGTGACAGCTGCCCGCCGGCGAGTTCGCGAGCATGCCCGCGAAATGTTGCTCGAGCAGCGCGCGGATCGCGGCGCCCGACAGATCATCCTCGACGATCCGCCAGGCGTCCGCCTTTGCCATCAGAGCAACTGATCCAGCGTCTGGAGGCAGGCATGCGCGAGCAGCTTCGAGCGTTCGGGCGACCAGCCCTGCACGGGATCGGGGAGGTCGCGATTGTCCTTGAACGGCATTTCGAGCGTCATCGACACCGCGCCGAAACGTTCGGCAAGCTGCGTCGTCGACATCAAGAGGTTGGCCTGTCCCGGCGCCGATTCGGTATAACCGAGGTCGACCTGGAAATCGGGGGTGTTTGCCGCGAGGGCGGTTTCGAACGCCTTATATTTTTCGGCCTGCTCCGCCTTCAGCGACGGGATTCCTTCGAAGCCCGCGAGGAAGACCGCGGGAATCGCCTCGTCGCCATGGACGTCCATCGCCCAGTCGACGCCGCTTTCGTCCATCGCGCCCCGCACGCAAAGCACTTCGGGGCTTCGCTCGGCGGTCGGATTGTCCCATTCGCGGTTGAGGTTCACGCCGGCATAATTGGTGCGCAGATGTCCGCGACGCGAGCCGTCGGGATTCATGTTGGGGACGATGTGGAAACGGCACTTGGCGAGCAGCGAGCGCGCGTGCGGATCGGCGGAGTCGGTGAGCTTTTCGAGCGCGCCCTCCATCCACCATTCGGCCATCGATTCGCCCGGATGCTGGCGCGCATAAAGCCAGACCTGCGTGTCGCCGCTGCCCATTTCGAGGCAGTCGATCGGCTGGCCTTCGAGGCTGGTGCCGAGGCAGCGATGAGTCACGCCCTCGCATTCGGCGGCCCAGGCGACGAGGTCGTGGTGGCGCTCCATCGAGTAGGGCGCGAAATAGGCGACCCACAGCAGCGGGCTTTCGGCATTGTGGCGGATCGTCAGCGTGCCTCCGTCCGCTTGGGAGTCATAGCTGGTGTCGAGGCGGAACCAGTTTTCGCGGTCGGTACTCGCGCAGGCAGCATAGTCGGGCCAGCCGTCGGGATAGGCCGATGTACCAAGCCCCGTGAGCGCGATTTCCAGCGCGTCGCCGACCGCGCAAGACACGCGGAAGTGGAACCACTGGAAAAAGTCCGATTCGCGATCCTTGCGGATCGACAGGCGGGCGGACGTGCCGTCGATGGCGTCCACGACGATATTTCCGCTGTCGAAAGCGGCGTTGATGGTGATGGTCATTTGACGGTGATAGTGCGTCCCGATTCGCCGGGGAAGTCCTTGAATAAGGCTTCGGCCAATTTCGCCGCGGCGAGGCTCGGCTGGTTCGCCGGCGCCTTGACCGGAACCGCGGTCAGCGCGCGGCCTTCCCACAGCGCCTGGCCGGTCGCCGCATCATCGATGCGGACGAACAACTGGAGATCGGCCATCCGCTTCGGTCCGCCGCCGAGATTGATGCCGATCCCGAGTCCGACGCCCGAGCCGTAGCTGCCCGTCGAGCCGCCGACCCCGACCGACACGGGCGAGCGGCGCCCTTCGGGCAGTTGTTCGACGCGGTCGAAGGAAATGCGGACGAGGAGCGGCGCGCGTTCGCCCGATCCCGCCGCGACCAGCCCCTGGCGCTGAAGTTGTTGGTCGACCGCGGTGCGATAACTATTCCATTCGAGCGAGGGCATCGCCGTCGCACCCGGAACGTCCGTCCCCGGGCCGTCCAGCGGCGCGGTCGCGATGGCGTAGCGTGTGCCCGGCGCCCAGCCGGCGACCGCGTTGGTGTGGAAACGGGTGACTTCGACCGGCGGAACCGCCGTCGCACAGCCGCCGAGTGCAAGCGCCGCTGCGAAAGGCAGGGCGACGGAGAGAGGACGCATCATCCGCGCATCATGCGCCAGCAATTATGGCTTGGCAATGAATGGGATGCTGTGCGCCCCGCCCAAAGGATCAGCGATAGAAGATATGATTGTCGATCTGCGCGATGCGCGTCTTGCGCCAGCCCGGCGAGACATAGCGCGCGTGAAAGAAGAGCGCGCCCGGGGCGTGATTCTTCCAGCTGCCGTCGCGGGCGATCTGTGCGATCGCAACGGCCTTGTTCCACAGCGCCGTGTTGCGCACCGCGGGCATCCGGCCGCCGCGCACGAAGCTGAATTGGCTCTTCTGAAGCACGACGCCGCACAGGCTCTTAGGGAAGCGGCCCGACTGCGCGCGGTTGATCACGACATGCGCGACCGCGAGCTGGCCGGGAAGCGATTCGCCGCGCGATTCGAAATAGACCGCGCCGGCGAGGCAGCGCAGTTCGGGATCGATCTCGGCGGGCCTGGGGGTCGCGGCGACAAGCTCAGCGAGCGAATCGGCGGTCACCTGGGCCGGCTTCGGCTCGGTGGCGGGCTCTTCGTCAATCTTGGTGTTGTCTTCGACCGGCGCTTCGGCCGCGGTCGACAGATTCGCCTTCTCAGCCACGACCGGCGCGTCGGCGCCCGGCAGGATGATCGTGGGGATATTGGCGTCGGCGGCGAGATCGCTTGCAAAGCCCGGTTCCGCCAAAAGCAGCATGGAGGCGGCAGTCATGCCGACGGCAGCCATGCCGGCTACGTTCAGAATGCGACTCATATTGTCCGTCAAAAGTGCGGCCGATGAACCGAACCTCTCAAAACAGGCGGGGGACTATGGTCCAGTATCGCCGCCTGCGGTCATCGTCCGACTGCGTGTCCAATCCGCTTTGGCGGGCGCGCTGGAAAAATCAGTGCAACCCGCGGATCGACCTACGCGTTATCGAATGGACGCCAGCTATTGTGCGCCGCAACAAAGTCAAGTTAACGCGGCCCACTCCGCGACGAGTCGTGGCGCATCTGCGATATCCAGTTCGACGATCCACAGATCGGGATCGGCCTTTCGCCGCCGCTCCTGATAATTCGCGCGTGATTCACCATCTTTTGCGTCTGCCGGGCCGGCCTCCTCCCAGATATAGTTGCCATCGAGGCCGAAGCGTCGTTCGAGGAGCGGCCCGGGCTTGCCGCGATCGCTGCACTGGACGAGAATGATTCCGGAAGTTTCGTCGCCTTTCGCGACGATCGTCGCAAAGCCGCCGGCCGCTTCGGTCCGGCGAAGCAGCAGGTCGACGAGGAAGCGGCTTTTGAGACGGGTCATAAAGTTCCTCCCCGCCGCGCAGCGATGGGGAGGTGGCAGCGGCAAAGCCGCTGACGGAGGGGAGATGATGCGGCGTTGAAGCCCCTCCACCACTCGCTTCGCGAGCGGTCTCCCTCCCCATCGCTTCGCGACAGGGAGGTTTCACATGACATGTTATGTCGATCAGGCCGCGTCACGCGTTTCGGTGTCGGCGAGCAGCGCGTAGAGCGCCTCGTCATTCTTCGCGCCGCGCAGCCGGTCGGCGATCGCCTCGTTGCGCAGCATCCGCGACACGCCCGCGAGCGCCTTCAGATGGTCGGCGCCGGCGTCGAGCGGCGAGAGCAGCACGAAGAGCAAGTCGACCTGCAGGCCGTCGACCGCGTTGAAATCGATCGGCCGCGCCAGTTGCAGGAAGAGGCCGCGCACGCCGCCAAGGTCGGCCATCTTGGCGTGCGGCAGCGCGATCCCGCGGCCGAATCCGGTCGAGCCCAGACGTTCGCGTTCGAGCAGCGCCTCGCTGACTTCGCCGGCGTCGAGGCCGAGCGAGCGGCTGGCGAGATCGCCGACGAAGGGGAACAGCGCCTTTTTCGAATCGAGCTGAACATGCGCGCGCACGGTCGCCGGATAGAGAAGGGAAGAAAGATTCATTGCTCTGGTCAAATCTTGTTAAACGCCGGCCGCCGCCAGGAACATTGGCTGGCAAGCGATCGCGGATCTGTCGTGGCAGGCCCCCCGCCATCCCGGCTTCGGGCATCGTTGGGCGCGGCCCTTAAGCCGGATGGCGGAGAAAATCCAGCCCTATCGTGGTTCGACCCAGCCGATCGTCCCGTCGTCGCGGCGATAGACCATATTGTGCGTGCCGGTCTTGCTGTTGACGAAGAGCAGCGCGTTGGTGTTGCGAAGGTCGAGCATCATCACCGCGTCGGACACGCTGCTGCTGGGGATATCGACGCGCGTTTCGGCGATGATCGCCGGCGCATCGCCCGCATCCTCGTCATTGCCGGCGTCGAAGACGGTGTAGCCCGCATTGTCCGCGATCTCGTCGACCGTCGGCGACGGCGCGGCGACGCCATTATTATGATCCTTCAGCCGGCGCATATAGCGCCTGAGCTGCTTTTCGATGCGTTCGGCCGCACCCTCGAAAGCGACGTGCGCGTCCTGCGCCTGGCCGTGCCCTTTCAGCACGAGTCCCTGCATCACATGCGCGACGATGTCGCACTGGAAACTGTCGTGCGGGCCTTTCCCGAAGGTCGCGTGCGCCCCGATCGCGCGCGAGAAATATTTGTCGGCAATCGCGTTCATCCGGTCCGACACATGCGCCTGAAGCGCTTCGCCGGTTTCGATCTGGTGGCCAGAGACGCGGATTTCCATTTTTCTTCTCCTTCTTGGCCGGTGCGATGACGTTAAGGGAGGGTCATCACACCGTATCGAGCCACAGCGGCTGGTTCAGCCCTGCGACAAATTCGGCGTGCCGCGCGAGTTCGGCGGCGGACGCCATATGGGGGCGGGGTTCGCGAAAGGGGCGCTCGGGCCCGCGCGACGCGGCGGGCGTCGCGACATCGATCGACGCCGATCCGGCAGCGGTGGCCGCGAGGCCGAGGCCGATCTGACGGCCGCCGGTCATTTCGATATAAAGATGCGCGAGCAGTTCGGCGTCGAGCAGCGCGCCATGCTTGACACGGTGGCTGCGGTCGATGCCGTAGCGGGTGCAGAGCGCGTCGAGGCTGTGCTTGGCGCCGGGATGGAGCTTGCGCGCCATCTGCACCGTGCAGCACATGCGCGCCATGTCGAGCGCGGGGCGGCCGGCGCGCGCCAGTTCAGCGTTGACGAAACCAAAATCGAAGGCGGCGTTGTGCGCGACGAGCGGCGCATCGCCGAGGAATTCGATCAGCTCGTCGACGCGCGTCGCGAACAGGGGCTTGTCCGACAGAAACTGGATCGACAGGCCGTGTACCGCTTCGGCGGCGGCGGGCATGTCGCGTTCGGGATTGAAATAAGCGTGGAAGGTGACGCCGGTTTCGCGGCGGTCGATCAGCTCGACACATCCGATTTCGACCAGCCTGTCCCCGCTCCTGGGGTCGAAACCCGTGGTTTCGGTATCGAAAATAATCTCGCGCATCGAAGCCTTAATCTGGACCCTATCGGGCGTGGAAACAAGAGGCGATGAAGCGAATTTGACGGCGCGTCTCGCTTTTGGGGCGGCCCGTTTCGATGATGAAATCGGCACGCGCCCGCTTGACGCGATCGGGAACCTGCAAGCGGCGGATCATCTTCAGCTTCGCCGCGGTCATGCCGGGGCGGCGCATCACGCGCCGTCGCTGCATCCAAGCGGGCGCCGAAACGACCGCGATCGCCCCGACCTTGCGCCAGCCGCCCTTTTCGAAGAGCAGCGGAATGTCGAGCACGACGAGATCGCGCGCGCGGTGGCGGGCGAGGAAGCGTTTTTGCGCCTTTCCGACCGCAGGGTGAACGATCGCTTCCAGCGCCGCGAGTTCATGGGCATTGCCGAGCACGCGCGCGCCGAGTTTCTGCCGGTCGACGCCGTTCGCGCCGGTGGTTCCGGGAAAGCGCGCCTCGATCGCGGCGACGAGCGCGCCGCCCGGCCCTTGCAGCCGGTGGACCTCGGCATCGGCGTCGAAGACGGGCACGCCTTCGCGCTCGAACATCATTGCCGCGGTCGATTTCCCCATGCCGATCGATCCGGTGAGCCCGAGGACGAAAGGCCGGCGGAGCCGCGAGCCGGGGCGCTTCCTTCCCCTCATGCCATCAGCAGCGCGCGCAGTTCCTCATCGCGGCCCTCTGGCGGGGTGGCGCCGAAGAAGAGTTCGAAGGCAAGCGCGGCCTGACCGATCAGCATGTCGAGCCCGTCGATGGTATCAAGCCCGCGCACTTCGGCGGCTTTGAGAAGACCGGTCTGGAGCGGCGAATAGACGAGGTCGTAGACGATCGCATCCTCCGGAAGCGGCGACAGGTCGAGGGTGAGCGGTGGCTGGCCTTTCATGCCGAGGCTGCTCGAATTGACGAGCAGCGACACCGGCGGAAGCTGTGCATCGAGCGCGACGACGTCGCCCTTGAGGCCGAAGGTGGCGAGCAGGCCCATCGCCTTCAAAGGCGAGCGATTGAAGATCGTCACCTTGCCGACGTGCGCGCGCGCAAGCGCGAAGAGCACCGCGCGCGCCGCGCCGCCCGCACCGACGACCGCGACGGGGGCGCCGTCGAGGTCGAGTTCGGCGAGCGGGGCATAAAAGCCCGCGGCGTCGGTGTTGGTCCCGAGCAGCGATCCATCGGGCTGACGCACCACGGTGTTCATCGCGCCGATCGTGCCGCGGATGTTGCCGGGATCGTCGACCAGATCCATCACCGCTCCCTTGTGCGGCATGGTGACGTTGCAGCCGCGCCAGTCGGGATCGGCGCGGCGTTCGGCGATATAAGCGGCGAGATCTTCGGGCTTCACATGCGCGCGGCGATAGTCGCCGGAGAGCCCGAGCGCGTCGAGCCAAAAGCGGTGGATCAGCGGCGATTTCGACTGGGCGATCGGATCGCCGATGACTTCAGCGTAGGGCGCGCTCATTGCGCGGCCAACCCCGTGGCGCGCAGCCACGCCAGCAAGGGGAGCATCGGCATGCCGATGATGGTCCAGGGATCGCCCTCGACCTTTTCGAACAATTGCACGCCCGCTCCTTCTATTTCGTAACAGCCGACGGTCCAGCGGATGCTGTTCCAGTTTTGCGCGACATAGTCGGCGATAAAGGTATCGGACAAGGGGCGCATCCACAGCTTCGCCTCGCCGATCGCGCGCCAGACGGGCGCGCCGTCGCGCGCAGCGACCGCGGCGCTGAACAGCCGGTGGCGCGTTCCCGCCATCCGGCGGAGATGGTCGGCGGCGTCCTCCGGCGTTTCGGGCTTCGACAGCATCGAGCCGTCATCGAGCGCGAGCGTCGAATCGGCGCCAATTACGGTGACACCCGGAAGCCGCGACGAGATTTTGACGGCCTTCGCCTCGGCAAGCGCATCGGCGATGTTGCGCGGCGTCTGGCCTGCGGCGAGGAGCGAAGCGGTGAGCGCCTCCTCGTCGACATGCGCGGCGCTGGTTTCGAAGGTCAGCCCGGCGGCGCGGAGCATCGCGGCGCGGCCGCTGCTTTGCGAAGCGAGGAGCAATTTCATGCGCCGGCCCGGTCTTCGACGAGCTTGATCACCGCGGCGGCGGTTTCCTCGATCGAACGGCGCGTCACGTCGATCACCGGCCAGCCATTGTCGGCGAACATGCGGCGCGCAAAAGCGAGCTCGGCCTTCACGCGTTCGTCATCGACATAAGAGGTTTCGGGCGCCTGATTCAAGGAGAGCAGCCGGTTGCGGCGCACCTGGACGAGCCGGTCGAGCCCGGTGGTGAGCCCGACGATCATCGGACGCTTCAGCGTGAACAGCGCGTTCGGCGGCGGCGATTCGGGGACGATCGGGATATTCGCGGTCTTGAAACCGCGGTTCGCGAGATAGATGCTCGTCGGGGTTTTCGAGGTGCGCGACACGCCCGCGAGCAGGATGTCGGCCTGTTCCCAATTTTCCCAGCCGATGCCGTCATCATGCGCGACGGTGAACTGGATCGCTTCGACGCGGGCGAAATAGGCGGCGTCGAGGACGTGCTGGCGGCCGGGGCGCGCCTTCGCTTCCTGTCCGAGCATCCGCGACAAGGCGTCGGTCACCGCGTCGAGCGCGGCGACCGTCGGCAGGTTGAGCGCGGTCGCGCGGCGTTCGAGACTGACGCGAAGTTCGCCGTTCACCAACGTGAAGAGGATCATCCCGGGGCTGGCCTGCACCTCGGCCATGATCCGGTCGAGATGCGATTCGGATCGCACCATCGGCCAGAAATGGCGCACCACTTCGACATCGTCGAACTGCGCGATCGCCGCCTTGGCGATATTTTCGAGCGTCTCGCCCGTGGAATCGGATATGAGGTGAAGGTGAAGCCGGCCCATCGCGCCACCATGGCGGGAATCCGCGGAAAAAGGCAATGATGGATCGCATCGGCGGCGACGAATTGCCCCTGTGGATAAGTTTGGCGAAAGCACGGGCATGAATTCGGCACGCGCGATTCATCCCCCGCCGCGCCGATTCCGCTCCATCGCTTATCCACAAAGGATGAATCTTATCCACAGGCTGTGAATTAGGGGCAAAGCCGCTTACGACTCCGCGGCACGACCGACGCCGCCCGGAGTCAAGCTGTTGGCAAAAGGGACGCCCCGGCCTAAAGCCGCCTTGTCCGCCGACCAACAAACCACCACAATCATATTTAAAACTATATGAAGAGAGAAAGAGGGACCGCGTGAAGGCGTCACCGAAGAACCTCCTCGCAACGCTGCGCGGGGTGCGGCAGGAGCGCCCCCCGCTCTGGCTGATGCGCCAGGCCGGACGCTATCTGCCCGAATATCGTGCGTTGCGCGAGACCAAGGGCGGGTTCCTCGAGCTGTGCTACGATCCCGAGGCGGCGGCCGAAGTGACCTTGCAGCCGATCCGGCGCTTCGGTTTCGACGGCTCGATCCTCTTTTCCGACATTCTCGTCATCCCGCACGCGCTCGGCCAGAATCTGTGGTTCGAGGCGGGCGAGGGGCCGCGGCTGGCGCCGCCGCTCGTCGATAATGCCCTGGCGTCGCTTGAGTCCGCGCACCAGCGGCTCGACCCCATCTATGCGACCGTCGCGCGCGTCGCGGCATCGCTACCGCCCGAGACGACCTTCCTCGGCTTTGCAGGGAGCCCGTGGACGGTCGCGACCTATATGGTGGCGGGGCAGGGGTCGAAGGACCAGGCGGCGGCCAGGCGGCTCGCGTTCGGCGATCCGGCCGCCTTCCAGGCAATCGTCGATGCGATCGTCGAGCTGACCGTCACCTATCTCTCGGGCCAGATCGAGAATGGCGTCGATGCCGTGCAATTGTTCGACAGCTGGGCGGGCAGCCTCAGCCCCGCGCAATATGAGCAATGGGTGATCGCGCCGAATGCCGATATCGTGCGGCGATTGAAGGCGCTGCATCCCGACACGCCGGTCATCGGCTTTCCGAAGGGTGCCGGCGGCAAGCTGCGCGCCTATGCCGACGAGACCGGGGTCGATGCGGTCGGGATCGACGAGACGGTCGATCCGGCCTGGGCCGACGCGGCCTTGCCGGCGCATTTTCCGGTCCAGGGCAATCTCGATCCGCTCGCGCTCGTCGCGGGGGGCGGCGCGCTCGATGCGGCGATCGACCGCATCCTTGCGGCGTTCCCCGATCGTCCCCATATCTTCAACCTCGGCCATGGCATCGTGCCCGACACCCCGATCGCCCATGTCGAGCATCTGATCAAACGCGTTCGCGGCGGATAATCTATGGAACTGGCAGGTTTTTTGGGGGCGACGATGCTTTGGATCAAAGCCGCGCATATCATTTTCGTGATCTTTCTGATGGCCGGCCTGTTCATGATGCCGCGCTTTTTCGTCTATCACCAGCAGGCGCTCGTCGGGTCCGACGAGGACAAGAAATGGATCGAGCGCGAGGACCGGCTGCGGCGGATCATCTTGAATCCGTCGCTGATCATCGTCTGGGTATTCGGGCTGATGCTCGCCTTCAACGGCGATTATTGGCGCGAGGGCTGGTTCATCGCCAAATTGCTGCTCGTGGTCGCGCTGTCGGGTTATCACGGCTGGATGATCGGCTATTTCAAGAAGCTGAGGCAGGGCGAGCGTCCGCTCAGCGAAAAGCGGCTGCGGATGCTCAACGAGGTGCCCGGAATCGCCGCGGCGATCATCGTCATCCTCGTGATCGTGCGCCCCTGACCCTGTTCGCCCCGGCGCAGCCCGATTGACTTGATCCCGCCCCGGTTATAGGGGCGATTTCAACCCCGTTCCCTACGGGCGGCGCGTCCGCGTGCCGATGCTATCGAAACGGTCGTCCCCCGGCCGGATAGGCACCCCCGCGGTGCAACCAAATTACGTCTATTTCTCCCGATTATCTATCTGGAATCCATCCCATGCACCTTAAAGAACTCAAGACCAAAGCGCCCGCCCAGCTCGTCGAAATGGCGGAAGAACTGGGCGTCGAGGGCGCGTCGACGCTGCGCAAGCAGGACCTGATGTTCTCGATCCTGAAGGAACTCGCCGAGGAGGGCGAGGAAATCATCGGATCGGGGACGATCGAGGTTCTTCCGGACTCGTTCGGTTTCCTGCGCTCGTCCGAAGCCAATTATCTCGCCGGTCCCGATGACATTTACGTGTCGCCGAACCAGGTCCGCAAATATGGCCTGCGCACCGGCGACACCGTCGAGGGCGAGATTCGCGCGCCGCGCGACGGCGAGCGTTATTTTGCGCTGACCAAGCTGATCAAGGTCAATTTCGACGATCCCGAAGCGGTGCGGCACCGCGTCAATTTCGACAATTTGACCCCGCTCTATCCGAACCAGAAGCTGTCGCTCGACACCGTCGACCCGACCGTCAAGGACAAGTCGGCGCGCGTCATCGACCTCGTCAGCCCGCAGGGCAAGGGCCAGCGCGCGCTGATCGTCGCGCCGCCGCGTACGGGTAAGACCGTGCTGCTGCAGAATATCGCCAAGGCGATCACCGACAACCATCCCGAGGTCTATCTGATCGTCCTGCTGGTCGACGAACGGCCCGAGGAAGTCACCGACATGCAGCGCAGCGTGAACGGCGAAGTCGTCTCCTCGACCTTCGACGAGCCCGCGACGCGCCACGTCCAGGTCGCCGAAATGGTGATCGAAAAGGCCAAGCGTCTCGTCGAGCACAAGAAGGATGTCGTCATCCTGCTCGATTCGATCACGCGCCTCGGCCGCGCCTACAACACCGTCGTTCCCTCGTCGGGCAAGGTTCTGACCGGCGGCGTCGACGCCAATGCGCTTCAGCGCCCGAAGCGTTTCTTCGGCGCCGCGCGCAACATCGAGGAAGGCGGTTCGCTGTCGATAATCGCCACCGCGCTGATCGATACCGGCAGCCGCATGGACGAGGTGATCTTCGAAGAATTCAAGGGCACGGGTAACTCGGAAATCGTGCTCGACCGCAAGGTCGCCGACAAGCGCATCTTCCCGTCGCTCGACGTCG
>Ga0307414_10000995_pt1 | contig 14479 bp, 7 predicted proteins | sample DK1Ometagenome_FD_203804 | JGI IMG/M metagenome (GOLD analysis project Ga0307414, IMG submission 203804) | Maize rhizosphere microbial communities from greenhouse at UC Davis, California, United States - DK15-O-3 | ecosystem: Host-associated > Plants > Roots > Rhizosphere > Soil | place: USA... | reverse complement strand
CCGAGGATGCGCCGGGCGATGCGACGGGCAATGTCATCACCGGCGCCGGCACGACCAACGCGCCGGGCAGCGCCGACACGGCGGGCGCCGATGGCGCGGCGGTGACCGGCGTTGCGGCGGGGACGTCGGCGACGGCGGTCGCGGGCAATGTCGGTGCGGCGCTGGGCGGCAGCTATGGCTCGCTGACGCTGACCGCGGGCGGCGGCTACACCTATACGCTGAACAACGGCAATGCGGCGGTGCAGGCGCTCGGCGTCGGTGAGACGCTGACCGAAACCTTCACCTACACGATCACCGACGGCGACGGCGACCAGGCGACGACGGTGCTGACGATCACGATCAACGGCGCGAACGACCTGCCGACGATCGGAACGGCGACGACCGCCGTGTCGGACGAGGGCCTCGCGGGCGGTTTCCCCGACGGCGTTGGAACCGTCGACACGACCAACCTCACGCTCCGCACCGGAACGATCGCCGTCGGCGATCCCGATGGCGATCCGCTGACGCTGTCGCTCGGCGCGCCCGCGACGGCGCTGTTCTCGGGCGGCCAGCCGATCATCTGGGACACGACCAACCCGCAGCTTTTGCTCGGCAAGGCCGGGACCGAAACGATCATCAGCGTCGCCATCGACAATGGCGGCAATTACACCGTGTCGCTGCTCGGGCCGATCGACCACCCCGACACGGCGCTGGAGGATGCGCTGTCGCTGGTGGTGCCCGTCAGCGCGAACGACGGCACGACGACGGTCACCAACGCCGCCGCGCTGACCATCGGGCTGGAGGACGACGCGCCGGCCGCGATCGCGCCACTCGCCGCCGCGCTGATCAACGCGCCGGGCGCGTCGGTCTATCAATCGCTCGATAGCGATGGCGACGTCGACAATAATTATGGCGGCGACGGTCCGGGCAGCGTGATCTTCACCGCCGCGACGATCGCCGCGCTGCAAGGCCAGAATCTGACCGCGGGCGGCCAGGCGCTGACCTATGTCCTGTCGGCGGGCGGCACCGTGCTCACCGCCGAAAAGCCGAACGGCGACGATGTCTTCATCATCCGCCTGCAACCGGCGGGCCATGCCGATCAATATCAGGTCGAGATGGTCCAGAAGCTCGATTCGACCGCGACGATCGATTTCAACAGCGGCGGCTATAACATTGTCGGCGGCAACACCGCGTGGATCGGCTTTGCCAAGGCGGGCGACAACAACAGCCCCGACATCCTCGTCACCCCGATGACGGGCGGCGTCGACGGCGGCAAGATGAACGCGAACGCGACCAGCACCGGCGTATCGGCCGGCAACAGCGTCGGCCCGGCCGAAGCTGTGCGCATCGATTTCGTTGTCGATCTTACGGGCACGCCCGGAAACAACGATTATGCGCCGCTCGCCAATCAGACCCACGCGTTCGATTCGCATTATTCGGCAAACGGCGCGTCGGCCTTTTTCTCGAACATCAACAGCAGCAGCAGCGTCCGCATCGTCGCGCGCGACGATCTCGACGCCGACAATGACGTAGGCGACGGGGTCAAGGACAGCATCACCGGGGTTGCGATCAGCTTCAACGGCGCGACGCTGATCGTCACCGCCGCGGGCATCTATAATGTCGGCGGCCAGAATTATACCGTCAGCTTCAGCGGCGGCGAAGCGACCGTCGCGGGGGTCGTCGAGAATACCCGTCTCGCGGGCTTCACCGCCGACGGCTACAACAGCATCGAATTCCACCACGCAGGCGGCGATACGTTCAAGATCGGCGACTTCGGCGCGGTCGTGCAGACCGAAAATCCGGTGAATTTCAACGTGCCTGTCACCATCGTCGACGGCGACGGCGACACAGCGCCGGGCTCGCTCGCGATCACCACCGCGCCGCCTTTGCTCGTCATCGGTTCGGCCACCGACGACGACGCCGCCGAGCCGACCGACCATGTCGTCGCCAACCCGCAGGGCCAGCCCGACGGCGCGATCGCGGGCGGCGCGTTCGACGACACGCTCGTCGGCGACCCCGGCTCGGTGACGATCACCGAGGGGCAGCAGGCGAATATCGTGCTCGTGCTCGACAGTTCGGGCAGCATGACGACCCAGATCGACTTCGGCAACACCACGATTTCGCGGATGCAGGCGCTCAAGAACGGCGTCAACGCGCTGATCGACAGCCTGTCGCAATCGGGCGCGAAGGACGTCCGCATCACCGTAATCGATTTCGACGGCGACGGCGACAATCTGGGGACGTTCGACCTGATCGTGAACGGCGTCGTCCAGACGGGCGAGGTCGATGACGCGAAGGATGCCGTCAACGGCATGTCGGCTTCGGGCAGCACCAATTATGAAGACGGGCTGCAGGATGCGCTGGGCTGGATCAACGGCGGCAACGGCATTGCCGGCGCCGACGTCAACAAGGTCGTGTTCGTCTCCGACGGCAACCCGACCGTCTGGAACAGCGGCGGCAACGGCGACGACAGTGACGCCGCTAACGTCCAGGCTTCGATGAACCAGGTGCTGGGGTCGGACGGAACGAACGAGCCGCAGCTGATCCTCGCGACCGGCTATTCGATCGATTCGGTGGGGGTCAACGTCAATTCGAGCCTGCTGGCGCGGCTCAGTGATGTCGAGGACGGCAATGCTTCGGGCGGAACCGGCAGCGCGACCAACGCGACCTCGGCCGAACAGCTCGCCGCCGTGCTTCAGGTTCTCGGCGGCTCGACCGATCTCGCCGCGGCGGGAGCCGACACGATCAACGGCGGCGAGGGCGCCGACGTCATTTTCGGCGACATACTCTACACCGATACGCTCGCCGCCGACCTCGGCGTGAACCTGTCGCCGGGATCGGGCTGGGCGGTATTCCAGACGCTCGAAGGCCGTGTGAACGCCGAATCGAGTGATCCCGCGGGTAATGGCGCCGACTGGAACCGGCAGGACACGATCGCCTATATCCGCGCCAATTATACGGAATTGGCGCAGGAAAGCGGCCGCACGGGCGGCAATGACACGATCAATGCCGGTGGCGGAAATGACGTCGTTCTGGGCCAGGAAGGCAATGACACGATCAACGCCGGGACGGGCGACGACCTGATCGCCGGCGGCTCGGGCCGCGACGTCATGACCGGCGGCGCTGGCAGCGACAGCTTCGTCTTCAATGCGGGCGAAAGCCGTCCGACGCTCGGCGGCAGCGGGAATGACGGGACGATCGCCGGCCATGATGTGATCACCGATTTCGACCTCGCGACCGACCTGTTGAACCTGCCCGGCACGCCGGTCCCCGACGGCAACGGGCCGGTCAACGGGACCAATTCGGATCTGACGATCAATAATGCGCCGATCCGGTCGCATTCGGTCACGGACGGCGTGATCAGCTTCGACGACAATAACAGCTTTGGGACGGCGCTCGCGCTGTCGAGCGACGCCCGCGTCGCGGCGGCGGTCGACTATCTGCAACGCAACGACCTCGGCCCCGCGGGGACGACCGTTGCTTTCGTCGCGGGCACGCGGACCTTCGTCTATCAGCAGGTCGGGACCAACCCGAACCCGGCCAACGACATCCTCGTCGAATTGCAGGGCGTCACCATCGCCAATTTGAACACGCTGATCGGCACGCGCGTCACCCCGGTGACGCTCGATCTGGGCGGCGACGGGCTCGATTTCGTTTCGTCCGCGGCGGGCGTGGCCTTCGACCATGACGGCGACGGCGTGCGCGAGGCGACATCGTGGGCCGGGCGCGGCGACGGCATCCTCGTCCGCGACGCCAATGGCGACGGCCTCGCCAACGATGGCGGCGAGATCGGCTTTTCGGTCGCCGGATCGACCGACCTCGAAGGGCTGCGCCTGCAATATGACAGCGATGGCGACGGCATGCTCAGCGCCGCCGACGCCGAATTCGCGAGCTTCGGCGTGTGGCAGGACGCGAACGGCGACGGCGTCACCGGCGCGGGCGAATTCCGCTCGCTCGCCGACCTTGGCATCGCGAGCATCGCGCTGACCTCCGACGATCAGGCCTATGTTGCGGGCGACGGCGAGGTGATCGTCCATGGCGAGGCGAGCTTTACGCGCACCGACGGCACCACTGCCGCGGTCGGCGACGTGTCGTTCATCACCCCGCGCGCGGCCAACGACGCTGAACGGACGGCGGGCACGCAGGCACTGACCGGTTCGCTGGTCGCGGCGTCGCTGGTCGCGATGGTCCACGACGCGCAGCCGGATGGTCCGGTTACCGCCAAGACGGTGAGCGAAAACCCGATCAGCGTCGATACGGCAGAGGGAAGCGGCGCCGTCGCGGCGACCGAGATCTCCGCCGCGGCCGCGGCGCACATCGTGGACGAAATGGCGCCTGAACCGATGGAGGAGAGGCTGCCCTCGTCCCCGACGGCGGCGACGCCCGACGATCCGGCGTCCGCTTCGATCGACGAGGATCGGGGCGACTGGCGCACCGATACCGGGACCGACGCGCGCGCCGACGACAATGCGGACGCGCTGTTCGACCAGGTCGCGGACCATGCGGCGCCGGACCAGGGCCTGATGGCCGGGCTGCTCGCGCTCGCCGCGCTGCCCGCCGAAGCCGTCATCGCCGATGCCGCGGCGCACGATCCCGCCGCGACGGCGGTGCTCGCCGAAGTGATCGAGGGCGGCAATGCGATCGACCAGCTGATCGACACCGTCGCGGGCGGCGGCGCTGTGCGGGAAGCGGCCGAGGCGCCCGTCTTCGATCTGGCGCAATTGCTCGATCAGAGCGTGATTTTCGAGGCGGGGAACGTCCCGCATCCGACGGTCGAGCAGGAACTTCAGCAATTGGCGGCGGCCTGACCGCCGCATTTCAGGACCAGAAAGACCTAGTGGGAGGGCGAGTAGACCATGGCATATCAACCGGGACAATGGATGGCGGGGGCGCTGACGGCGTTGTTGCTCGCTCAGCCGGGCGGCGCGATGGCGCAGGCGCTCGCCGATCGGCCGATCGGCGAGCTCAGGACCGAGGTAAGGAGCCGCTATGACGCGGCGCTGGCGATGTCGATCGACCCCTCGGTCGCCGCGGCGGACACGGGCAGCTATGCCTGGGCGTCGGAGGCCAAGATCCAGTGCGGCATCGCGCTCGGGTTCTTGAAATCGAACAGCAAGGACGCCGAAAGCCTGCGCCGCTGCGATTTCGCCTATGGCATGATGACGCGCCAGCCGGCGCCGCCCGCCGAAGCGGCGCTGGTGCCGCCGCCGCCGCCGAGCACCGAAAACTGCCCGCCCGAAGTCGCCTCGACCTTCTATTTCGACTGGGATTCGACCATTCCGCCCGCCGACGCGGCGCAGTCGGTCGCGTTCATGGCCGAAAACCGCACACGCTGCGGCTGGGCGAATTTCACCGTGGTCGGCCACACCGATCGGTCAGGACCAGACGCCTATAACGACGGCCTCGCGCTGCGCCGCGCGCACGCGATCGCCGACATGATGGGCGGCGCGGGCATTCCGGCTGGCACGGTCGCCGTCTCGGGAATGGGCGAGCGCCAGCCGCGCGTCCAGACCGTCGACGGCCAGCGGACGCCGGAAAACCGGCGCGTCGAAGTCGAAGTGAACAGGGTGGGGGGACAGTGATGAAAGCGCAACATAAGCTCGCCGGCTTCGCCTCGGCGCTCGCCATATCGCTCTTCGCCGCCTCGGCGTCGGCCGAGCCGACCAGCATGCAGAATGTCATGGCGGTCGCGATCGATTCGAACCCGCAGATCCATCAGGCGGAGATGAACAAGCAGGCGATCGAGTTCGAACTCGAACAGGCGAAGGGCCTGTATCTGCCGCGCATCACGCTCGAAATGTCGGCGGGCGTTCGCCGTCTCGAAAATTCGACGCGCCGCGCGCTCGGCATCGCCGGTGACGAGCTCTATCCGCTCGAAGCCGGAATCCGCGCTGAACAGACGCTGATCGATTTCGGGCGGCGGCGCGGCGAGAAATTGCGCCAGGCGGCGCGCGTCGACGGCGCCGCGCTGCGCGTCGTCGAACGCTCCGAATTCATCGCGCTCCAAAGCGCGCGGCAATATCTCGACGTCCTGCTCCAGCAGCGCGTCGTCGCCGCCGCCGAAGACAATATGACCTTTCACAACAGCCTCGTGTCCGACCTATCGAGCGGGGTGAGCGCGGGCTCGATCAGCATCGCCGACCTCCAGCAGGCGCAGGAACGCGCCAAGGCGGCGAGCGTGCGCGTCAGCGAGGCGAAGGAGGCGCTGCAAAACGCCCGGATCGAACTGCTCGCGCTGAGCGGGCTCGAGGTCGACGAGGTGCAGATGCCGCCGGCGATGGCCGAAAAATTGCCCGGCAGCCTCAGCGAAGCCGTCGGCCTCACCCGCGCGCGGCACCCGAAAGTGCTGGAGGCGCAGGCCGACGTCGACGCCGCCAATGCCGAGGCGAAGAAAGCGAAGGGCGATTTCGCGCCCACGATAGGCCTCGAACTGTCGGGCCGGATCGGCGACGATATCGACGCCTTCCGCGGCGAGACGAACGACCTGCTCGGCCGCGTCGTGCTGCGCTGGGATATTTTCGACGGCGGGATCAACCGCGCGAAATATCAGGAGATGGTGCGCCGTGCGAGCGAGAGCCGTTTCCGCCTGCACGAAACCGAACGCAATGCCGAAGCCGACACGCGCCGCGCGTGGAATGCCCGCGAGACGCAGACCGCGGTGTTCCGCGACCTCGTCGACCAGAGCAAGTCGACCGACGAGCTGCTGCTGTCCTATCGCGAGCAATTTTCGGTCGGCCGCCGTTCGCTGCTCGACGTGCTCGACGCGCAGAACACGCGTTTCAACGTCCAGGTTCGCGCTGAAACCGCGCGCTTTTCGGAAATGTTCGCGGTTTATCAGGTGCTGGCATCGACCAATAATCTGCTCGACGCCTTTGACCTGACCGCGCCCGAATCGCGCCGCGTCTATGCGCGCGAAGAGGTCGGTTACGGCCCACCCGCGCCCGCCGAACTCCAGCGTCGCCGCTACCCGCAATAATCGCCAGTGGATTGATTCCAGATAGAAAAATTTGACATGTTCCAGGATCAATCCACGATTGCGCGTATCGGCAAGGAAGCGCCGGGCGATCCGCTGATCGCCTGCATCCTTTTCGTCGCGCAGCATTTCGGACAGAATTTTCAGCGCGGGGCGCTGTCGGCGCTCGCGCGCGATGAACGGGGCTTCCTCCCCTTTCATCAGGCCGAGGCCGCGCTCGACCTGTGCTTGATCAACAACGAGCGGCTTCATGCGCGCAAGATCCGGAACCTGGCGCGCGAGCTGCCCGCGATCGTTCGCCGCGCCGACGGCAATTGCGCGGTGCTGATCGAGGCGAAGGACGAACAATATCTCGTCTGGGAACCGGGCGCCGCCGCGCCTTTCTGGGCGGACGAGGCCTCGGTCGAGGAAAGCTATGCCGGACAGGCGGTCGCGGTCGCCGCCGACCCGACCGCGATCCGCGCCGAGGAACGGCCGTGGGACGAGACGGCGAAGCGCCACTGGTTCTGGAGCGAAGTGCGGCGGATGCGCCGTTCCTTCTACCCCGTGCTCGGCGCGGCGCTGATGATCAACCTGCTCGGCTTCGCGCTGCCTTTGTTCACGATGAACGTCTACGACCGTGTTATTCCGAACAAGGCGGTGTCGAGCCTCTGGGTGCTCGCGATCGGCGCTTTGCTCGCTTTCGCGGTCGAATTCACTTTGCGCCTCGCGCGCTCGACCCTGCTCGACGATCTCGGCCGCGACCTCGACGTCAAGTTGTCCGAGAAAATCTTCTCGAAGGTGCTGAACATGCCGCTCGCCGACCGGCGCGGCAGCACCGGGATGCTCGCGCGCCGCGTTTCGGAATTCGAGAGCGTCCGCGATTTCTTCGCTTCGACGACGATCGTGCTGATCGTCGATCTCGCCTTCCTCTTCCTCTTCCTGATCATGATCGCGGTGCTCGCGGGCTGGCTCGCGCTCGTCCCGCTCGCGATCATCGTCGTGATGGGCGTCGCGGGCTTTTTCCTCCAGCGGCGCATGATGCAGGCCTCGCTCGACAATCAGGCCGACATGAGCATCCAGCACGCGATGCTCGTCGAGGCGATCGGCGGGGCCGAAACGGTCAAGAGCTGCGCCGCCGAGGGACAGGTGCTCGGCCAGTGGCGCCGAATGGTCGACACCAGCGCGCGAACGCAGGCGGTGATGCGCCGCACCGGCGCCGCCGCGATCAACCTCGCGACGCTCGGCCAGCAATTTTCGGGCCTCGCGCTCGTCGTCGGCGGTTTCTATCTGTTCGACGCGGGCAAGATTTCGATGGGCGCGATCATCGCGATCGTCATGCTGGCCGGGCGCTCGATGGCCCCCGTCGGGCAGCTCGCCTTCCTGATGACGCGCGGGCGCCAGGCGATCACGACGATGGCGAGCATCCAGCAGATGATCGAAGCGGGCGACGAACGCCGCATGGGCAGCAGCGCGCTCAACCTGACGATCGACACGGGCAATGTTGCCGTCGAAGGCCTGTCCTTTACCTATCCCGGCGCCGCCGCGCCGTCGCTCACCGACATCGACCTGAAGATTGAGGCGGGCGAACGGATCGCGATCGTCGGCCGCGTCGCGTCGGGCAAGTCGACGCTCGGGCGCCTGCTCTGCGGGCTCTACGCGCCCGAGGCGGGCAATATTTTCATCGATGGGCTCGACAGCCGCCAGCATTCGCCGATCTATTTGCGCTCGCAATTCCGCTTCGTCGGGCAGGATGCGGTGCTGTTCAGCGGTTCGATCAAGCAGAATATGCAGTTTTGCGCGCCGGGCGCGAGTGACGCCGAATTGCTCGCGACCTTGCAATCGATCGGCGCCGACCGCTTCATGGGCCGCGACGAAACCGGGCTCGACCGCGGAACAGGCGAACGCGGCGGGCAGCTTTCGGGCGGCCAGCGCGGCTTCCTGACGATCGCGCGCGCGCTCGCCTCGCCCTCGCGCCTGCTCTTCCTCGACGAGCCGACCGGCGCGATGGACACGCAGAGCGAACGGCTGTTCATCGAGGCGCTCGATCGCGCGGTCGCCAAATCGCAGACGCTGATCATCGCGACCCACCGCGAAGCGATCCTCCAGCTGTGCGACCGCATCATCGTCATCGACGGCGGCCGCATCGTCGCCGACGGCCCGCGCGCCGAAATCCTCGCGCGGACGAGCAAAGAATCGGCGACCAGGGAACCGGCAACATGATCCCCGAACTCCACATCGGGCGGGGCGCCGCCGGGCGCGCCGAAGCGCCTTGGGCGGACGGCGACGCGCGGCGCCCGTCGAAGAACCTCAAGCTCGTCCTGTCCGGTCTCGCGCTGGCCGCCGCCGCGATCCTCTTCGCCGCGTCGAACGACCGGCTTTCGCGCTTCGTCGAAGGTGTCGTCGCGGGCTTGACCGCCGACCCCGCCGAAACCGCGAAGGCGGTAAAAAGGAAGGCGATCGCCAGGCTGATCACCGAGACCGAGAGCGACTCGCTGGTTCCAACCGCCGAGGGCGCCGACGCCGTCGCACGTAACGCGCGGCTTCCCGTGTCGATGCTGCCCGTCGAGGCCGCCCGGCCCTTCATCATGCCGGCCATCTCGCTCGCCCAGTCGAGCAACGCGCGGCGCTGCCTGACGCAGGCGATCTATTATGAGGCCGCGACCGAATCCGACGCGGGCAAGGCGGCGGTCGCGCAGGTCATCCTCAACCGCATGAAGCACCCCGCCTATCCGAACACCGTCTGCGGCGTCATCTATCAGGGCAGCGCGCGACACGGCTGCCAGTTCAGCTTTGCGTGCGACGGATCGATGCGCCGCCCGCCGGTGCCCGCGCTGTGGCGCCGCTCGGCCGAGATCGCGCGCGCCGCGCTGACGGGCCATGTCGAGGCAAGCGTCGGCATGGCGACGCATTATCACGCCAATTATGTGCTGCCGCGCTGGGCGCCGAAGCTGACCAAGATCGAACAGATCGGAGCGCATATCTTCTATCGCTGGCCGGGCTCGTGGGGTAAGCCGCGCGCCTTTTCGGACGCCTATGCCGGCGCCGAATTTATCCCCGTCTTCAGCCAGCTCTATCAGGGCGGCGCCGCGACCGCCGAAGCCCTTCCCGGCGAAGCGATCGCAGCCGAGGGTGTGCCGCCGCCGCGACACCCGACCGACCACCGCGCCGACAACGACGTCGGCGGCCGCATCGATGTGACCAAGGGCTGGGTCCCGAACATCCCGGACCCGGTGCAAAGCCCGTCGCGCTTCGACAGCCTGACCAGCCAGCAGGGCGCCGCGCCCGAACCCCAAGCCGGACCATGATCATGCGAACCGTCAAATTTTGGCAGCGCCTCCGCGGCAGCGAGCAGATCATGGTCGCCGCCGCCGCCGGTTTGGTCCTGTTCCTGTTGTGGGCGAGCATCGCGCGCGTCGATGAAGTGTCGCGCGGGCAGGGGCGCGTGATCCCCTCGTCGAAGGTGCAGATCATTCAGTCGTCCGAACCGTCGACGATCCGCGAAATCCTCGTCCGCTCGGGACAGACGGTAAAGAAGGGGCAATTGCTCGTCCGCCTCGACAACACGACCTCGCAATCCGAACTCGGCCAGCTCGAAACCGAAAACGCCCGCCTCGCGCAGCGCGCAGCGCGCCTCGCGGGTGAAGGCGGCAGCGGCGCGGGCTGCGCCGGGGCGGATTGCGGTGACGAAGCGCGGCTCGCCGAAGTGCGGCGATCTTCGCTGCAAAGCCAGCTCGCGGCGCTATCGGCCAGCGTCGAACAGCGCCGCCGCGACATGGGCGAAGCGCAGGCGACCGCCTCTTCGCTCGAAAGCAGCCTCCGCCTCGCGCGCGAACAGGTGGGGATGCTCGCGCCGCTCGCGGCGAAGGGCGTCGTGCCGCAGACCGAGCTTCTCAGCGCGCAGCGCGAGGTCGTCGATATTCAGGGCCGCCTCGCCGCAGCGCGGCAGGCTATCTCGCGGTCGCAGGCGGCGGTGCGCGAGGCGGGCGCCGAGGTGCAGCGCGCGCGCTTCGACTTCCAGCAGGAGGCGCTCAACGAACGCAGCCAGCTGAGGACGAAGATGGCGGTCAATGAGGAGACGATCCGCGGCGCGGAGGGGCGGCTCGCGCGCTCCGAAATCCGCTCGCCGGCGCGCGGCGTCGTCAACGATCTGCTCGTCAACACCTTGGGCGGCTATGTGAATGCGGGCGAACAGATCATGCAGGTTGTGCCGCTCGGCGACAAATTGCTCATCGAAACGCGCGTCACCCCGCGCGACATCGCCTTCATCAAGGTCGGCGACCCCGCGAACGTCAAGGTCACCGCCTATGACTTTTCGATCTATGGCGGACTCACCGGCAAGGTCGTGCGCGTGTCGGCCGACAGCATCTATGACGAGGTCGAGCGGCAGGCCTATTTCACCGTCGTTGTCGAAACGACCAACGCCTATCTGACCTCGAACGGCCGCCGCCTGCCGATCACGCCGGGCATGTTATGCGATGTCGAGATCGTGACCGGCAAGAAATCGGTGTTGAGCTACCTGCTGAAACCGGTCTTGAAGGTCAGCGGATCGGCGCTCACCGAACGCTGATTGTTGAGCGCGAGCGTGTAGCTTTTCTGCGACGCCGGGATCGCCGCGAGGTTCGATGAAGGCTGCGTGCCGCGATAGGCATGGACCCAGCGCCGGTTGCCGCTGAACGACAGCACCGGGCGCACCGCATTGGGCCGGCTGCCATCGGTGAGCCGGTCGGTCACATTATCGAGCACCAGCTTGCCCGCGCCGGTCTGGACGAGCAGGAAGGCATGGTCGGCGTTCGCGGCGAGATCGCGGAGCAGCACCAGCTTCATCCGGTCGGGGTCGATCCCCGCGGCGCGCAGCATCTGCATCTTGAGGATCGCGAAATCCTCGCAATCGCCCTTGCCGCGCGCGATCGTCTGTTCGGCGGTCGCCCAATAATCGCGCTGGCGGTAATTGCGGTCGTCGCCGATATAGGCGATCTCGCGATTGACCCATTGATTGACGCGCGCGAGCAGCTCTTGCTCGTCCAGCCCGGGCGCAGCGTTCGCCCGGCGCAAATTCGCCTGCATCAGCGCCGCGGGCGCGGCGCGGCGAACATGGTCCCAGCGCGCATCGAAGCGCGTCCGCTTGACGGGGATCGCGCGCGTGCCGAGTTCGGCGGCCGCGTCGGTTTCGGCAAGCGGGGCGAGGATCAACAAGGGGCCGCAGCTTGCCGAGGGTGTCGCGAAAGACACAGCGTTCCGGCTCGCAGGCTCGAGCGTCTGCCGGACGGGCGGGCGCTCGGACCCCGCGGCTAGCGGCGAGCCGGCTGCCTGCTCCGTCCGGACGCGGTCGAACGCGCTCGGTGCGCCGCCCAAAATGGTGCGAGAAATGTCGGCGGGTGTTTGCCGCGCATGGTTCGCCGCCACGGGGCATGCCGCCTTGCCGTCCGTCACCGCCTTCACATTGGCGAGTTTGGGCGTCGCCCCGGCCGCCGTCGGCGCCAGCGCTACGGCCGCAAGCGCGCCGGCGACGTAAAGCCACCGCGACTCGCCGGCAACGGGATGGGCGGACTTGCTCATGCCGCCAGCTTTGCCGGGACGGGGTGAGAATCTGCTTCACGGTCATGGTAAACGGCGCGTTCAGCATGGAGCGCGACCTGATCAAAAAAATGACCGTCTTCTTATTTTGCCGGGATGACGTTTCGATTCAGAATGATCACATCCGCGACGTCGATTGGTCCTCGCATCCCGATTTCAGCGTCAGTGGCAGCCCCGCCGTCAACAGCACGACCTCCTCAACCGCCGCCGCGACCGCTTGGTTGAGCAGCCCCGCCGCATCGCGAAAGCGCCGCGCCAGCGCATTGTCGGGGACGATGCCCAGCCCGACCTCGTTGGCGACGAGGATCAGCGTGCCGTCGAAGCGCGCGATCGCGTCGCGTAATTGCCGCCCGGCGCATGACATGTCGGTGCCCGCGAGCAGCAGGTTCGACACCCAGAGCGTCAGGCAATCGACGAGCACGACCGCGTCGGCGCCGTTCAGCGCGTCGATCGCGGCGGGCAATTCGCGCGGCGCCTCGATCGTCGACCAGCGCGCATCGCGGTCGGCCCGGTGGCGCGCGATCCTTTCGCGCATCTCGTCGTCGAACGCCTCGGCGGTCGCGATGAACACCGGGTCGCCGCCCGCCGCCTCGGCGCGCGCCTGCGCATAACGGCTCTTGCCCGAGCGCGCGCCGCCGATCACGAACAGCGATGCGCCGCTCATCCGCCGACCCCCGCGATCCGCAGCATCGCGTCGATGTCGGCATGCGCGGCGAACTCCGCCGCAATATCGTCGAGCGCCGCGTCGACGTCGGCGGCATAGTCGCGGCCGCCGCCAGCCACATCGATCCGCGCGAGCAGCGCATCGCGCAGCCGCGCCGAGGCGAACAATCCGTGGAGATAGGATCCGATCACTTTGCCGTCCGCGCTTGCCGCGCCGTCGCTTTTGCCATCCTCCAGCACCGCGAACGCCCGCGCGGTGCCCGGTCCGCGCGTTCCGCCCATGTGCATCTCATAGCCGGTGACCGGCGCGCCCAGCGCGGTCCCGGTCACCCGCCGCAAGACCTTCGCGGGCGACAGCACCGTCTCGACATCGAGCAGGCCGAGCCCCTCGACCTTGGCGGGCGTCCCCTCGATCCCCAGCGGATCGGCGATCAGGCGTCCAAGCATCTGGTAACCGCCGCACAGCCCGACGATCATCCCGCCGCGCCGGTGGTGCGCCCTGATGTCGATGTCCCAGCCCTCGGCGCGCAGCGCGGCCATGTCGGCGATCGTCGCCTTCGATCCGGGCAGTATGATCATCGCCGCCTCGGCGGGGATCGGCCGGCCCGGCGGCACCATCACCACCTCGACCCCGGATTCGAGCTTCAGCGGGTCGAGATCGTCGAAGTTCGAAATGCGCGGCACGATCGGACAGGCGATCATCCGCCGCCCCTCGCGCGGGTCGGCGGGGTGTTCGAGGATCACCGCATCCTCGCTCGGCAGCCGCGCCGCGGCGCTCAGCCACGGTATGACGCCGAGCCCCCGCCAACCGCTCCGCCCTTCGATCTCGCGATAGCCATCGTCGAACAACGCCGGGTCGCCGCGGAATTTGTTGATCAGGAAGCCGCGGATCATCGCTGCATCTTCGGGCTCGATCACCGCGCGCGTCCCGACGATCGAGGCGATCACCCCGCCGCGGTCGATATCGCCGATCAGCACCACCGGCACATCGGCGGCGCGCGCGAAGCCCATGTTCGCGATGTCGCCTTTGCGCAAATTGATCTCGGCGGGCGATCCCGCGCCCTCGACGATGACGATGTCGCACTGGCCGCGCAGCCGATGATAGCTTTCGAGCACTTCGGTCATCAGCGCCCCGCGCGCTTCGCGGAAATTGCCGCTGCCCAATGTGCCGCGCACGCGGCCGTGGACGATCAACTGCGATGTGCGGTCGGCCTGCGGCTTCAGCAGCACGGGGTTCATGTCGCTGTGCGGTTCGGCGCGGCACGCCATGGCTTGAAGCGCCTGCGCGCGCCCGATCTCGCCGCCGTC
>Ga0307414_10000993_pt1 | contig 14497 bp, 8 predicted proteins | sample DK1Ometagenome_FD_203804 | JGI IMG/M metagenome (GOLD analysis project Ga0307414, IMG submission 203804) | Maize rhizosphere microbial communities from greenhouse at UC Davis, California, United States - DK15-O-3 | ecosystem: Host-associated > Plants > Roots > Rhizosphere > Soil | place: USA... | reverse complement strand
ATGCCCATCATTAACATCAGGTTTAATACCCAAGCAAATACAAAAGAATGCAGACCACGCCAAATTGCTACTGAAGTTACTGGAATGACAACAAATACCAAGGCGAAACAAACTCTCAAATATTTACTTAATGGCATATCTTCATTTGCTCCCTTTCTGTTAGCAAGTTTTTCAGGATGTTACACAACTAACTTTACAAAACAAGTTATTTTCAGCTAAAATAAATAATGCGTTACTTTTACACTATTATTTTTGGATGGATTTACCAAAATCTATCAACAAAATATTTTAAACTAATTTTGGTTTAATAGCTAATGAAGCACCTTGCGGCAATTGTTATTTTTTTATTGGGCTTTTGTGGATTTTCCCAAAACCAACCTTCTAACTATAGAACTAAAAAAGTTGCTGTAAACGATACCATTGTTATTGACATCGTGAGCATTAACCCCAATTCCTTTTCAATAAAAGACAAGAATAATGTATTGGTAGATTCTACGTTTTACACCATTAATTTCCCTAAAGCTATTTTAATTCTGAAACAGTCTTTGGAAACGGATTCCATTACCATCGATTATTTACGATTTCCTGATTTTTTAACCAAAACCTATAAACAACTCGACGAAAATATTATTGTTGAAAATACCGAAAACCAACAAAAACTCTATCAACTCTCAAAACCCAACGAGACTAAAAATTTTATTCCTTTTGATGGCTTAACCACTTCGGGGAGTATTTCCCGTGGCGTGACTGTTGGGAATAATCAAAACTCAGTTTTAAGAAGCGAACTTGATTTACAGATAAGCGGAAAACTAAATGATAAAGTATCCTTAAGAGCGTCTATTCAAGATGCCAATATTCCGTTACAGGAAAGCGGTTATTCGCAACGTTTAGATGAATTTGACCAAGTTTTTATTGAATTGTTTAGCGATACTTGGAGCATTCGTGCTGGTGATATCGATTTACAAAATACCAACTCTTATTTTGCCAACTTTTCTAAGCGTGTGCAAGGCTTGTTTGTGAATACCAAATTTGGTAACGAGGATTCGCAAACCAATGTATTTGCTGCTGGTGCTTTGGTGCGAGGACAATTTACTAGAAGTCAATTTACAGCGCAAGAAGGCAATCAAGGCCCTTATAAATTACAGGGGCAAAATGGTGAATTGTTTGTACTTATTGTTTCTGGAAGTGAAACGGTTTACGTGAATGGTGTGGTGGTGCAGCGTGGGGAAAATAAAGATTACATCATCGATTATAATGCCGGGGAAATTATTTTCAACTCCACATTCCCCATCACTTCTGAAATGCGTATTACAGTGGATTACCAATTTAGCGAACGCAATTATTCGCGTTTGGTGGCTTATGGTGGTGGCCATCACCAAAGTGAAAAACTGAGTTTTGGCGTTTCGCTGTATTCTGAAAATGATTCTAAAAATCAACCGCTTCAACAAAACCTATCGGAAGAACAGGTTCAAATTCTTGCCAATGCTGGGGATGACAAATCGCTTATGGTAGCGCCTTCGGGAGTTTTGGAACCTTATAATGAAAATCGAATTCTTTATAAAAAGGAATTCATTAATGGTGTGGAAGCCTATGTGTTTTCAAATAATCCCGAGGACGAATTGTATCGGGTAACATTCTCTCAAGTCGGTCCTAATCAAGGGAATTATGTGTTAAGCAGCATTAATGCCATCAACAATATTTATGAATATGTGGAACCTTTGGCTGGTATTCCGCAAGGAAGCTTCAATCCTATTGTTCAATTGATAGCGCCTACAAAACTTCAAATTGCAGTTTTAAACGGACAATACAACCCGACCGAAAAAACCAACATTAATTTTGAAGTTGCTGGCAGTAAAAACGATTTGAATTTATTTTCAACTACGGATGATGCCAATAATGATGGTTTTGCAGGAAAACTAAAAATAACACAAACGATTTTTAAAAAAGATAGTCTTTGGACTTTGGATGCTTTCGCCAATGCGGATTATATCCATAAGAATTTTAAAACCATCCAACGTTTGTATAATGCCGAATTTTCCCGTGATTGGAATATCGATACGCCTTTAGGAAATCAACAATTAATTATTACGGGATTGAATTTATTCCATCCCGAAAAAGGAAATGCCGATTACCATTTTGAACATTTGGAATTCTCTGAAAATTTCAATGGAAACCGACATGTTTTTAATGCGAATTTGTTTTTGAATAAATTCCAAATTACATCCTTTTCGAGTTTATTAAATGCAGAATCGAATATCAATACCTCAACGTTTTTAAGGTCTTTCAACAGAATTACTTACAGCATGAAAAACAATTGGGTTGGCACCAAAATCGCGATTGAAGATAATGAGCAAACCAATAAATCAACATTACAATTATCGCCATTAAGTCAGAAATTCAAATCTTATGAAGTCTTTACTGGAGTTGGAGATAGTTTAAAGGTTTTTGCTGAAATCGGTTATAAATTCAGGGTGAACGATAGTATTAAAAACAATCAATTACAAAAAGTAAATAGCTCGAATACATTTTATTTAAAATCGAAACTCATACAAAATACAAATACCAATTTGGCACTTTACGCCAATTATAGAACGCTTAAAAACGAAGATGAAACCATTGAGGATGAACGTTCCATCAATTCCAGAATTCAATACAACCAAAATCTTTTTAAACAACTTTTACTTTGGAATACCTTATTTGAAACTAATTCAGGAGCTTTTCCGCAACAAGATTTCACCTATGTAGAAGTTGAACCTGGACAAGGTACTTATACTTGGATTGATTATAACAATAACGGCATCCAGGAATTGGAGGAATTTGAAATAGCGCAATTTCAAGACCAAGGAAAATACATTCGGGTGTTATTGCCAAATCGGGTTTTTGTGAAAACACATCAAAATCGGCTGAGTCAAACGCTGACTTTCAATCCGTCGCAATGGGCAGTTTCAGAAGATACATCCGAAAAATTCTGGTCACATTTTTATAATCAAACCAGTTATTTAATCGATAGAAAAATAAAGCGTGATGGCAATAATTTCAATTTAAATCCTTTTGAAAACGATGCCAATAACCAATTAGGCTTGCAATTAAATTTCAGAAATATGTTGTTTTTTAATCGTAGTAAGCAACGTTACACAACGTCTTACACGTATCTATCAAATAAAACAACAAACACCTTATCCATTGGGTTTATTGAAAACAGTTTGAAAAGTCACCAATTGAACTTCATTCATAAAATAGAGGAAAGTTGGTTGCTGAATTTCCTAACCGCTTTTGAAACCAACGAAAGCATTAGTGAAAACTTTGCCAGTAAAAATTTTAATTTCAACCAAAACCGTTTTAATCCAAAAATCTCCTATTTGCTTGGCGATAATACGCGCTTCGATTTGTTTTACCAATATGCTTCAAAAGACAATACTATTGGCGATTTAGAATCCTTAAAACAGCAAAAATATGGTACGTCGTTTACATTTGCTAACAATGAAAAAGGCGCCATTAATGGGGAATTCAATTATTTTTCGAATGCATTTGTTGGGAATCCAAATACGCCCGTAAGTTATCAAATGCTTGAAGGGTTGCAACCGGGCAAAAACTTTACGTGGACTTTACTAGCACAAAAAAAACTGACCGATTTTTTAGATTTAAATTTAAGTTATTACGGTAGAAAAACCGAAACCAGCAAAACCATACATACGGGCACCATTCAGTTAAAAGCTTATTTTTAATAAAAATTTTTATCAATCTCTTTAAAAATTGATATAATAGTATTCACAGCTTCAACATAAAATGTTGGTTGAATATTTTCAAAATCATCTGAAGGTTCATGGTAATCTTTATGATCTGCTACGCCAAAATATAAAAACGGAATATTTTCTCTATAAAATGATGCGTGGTCTGAAGAATAGGTCCAATTTTCTTGAAGATTTCCACCATCATGCCCTGCTGTAAGCTTAATATCTCCAAACGGTTTGAAATTTGAGATAAGTTTTTTTAAATTTTCGTTGTAACGTGTACCGACAACATACAATTCTTTATCATCGCTTCTGCTAATCATATCCATATTTAAATTTAACTTAATTTTATTTAAAGGGACTATAGGGTTTTGAATATAGTATTTAGAACCGCGAAGTCCCAATTCCTCTGCATCAAAAGCAGCTAAAATAACAGAGTGCTTAGGTGGATTTTCTTTAAAGTATTCTGCAAAACTAAACAAGGCACATGCTCCAGAGGCATTATCATCGGCGCCATTGTATATAATACCATTCTTAACCCCTTCATGATCGTAATGGGCGCTAATCACGATATAACTATCTGGCTTTTCAGTGCCTTTAATCAACCCTAAAACATTTATTGCTTTGTAGGTTTTCTTTTCTTCTACAAAAGAAAATGATTGTTCATACCCCTTGCTCAAAGGCAAAACACCTAAGGAATGAAACTGATTTATAATATACTTTCTGGTTTTAATACCGCCTTTAGTTTCTGTTCTTCTGCCTTCAAAAGCATCAGACGACACTGTTTTTAAGTGTTTGAGTAACTGATTTTCATTAAAAGCGAGACTATCATTTTGAGCATTTACAATGTGAAGTAGAGTAAATGAAAAAAGACAATAAAAGAATATTTTAAGGGTCATAGATATTTATAGGTGACCAAATCTAAATAAAAAATCCAAAGCAATTAATATTACTTTGGATTTTTGTTCTATTAACGATCGTTTCTATTCCTCTTCTTCCGAAGAAGTTACTTTTTTTGCTGGTTTTACAGAAGCATCGTGAGAGTTATGATATTCTTCTAAAAGATTCATGGTGGCATTTAATAAATCTTTGGTTTCTAGCAATAAACTAAAATATAAGGTTGTATTTTTCGGACTCGTTTCTTCAGAACGTGTACGGCTAACCTGTTTTTGGATTTTAGATGTTACCAAACCTAAAATTTCTGGTTTTCTGCCTAAAATAACACCAATTTGTTCAAAAGATCTAGATTCAAAAGCGGTTTGCGTGTTATTGAAAAAGGTATCAAATCGGTCTACTATTTCCTTTAATTCCTTTATTTGATTGAACTTTAATTTTTTATGGTTATTATTTACGTGTTTGAAACTCACTTTAGATATGTATTCCAAAGACTGAACAATATCTTGTAAATACGCTAAAATATGAATGTAAAAATTACTGGCACTCACACTTGACTCGTCTAAATTTTTTATAAAATAGAAGATATTATCACGCAACTCGTCTATCTCAGCAGATAGTTTTTTAATTTGCTTATCATTTTTTTTCAATAATGATAAATCTTGTAATGCCAATCCGTTTATAGCATTTGTGTAAATTTTATTTCCACGTTTAACCACATTGGCAATATTATTAGCACTTTCATGAATAATACCTTGTATTGAGCTGCTTTCAGAGGTTTGTAAACTGTCAGATTCTTTCTCAGACTGCATTCTTTTAGTAAAACTAATAGAGCTTTTAGCGATAAGAAACAACGCAATTAAGAATAATATACCAATGGCTATTGGACCACCAATATACATAAGGTAAGCTAGAATACCAGCTCCTACAAACGCAATAACTGCTGTTAAAAACCATCCTGCTATGACGTTTAATACGCCCGCAACACGGTAAACAGCTGTTTCGTTATTCCAAGCCCTATCTGCTAATGATGAACCCATGGCCACCATAAACGTCACATAAGTGGTTGATAACGGTAATTTCATAGAAGTGGCTGCAGCAATAAGGATACTAGATACAATTAAGTTGATGGATGCTCTTACTAAGTCAAATGCAGGTAAATCGGCATTATCTTTTGCTGCCACCGTAGAAACCTCTTTCTCAAAGCGTTTGTTAATTTTCTCATGAAATGAATCTGGCAAAATGGCCTTATAAACATTAGATAATGCAATTGAAGAACGCACTATAACACGCGATAAATAATTGGGTTCAAAGCGTTCTTTAGCATCACCTTCTCTTGATAAATTTACTTCTGTTTGAGTTACATATTTTGCCTTCTTTGAAAGCCAAAGTGTAGCTACCATGATAATTCCTGAAAAAATCAACAACGTTGTAGGCGTACTGGCATCTCCTTTAAGACTACTCATCAAATAAGAAGTATCAGAACTTCCAGAACCCTGCCATAATTCAAATGATTGCCATGCCGTAATAGGCACTCCCACAAAGTTCACCAAATCATTTCCTGCAAATGCCAATGCTAAGGCAAAAGTTCCAATAACAATAATAAACTTATAAATATTGACTTTAAAAGCACTTATTAATAAAGCACTGAAAGCCAGCCAAAAAGCAAAATTGACAGCTAAAATGGTAAGCGTATTATTTTTTATATAGCTTAAGGTGTCAGGGTCTATAAAAGAAGTGCCTTTAAGCCCTTTTATGATTATAAAATAAGTAATAGCGGATGCTGCAAGACCCCCAATTAATATATTAACCCAATTACCGTGACGTTCAAATTTAAAAGATAAAAAAGCTCTTGTTACATATTGAACAAAGGAACCCACAGTAAATGCGATGACCACAGAAAGTAAAATACCATATATAATTTCTGTTGCTTTATCTGTATTGATATAATTATAAATATCTACAAAATTTCCATCAATACTATACACTTTTATAAGAGCCATGGCTACAGAAGCCCCCAATAAATCGAATACAATAGAAACCGTTGTTGATGTTGGTAAACCCAAAGTATTGAAAAAATCCAACAGTAAAATGTCGGCTATCATAACCGCCATGAAAATAATCATGACTTCCTTAAAATTAAACATGGAAGGGTTCAAAATCCCCTCCCTTGCAATTTCCATCATACCGTTTGAAAAAATGGCTCCTAGAATAAGTCCAAAAGAAGCAACAATCATGATGGTTTTAACAGGTACAGCTTTTGAACCTATAGAAGAATTTAAAAAGTTTACAGCATCATTGCTAACTCCAACAACCAAATCAGCAATCGCTAAAATGGCTAAGGCAATAATCATGTACAAGTAAATGTTTTCCATAATTTAACAAATAAGTTTGCAAATATCTTATGAATTTTAATAAGCTAAGTTACGCAATTGTTATTTTTTAAATCTTAATTTGATTTGAAATTAGTTTGTTTAAAAATTTACCTGAAACTGCAATCGTAGCAGACTTCCCGTTTGATGATTATCTGGATTTATGAAATCTTCATATCTCCTATCAGAAAATGTATAAGCAGCCACCATCTCTAGGCTTTTGTAAGGCTGCCATTCTAAACCAAACTCAAGTTCTTTTACTTCATAACTCCTGGCGTCTAGCTCATGCTTTTTACCACCATTGTAATATTGCAACTTCGCGAAGGGATATATTAATTGCTTATCAATTGGCAACTTAGCATTCAGCAGCAGATAGCCACCATGTAAATTTTGAACTTCTATGCTATTGGTTACTTTATCAAATTCTGGACCTTTACCAATGTTGTATTCAGCTTGAATTCCAAAAGGTTTTGGATACAATATAGCAGATACAGCAAAACGTTGGTCTATGTAGGTGTTGTCTTCTCTATGTGAAACACCTTCAGATATTTGTTCACTATCAATGGTATATTTTCCTGTGTAGGCCTGAATACCAGCTTCAAAAATTTGTGAACCAATCTCAAAGGGGTATGCTATACGTGCAACTATGTGCTTTTTATTGTTCAGTTCTTCTAGATTTGCAGTTTGTCCGTTATAAACACCAAATCCAAAAACACCATAATCACCAGAGCCTTTATAACCATCTTTAACCAACATTGAGAAACGCTCACGAATTTTTACTGGTGCCCAATAGAAAAATACCCCTAAATCCCGTTCGTTTCTTAACGCACTATTTAACCCATCGTTACGGTCTAAGGTTAACCTGTTTTGGCTAGATTGCATGTTCTCAAAACCAAAAGGCACTTTACTTTGTCCTATTCTAAAACGAAACTCGTTTTTTGCATCTAAACCTACATCTACATATGCATCACGAATTTGTCCGAAATGTTGATTAGAACCAGAAGCACTTGCAAAGTCGGGCTGAATATAAAAGTAAATTCGTGGATGAATTTGTCCATAAAATACAAGTCGGATACGTCTAAAAAAGAAATCACTATCACCGCCCCAAGATTTATCGCATTGTTCGCAAGTTAGATCTGGGTTTGTTTGAATGAGACCATTATACCTTAGCTGAGCATAGCCTCTTAAATTAATTTCATCATACCATTCTTTGTTAATGGTATCATTTGATGTAGAATTATTTTGCGCAGAAATTAATGAACAGCAGAATATAATAGTAAATACTATTAACGATTTTTTCATTGGTAATTATTAGTTTTTGTCGCTGCAAATAACCAAACCCAATGTTAACCCAATGTTTCCTAATGATTAATTTAATAATAACAAAAAAGCTGCCTTGGCCTAAGGCAGCCTCATTAGAAATCATGATAATGTAGTCGACAAAAACTAATAGATTACATGAAAAACTAATTATTGTGTCTTAAGACTCAGCGAATATCATTCTTTAACTTTAGCTTATTGTAATGTAAACATTAACTAATTATTAATATTTCCAATGTTAAATTTTATATTCTTAAATAATTGATTTTTAATTATTTATAGCATTAAAGTTAATTTAATGTTACCTTAGTGTTGTTTTAATGTTATCAATTAGCTATATTTGCTATATAATGTTATAAACCCCCATAATTATGAAGAAATTTATTTTGTTTTTTGCCTTTTTAGTTACTGTGGTTTCTTTTGGACAACAAAAGAAAGAATTAAAACTGAACACTAACACTAATTTAATTGAAGCAGTTTATTATCATGACAATGGTGCTGTAAGCCAAACCGGATCTTACACAGCAGATGGTAAATTACAAGGAGAGTGGTTAAGTTTTGATACAGCAGGCAAAAAAGTTGTTTCTGGAAATTATGATAATGGTAAAAAAGTCGGCAAGTGGTTCTATTACACAAATGGAGCTGTAAAAGAAGTAGATTACAAAAACAATATTATTGCTAGTTTAAAAGAAACTGATAATAAAACAAATCAAGATTTTTAAAACTAAAAAGAATTAAATAAAAAAGCATCCTAAGTTTTAGGATGCTTTTTTATTTTTAATATGACTAGGTTTTATTGTACTGTCCAACCTGCTCCCCAAGTTGCATAGTCAGTACCTGTAGCAGTTCCATCAGCTGTAATAAAATCAGCTATCGTAAATACTTTACCAGTATCATTTTTCATTTTTGTTGTTACATCCGTAAATAAAATACCGTTTACTTGCAATTTATCAGCAATAACTCCATCTCCAGTAATGTCATTATCTAAATCAAATCCTTCAACGAATCCTGTCATTTTAACGTTAGTAAATATACCTTCTGTTCCTACTCTTAAACGAATAGCTTCATAAGCAGTTGTAGTAGCGCCATCTTGAAATCCAGTTGCAGAACCTGGAGCTGCAGAAATAATAGTTACATTATTAACTTTAGGATTAGAATAGTATATTGGAGATGAATTGTTTCCAAATGTAGGATTGAAACCATCACACTCAAACGCTTTATCAGAGCAAAAAGTTACAGTTGGGTTTTGGATGTGTTGTATATATATATTAGTAAGTGTTCCTGAATAACCTTCAGTCCAGTCAATAGAATCATCTTCTGCATTAATTACAGATAAGAAACTTGCATTTACTGTACCACCAAAAAATTCAATACCATCATCTTTACCAGCTACTATTTGTACATACTCAATAGCAGTACCGCTACCTACACCATAAAGTGATAATCCATTATTTTCAGATGCAGCATCAGCAGATGCGCCAGAATACTCAATTCTTACATATTTTAATGAACCAGAATCGTCATTAGATACATTTCCACCGTAAGGCAAACCTCCAATTTCTGATGTTGCAGTAGCAGTACCAGTAACAGCATTAGTAGGTGCTTTTCCTAAAAGAATCAAACCTCCCCAATTTCCAGCTTGTGGACTTGAAGCAGCAGATGTAAATATGATAGGCTTTTGAGCTGTTCCATTTGCAATTATTTTAGCCCCTTGAGCAATAGCTATGTAAACATCAGACCCAGAAGGATCCGCTTTAATGGTCATCCCTTCAGGAATAGTTAGCGTGGTTCCAGAAGCCATAACTAAAGAACCATCAACAATATAATTATTGTTGGCATCTAAAGTTAAGTTGCTTGTGTAAGTTCCAGATAAGCGTATAGTTAAACCACTAGGAATAACGGGAGCGTTGTTATTTGTTACATTTAAAATGACATCTGCAGTATCATCTGTCGCACATGATACAGAAAGTATAGCTATTGCAACTAAACTTGTTAAAAAATTATTTCTCATTCTCATTGTTTTTAAATTTAAGTTTTTTTGTTTATGTAGTTTTATTTAAAATGTGTATTTAAATTGAAGTCCTAGTGTAATCCCTCTTTTATAACTAGTCAATGTAACATCACCAATTGGAGTATCTTCTCTTATAGTTTCAATACTAGGATCTAATAAGTTTTTGGCGCTTAGGTTTATTTCTGTACTCTTACCAATTTTATTTCTTAAAATAAAATCTAATTTTGGTACAGCTTTTTCAACAATGTTTCCTACGTCTCCAGAGCCAAGAGAAAAAATTCTGTCAGAAGAATAGTTGAAAACTAAATTTGCCGTAGGTTTAATGTTTTCACTTATTGCTGGTTTGTAACTTAAATCGGCATTTATAATAATAGGAGATGCACCTTCTAATTCATCGGTAGCTCTATTAAAAGAAGTTCCGTAAGATCCTTGAATTGTGCTGTAAAGATCTTGTTCTGTATGCATGTAGGCAATATTTAGTCCTGAGGAAAGAATAGTATCATCATTAGCGCTCTTTAATAAGTTTTTTCTAACTTCTAGTTCTACACCAAAAATTTCTGCCTTTTCACCGGTTCTAAAATAACGCTGTGTTCCAGTAGCATCAGCTGCAAGGACTAAATTGATAGGATCATTTATTTGCTTTGCAAAAACACCTAAAGAAAGTATTTCTGCTTTAGAAACAAACCACTCATACTTCAAATCTAAATTGTAAATATCTGAATATGATTTATTTGTTAAATTTACTCCTGTGCCAGTTCCCAATAAATCTTGATTACCTCCAATTCTATAGCTAATTCCTTCATAAACAAAAGGTGCTATTTCTTTAAATTCTGGAAAAGAAATGGTTTTACTAACTGCAAAACGTAAATTTTTATCTTCATTTAAGCTATATTTTATATTTAAACTAGGTAAAACAAAGGTTTCATTTGCACCAGCAAATCCAGGATCTTCAGGACGTAAGTTTATCGCATTATATTCAATACGCTGGTCATAGTTTTCAAACCTTACTCCCGGAACGAATAACCATTTTTCACCTGCATTTATTTCCAATGTTAAATAACCTGCATAAATATCAAGCATCCCTTTGTAAGAGTTTTCTAGTTTTCCTGGAAAATTAGTTTGTGTTATACCATTTTCTGGACTAAGAGCGTTGAAAACATGTGTTTGATATAAGCCATTTTTAAAACCATCTAGATTGAATAAATTGTTCAAATTACGAACATCTGTAATAGTGTAAACATCTGTATCTATATTTTTATAGCCGTATCTTGAATTATCAAATAATCTTTCTCTGCTCTTGCCATCATAACCTACTATAACTTTAAAGTTTTCAGAAGGTTTGTAAGCTAAAGATAATCTGCTATTTAATTCTTCATCTTCAATATTTTGAAAATAACGTTGACTATTAAAAACATTGTTTTGGGCAAAAGTTGGTTTTGTCATTGGATCGTTGTCCAATAAATTATCATAGTTTAAAAAAGAAAAACGTTTTCTATCTGGCTCATGTGCAAATACCCTATTGTGACCTATTCCCCAATCAACTTTAATCTTGCCAGAAGTGTGCTCTCCAGTTAATTGATTAACCAACACAATATCTTGGTTGAATTGGTAGTTGCTTTGAAAATACCCGCTTGGCTGATCAGAGAAATTAAATAAAATACCTTGACCATCTACACCATAAAATCCAACTTGGTCATTAGAACTATTTATGAATAAAGAAGAATACTTTAATTTGTTTTCATTATTTATTTTATAAATAGCAGTAGCCATTGCTGTTGACGTAGTAGAGTAATTATACTCTTCTGAATCTGGAAATAATTTATTAAGATTTGCAGTAAAGTCTGTTACTACACCATCCCTATATTCAAAACTATTATCAAATGATGCTGTTAAAAATAAACTTAAACGTGAATCGTCTTTAAACGAAAATGATTTTCCGGCTGAAAGACTTACGCCAATGTTTATAGGTGTTTCACCTTCAACTGGATCTGGACTATGCGAAAGCAATACAGCAAAGGGATGACTATTATACCTTGCATAATCACCTAAATAGCCAGTGCCTTCATTTCTTAAAAAATCTTTTCCAATAGCCCTAGTGTTGATACCTGAACTTAAAGAAATATCAAAAAATCCTTCACCCGTATAATCTTTGGAGGTTATATCGATATTACCCGCAGAGAAATCTCCATAAAATTTAGCTGAATAGGCTTTACTTACTGAGATATTTTCAATAATATCTGATGAAAATAAGTTTAAATCAATGTTTTTATTATTGATGTTATTAGATGGCAATGATAAACCATTCATTGTTGTATTTAAGTATCTATCACCTAAACCACGCACATAAACATTGCTAGACCCCTCTTGTTGAGATACACCAGATATTTTTGCTACAGCTCCAGCTGCATCACTAACACCTTTTCTTGAAAGTTCTTCTGAACCAATACTTTGTTGAATTGAAACTGCTTTCTTTTGTTCCAATAAAAGGGCCGTTTCGCTCTCTCTTGTGGTAGTAGTTGTAATAACAATTTCGTCTAAAGAAGCGGCACTTGCACCCATAGGCACATTGACTTCTGTTACTTTTCCAGCAACAACAGTGACCTTAATTTCTTGGCTTTCGTAACCAACAAAGCTATAAACTAAAGTGTAAGCTCCAACTTCTAAATCGGTAAAGCCATATAAGCCATCTACATCTGATGTTGTACCTTTTGAAGTTCCTTTAATTAAAATATTAGCAAATGCTAAGGGTTCATTATTATATTCTTTATCTGTTAGCTTTCCTACTACGGAACCAGAAGTTTGAGAATATGTAAAGAAAGAGGTGAAAAGTATAAATAATAGTATAAGTTTTTTCATTAGTTTTTTGATAATTTCTTGATGCAAAGAAACCGCCACTATGTAAAGATGAAGTTATCTAAAAGTTAAACCTACTTCAAAAAACAGTTACCTCTGTGTTATGAAAAAGATTGTTTTTCTTAAAAAAAAAACCTTAAGTTAACATTGAAAAACAAGAAATAATTTAATACAAAAAACCATCAACTTGAGATGTGCTAAAAATAAAATCTATTAAAATGATTTTTACTTACTGAAGTAAATAAGCTTAATTATTGGAAGCATTAAGAATCATAGCTTCTTTTCTTGAAGTGTTAGCTATGGAAGCTAGTTCTACTAAAGAAACCGTGCTCGCTGCTAATGATAGATTGACCTCGACTGGACTTAAAGCATCAACATGAACCTTAATTTCTTGAGTTTCGTAACCTGGAAAACTGCAAACCAATGTGTAATCACCAGCTTCTAAATTTTCAATTACAAATAATCCTGTTAAGTCTGTTTGAACTTCTAAAGACGTGCCTTTAACAGACATATTTGCAAATGCTAAAGGTTCATTTTTCATTTCACTATCCATCACTTTACCAACGATTAAGCCAATATTTTGAGCATAACCAACCGTGGCAAACAACATGATGAATAAATAAATAATGCTTTTCATAAAATGAATATCAAATAACAATGCAAATTAAAAGCTTTGCCGCTAAGTGAATGTTATCTAAATATTAAGCAACAGTCATTAAAATGTTAGTTTAATGTTACCAAATCGCCATGATTTAGAAGCACTAAACACCGATATATATTTAGCGATTGCATGTGACCTTTAAAAAACAAATAATATCAATACATGAATGTCAGGTTTTATTTTAACTGAATTTCTTTATCTTGCCTTACTTAAATCCGCACTATGAACTGGGAACAATTATTATCCTTAAAACGCTTTGGCGATACCAATAAACGCATTAGAAAAGAACAAGATGAAACCCGTTTAGGTTTTGAAGTGGATTATGACCGCATCATTTTTTCTTCGGAATTTAGAAGTCTTCAGGATAAAACACAAGTGATTCCCTTATCTCAAACCGATTTTGTTCACACGCGTTTAACGCACAGTTTGGAAGTTAGTGTGGTTGGTCGTTCTCTCGGCCGATTGGTTGGAAAAAAATTATTGGAAAAGCATCCCCATTTACAAAACGTTCATGGCTACCAAGTAAACGATTTTGGTGCAATTGTGGCTGCCGCTGCTTTGGCGCATGATATTGGGAATCCACCATTCGGACATTCGGGTGAAAAAGCGATTGGCGAATTTTTTAAAACCGGTGCTGGCAGTAACTACAAAAGTC
>Ga0307414_10000992_pt1 | contig 14504 bp, 17 predicted proteins | sample DK1Ometagenome_FD_203804 | JGI IMG/M metagenome (GOLD analysis project Ga0307414, IMG submission 203804) | Maize rhizosphere microbial communities from greenhouse at UC Davis, California, United States - DK15-O-3 | ecosystem: Host-associated > Plants > Roots > Rhizosphere > Soil | place: USA... | reverse complement strand
CGAGGATGATACGGCGCCGTTTGGCCATATCGATCTCTACGAGAAAGCAATTCCGCACGCTGTCGTCCGCCAACTCGCCGGTCGCGACCATCAGCTCAATGGGGACATGTCAGAAGTCGCCACCGACATCCGCCGCCTTGAATGACTAATCGAGTCAAACGACCATGTCGTCTGGCCCTACAGAGTGTTCTGCTGGAGATCGACTGATTGGTGAAGTACAATCTGCACATTCCCTCTTAAACAAACCGCAATCCCCCAAGGTAAGTCTCAGTGATAATCGCCAACTCGTCACCGAACGATACTGGTTGTGCATTTCTCATTTGGGTTGCAAATACACACCGTGGTAAGGAGCAGATATGGAAACCGTAGCCGGGATTTTTGATTCGCGTGATGTCGCAGAGCACGTTGTTGGGCAAATTCATTCGCTGGGCATACCGGATGACCACATCGCGCTCTTGACACCCGACATGAGTAAAAGACAAGTGGAGCGCGACATGCCTACTGCCGACACGGAAGCGACCGGCGAAGGGGAAGCGATGGGAGGAGCAGTTGGTGGCGCTATGGGCGTAGCCGGCGGTGCTTCATTGGGAGCTGCGACAGCCAGTTTGCTTATTCCTGGCGTTGGCCCAGTCGTGGCCGCAGGTATTCTGGGCGCAGCTATTCTGGGACTTTGGGGAACGGTTACGGGAATGACTATTGGTGAAGCCCTGGATAAAGCCCTCCTGGATGGTTTGCCACATGACGAATTGTATTTATACGAGCGCGCACTAAGAAAAGGACGCACCGTGGTCATCGTTTTTGCGGATGACGAAGAAACCGCGGAGCGTGTTAGGGCCGCGTTTGTAACTGCGCGTGCAGAAAGCATAGATGTGGCAGGTGAGAATTGGTGGCGAGAATTACGCGCCGCTGAGGAAGCAGCTTATGTTTCCACTGGCAGGACCTTCCGCCAGGATGAGTCGAGTTACCGTCGCGGCTTTGAGGCATCTCTAAATTCGAAGCTGCGCGGCAGGCCTTACGAAGAGGCGGAGTCGAAGCTGAACGAAGTGTATGGCGCAGCTTACCGTGACGAAGCTTTCCGACTTGGTTACGAGCGCGGTCTTACTTATCAAGATCGCCAGAGAGAGATGACTTGAGCCGTTGCTTCTGAATCTGTGAAGCATGATGTTTTGAAGAGACGTGAATTATGGCCCACGCGTGAGGAGGGCCGAAGACGAACATTAAGAGGATCATAAGACATGAGTTCAAAAGCATTTCAAGAGCCAGAAGCAATTATCTGCTCACCCGATCTGTCGCAAAGACCGTTTGACTTAACGGTGGAACGCACGATGCGCGCATCACCAAGTGTGTTGTTTCGGGCGTGGACACAGGAGATGGATCGTTGGTTTGCGGCTCCAGGATCAGTGCTCATGAAGGCCGAAGTAAACAGACCTTTCTTTTGGGAAACTCATTACCAAGGTCAGCGTCATCCACATTACGGAAGGTTTCTACGACTGCAGCCTGATCGGCTTGTGGAACTCACGTGGGTTACAGGCGCAGCAGGCACAAAAGGGGCAGAGACGGTGGTGAGCGTCGAACTTACGCCACGCGAAGGTGGAACACAACTGAGACTCACACATGCTGGCTTTTCAGATGAAGAGTCCAGGAACCAACACGAGCAGGCCTGGCCGAAGGTACTGGAAAACATGGATGAAATTTTTCGGCATAAACTCTGAGCAGATACTGGACGGCTGCCAATCAGAATATATCTGAAGAGTATGACTGAGAAAGCGATGGCCCTGGAAGCAAAAGCAGGAGGAGATGCGTGATGGACCATAAACGTGAGGCTGATCGGAAGAGCGACGCCACTGAGCCATCGCCGCCACCGCACGATCCTATCGAACCCGATCCGATGAACCCGGTCACGACCGCGCCTGATGCCGAGCCGAAAACGCCGGAGCGCCCAGATTTGGATTGGGGCGAGCACGAAGATTGATCGCGGTTATGGACAGGAGCTGTTTGAGCAACTCGTTGCCGACGTTCGAGGTAGGAATGCCTGGGCATTGGACTCGGAGTCGTGCAGCACTTGTTGATTGGCCCTGACTGGATTCGGACGTCCGGAAGATGTCGAACGCGTCCGCGCAGCAGGTTTCTATTCTCACATCACAAAGCCATTTGATTTTGACGCACTCGTAAAAGTGCTTAAGGGATTACCCCTGAGCAAGGACAAATCGTAGGAGCAAGATTTGGTGTTATTGCCATCAATCTCAGCAGGGCGCTGGTACTAGGATGACAACGGCACTAATGGATCGGTAAGCAACGCTTTCAGACATCCTTGGGCCTTTAAGACGCTGCAGTGCGCCGTTCAGGCTTCAGCGCACGCGAATAATCAGCCTGTACCAGCAGGCCTTCGCAGTTTAAAAATCCGAACCGCCGCCAGAAGAACGATCACGACCGCAGATCCAAGACCGAGCCAAAACCAACCAGTGACGCCTACTCGTAGCAGTCCTGAACTATCTTCAAACTTCAGCCGCTCGCGGTTCATCAGATAGGCGCTGACAAGGCCCGACACCAAGCTGACCAGCGTTGATAACTCACGGCGCTCCTTCCACACTCTGAGTGCTAAAAACAAGAGCGCCAACATAAGCAGTGGTATCAGCCAGAGTGCACCACTTCCATCGCGCGCGAGATCAATACCGCTCGCGGTATCTTTCGTAGCTCCACAGCTAACTTGGATCCAAGGCAGAAAAAAGCATATTAAAACGATTAGTGCCGCGGTGGTTGTAGCTCGTCTGCTATCCATGAAGCATTGTGATCAAGTGGAGCGCTGGTCAAACAGTTGGCCCAAGTGGTTTCACCTTCTCAACGGATTCATTTGCATTCGCATCGAATCGAAACATTGGCTAAATGCCGCGTACCAATAGCGCCCACAGCAACAGAAACGTATAACGAGTCTGCTTCGTCAAGTTGCTCGGTCAGCAGCGTCATTACGCGTCTTCTGCTTGCCTATTAGGCTCCGTTTCAACTTCGAACGAGCAAAATGCATACCGATTGGTTGGTACTGCTTTTGCGATTCAAGTACCGGGAAATTGAGAGGTGTTATGAAACTTCTGAGATTCACAATAACATTATTTGTGATCGCGCTTATCCTGGCGCTCGCCGCAGTCTCGGTCGCGTATCTACGATGAACGTGTCTTGGTGTTGGGCGTCTGCGAGTGAAAATAAAGATGCCTACACGCGCACTTGAAGCGGTGAACTAATGCGCGCTCGAAGGAGAAACTGAAAGAGTCAAAGCTTTGGTGGCTGCCGGCGAAGATCTAGAAGCAAGGACGATGAAGGCCGAACTGCCCTGATATTGATCCACTCAATTCCCATTGTCTTCGCGAGCGAGGGGATCGTTGCGAGAAGCAGGTCCCCGGTAGTTTATATCTATGAAAGAGATCGGACGAATCTTCAAGAGAGTAACGGAATCGGACCTAAGCGGGAGGTAACATCGATGACAACCCACGAGAAGCACCAAGAAAATGTCAGAAAGCTCAGGGAGATGATTAAGGACATCGAGTTCGCGATGCTAACCACCATCGAGCACGACGGCTGCTTGCGCAGTCGTCCAATGGCGACTCAAAAGATTGAGTTCGATGGCGATCTTTACTTCTTCACCACAGCGGGCGCGCCCAAAGTTGATGAGGTCGAAAACGACCATCATGTCTGTATCTCTTACGCGGCGCCGGGTGAGCAACGATACGTCTCAATGTCCGGCGTGGCGCGTTTGCTGAGAGACCGCACAAAGATGGAAGAGTTTTGGTTCGAAGACTTGGAAACTTGGTTTCCTCACGGCCTCGAAGACCCAGAGTTGGCTCTGCTCTGGATCTCCGTCACGCAAGCTGAATATTGGGAGGGGCCGTTTGGTACGCTGGTGTACTTGCCACGCGTGAAGAAAATGGCGGCAGGCATGGAATTCGAAAGAGACGAAAACGAGATACTTGAATTAAAAGGTAACTCATAACTGGCACGGCTCTTGTGTTTTTCTTGCTTCTCAAAGTGTTGTAGTCAGATAAGGAGTATGGGGTAATGGCTCAAGTAGCACGTGCAAAAAGTGACACACAAGAAGTTCGAATTCGATCGGGTGAGGTAACACTTACGGGAGACTTAAATATTCCTCGAGATGCCGCCGGTGTAGTTCTGTTTGCGCATGGTTCCGGCAGCAGTCGGCACAGCCGGCGTAACCAATTGGTCGCGCAAACAATTCGCAATGCAGGACTCGGTACACTCCTCTTCGATCTACTCACACGGGATGAAGAAGCCGTCGATACTCACACAAGACATCTGCGATTCGATATTGGCCTGCTGGAGGAGCGCCTGGTAAACGCAACCTACTGGCTCAAAGGAAAGTTTGACCACGTGCGCGCTGGTTATTTCGGCGCAAGCACAGGAGCGGCCGCCGCGCTCGTGGCAGCGGCTGAACTCGGACAGATCATAGGCGCGGTTGTTTCGCGAGGTGGGCGTCCGGACCTCGCGGCAGATTCGTTGCCACTGGTAAAGGCTCCGACATTGTTAATTGTCGGCGGGCTCGACTATCCCGTCATTGAAATGAACCGTAATGCATACGCACGATTAAGTTGCGAAAAGGAGATAGAGATTGTTTCCGGCGCCACACACCTATTTGAGGAACCGGGAACTTTGGACCAGGTGGCCCACCTCGCTGCGAAATGGTTTCAAAAGCATTTGACTGACGAGAGACGCAGTGCGAGTGAAGGTCAGGAGAGAGCTGGTGAATATGTTAAAGACAAACGTTAAGACACTAACGATTCCGGAGATTGCGATCATCGCGGCAACGCGTGGAGCTATCGGATTTGGCGCGGGGCTATTACTCGCGGACAAGTTTCGACAGACGAAACGCAAAACGCTTGGCTGGTCCTTGTTCCTGACAGGACTGGCCAGCACGATCCCGATTGCGATGCACGTTTTCAGAAAGAAGCCGATGGTTAAACCAGCCTCGCCCGCCAAAACAGTTTAGTCCGTGAGTCCATCTCGCTTCTCGAGAATGTCACGCAACCACCATTCATGTTTTTCATGAAGCTGCACATGACGAGAGAAGAGATCGACGGTACCAGGATCATCCTGTTGGTCGGCGGCTCTGGCAGCCGATCGCATCTCCTTGATAACTAGCAGAAGGTTAGCGTCTGCTTCTTCGACCATCTGTCGCATTGTTTGCTCATGTTCAGTTACTTTGACGCTGGCTGTCGCGAGAATTTCCTGTGGCCGTGAAATGGGATCCTGACCGATCATCCTCACCCGTTCGGCGAAATCGTCGACAGTAGCTAGCACACCCTGCGCGAACTCATCAAACAGGAGATGTAGATCGCGGAAGAGTGGTCCATATGTTTGCCAGTGATAGTGTTTGTAGTTGGTGTAAAGGACGAAAGCATTGGCGACTTGTCGTTGCAAGTGCTCGACAACGGTGTTGTTTGGAGAGTTCTCCTGAGAAACTTCATTAGCCAATGATTCCTTTTGACGTTTTTGCGCCGCTGCGCTGCTTCTCGTTATTTCACCCATCGGTTTCTCCTTTACGTGATGCGACCGCTATAGCCATTATTCCAAGACGACTCCGTCCACTAACTCAGGCAACACTGGGGATCGGAAACGAAGCAGAGTCTTTGTATCGTCAGCCGACTCAATTTCCAACGCCGCGTCGGCGCCTTCTGAAGTCTGCACAAGCCAAACATGGGTCGGCTCGATGACGGTATGTTTGAGGTGATCTGCCGGAGCCTTGCCAAGATTGATCGTTATTCCTTCAGACTCTCCAACTACCGAAGTGAGTGCGACGTCTCTAAGCGGGAATTCGCCCGCTGCCGGTTGCGCGATGTCCAGACCTACTACTTCGAGCGTTGCAAGCCAACCGTCATGCTGCCGGCTAAAGACCTCGAAAAAGGATCTCCAGTCGCCACGCGGAATTTCCCTTGTCTCCATGTTGTTGGACTTATTCACTCCGCTATACTCCAGTCGGGAAAGTCTCAGGAGGCTCGCCACTCTCCCACACGGCATAGCGTTCAAGTGGTTCGAGTGCGTGAGTCTCATCAAAGTGAATGACCGCGTCGAATTGTTGCGACAAGCGAGCCTCGAAATAATGGCTTTGCCTTTCGGTCTGTGGCAAATAGACAACGCCGATCGCTCGCTCTAATCTCGGCTCCTGAAGCATGGTGGAAACCTTGTTATCGTCTCGCAGCGTCAACAAAAAGTTCGCCCTGTCGATTTCATGAAATAACGCTTCGTAACTTTCATTCAACGCCGGACGCACGCGTTTACGCTCGGCTGGTCCATCCCAATCCGAGGCCGCCGTAACTGTGCCGGTGTAAGTGGTGAAGCCGATCAGGATCGCTTCTGTTCCATACTTCTCACGAACCAGTTGTCCAACATTGAGTTCCCCGTAATCCGCCATGTAGGTGGCACGCGCATCACCTAAATGCGAGTTGTGTTCCCACACGGCTATTTTCGCTTGTTGCGCTTGAGAATTTAGATGAGCGACTAAAGCGTCGAGAGTTTCGGCCATGTGGCGATCGCGCAGATTCCACGATTCAACCCGACCGCGAAACATGATCCGGTAGTACCGTTCGGCGTTCAGCACCAGACGCGCGTTTTGTTCCGCGAAGAAGAATTCATCCTGAGCTACACGCCCGTCGCGACTGGCATAATCAGCCGCACGGCGTCGCAACTCTATCAATTGATCAATCACTTCGCGTTCGCAAGATTCACTCAGGTCGAAGGTGGTAGCGTAACCATAAGCCTGCGTGTCGTCGCCAAAATGCTCGAAGCAGGAATAGCGATATCGTGCTCGCTTTGCGGCTTCAGGATCGATCCTGGCGAGATAATTCAATACCGCTTCGATGGAGGTGTAGAGACTGTAGAGATCCAAACCATAGAAACCTACCTTGGTTGCACTTGCCGGCAAAGAAGAATTGTAATCTCGCAGCCACTCAACGAAATCGAGAACTACAGTGTTGCGCCACATCCAGGTAGGAAAGCGCTTGAAGCCGCCGAGAGCCTCATTCGCATTCTTATCATCACTAAGACCGCGCACATAGCGATTTACTCGGAAGGCGTCCGGCCAATCAGCTTCGACCGCAATGGCAGTAAAGCCTTTCTCTTTTATCAAACGCTTGGTGATCTCCGCTCGTTCACGATAAAACTCGTGCGTGCCGTGAGTTGCTTCACCCAGCAAACAGAAACGGGCTTCACCAATCAAATTGAGCAGTGGATCATAGTCGCGGGCCGCATCTTCGATGGGTCGGGCGGCCGCCTCTAAAGCTGCGGTTGCCAGATTGAAGTTTGCTATTGCCATAACTCTCTTCTGCGCTCACTAAGAATGGGCCATTTCATGATCTTCCATTGCCGTGTGCTGGGTCCGCGCTTGCTCAAGGAGATTACGAACCTCTTCGTCAGTCGTCTGCGAGAAGTCTTCATACCATTTTCCTACTCCCTGAAATCGTTTGGGTGTGGCGGCGCAGATAATTTCATCTACTCCCATTCGATATTCGTCACAGGTTTCGGGCGCCGAAACGGGAACAGCGACGACAATCCGTATCGGATCTTGTAGACGAAGAGCAGCCGCGGCTGCGCGCATCGTCGAACCAGTAGCGAGCCCATCATCCACGAGAATCACTGTCTTTGCTCGTACCTCTGGTTCGGGACGATTGCCACGATAAGCCCGTTCACGACGTTCCAACTCTAACAATTCATCCGCTGCGACAGAATCAATCACGCTGGAAGGAATTTGCAGGTATTCCACTATCTCATCATTTAGGACACGCACACCACCTGTCGCAATGGCACCCATGGCCAATTCTTCATGACCTGGAATGCCGAGTTTTCTGACAAGAAAAATATCCAATGGCGCGCGCAACGCTTTCGCCACTTCAAAGGCCACCGGCACGCCGCCACGCGGCAGCGCCAACACCAATACATCATCGCGGTCCGCATAGTGAGAGAGCTGCGCCGCCAAATAGTTTCCCGCTTCCGTTCGATCGCGATAAATCATTGCAAAGTACTCCTTGGACGATCCAGTACCCTTGGGAAGCCGTCAAGTCTGAGCGCTGTTTGTAAATCATGGGTCGCAAATGAGGTGCCAGTTGGACCTGTCAAGGGGTTTCTTGTGCGCGTTTTAATAGGTGTATCTGCCGCAAGGCTCGGATGTCACTGATAGGTGACCTCGTAAACCAAAAAATAAATTAGGAACGTGTGAAAATGTTGGCATCTGATTTGCCGGTAGGTGGCAAAATTCAACCCGTTGTGCATGCATCTGTAGGCATTACTCGTGGGAGTGTGTAAGGTTGAGGTACATCCAAACACGAGAATCGAACACTTCAATCGGCGATGAGGCATTCATTGCAAACTACGATTTATCCAGCGCGCAGCTTTATCGCCGCTTCATTCTATGTCGTAATCAGAAAATGCGTGGATGAACGTCTTAGTGCTCAATGCCGGCAGTAACTCTCTTAAATTCGAGGTGATTGCTGCACGAATAAAAGATGACGCGCTCAACCAGCAGCGCAAACTGGTTAGCGGCGCGATTGAAAACATCGGCGAAGAGCCAACTTTCTCCTTGCTGGATGGAAAGCAAGTCGTCCGCAAAGAGAAGATAGATGCGAGAGACTATAACCAAGCGATGGAAGCGTTGCTGGCGTGGTTTGATTCGGCGAAGCAAGAGTCCGTGCCGGCAATTAGCGATTTGGATGCTGTGGGCCACCGAATCGTTCATGGTGGTGACATCTTCGAAGAACCTGTGGTGATAGATGACGGTGTCGTGTCAAATATCATCGCGTTGGAGGAGCTCGCTCCACTACATAACGCTGCGGCTATGGAAGTCATCAAGGCTGCGCAGCATGGCTTGGGCAAAAGCATCCCGATGGTCGCTGTCTTCGACACGGTCTTTCATCGCACTATCCCAGCCCGTGCCGACATATACCCACTGCCCCTGGAACTCTCCCGCAAGCATTCCATTCGCCGGTATGGGTTTCATGGTATCTCACATGAATATCTCATGCGTCGCTACGCAAAGATTACAGGTCAGCCGGTTGAGCGCGTTACGATTATTACGCTTCATCTGGAGAGTGGTTGCTCGATCTGTGCCATGAGTGATGGTAAGTCCGTGGATACGTCGATGGGATTCACGCCGCTGGAAGGTCTGATGATGGGGAAGCGTTCCGGCGACATCGATCCATCAATTATTCGCTATCTGATGCGCAAGGAACAGGTAAGCATTGAAAAGGTCGAAGAATGGCTGAACAAGGAGTCAGGGTTGTTAGGAGTCTCGGGGAAATCGCACGATACTCGCGAATTGATGCGCCTGTTCGACACGGATGAACGCTCTCGACTGGCGTTGGAGATTTTTTGTTATCGAATACGCAAATATATCGGCGCCTATCTTGCCGCTCTCGGAAGCTGTCAAGGGATCATTTTCGGTGGCGGTATAGGCGAAGATACACCTTTTGTGCGTGCACGCGCCCTGAAAGATTTTGGGTGGTTTGGTCTTACAATCGATCCGGCACGCAACGAACAAACGATCAATCGCGAGGGAGTGATCACAACTGATGATTCGCGCCTCTGCGTCTATGTGATTCCTGTCGAGGAAGGATTACTGATAGCTCAGCAAGTGGCGCAATGCCTGAAAGCTGGCAAGGATGAATGAAACACAAACTCTTTCAGCAGATGAAGTAAAGGCGCTTGACATGTACTGGCGAGCGGCCAACTTTCTCGGGGCCGCGCAGGTTTACCTCCGCGACAACTGTCTTCTGGAAGAACCGCTGCAGGCTCAGCACATTAAACCGCGGCTGCTCGGCCACTGGGGAACCGTCCCCGGAATAAATTTCATCTATACTCACCTCAACCGATTGATTCGTCTTACCGGGCAGAGCATTTTGCTCGTTACCGGTCCAGGTCATGGAGCGCCGGCCAACCTCGCCAACCTTTACCTCGAAGGCTCGCTCGCCGAGTTTTACTCTGAGCTAACGTTGGACGGCGCCGGAGCGGCGCGTTTGGTCCGGCAGTTTTCCATGCCAGGTGGATTCCCGAGCCATCTCAGTCCGACAACTCCCGGTTGCATCCATGAAGGCGGCGAACTTGGTTATGCTCTGGCAACCGCTTTCGGGGCAGTACTGGATAACCCGGATCTCATTGCTGTTTGCATTGTCGGGGACGGCGAAGCAGAGACAGGTCCGACGGCGACGGCCTGGCATGGGATGAAGTATCTCAATCCAGCACTCGATGGTGCGGTCTTACCGATCTTACACCTCAACGGCTATAAGATCTCCTCAGCTACGATCTTCGGCTCAATGTCCGACGCGGAGTTAAACGAGCTCTTTCGAGGCTATGGCTACCAGGTCGAGATCGTTGATGCGAATGGTGAAACACTTGAGGAACGAGAAGCGGCACATTGGCGAATGGCTGCGGCGCTCGATGAAGCTCACGCAACAATCAAGTTAACTAAGAGCCGCGCACCTAGCGAATCAATGGAGCGCCCCCGCTACCCAATGATTATTTTGCGTTCGCCAAAAGGGTGGACGTGCCCAAAAGAATTGAACGGCAAAGCGCTTGAAAATTCCTATCGTTCACACCAAGTCCCGGTAGAGAAGCCGCAGGACGATCAAGCGCAACTGCAACTGCTCGAGCAATGGTTGACGTCTTACGGCCCGCGTGAGCTGTTTGATTCCGACGGCCGACCAGTCGCGCAACTGCTGGCAACTTGTCCTACCGGAAACTTGCGAATGGGAAGGAACTTACACACATTCGGCGGCAGGATACGTAGGGAACTTCAGCTACCAAACTTTCGCAGTTATGCAGTAGAGGTAATCCAACCTGGTGCCAGCAGTGGGAGTGACACGAAAAAGCTGGGTGAATATTTGCGTGATGTGATCAAGCTGAATCGCGGCAGCAACAATGAGACAGGAATCTTTCGTATTTTCTGCCCGGATGAAATGACGTCGAACCGGCTTACGGCAGTATTCGACGCGACTAAACGGCAATATGCGTGGCCGACAAATCCAGAAGATGATTACATCGGAACATCCGGACGCGTCCTGGAAATTCTAAGTGAGCACACCTGCCAGGCGTGGTTGCAAGGGTATCTCTTGACCGGCCGCCATGGCCTCTTTCCTTGTTATGAAGCATTCGCGCCAATTGTTGACAGTATGATGAACCAGTATGCGAAGTTCCTCAAAGTTTCTGCGGAGATTGAATGGCGCTTGCCGGTTTCTTCATTCAACTATCTGCTGACTTCCGAAGGCTGGCGTCAGGATCATAACGGCTATTCCCATCAGGGTCCGGGCTTTATTAACAATTTGCTGACCAAAAAGGCGCAGCATGTTCGCATCTATCTTCCGCCTGACAGCAACTGTCTCCTCTCTACCATTGACCATTGCCTAACCAGCACCGACAAGATCAATCTTGTGATCGCTTCCAAGCAAATGATGCCGCAGTGGCTGGCCATCGAGGATGCAGCGGATCACTGTCGCAGAGGCGCTTCCATCTGGCGCTGGGCGAGCACGGACAATGGTGAGAACCCGGATGTCGTGCTGGCTGCGGCTGGCGTTTATCCGACAAATGAGATCATGGCGGCTGCCCACCTGTTGCGCGAGGAGTTGCCTGAGTTGCGAGTACGCGTTGTCAACGTCACCGACCTGCTCATTTTGGAGCACGATAGTTTTCATCCGCACGGCCTGACGCAGGAGGCATTCGATGCTCTATTCACATCGGATAGTCCAGTAATCTTCAATTTTCATGGTTACCCCGTCGCGGTTAAGCAACTGCTCTTTAACCGCTCTGGATTTTCGCGCTTTCAGATCAATGGTTATATTGAAGAAGGAACTACTACTACACCATTCGACCTCTTCGTTCAGAATCGTGCCAGCCGCTATCACGTGCTTATGCAAGCGGTTCGTGCGACCTCTACAAATAACGCACAAGTAGCTGACAAAGCTGACGGGATTATTGACCGCTACGAAAAGAAGCTGGTCGAGCACCATGCGTATATCAGAGAACACGGCGTAGACATGCCTGAGATTACAGAATGGAAATGGCGATGAAGTCCAGCTGAGCAAAGATGGAATGGTGTTTGGCAAGTAATACTCGCAATCCTGTTCTTAGGTTTAGCGCGCCCTTTTTTGGCAGTTACAAGGCATGGGCCTGCGCGCGCATGAACTCCCCGATCAGGTGAAAGTCCGAGATTCCGCTTGAGGACGCACGATGAAGCTTGAATTGGAGATTGAGGTCTTGGAGTTCAAGATCGCCGCAACAAAGAAACTCCCCATGAAAGTTGATTATTTGTCAGGGAGGCGAGAAGTAATAATTCACGCTACACTTCCCGAGAAAGAATCACTAAGCCTCGATATGGACGATGATGAGGTGGTGCTTAGTTTTAGACACCTCGATTTGCGACTCTCTGAAGATGCAGTCCGCAAACTCTTTGAGTCATTACCTCCGGAGATGTTGCGCCGGCTGTGAGACATAGATAGGCCTCAATAAAATCCGCAGATTCACCTTCTTTTCGACGGTTAGTGAGTGAAGCGCGTGCGGCAGATACTCACGTGATGGTTCGGCACAATTACAAACATGCCAATTAATCGCTTCCATGCGTTCATACGAATACAATTGACGGTTTGATGCGTCGCACTATGGCGAATGTGATTGGACAGGTAAATACATCGACTGCGACTTCAATCAGATGCGCGATTTGGCAATAGATAGTGAATTGCCGCAAACAATAGAAAACTTTGATCCCGCAAGGCTTTGCTCAAAAGTTGGGAATTATTCTTGGATCGGGTCAGTACAGGGAGCGGTAGCGACCTGGTCCGTGATCAGCATTAGAGATTTCCTAGCGATTCTTGACTGCCATGGTTTGAAGATCCATTCAACCTGGATTTCGAGGGTCTTCGATAACGAAGTCGCCATCATCGGGGTTCGCGTGGGGATATTGGGTTTCTAATTTAAGAGGGAATGTGCAAATCGTACTTCACGAATCAGTCCATCTCCAACAGAGCGCTCTGCAGAGCCTCGGCCATAGTTGGATGGATATGGACCGCGTCTTTGATAACTGTGTAAGGCGCGCCGGCATTCATCAGGTCCACGTACATGTGAACCAGCTCTCCGCCTTCTACCGCTAGTACCGCTGCCCCCAAGATCCGCTTCGTGTCTGCATCCACGACAACTTTGACGAACCCCTCGGTATCTCCCTGTTCCCTGGCCTTTCCATTCTTCTTCATTTCGTAACGGCCAACTTTGATTTTCTTGCCGGACTTTCGCGCGTCGCGCTCAGTGATCCCGACCCGACCGAGCTCTGGATCAGTGAAGATTGCATATGGCACCACTCGGTCGGTGGTGTGTGAGCCGTCTCCAATGAGTTGCGACATCAATACACGATAATCATCCCATGATGTATGTGTGAACATTGGTCCACCGCGTACGTCGCCGGCTGCCCAAATGCCTTTCACATTAGTCGCGAGACGTTCGTTCACTTCGACGATTCCGTCATCTGAAACTTCAACGCCAATCGTTTCGAGGCCGAGCTGATCCGTGTTTGGCTTGCGTCCCGTCGCGACGAAGACGTGCGACGCTTCAAGCTGCTGGGGACCGTCTTTTCTCTCGATCATCAACATCAGGTCAGCGTTGAGAGATGAAACTTGCTTCACTTGACTGTTCAATTGAAACTCGACCCCATCCGATTCAAGCAGCTCCTGTAAAGCCTGAGCGACGTCTTCATCCTCGCGAGTTGCAATCTGACCCGATTCCTCAATCACTGTTACGCGACTGCCCATGCGCCGATAGAACTGGCCCATTTCAAGTCCAATGTAGCCGCCGCCGATAATTGCCAGATGCTTTGGCAGCTCAGTTTTTTCAAGCCAATTTTCAGAATGGATGAAGTCAATGTCAGCCAGACCCTCAATAGGTGGTATGAGACTGCGCGTGCCGGTGTCAATCACCACCTGTATAGCAGTAACTGCGTGGTCGTTAATGCGCACCACAAACCGATTAGCCTCTCGACTCTCGAACTTTGCGTGCCCGCACAGCAGCTTTAGATTATCTGAATTTTCCAAGCCCTCTTTGATGCCGTTGCGTGACTCCGTGACAATACGCTTAGCGCGTTCGAGGACTGCTTGAAAGTCAACCTCGACAGTTGGAATTCTCAAACCGAATTCAGCGGCACGCCGGGCCTGATGGACCATACGTGCTGATGAAATCACGGCCTTGGTAGGAGTGCAGCCGAAGTTTACGCAAGATCCTCCGAGATGCTCTCGCTCCGCGAGGCCAACGCGCTTACCGACCTTCGCGAGTGCGTGTGCGAGCGGAATCCCAGCCTGGCCCGCGCCGATAATTAAGACGTCGAAGTTTTCGTGTTCGCTCATATGACACCAACAGTTTTTAGATACTAAATATGATAGTGCGTGACCCATAACAAAGAGCACCGAAAGAGTACACCTCTGTTGCCAATGAGGACAGCTTTCCTTGACAATGCTTTTCAACAAGATCCCACACACGTG
>Ga0307414_10000991_pt1 | contig 14505 bp, 12 predicted proteins | sample DK1Ometagenome_FD_203804 | JGI IMG/M metagenome (GOLD analysis project Ga0307414, IMG submission 203804) | Maize rhizosphere microbial communities from greenhouse at UC Davis, California, United States - DK15-O-3 | ecosystem: Host-associated > Plants > Roots > Rhizosphere > Soil | place: USA... | reverse complement strand
CTGTTCATGGACAAGATGGTCGGGTTCCTGAAGCTGTACTTCCCGGTATTCCTGCTCGGCGCGATCTTCGGCAAGGTGATCGAGCTGTCGGGCTTCTCCAAGGCGATCGTCGCCGCGACCATCAAGTTGTTCGGCGCCAGTCGCGCGATCCTGTCGATCGTGATCGTCTGCGCAGTGCTGACCTATGGCGGGGTGTCGCTGTTCGTGGTGGTGTTCGCGGTCTACCCGTTCGCGGCCGAGCTGTTCCGCCAGAGCGACATCCCCAAGCGGTTGATCCCCGGCACGATCGCGCTCGGCGCGTTCACCTTCACCATGGATGCACTGCCCGGCACGCCGCAGATCCAGAACATCATCCCGACCACGTTCTTCGGCACCAACACCTGGGCCGCGCCGTGGCTGGGCACCATCGGCGGCGTGTTCATCCTCGCGGCGGGCCTGGCCTACCTCGATTGGCGTCGGCGGGTCGCGCTCGAGGCCGGCGAGGGCTATGGCGACGCAGCGACGCTGGTCAACGAGCCGATTGCCTTCACCGGTGGCCGGTTCGCCAACCCATTGGTCGCGATTCTTCCGCTGGTGCTGGTTGGCGTCGCAAACAAGCTGTTCACGATCTGGATCCCGCGGTTTTATGGCGAAAGCCATTCCTTCGACCCCGCGGTGATCGGCGATGCGGCGCCGATCGTGCAGCAGGTGTCGTCGATCACCGCGATCTGGGCGGTGGAAGGCGCGCTGCTGGTCGGCATCTTCAGCGTCATCGCGTTCGCCTGGAAGCCGGTGATGGGCAGCTTCGCCAATGGAACCCGGGACGCCATCGGCGGCGCCCTGCTCGCGGGCATGAACACCGCCTCCGAATACGGCTTTGGCGCGGTGATCGCCGCCCTGCCCGGCTTTCTCGTCGTCGCCAACGCGCTCGGCGCGATCCCCAATCCGCTGGTCAACGAGGCCATTACCGTGACCGCGCTGGCCGGCATCACCGGCTCCGCGTCGGGTGGCATGGGCATCGCGCTGGCGGCGATGGCCGAGACCTTCATCGCCAACGCCAACGCCGCCGGCATCCCGATGGAGGTATTGCATCGCGTCGCCGCGATGGCGTCGGGCGGCATGGATACCCTGCCGCACAACGGCGCGGTCATCACCTTGCTGGCTGTGACCGGCCTGACCCACCGGCAGGCCTACAAGGACATCTTCGCGATCACCGTGATCAAGACGCTCGCGGTAATGGTGATCATCGGGGTGTTCTACGCGACCGGGATTGTCTGATTACGCCTCTTTGCATGACTGGGTGAAACGTTCTCGACGGATCACGCACGAGCGGCAGCGGTGCTACGTTGGCGGCCACTTCCAACCTCGTCACGCAGATGAAATCCATTCCCGCAATCGCTCTCGCGTCACTGCTCGCCATCTCCGTTGGCACCGCAGCGGACCCCGCCGTGGCGGCCGACCAGGTTCGCATCGACGGATCGTCCGACCGGGCTGCCCAACGCAGCTTCGAGAAGATGATGCTCGAGCGCGACCGCGATGGCCAAATGCAATTGGCCATGGCAATGCTGCAGATCAACATGGCCGGGGTATCGAGTGCGTCCGAGATGCTGGCCAATCCCGAACTGCGCAATCCGTCGGTCATGCGGATCCGCGCACAGGTGGACGGGATGACTGCCGGGGAAATCATCGCGCTCGCCGCGGCCGGCGATACCCGGGCATTCATCCAGGGCAAGGAACCCGGAATCTCGCCCCGGTTGCTGGCGCCGCTCGAAGAACGGCCGGTTGCCCGCCCGCTGGTCGGGACGATCTGGACAATCACCTCCGACATCAACGGCCATATCAGCCAATCCACCGTCCGCCTGGACGCCGAAGGCCATGCCTACTCGCTGGATGCAGGCGCCAATCCCGAGCAGGCGAACACCTGGCAGCAGTCGGGTAATGAGTTCCGGTTGAGCATCAACGACCAGTTTGTCGTTTACCGGGGGCGGCTGGAAGGCGACACGCTCAGCGGAAACGCGGGCAACGTCAACGGCTCGGAGTGGACCTGGACCGCCGAACAGAAGAAACCGCCAACTGCGCAGTGATCCATCGCGCCGACAGCGCGAGGCTGCCGTCAGCGCGACATCAGAGCATGACCTGCCAATACCCCACGTCGACCCAGCGGCCCAGCTTGAAGCCGACCTCCTCGAACTGCCCGACCTTGCGGAAGCCGAGCTTCTCGTGCAGCGCAGTGCTGGCGGGATTGGGCAGCGCGATGCCGCCGATCGCGACGTGCATGCCGGCCTCGCGCAACATCGCGAGCAACCGCTCGTAGAGTCGCCGACCCAAGCCGCGCCCGTGCGCCGTCGAGTCCAGATAGACCGTGGTTTCCACTGCGAACCGATACGCGCAGCGACCTTTCCATTTGCTGGCGTAGGCGTGGCCCAGCACTACGCGGTTTTCGTCCTCCGCTACCAGCCACGGCAAGCCAGCGGCCCGGACCTCGGCGATTCGGGATGCCATCTCCGCCTCCGATACCGCCGTCTCCTCGAAAGTCACGGTGGTGCCGAGGACGTAATGGTTGTAGATCCTCGCCAGGGCGGCAGCGTCGGTTGGCGTTGCATCGCGAATCATGGCTTGCTCCTGATACTTGCCGCGCTCGGGACCGGTGTGCGGGCGTGGATTCCGGCTTCATACCAGCCCTTGCTGCGGTTGACGATGCGCACCACCGACAGCATCACCGGAACCTCGATCAGCACCCCGACAACGGTCGCCAGCGCGGCGCCGGAGTGCACGCCGAACAGGCTGACCGCCGCGGCGACGGCCAGTTCGAAGAAGTTGCTGGCGCCGATCAGCGCCGACGGCCCGGCCACGCAATGGGCCACGCCGAACCGGCGGTTGAGCAGGTAGGCCAGTCCGGAATTGAAGTAGACCTGGATCAGGATCGGCACCGCCAGCAGCGCGATCACCAGCGGCTGGTCGAGGATCTGCCGGCCCTGGAAACCGAACAGCAGCACCAGCGTCAGCAGCAGCGCGGCCAGCGACAGCGGCCCCAGCCGTGCCAGCCAGCGTTCCAGCAACGCCGGCCCACCGCGCGCGACGATAAGCTTGCGCGCGATCACCGCGATGGCCACCGGCACCACGATGTACAGCGCGACCGACAGTGCCAGCGTGTCCCACGGGACGGTGATCGCCGACATCCCGAGCAGCAGCGCCACCAGCGGCGCGAACGCGAACACCATGATCGCGTCGTTGATCGCCACCTGGCTGAGGGTGAAGTTCGGCTCGCCGTCGCACAGGTGGCTCCACACGAACACCATCGCCGTGCACGGCGCCGCCGCCAACAGGATCAGTCCGGCGATATAGGAATCCACCTGCCCCGCCGGCAGCCACGGCGCGAACACGTGGCGCAGGAAGAACCACGCCAGCAGCGCCATCGAAAAGGGTTTCACCGCCCAGTTAATGAAGAGCGTCACGCCGATTCCCTTCCAGTGCCGCCCGACCTGCCCCATTGCGGCGAAGTCGATCTTCAGCAGCATCGGGATGATCATCAGCCAGATCAGCACCGCGACCGGCAGGTTGACCTTGGCCACCTCCATCGCCCCCAGCGCCGTGAAGCTGCCGGGCAGGAAATGGCCGAGCGCGGTGCCAACCACGATGCACAGCGCCACCCACAGCGTCAGGTAGCGTTCGAAGAAGCCGATGCCGGGCCGCGACGGCGCCACGGATGTGGAGGGGACCGCCTCAGACATGCCCGCCGTCCTCCGATTCGATGAAGCCGATCCGGTCCAGTGCCTGCTTCAGCGCCTCGCGGTCGTTCCACTTGTCCGGCGCGAGGGTCAGGAATGCCATCAGGCGCTTGCGAATCAGCGCATGCGCCTCGGCGAACGCTACACGCTTGTCCTCGTCGCTGCCTTCCACCCCCGCCGGGTCCGGCAGGCCCCAATGGGTGCGCACGAAATCGCCGAAGAACACCGGGCAAGTCTCCGCCGCGGCGCTGTCGCAGACCGTCACCACCACGTCGATTGGCGGCGCATCGTCGCCGGAGAACTCGTCCCAGGACTTGCTGCGCAGGCCGGAGGTCGGGATCCCCTCGGCCGCCAGTTGTTCCAGCGCGAAGGGGTTCACCTTGCCGGTCGGCTGGCTGCCGGCGCTGAAGGCCTCGAAGCGGCCGCCGCCCCAGGCGCGCAGGGTCGCCTCGGCCAGCACGCTGCGGGCGGAATTGCCGGTACACAGGAACAGCACTCGATGGGTCATGGGGACTTTCCCTTGGAAGGCATGGCGGATGGCGCGCAGTCGGTCGAGGCCGAACCGGCGCAGCAGTTGTGGGTCAGGAAACCGATCAGCCCGTTCATCGCCCCGAAGTCGGCGCGGTAGCAGACATGCCGCCCCTGCGGCTCGCCATGCACCAACCCCGCCGCCGCCAGTTCCTTGAGATGGAACGACAGCGTGGGCGCAGGCACCGACAGCGCCTCGGCGATGTCGCCGGCCATGCACCCGGCCGGCCCGGCCTCGACCAGCAGGCGGAACGCCGACAGCCGGGTGTTGTTGCCCAGCGCGGTCAGGGCGCGGATTGCATCGTTCATTTCCATTTTTGTAGAATAATCAAATCAAATGCCACCGGGCAAGCCCCATGACTTTCGACGACCTTCCCAACGTCACCCCCGACGCAATCGATTTGCCCGACCTGGACAAGCTCGGCCTGCCGACCGAGGCCGACCACGCCCCGCGCATCCTGATCCTGTACGGCTCACTGCGGCCGCAGTCCTACAGCCGCAAGCTGGCGTTGGAAGCCGAGCGCGTCCTGCGTCGCTTCGGCGCCGAGACCCGCGTGTTCGACCCGCACGAACTGCCACTGCTCGACAGCGTTGGCAAGGACCACCCCAAGGTCCGCGAACTGCGCGAACTGTCGCAGTGGTCCGAGGGTCAGGTCTGGGTCAGCCCCGAGCGCCACGGCGCGGTCACCGGCGTGTTCAAGAACCAGATCGACTGGCTGCCGTTGGAAGACGGCAGCGTGCGCCCCACCCAGGGCCGCACCCTCGCGGTGATGCAGGTCTGCGGCGGCTCGCAGTCGTTCAACGTGGTCAATAGCTTGCGCCTGCTCGGGCGCTGGATGCGGATGGTGACGATCCCCAACCAGTCGTCGGTGGCCAAGGCCTGGCAGGAGTTCGACGACGACGGCCGGATGAAGCCCTCGCCGTACTACGACCGCGTGGTCGACGTGATGGAGGAACTGGTCAAGTTCACCCTGCTGGTGCGCGGCCGCAGCGACTACCTGGTCAGCCGCTACAGCGAGCGCAAGGGCGACGTGGCAGCGCGCGAACTGGCCACGCGGGCGGCCGTCACCGCCGCGTAGCCGCCGAGAGCGGGGGGTAACTTCCAGACCTGGTTCACGCGGGATCGATCACCGACATCGCCTGGCCGATGGACGCCGCATCCGTCGGCCGCACCACCCGTGCCACTTCCTCACCGTCGCGCAGGAACACCAGCGTCGGCCACAGCTTGACGCGGTACGAGCGTCCGAGGCGGCGGCCGGGACCATCCTCGATCTTGAGGTGGCGCACATCGGGGTGCTCCACGAAGACACGGGCGATCAGCGGCTGGGCGGCGGTGCAGTGGCCACACCAGCCGGTGCCGAACTCGACCACCGTGGCGCCGGGCAGTGCCTCGACTTCATCCCGGGCAGGCGCGGCGGTGGCGTAGTCGTGTTGCATGGCCATGTCGGTGTCCTGGTTGTCTCACTCCGATGAACTCCCCAGCGGTGGCGGCAGCACCCAGTAGACCAGCACACCCGTGCCTGCAGCCGACACCAGCGTGAGCGCACGGAACAGCGCGTCCGCCACGCTCATGTGCAGCCAGCCACTGCCGATCCAGGTCTGCGAAAGCGTCGGCAGGCTGTGGCCGGACAGGTAAAGCTCGGCGATCGTCAGGGCCAACGCCGAAAGGACGGCTGCGCCGATGCCGGCGACGATGGCCGCGACCAGTGCGATTCCGAACCTGACGATCCGTGACTTCCCCATTTCCGTCTCCACCAGTGTCCGCGACAGACACTAGCAGCCGGGGAGCGGCTAGTTGCTCGAAATGCTGACTTGCGGCCCTGGATAGTCGACCACCAAGGCAATGCGTCGATTGTCGCGGCCACGTTTTCCGGTCGCGCCGGGGCGGACCTGGCGATTCTCGGCCTCGCCATAGCTGACCGCCTGCACCTGCATCGGATGCAGTCCGGCCCGCTTGACCAGGTAGTCGCGCGCGGCTTCCGCACGGCGCTGGCCGAGACGCATGTTGAACGCGGTGGGCCCGGCCGGATCGGCGAAGCCTTCGACGGTGATCATCGCGTTGCCGTGGCTGCGGTTGACCGCTTGTGCAAAGTCATCGAGCAACGCCTTGGCGCGCGTGCTGAGGGTCGCCTCGCCGGTGTCGAAGTAGGCCGCGGTGGTGTCGATGCGGATGCCGTTGCTGGTGCCGTTGCCGTGGTCGACGCGACTGATCGAGGCTTCGTATTTGTCCGACAACGATTGCAGGTCGCGGCCGAGGCCCTGCAACTGTGATTCGAGCCGAGCGTCGGTCGCGCGGAGTTCGCCGATGGTTGCGTCGAACTCGTCGCGCTGGATGAAGCGACTGCACCCGACGACGGTAGTGGTCGCCAGTACCAGGGCAACGAGCGTCTTGCGGGAGAGGGGGATGGCCATGGTTGCGGTCTCCTGGATGACGTGGCGTCGTCATGGCGTGATCTGCAACGATCCGGAGGCGATGCCGTGGCCCGACCCTAATCCAGGATTCATTCGCCCCAAGTGAAAGGAAAGCGGCCCGGTGTGACCCGGGCCGCCGTACTCACGACCAACGCGCCGCGCGGGCGGTCAGTCTTCCGCGCTCTGGTAGTGCGCCAGGTAGCGACCGGCGGCAACGGCATAGGCCGCGCGGGTCACGCCCTTGGTTGGATCGAAATACGCCTGCAGGGTCGGTTGCAGGTCGTACGGCCCCTGCTGGACCTCGAAGCGGGCATTGATCAGGCCCAGGTCGAGCGCCAGTTGCACGTAGCCGCGCAGCGCCGCGGGGATCGATGCGGCATCGGCGACGGGGACTCGCTGGCCGAGGTAGAACGCGGTCAGGCTGCCGTCGAAGGCGCGCGCTTCGGGCTGCAATGCCAGGCTCTGCACCAGCGAGTAGGCCAGGCTGACCCGGCTGACGTTGTCGTCCGGACGGAACTTGCCGTTGAGCACGCCCATCACGCCGGCCTGCGACTGGCCCAGGTCGCGCAGCGCGCCGCCGGTGGCGATCGCGGCCTCGGCAAACGGGTACGCAGGATCGTCGGTGCCCAGGTCGGTGAAGCTCGGCTGGCGGTCATGCGGCAAGTGTTGGCGCACACTGGCCCCCATCAGCAGGTACTGGGCCATCTCGCCACGCTTGAGGGTGGCGTCGGGGCGGAAGCGACGGTCGGAACCGCCATCGACCAGCCGGTTGGCGACGGCAAATTCGATCGCCTGGCGCGCCGGATGGTTGGCGACGTCGTCCATGCCGGTGTAGCCACCGCTGTTAAGGAAACCGATCTCGCCATTGACCGTGCCGGGCGCACCGTAGCCGTTGGTGACGTCCGCCGGATCCAGCGCCTGGCCGGACACGGAGCCGATGCCGCGCACGGTGACGCGCCAGACGCCCGGCTTTCCCGGGGCACCGGTGGTGACGGTATCGCCGAGCACCGGCAGCGAGATCGCCGAGCCGTATTGCACGCCGTCGGGATCGATCAGGACCAGCGCCAGGGTGTTCTCGCCGATGGTGGCGCGGGCGCTGACGAAGGCGACCTCCGGCCCGACCGTGAACGACTGCTCCTCGACCGGCCCGACGGGGGCGAAGTCGATCGAGAACGGGACCGGGTCGGCGCCCGGCGCCAGCAGCGCATTGGCGTTGAACTCGCGCAGGCCGTTGACGGTCGCACCGAAGTCATTGCGCATGCCGGCGGACTCCGCCACCGCGGCGTAGGCATTGAGATGGCCCATGCCGGCTTCCCACGGCAACCGCCCGGTCATGTTGGTGGCGGTCCGTTCGATGATGTCCTTGACCTGCGCCGGGGTGAGGGTCGGGTTGGCTTCCAGCATCAGCGCGACCACGCCCGCGACGTGCGGCGTCGCCATCGAGGTACCGCTCATGTGGGTGTAGTACGGCAGGTGCGCGGGGTCGAGGTGCTCGGCGTCGTACTCGGCGGCGAGCGGCGGCAACGCGCCGGTCAGGGTGCGGGTGGAGACGATGTCGACGCCGGTGGCGACCACGGTCGGTTCGTTGATGTAGGTCCACTCGCGACCGTCGGGCATGGTGAACTGGCCGATCTCGCCGCGCTTGCCGCGCGAGGAGAAGCCGGTGAGCACACCGTCCTTCTCGCCGGCGCCGACCGAGATCACCCATGGGGCCTGCGCATACGGGTTGTGGGTGTCTTCGCCGGAGCCATCGTTGCCGGCGGCGAAAACGCTGACGATGCCGCGCTTGTACAGCTCGTAGCTGGCGATGTTGACCGGGTTGAGCGGATCGAACTTGCCCGAGCTGCCCCAGGAGTTGCTGGTGACGCGGATCGGCGCGTCGAAGCTGAACTGGTTGGTCGCGGCATAGTCGAGGCCGCCGACCGCATCGAGGATCAACAGCACGCCGCCGGAGCCGTACCCGACCAGGCTGGCGCCGGGCGCGACGCCACGGTACAGGCCGTTGGAGCTTGCACCCGTGCCGCCGATGGTGCCTGCGCAATGGGTACCGTGGCCGGAACCGGTGTCGGTGTTGAGCTGGCCTTCGAGGTAGGTGATCGGCAGCATCGAGTCGTACGCCGCCAGGTTGGTCGCGGCCTGCACGTTTTCGACCACGTTGCGGCCGAACTTCAGGTCCTGATGGGTGGCGTCGACACCCGAGTCGTTGACCACCACGCCGACACCGGCGCCACTGAACGGGATCGCGCGGTTGTAGTCGCCCGGGTTCTGCACGGCGCGCTCGGCGCCGGAGATCTGCCGGGCTTCCTTGTTGAAGTATTTCAGCGGCGCGTTGAAGTAGATCGAAGCGACATCATCGCGTTGCGCCAGCGCGCGGATCTCCGCCGGCGTGGCCAGGGCGCCGGCGATCGGCAGCGTACGCATCAGCACGCCCTGGTCGATGCCGAGCGACTTGAGCGCCGCCACCTGGCCGGCGCTGACCGGGCCGGATTGCTCGTAGCTGACCACGATCTGCAACTGGTCGGTCGGCAGCGCATCCTGCATGCGCGAGGTCAGTTGCGGATCGAGTTGGGCGTCGGCGAGCGCGACACCGCTGGCGAGCAGGCCGCCGGCGATGGCGCAGATGCGGAACGTGCGGCGTTGGACGGGGGAAGTGGTTCGGGAAGCCATGGAAAACTCCGGAGATCGCCGCAAACTTGGGCGACTTCGAGTATTCGCAGCGCCGCGGTCCCATGCCCATCCGGAATTGCCCCCAACCGTACTGGGGGAAACCCCCCAAGCCAGCTCGCCCCCGCAATGGCGTCGGATCATGAGGAAGCTGAACACCAGCGGTTCAAGCCCCTGCCCTGAGTGATTTCACCTAGAGACGCAAGCCACTGATCCAGTTAGGGTTACGGGATAGGTGCCCCACCGAAGCGTTGGAGAAGACGGAATGTCGAAGTTCATGCTGGTGTCCAAGCTGCTGCTTTCGGCGTTGCTGCTTGCCGGGGCCGGCCAGGCTGCGGCGCAATCGCTGCCGGTGCAGGTCGATATCAGTGGCAACACTGCGACGGTGGAGATCGGCGGCGCGGGCCAACCCTTGGCCGAGTTCATCCTCACCTTCGATGACGCCAGCGGCCTCAGCGCCTCCAGCCTGGGGGTCAGTGCGCAGTTGGTGAACGTCAACGATCCCGCTCTGCTCGCCCGCCTGCCTGGCCAGACCCTGACCCGGCTCGACCCGGCGCTGCCGCTGATGATCACGGTGGAGCCCCCGGCCACGGGCGGGCTCACGTTCCTTCGCACGGTGCGGGCCGAGGTCCACACCCACGCGTTGCCCTACACCGCCGGCAGTTCGCTGCGGCTGCTCAAGGCGCCATTGAACGGCGCCTTCCGCGACATCACCGATGAAATTGCGCCCGGCAGCGTGCGCGCGCGCGGCACCACCGGCGGGTTCTCGCAATTCCTGGTGGTAACCGACCTGCGCGAGACCGGCGTGGTGCTGGACCGGAAATTCGCGTGGTTGCGCGGGCAGATCGCCGGGCTCTCTTCCTCCGAGCGCCCCGCTTTCGATGCATTTCTCGATGCGGCCGAGTCCGCGGTCGCCGCCGGAAACTACGCCGAAGCGATCGGCGCGCTGGACTCGATCCGCGAGCGCGCGTCAAACCGTGCCGGGAGCGGCCTGGCCCAGCAGTGGCGCGCGACCCGCGATGTCGAAAACCAGGCGGGCGAAATCATGGCGGGTGCCGCGACCCTCAAATACAGCGTCGCCTACCTGCGCGACTACGGGCAGTAGAACCTCCGCTAAGATGCCTGGATGCAGGCACGACTGATCGCCTATACCCCTGATGACGCCGCGACCATTCGACTGATCCGGCCGGGTACCACCCTGCGGATCGGTCGGGTACCCGATCCACCCGCGGACTGGCCCGGTGCCACGGAACCGGGCTTGGAGCACCTCGTCCTGAACCATCCGTCGGTATCGCGCGTGCACGCCGAATTGCGCGGCGACGGCGGCCAATGGCAACTGCTTGACCTCGGCAGCAAGAACGGCAGCCACGTCGACGGCATCGCGGTGCAGGATGCGCCGTTGCAGCGCGCCTGCTGGCTGCGCTTCGGCGACGTCCACTGCGAGTTTGCCCTGCTCAGTGCGGCCGAGGCCGAGGCGGCCGAACGTGACCGCCGCGTCCGCCGCCACGCCGCGATGGCGCATACCGTCCGCATCGAAAAGCTCACCCGGTTCGGTGACCTGCTCGACGCCAGCCTGGAGGCCGTGCTCGGGCTGGCGCAGTGCGAACGCGGCTTCGTACTGCTCGACGACGGCAACGACTTCGTGGTCAGCGCGAGCCAGTCGCTGGCGCCCGCGGCGCTGGCGGGTCGTGCATTTTCCGGCAGCGTCGGCGCGGTGCGGCGGGCGCTGGACCAGCGGCGCGTCGTGGTCGCCAACGACATCGGCAGCGAGGCTTGGCTGGCAACGCGCGAGTCGGTCGTGGCTGCCGGGCTCAGCGCCCTGGTGTGCCTGCCACTGATGGACGAGGACCGCGTGCTCGGCGCGATCTACGCCGACCGTGTCACGCCCGGACCCGCGATCAGCACGCTCGACCTGGAGCTGTTGCGGGCTTTCGCCGAGAATGCCGCCGTGTGGATCGCCGCACGCCGCACCAGCGAACAGCTCGACCTCCGCAGCGCAGCATCCGACCGGGGTGCCGCCGACGGCAGTAGCGCGAAAGCCACGGACCTCGTCGACTGGAACCGCATCGTCGCCGCGCACGCGGGCAACGGAGGCGCCTGATGGCCCAGGGCGGCAATCCCGATCCGCCCATCGGCGCCACCGCCACCGGCGTCTATGCCCAGCTGAATCTCGCGCCGGGCACCGTGTTGGCCGACCGTTTCCGGATCGAGTCGACCCTCGGCATGGGCGGCATGGGGGTGGTCTACCGCGCCACCGACCTGACCCTCGACGTGCCGGTCGCATTGAAGCTGCTGCGCCCGGAACTGGCGCAGCGCGCCGATGCATTCGAGCGCTTCCGCGACGAACTGCTGCTGGCGCGGCAGGTGTCCCACCCGCATGTGGTGCGCATCCACGACCTCGCCCGGCACGACCAGCACTGGCTGATCAGCATGGACTTTGTCAATGGGACTTCGCTCGACCATCGGATCGACAAGCAAGGCCCGTTCGCACTCGAGGACGCCCTGCGGGTGACGCGCCAGCTCGCCGAAGGACTCGCCGCCGCCCACGCCAAGGGTGTGGTGCATCGCGACCTGAAGCCGGCCAACGTCCTGCTCGACGCGCATGGCGACGCCTACATCAGCGATTTCGGCGTTGCCCGCTCGCTGATCACCAGTGGCCTGACCCGATCCGGCACCGTGGTCGGCACGCCGGATTACCTGTCGCCCGAGCAGGCCCGCGGCGACCCGGTCGATGCGCGCAGCGACCTCTACGCGCTGGGCCTGATCCTGTACGAGATGCTGGCCGGGAAACCGCCGTTCGGCGGCGGAACCATGGCCGAGGTTCTGGCGCAGAGGATAGTGAGTGCGCCGCAACCGATCAGCCGGCATCGCCCGGAGATGCCGGCGTGGGTCGCGCGACTGCTCGACCGGCTGCTGCGTCCACAGCCCGCGCACCGTTTCCAAAGCGCGGCCGAGATAGTGCGCGCCATCGACGCCCGTGAAGTCCCCCGCGAGCTCAGGCTGTCGCGCGGCATCGGTTGGGGCCTCGCGGCGACCCTTGCAATCGCGCTCGGCGTAGGCGGCTGGTGGTGGCAGCACGAGCCCGACGCGATCGTCGCCGGCTCGCCACCTTTGCAACGCCTGCTGGTGCTGCCGATCGAACACGCTGGCGATGTCGCGTCCCCGGACATGCTCGCCCCCACGCTCGTCGGCCTGGGTTCGCACCTGCGCAACGCGCTGGCTGCGATTCCCGGTTTCGCCGTGGTCGATAGCGAACGCACCCGCCAAGCCATGCGCCAACTGGATCCGGCCGGTGCCGCGCGGCCCGACATCGAGGGCCTGGCCACCATCGCCGCGGCGCAACGAGTGCTCCAGCCCACGCTGGTGGCCGACGGCGGGCGCTGGCGCCTGAGCGCCCAGCTGCATTCCGGGAACGCCCAACCCGTGGTCATCGACGGCCCGCCCGCCGCCGACCCTGGCGCGGCGTTGCACGCGTGGGCCGACCAGGCCAGCACCCGCCAGGCACTGGGTCTTGGCGACACCCGCATCGCCTTCATCCTGCCCGCCCGGCCCGATGCGCTGGCGGCCTATGGCGCCGGCCTGTTGGCGCGGCAGGCCGGCAAGCTTGATGAGGCATTGGAGCAACTGCGCGTCGCCACCACGACCGCGCCGGGCTATGCGGTCGCGTGGCTGGCCCAGGCCGAGGTCGCACAGGCGATCGGCGAGATCGACACCGCATTCGACGCAATCGAACACGGCCAACGCGCCGCGGCCGATGCACCGGAACATCTGCGCCGGCGTTTCGTCGCCGAGCGCGCCCTGCTCGAAGGCGACCCGACCGCGGCCATCGCCGCGTGGCGCGCGCTGCTGGCCGCGACCCCGGACGACACCTTCGCCGAACTGCAACTGGCGCGGGCACAGGGCGCCGGCGGCGATTTCGGCGCGGCCGTCGAGGGCCTGCAGATCCTGGTCGAGCGTGACGCCAATGACCCGCGTGCGTGGTTCGAACTCGGCAAGTTCACCCTGCTCAGCGGCGATGCCCAACGCGCGGTCGATGACCACCTCGTGCGCGCGCTGGTGCTCTACAAGCGCAGCCGCGACGCCTATGGCGAGGCCGAGACCGTAAACGCGCTCGGCATCGGCTACGCCCGCCTCGGCCAGACCGCCGACGCCATCGAGCAGTACCGTAAGGCCGTCGAACTGCGCCGCGCGGTCGGCAACCGCCGCGGCGTCGCCACCAGCCTGCGCAACCTCGCCAACGTGCTGGCGCTGACCGGGCAGTTCGACGAAGCGGCCGACCACCTCGAACAAGCCCGTGCGCTGCATGTAGAACTTGGCGACCAGGAAGGCCTGGCCGCAACCGAGAACGAACTGGGCCTGCTGGCGGAGGAACGCGGTGACTACCGCGGGGCGCTCGACGCCTACCGTCGCGCGCTGCAGATCTGGCAGCGCAGCGGCGACTCGCACGGCAGCGCGCAGGCGCTCAACAACATCGGTTTCGCGCATTACCAGCTCGGCGCCTACAACGACGCACAGGTGTACTGGCAACAGGCCGCGGAAGCCTATGCCGGGCTCGGTTCGCAGACCGGGCAGATCCGCACCGAGCAGAACCTCGGCCTGCTCGCGACCGCGCGCGGCCACTGGGACGAAGCGCGGCGTCGGCTGCAGCAGTCGCTGGCGGACGCCGAGCAACAGCAAATGCCGGAGGAGGCCGCGGTCAGTCGCCGCAACCTGGCCGAGCTCGAGCTGCTGCAGGGCCACGTGGCGGCGGCGATCGAACAGACCGACAAGGCTGACGCACTGTTTCGCCAACGCGAGGACCAGCGTGGATTGGTCGATGTCGGCCTGCTCCGCGCCCGGGCGTTGCTCGCGGCGCACGCCGATGGCGACACGCGGGCGCTGCTCGACGCGCTGCAGCCCACCCTGGCGCAAGCCTCGACCGAACAACGTGCGATAGCGCAACTGCTGCGGGCGGAACTTGCCGCGCGCGCCGGCAACCCCACGCAGGCAGTGGCGATGCTGCGGCAAGCCCGGCAATGGGCGGCGGACTCCGGCGTGCGGTACCTGCAACTGCAGATCGCGTTGCGCGCGGCCCGCGCCAACGGCGGGGACGGCAGCGACCTCGATGCCGCCACCACCGCCTTGGGCCACACCGGCCTGCGGTTGAACTGGCTCGAATGGGCCATGCGAAGGGCACTCGACAATGCGCAGCCCA
>Ga0307414_10000989_pt1 | contig 14519 bp, 11 predicted proteins | sample DK1Ometagenome_FD_203804 | JGI IMG/M metagenome (GOLD analysis project Ga0307414, IMG submission 203804) | Maize rhizosphere microbial communities from greenhouse at UC Davis, California, United States - DK15-O-3 | ecosystem: Host-associated > Plants > Roots > Rhizosphere > Soil | place: USA... | reverse complement strand
CCGCCAAGACCCTGGCCGAGGCCTACAAGGCCCAGGGCGGCCTCTGGGTCGACACGGCCGTCGCACTCGGCGAGCAGGCGCGCTCCGTCGCCATCAACCGCATCGCCGGCGGCAACCCGCCGACGGCGGCGCAGTTCAACACCACCCAGCAGTTCCGCGACATCGTCGACCAGGGCCTGCTGAACAACGTCGACGAAGTCGCCAAGCGCGACGGCTGGGACAAGTTCCTGCCCGAGACGGTGCTGCAGGCCATCCGCGTCAACGGCCACTACTACGCCGCGCCCGTCAACATCCACAACATGACCTGGTTCTGGTTCTCCAAGGCCGCCTTCAAGAAGGCCGGCATTGCCGCGGAGCCCAAGAACTTCGACGAACTCTTCGCCGCGCTGGACAAGCTCAAGGCCGCCGGCCTGGTGCCGCTGGCGCACGGCGGCCAGCCTTGGCAGGACGGCATCGTCTTCACCGCCACGCTGGCGCATTACGGCGGCCGGGACCTCTACCTCAAGGTCTTCCGCGACCGCGACACCAAGGCCATCCTGAGCGAAGACTTCAAGAAGGTACTGCTCGCCTACAAGAAGCTGCAGAGCTACACCGACAAGGGCTCGCCGGGCCGCAACTGGAACGACGCCACCGCCATGCTGATCAGCGGCCGGGGCGGCGTGCAGATCATGGGCGATTGGGCCAAGGGCGAGTTCGCCCAGGCCAAGCAGGAGGCCGGCAAGGACTACGGCTGCGCGCCCGGCTTCGGCCCCAATGCGCCCTACATCATCCAGGGCGACGTGATGGTCTTCCCCAAGACCACCAAGCCCGACCAGGTCAAGGCGCAGCAGTTGCTGGCCAGCGTCATCACCCAGCCGGCGACGCAGGTGGCCTTCAGCATCAAGAAGGGCTCCATCCCCATCCGCACCGACGTCGATGTCAGCAAGATGGACCTGTGCGGGCAGATGGGCGTGGCGGCGATGAAGGACAAGTCGCGCCACCTGGCCAACGGCGAGATCTACATCACGCCCGACCAGAACGGCGCGCTGCAGGATGTGATCACCGCGTTCTGGAACCGCAACATCCCGGTCGAGAAGGTCCAGAAGGACATCGTCTCCGCGCTGAGGAACTGAGATGAAACGCCGCTCCCTTGCGGCCTGGGGCGCCTTGCTGCCCCTGGCCGTCATCGTCGGCGTCGGCTACGTGGGGACCGTGCTGTGGACGGTGCGCACGTCCATGTCCAGCTCGCGCACCTTTCCCCGCGACGACTTTGTCGGTCTGCAGCAGTTCGAACGCCTGCTGGAGAGCGAGCGCTGGCAGCTGGCCATCCACAACCTCGCCGTCTACGGCGCGCTCTACATCGTCGCGGCGATGGTGATCGGCTTCCTGCTCGCCGTCTTCATCGACCAGAAGGTGCGCGGCGAGGGCGTGCTGCGCACGGCCTTCCTGTACCCGTATGCGATGTCCTTCGTCGCCACCGGCCTGGTCTGGCAGTGGGTGCTGAACCCGGACAGCGGCCTGCAGAACGCGATGCAGAAGATGGGCTGGACGAGCTTCGAGTTCGACTGGATCGTCGACCAGGACATGGTCATCTACACCGTCGTCATCGCCGGCACCTGGCAGGGGGCGGGGCTGGTCATGGCACTGATGCTGGCGGGCCTGCGCGGCATCGACGAGGAGATCTGGAAGGCCGCGCGGCTGGACGGCATCCCCACCTGGCGGGTCTACCTGTCCATCGTGCTGCCCATGATCGGCCCGACGCTGGCCACCGTCTTCACGCTGCTGGCCGTGGGCGTCGTCAAGGTCTTCGACACCGTCGTCGCCATGACCCAGGGCGGGCCCGGCATCGCCAGCGACGTGCCGGCCAAGTTCATCATGGACCACCTGTTCGCACGCGCCAACCTGGGCCTGGCTTCGGCCGGTGCCGTCGTGCTGCTGCTGACGGTGCTCGCGCTCGTCGCGCCGCTCGCCTATGCGCGCAGCCGGCAGGCAGCGAAAGGGGGCCATTGATGGCCAAGCGCAAAGCAAGCGCCCGTTGGGCACGCGTCGGCGTTTACGCCTTCCTGCTGTTCGCTGCAGCCTTCTTCCTGCTGCCGCTCTACATCATGCTGACGACCTCGTTCAAGAGCATGGAGGAGATCCGCCTCGGCCAGATCTTCGCGCTGCCGTCGGCGCCGTCGCTGGACGCCTGGCGCGCCGCCTGGAGCGAGGCCTGCACGGGCGTCAGCTGCGACGGCGTGCGCGGCGGCTTCTGGAACTCGGTCACCATCGCCGTGCCGTCCATCGTGCTGCCCATCCTGCTCGGCGCCATCAACGGCTATGCGCTGAGCTGGTGGAAGCCCAAGGGCGGCGAATGGCTCTTCGGCATCCTGATGATGGGCGCCTTCATCCCCATCCAGGTGATGATCTATCCGCTCGTCAAGCTGGAGGCGGCCATCGGCATCTACAGCAGCCTGCCCGGCATCGTGCTCGTGCACCTGGTGTTCGCGATGCCCATCATGACGCTGCTGTTCCGCAACTACTACGCCAGCCTGCCGGCCGAGCTGTTCAAGGCGGCGCGCGTGGACGGCGGCGGCTTCTGGCGCATCTTCGTGCAGCTGGTGCTGCCGATGTCCACGCCCATGCTGATCGTCGCGGCCATCATGCAGATCACCGGCGTGTGGAACGACTACATCCTGGGCCTGACGTTCGCCGGTCGCGAGAACCAGCCGATGACCGTCCAGCTCAACAACGTCATCAACACGACGACCGGCGAGCGTCTCTACAACCTCAACATGGCGGCCACCATCCTGACGTCGGCCGTGCCTCTTCTCGTCTACCTGATTTCGGGTCGTTGGTTCGTTCGCGGCATTGCCGCTGGGGCAGTGAAATGAGCGGTGTGAACATCCAGGGCCTGAGCATCCGCTTCGGCGCCAACGAGGTCATCAAGAACCTCGACCTGCAGGTCCATGAAGGCGAGTTCCTCGTGCTGCTCGGCCCCTCGGGCTGCGGCAAGTCGACGCTGCTGCACAGCATCGCCGGCCTGATCGATGTCAGTGGCGGCAGCATCCACATCGGCGGCCAGGACATGACGGACGCCGAGCCGGCGGAGCGCGGCATCGGCATGGTGTTCCAGAGCTATGCGCTGTACCCGACGATGACGGTCGAGCGCAACATGTCGTTCGGCCCGCGCGTGGCCGGCGTGCCCAAGGCCGAGATCGAGCGCCGCGTGAACCGCGCGGCCGAGATGCTGCAACTGACGCCGCTGCTGAACCGCAAGCCGGCCCAGCTGTCGGGCGGCCAGCGCCAGCGCGTCGCCATCGGCCGCGCACTGGTGCGCGAGGCCGGCGTGTTCCTGTTCGACGAGCCGCTGTCCAACCTCGACGCCAAGCTGCGCGCCGAGCTGCGCCGCGAGCTCAAGCTGCTGCACCAGACGCTGGGCAACACGATGATCTACGTGACGCACGACCAGGTCGAGGCGATGACTCTGGCGTCGCGCATCGTGGTCATGAAGAGCGGCGTCATCCAGCAGATCGGCACGCCCAGTGAGGTCTACGAGCGGCCGGCGAATCTGTTCGTCGCCGGCTTCCTCGGCGCGCCGGCCATCAATCTCGTGCCGGCGCAGGTCGGCAGCGATGGCCGCTCGCTGCAGGGCGTGCTGCCGCTGCAGCTGGCCGACGGCCGCGTCAAGGCCGGCCAGAAGGTCGTCCTGGGCGTGCGCCCCGAGCATGTACGCCTGCAGGCCGACGGCCGCTGGCGTGCCACCGTCCAGCTCGTCGAGCCCATGGGCAACCACCAGGTCATCTGGATGACGCTGGGCGACCAGGGCTTCTCGGTGCTGGTGCATGACGGCCGCCGCATCGCGGCCGGTGATGTGCTGGCCTTCGACATCGACGAGTCCCTGCTGAGCGTCTTCGATGCCGCCAGCGAAGTGCGTTTGACCTGAGAGCGCTCCCGCGATGAAACACCTCTTTCTGGCCCTGACGGCTGCACTTGCCGGTCTTGCTAACGCTGCACCTGTACGGTCTTTCCTGACCACGGCGGACCAGCAGCACCTGTTGGCACCCGGCACGGTCGGCAAGCCCGCGAGGACCGATGCCGTCATCCGCATCGACCCGCGGCGCCAGCACCAGCGCATCGCCGGTTTCGGCGCGGCCATCACCGAGGGCTCGGCCTGGCTGATCCGCAACGGGTTGAAGGACCAGCAGCGCGAGGCCCTGATGCGCGAGCTGTTCACACGCGAAGGCCAAGGCCTGGGCTTCGAGCTGACCCGGCTGACCATCGGCGCGTCGGATTTCTCGCGCCGTCACTACAGCCTGGATGACATGCCGCCCGGCCAGACCGACCCGGCGCTGAAGCACTTCTCGCTCGACCCCGAGCGCGCCGACGTCATCCCGGCGACCAGGCAGGCGCTGGCCCTCAACCCCAAGCTGCAGGTGATGGCTTCGCCCTGGAGCGCCCCCGGCTGGATGAAGACCACCGACAGCCTCGTGCAGGGCCAGCTGCGCCCCGAGTTCTACGGCGCCTTTGCCAGCTACATGGTGCGTTACGTGGAGGAGATGAAGGCCGAGGGGGTGCCCATCTTTGCGCTGACGCTGCAGAACGAGCCGCATTTCGAACCGGGCGACTACCCCGGCATGCGCATGACGCCGCGCACCCGCGCCACCGTCGTTGGCCAGCACCTCGGGCCGCTGCTGAGAGCCAAGGGCATGCAGACGCAGATCCTGGAGTGGGACCACAACTGGGACGAGCCATGGAGCCCGCTGTCCATGCTGTCGGACAAGACGGCGCGGCAGTACGTGTCCGGCGTGGCCTGGCACTGCTACGCCGGCGATGTGTCGGCGCAGTCCCAGGTGGCGCAGCACTTCCCGGAGCTGGACGTCTGGTTCACCGAATGCTCCGGTGGCGAATGGAAGCCGCAATGGGCCGAGACCCTGCCCTGGATGATGCGCAACCTCATCATCGGCAGCACGCGCCACGGTGCGCGCGGCGTGCTGATGTGGAACCTCGCGCTGGACCCGCAGCACGGGCCGCATCTCGGCGGCTGCAAGGACTGCCGCGGCGTCGTCACCATCGACCCGAAGACCGGCAAGGTCACGCGCAATATCGAGTACTACGCCTTCGGTCACGCCAGCCGCTTCGTCCACCAAGGCGCGCGCCGGGTCGACTCCCACGGCGAGTTCAAGGGCCTGGATCACGTCGCCTTCACCAACCCGGATGGCAGCACGGCCCTCATCGTCAGCAACTCGGCCGCCGAGGCGCGCCGCTTCACCGTGCAGGCGCCCGGCCAGCGCTTCAGCTACGAGCTGCCGGCCAGCGGCGTCGTGACCTTCACCTGGTGACGGCGATGCGCCCCCGTTGGGCGCACGTGACATTCGTCCGACGTTCTAACGACGAGTCGCGGGGCATGAAGTCCGGCGCCGGTCCCTCCTCTATAGGATGGGGCGATGACATGGCTGCTCCTGATCAGCTCCAGCCTGCTGCTGATGCTGGGCGCGGCGATGCTGTTGCTGTCGCGGCTGGAGCCGGCACACGGCCACATCAGCGACTGGGGATGGAGCCAGATCTTCCTGGCCTTCGGGCTGGCCCTGGGCGTGGCACTCGTGCCGCCGGACACCGAGTCGCTGCACTACCGGCTGCAGGCCGCGGTGGCCACGGCCTGCGTCATTGCGTCGCTGGCCTGGCAGCTGGCCGGCGCCAGCCACTACCGCGGCCGCGCCTGGCACTGGCGACGGACCGCGCCGGTGTTCGCCGGGCTGCTTGCCTTCATCCTGGCGATGGCCCTCGTGCAGCAGCGGCTGGCCGTGCTGGCCGGGGCCGCCATCCTGACCGGCGGCGCCTGGCTGGCGGCCTGGTGGCTCTGGCGCGGCGGTGAGCCTGCCGAGCGCTTCGTCGCCGCCTGCTTCGTCGGCTTGGGGTTGGTCCACCTGAGCGGGCCGCTGCTGCATCCGCTGGCACGCTCGCCCGCCACCCACGTCGTCGGCACCTATGTGCAGGGCACGCTCGCGATGGCCCTCATCCTGTTGTCCGTGCGACGCGCGCACGGCGAGGCCAGGCGCATGGCCGAGCAGCTGCGCCATCTCTACGAACAATCGATGCAAGGCCTGCTCGTCGTGCGTGACGGCCGGGCCGTCTATGCCAATCCGGCGGCGCTGGCCATGTTCGGCTTCGACAGCGTCGACGACATCGGGCCGCTTGCGCCGCTGATCGCGCGGTCCGACCTCGGCACCGCCCGCGAGCGCTACCGGCGCCTGCTGGAGGAGCGCAGCGGCCAGATCGACTGGGAGGGCGAGCGCTACCGGCGCGACGGGCGGTCCGTCTATCTGCGCGGCAGCTCCAGCTATATCGAGTGGGAAGGCAGCCCGGCGCTGCTCGTGCTGATGCTGGACGACACCGAGCGTCAGCGCGCCACCGAGGCGCTGCGCCGCCAGGCGCTGCACGACGAGCTGACGGACCTGCCCAACCGCCACGCCGCGCTGGCCCGCCTGGCCGAGCTGACGGCGCCGGGCAGCCCGGGCTTCGCATTGCTGTCGGCCGACCTGGACCGCTTCCAGCTCGTCAACGAAAGCCTGGGCCACGAGACGGGCGACGCGCTGCTGCAGGCCATTGCCGCGCGGCTGCGTGCGGCGCTGCCCCCGCAGGCCTTGTTGGCCCGGCTCGGCGAAGACCAGTTCCTGCTGCTGCAACCCGGCATCGATGACGACGCGGATGCGCTGCAGACCGGCCGGCAGCTGCTGGCGTTGCTGGACGCGCCCTTCACCGTCGGCCATCGGGCGCTGTACGTGCACATGTCGGTCGGCATCGCGCGCTACCCCACCCATGGCCGGGACGGCGCGGCGCTGCTGCATGCGGCCGACGTGGCGATGCACCAGGCCAAGCAGCAGGCCGGCCCGGCGGTCGTCGCCTATCGGCCCGGCATGGCGGCCGGCGCGGGCGGCCTGCTGGAGATCGAGCAGGCGCTGGCCGCCGCCATCGAGCACGAGGAATTCCAGCTCGACTACCAGCCCAAGTACGAGGCCCGCTCGCGGCGCCTGGCCGGGTTCGAGGCGCTGGTGCGCTGGCAGCGCCCGGGCCGCGGCCGCATCAGCCCGGCCGACTTCATCCCCGCCGCCGAGCGCACCGGCCAGATCGTCGCGCTCGGCGCGCTGGTCCTGCGCCGGGCGGCCCAGCAGCTGCACGCCTGGCGGCAGCGGGGTCTGGCGGTGCTGCCGGTGGCCGTCAACGTGTCGCCGCTGCAGTTCGAGGACACCGGTTTCGCCGACTGGCTGCTGGACCTGATTCGCGGCCATGACCTGGACCCGGCCTGCATCGACATTGAGATCACCGAGACCGCTGCGATGACCCATCTGGACCGCGTGCTGCCCCAGCTCGCGCGGCTGCGCGAGGCCGGCGTCGGCGTCGCCTTCGACGACTTCGGCACCGGCCAGAGTTCGCTGACGCTTCTGCGCCGCCTGCCGATCACGACGCTCAAGCTGGACCGCAGCATGATCGACCCGCTGCCCGAAGCGGCGGCCGGCGCCGTCGTGCGCGCGGCCTGCGTGGTGGCCGAGGCATTGGGGCTGGCGGTGGTCGCCGAGGGTGTCGAGACCGAGGCCCAGGCCGCCGAGGCCGAACGGCTCGGGTGTACGCACCTGCAGGGTTATCTGCTGTCCCGCCCGTTGCCCGCCGAAGCGGCGGGCGCGCTGCTCAGCGAGTCGTCATCGGGCCATTGACTCGCCCATGCGGATGCTGCCGCCCGGCTGCCAGGCCGGGTTGAACTGCAGGTCGCTCTTGGGGAACAGCATGACGACGGTGGAACCCAGCAGGAAGCGCCCCATCTCGTCGCCCTGCGCCAGCTGCACCTGGCCGGGCGGGTAGTCCCACTCGCGCACCGGGCCGCGGCGGTTGATGACGCCGTGCCAGACCGTGGCCATGCTGCCGACGATGGTGGCGCCGACGAGAACCAGCACCCAGGTGCCCAGCGTGTCGTTCTCGAACACGCAGACGACGCGCTCGTTGCGCGCGAACAGCCCGGGCACGCCCCGCGCGGTCGTCGGGTTCACCGAGAACAGCTCGCCCGGCACATGCACCATGCGCAGCAGCCGGCCCGCGGCGGGCATGTGGATGCGGTGGTAGTCCTTGGGGCTGAGATACAGGTTGGCGAACAGACCGTCCTGGAACTGCGCCGCCAGCTTGGCGTCGCCACCGACGAGCGCCGTCGTCGTGAACTGCTGGCCCTTGGCCTGGAAGACCTGGTGGCCCTCGATGCGGCCGAACTGGCTGATCGCGCCGTCCACCGGGCAGATCAGCGGCGCATCGGCCAGCGGCCGCGCACCGGGCTTCAGCGCCCGCGTGAAGAACTCGTTGAAGGTCTTGTAGGTGGTGATGTCGGGCTCGACGGCCTCGTCCATGTTGACGCCGTAGCGTGCGACGAAACGGCGGATCGTCGACGTCGTCACGCCCCCCAGCGGCCGGCCCGCGTAGTGCCGGGCAATCCAGGTCATCGCCCGCTTGGGCATCAGGTATTGGGGCAGGACTTTGAGGCGGTCGGACATGGCGTTCAGGCTTTTTTGCCAGTGTACGAGCCGACAATCCGCAGTCCATGCCCATCGTCCACAGCTCCTTCTACCGCTTCACGCCGCTGGCCGACCCGGCCGGCTTTGCCGCCTGGCTGCGCGAGGCGGCGGCCGGCCTGGGCGGCACCGTCATCGTGGCCGCCGAGGGTCTCAGCGCCGCGGTGGCCGGCCCGCGCGACACGCTCGCTGCCTTCGAGGCCGACCTGGTCCGCCAGCCCGGCCTGGCCGGCCTGCACTTCAAGCACAACCCTTGCGAGCGCTCGCCGTTCAGCCGGCTCAAGGTCTCGGTCAAGCCGGAGATCGTCGCCTTCGGCATCCCGGGCGTCAGCGGTGAAGACCGCGGCACCCACGTCAGCCCGCAGCGTTTTCGCGAGCTGCTGGACGACCCCGACACCGTCGTGCTGGATAACCGCAACAGCTTCGAGTTCAAGCTGGGGCGCTTCCGCGGCGCCATCGACCCCGGGGTCGCGCACTTCCGCGACTTCCCGGCCTATGTCGAGGCGCACCGCGACGCATGGCAGGGCAAGACGGTCGCGATGTACTGCACCGGCGGCATCCGCTGCGAGAAGACGGCGGCGTGGATGCAGGAACGCGGCCTCAAGGTGGCCCAGCTCGACGGCGGCATCCTGAACTATCTCGAATCGTTTCCGGACGCCGCGCGGGACTGGCAGGGCGAGTGCTACGTCTTCGACAAGCGCATCGCCATCGACGCCGCCGGCCGCGAGACGGGCACGACGGCCGAGGACGTGTTCACCGACCCGGCCGATGCCTGGCGGCTGAACCGCGCCAAGCGGTTGGACCCTGATACATGAAGTCTTTGGCAAGGCCCGACAATCGGCGCCTCTTCGTGAGCACCTCTCCATGTCCCACCTGATCGTCCACGGCGGCACGCCCCTTTCGGGCCGCATCACCCCCTCGGCCAACAAGAACGCCGTCCTGCCCATCCTCTGCGCCACGCTGCTGACCAGGCAGCCGGTGCGCCTGCGCGGCGTGCCCGAGATCACCGACGTGAAGAAGATCGTCGAGGTCTTCCGCAAACTCGGCTCGCAGGTCGAGCTGGACTTCAATACCGGCATCCTCGACGTCCATCACCGCGACACGCATTTCGACCCGGCCACCGACCGCCTGCCCGAGGAGATGCGCTCCTCCATCATGCTGGTGCCGGGCCTGATGGCCCGCTTCGGCGCGGCGCGCATCGAGGACGACGTCAAGGGCTGCACGCTGGGCGCGCGCGAGATCGACCCGCACGTGGAGGTGTTCCAGCGCTTCGGCGCCGACGTCGAGCGCCTGCCCGACGGCCTGGTGCTGCAGGTCAAGCGGCCGTTGAGCGCCAACGACCACTGGACCGACTACGCCTCCGTCACGACGACCGAGAACTTCGTGCTGTGCGCGGCGCTGGCCGACGGCACCTCCACGCTGACGAATGCCGCCAGCGAGCCGCACGTGCAGGAGTTCTGCAACTTCATGTCGCTGCTTGGCGCCAGCATCGAAGGGCACGGCACGTCCAAGCTGAAGATCAACGGTGTCGCCGAGCTCGGCGGCGCCGACTACACGTTCACCGAAGACTTCCACGAGATCGTCACCTTCCTGGCGCTGGGCGCCATCACCGGCGGCAATGTGCAGGTCAAGAACGGCGCGCCGGAGATGTTCCCGCTGCTGGACCGCACCTTCGCGAAGTTCGGCGTGCAGATCGTCCACGAGGGCGGCTGGAGCCGCTGCGTGACGAACGGCCCGCTGAAGGTCAAGGAGCCGTTCACGCGCAACATCCTGCAGAAGGTGGAAGCCGCGCCCTGGCCCTATGTGCCGGTGGACCTGCTGCCCATCTTCGTGGCGCTCGGCGTGAAGGCCGAGGGCAGCGTGATGTTCTGGAACAAGGTCTACGACGGCGCGATGGGCTGGACGAGCGAGCTGGCCAAGTTCGGCGCGCATGCCTTCCTCAGCGACCCGCACCGCATGATCACCTTCGGCGGCAAGCCGCTGAGCCCGGCGGAGGTCGAGAGCCCTTACATCATCCGCGTCGCCATCGCGCTGCTGATGGTGGCGGCCAGCATCCCGGGCAAGAGCGTGATCAAGAACGCGACGCCGATCCGCCGCGCCCATCCCAATTTCGTCGAGCACATCGGCGAACTGGGTGCCCGCATGGAGTGGGTCGAAGGAGATTGAGCTTCATGTGGCGCTGGCTGTGCGCGGCGGTGTCGCTGGTTGCCGCGGCCGCCCAGGCCGCTGAGCCCGCCGACGCCATCCGCTGGGTGGCGCAGGACGTGCCGCCTCATTTCAGCTTCTACCAAGGCCATGCGCCGCGCAGCATGGCCGAGCTGGGCGACGGCGAGGTGGACGGCTTCATGCGCGTGCTGCTGGCGCGCATGCCCGACGTCCGGCATGAATTCATCGAGGCCAGCACGGCGCGCTACGAGGCGCTGAGCCGCAGTGGCGAGACGCTGTGCTCGACGCTGCACGTGCGCACACCGGCGCGGCGGGACTGGCTCTACTTCTCCCACCTCTACCCGCCGCTGGTCTCGCGCGAGATCCACGTCATCGTGCGGCGCGATGCGCTGGCGCAGCTGACGCAGAACCGCCCGGCGGACGGCCGCCTCGTGCTGTCCGAGCTGCTCAAGCGCCAGGACCTGCGCCTGCTGCTGGCGCGTGACCGCGCCTTCGGCCCGCAGATCGACAAGCTGCTGGCCCAGCAGGTCGTGCCGCGCCTGGCGGTGGGCGCCCAGCTCAGCGCCCAGCTGCTGGACATGCTGCGCGCCGGCCGCATGGACTACACGCTGGAGTACCCGGCCGTCGTGAAGGAGCACCTGGCCCGCGTCGGCGACCCCGACGCCCTCGTCGCGCTGCCCATGGCCGAGGGGCTGAGCACGCCGTTGGCCACCGTGTCCTGCAGCCGCACGCCCACCGGCCGCCGCCACATCGAGGCCATCGACGCCGCCGTGCGGGCGCTGGCCCGCGAGCCCGACCGCGAAGCCTGGGTGCGCGAGTGGCGCGGCAACCGCGCCAGCCCGCAGGACATGAAGCGCCTGAACGCCTACATGGACGAGCGCGCCCGCGGCGGGCCGCGCATCGAGTAGCACCTCAACGCCGACGGTAGACCGCTTGCCATGACGCGCACCTTGGAGCGTTTCGAGATCCGGAACTGGACTGCAACGGGCATGGCTTCGACCGCCAACGCTGCGCGCCCGCTGGACGGGCGCTGCTGGCCGCTGGCGGCGTTGCTTCTCCTTGCGGGCAGGAGCCCGCAGCGTCGGCGCGCCTTGCCAGCAACCCGCCTCGCCCGCCCCTCGGGCGCGCTCCACCGTCGGAGTTGAGGTGGCCCGCCCGCCCAAACCGACCCTGCCGCTGCGCGACGGCGTCGCTGCGAGCGCCGTGTTCTGCGCCGCGGGGTCGTGGCCGACGCTGGCCGCCTTCCTGGCCGAGCGCCTGCCGCGCGTGCTCGACTGGCCCGAGCGCATCGGCCGCGGCGACGTCGTCGACGACGCCGGCCGGCCCGTCGCCAATGCGCCCTACCGCGCCGGCCAGCGCGTCTACTACTGGCGCTACCTGGCCGCCGAGCCCGACGTGCCGTTCCGTGAGCGCATCGTCTTCCAGGACGAGCATCTGCTCGTGGCCGACAAGCCGCACTTCCTGCCCGTGACGCCCAGCGGCATCTATGCGCGGCAGACGCTGATGGCGCGGCTGCGCCACGCGACCGGGCTGGCCGATCTCATCCCCGTGCACCGGCTCGACCGCGAGACGGCCGGGCTGGTGGTCTTCAGCGTGCGCCCGGGCGAGCGCGATGCCTACCACCGGCTGTTCCGTGACCGCGCCGTCGAGAAGGTCTACGACGCCATCGCGCCCGCCGGCGATGGCCCCTGGCCGCGTGTGGTGCGGCACCGCCTGGCCGAGCCGGATACCGAGCAGTTCCTGCAGATGCAGGTGGTCAGCGGCGAGCCGAATGCCGAGACGTACATCGACCTTGTCGAACGGCTCGACGGCGGCCTGGCGCGCTACGAGCTACGTCCACACACCGGCGCGCGCCATCAGCTGCGCGCCCAGATGAACGCGCTGGGGCTTCCCATCGTCGGCGACCGCGTCTATCCGGTGCTGCAGCCGCACGAGAACCCGCCGCGCTTCCACGCGCCGTTGCAACTCGTCGCGCGCGAGATCGCGTTCACGGACCCGGTCACCGGCCAGGCGCGCCGCTTTTCACGCCGGCTTTCAGGCGACGGCGCCACAATCGCGCCGCCATGAGCAGCCCCCCGACCGATCCTCAAGCCCAAGTCCAGGAACTGCGCCGCCGGCTGCAGTCGCTGCTGGAGGCCGCCACGGCCAATGAGCGCAAGCTGGATCGCTTCGACGCACTGGAGCGGCAGCTGATCGCCGTGGGCTCGATGGAGGAGCTGGTCAACCTGCTGCTCGTCGACTGCCGGGCCGACTTCGGACTGGACGCCGCCGAGCTGTGGCTGCTGGACCCGGATGAAGAGCTGCGTCGCGCGCTGCCGGCCCTGCCCATGGTCAAGGCGCCCCAGTTGCTGGACCACCATGGCCCGTTGAAGGACTTGTTCGGGCCCGCGCGCACGACCCGCCTCATCGGCCCGGCGGATGCAGCGCTGCTGGCCCGGGCCTTCGGCGACGGCACGGCCGTGCGCTCGGCGGCCCTGCTGCCGCTGATCCGCCAGGGCCTGCTGATCGGCAGCCTGCACTTCGGCGCGCACGACCCGGAGCGCTACGACGCCGCCTCAGGCACCAAGTTCCTGGACCGCCTGTCGGCGATCGCGGCAATAGCCATCGAGAGCATGCTCAACCGCGAGCGTCTGCGCCGTGCCGGCATGACCGACGGTCTGACCGGCGTGCACAACCGCCGCTACTTCGACCACCGCAGCCTCATCGAGTTCAGCCAGGCGGTGCGCCACCGCTACCCGCTGGCCTGCCTGTTTCTGGACATCGACCACTTCAAGGCCATCAACGACGGCCACGGGCACCCGGCCGGCGACGAGGTGCTGCGCCAGGTCGGCGGCCTCATCCTGCGCTCACTGCGCACCGGCGACCTGGCCGCGCGCTACGGCGGCGAGGAATTCGTCGTGCTGCTGCCGCGCACCGACCTGGCCGGCGCCTGCGAGGTGGCCGAGCGCATCCGGCTGATGGTGCAGGACGCGCCCTTCGTCACGCCCGAGGGCGGCACCGTCAGCGCGACGTTGTCTGCCGGGCTGGCGATGCTGCCGGCCGGCGCGACCAGCTTCGCCGAGCTGCTGAACGCGGCCGACCGGGCGCTGTACGACGCCAAGCGCGCCGGGCGCAACCGTACGGTTGCCGACAGCTTCGGCGCCGAGCAAGCCGTCGATTCGTGATTTCTTGCCGGTGCTCCGGTAAGACCACAAAGACAATTGGCGGCCATGAAAGCTGTGCTGCCGTTCGTCCTCGCCCTGGGTCTTGCCACCACTGCGGAGGCCGGGCCGACGCTGGATCGCATCCAGGCCAGCGGCCGCATCGTGCTCGGGCATCGCGAATCTTCCGTGCCGTTCAGCTATGTGCTGCCCGATGGCAAGCCGGTCGGCTATGCGCTGGACCTCTGCCTCAAGATCGCGGAAGGGTTGCGCAAGAAGCTGAAGATGAACGCGCTGACGCCGCAGTTCGTGGCAGTCACGCCGGCCAGCCGCATCCAGATGGTGACGGACGGCAAGATCGACCTGGAATGCGGCTCGACGACGAACAACGCCGAGCGCCGTGAGAAGGTCGCGTTCACCGTGCCGCACTACATCACCGGGGCGCGTTATCTGGTCAGGGCCGACAGCGGCATCGCCGAGCTGGCCCAGTTCGACGGCAAGACGCTGGTGTCCACCAAGGGCACGACGCCGCTGAAGTCGATCACGCAGGCCAACAGCGAGCGCGCGCTGCACATCAAGGTCATCGAGGCGCCGGACCACGCCAAGGCCATGGAGATGCTGGCCGCCGGGCAGGCCGACGGCTTCGTCATGGACGACGTGCTGCTGTATGGCATCGTCTCTGCGCGGCCCGACGCCGCGAACT
>Ga0307414_10000988_pt1 | contig 14519 bp, 15 predicted proteins | sample DK1Ometagenome_FD_203804 | JGI IMG/M metagenome (GOLD analysis project Ga0307414, IMG submission 203804) | Maize rhizosphere microbial communities from greenhouse at UC Davis, California, United States - DK15-O-3 | ecosystem: Host-associated > Plants > Roots > Rhizosphere > Soil | place: USA... | reverse complement strand
TTCGCCAGTGAACGCCCGGAATCCGCTGCGAATGGCCCGCCCGGCTGCCACCGCGCCAGCCCGACATGGATATAGAGCGTAATAAACATTATCTTAGTGCCTGCAATGGCCTACTCCCCGTCTTCACTCCCACGAGAGGTTCTTCCCATGATCCGCAACTTCCTGGTCACCGCCGCACTGCTCATGCTGGCACCGTCCGCGTTCGCGGCCACCTGCTCGGCCGACATCGAGGGCAACGACGCGATGAAATACAACGTGTCCAACATCGACATCAGCAAGAGCTGCAAGACCTTCACCATCAACCTCAAGCACAGCGGCAAGATGGCCAAGAACGTCATGGGCCACAACGTCGTCATCGCCAAGACCGCCGACATGAAGGGCATCGACGCCGACGGCATGAAGGCCGGCCTGGCCGCCGACTACGTCAAGGCGGGCGACGCGCGCGTGGTCGCCCACAGCAAGGTGGTCGGCGGCGGCGAAAGCACCTCGTTCACCGTGCCCGTGGCCAAGCTCGGCGACGGATACTCGTTCTTCTGCAGCTTCCCGGGCCACTCGGCGCTGATGAAGGGCACGATCACGCTGGTTCCCTGACCGGCCTGCGGCCGCGGGCATGCCGTTCGCGCCGCCTGCACCTCTGTTCCGCTTCGCCGCATTCCGGCTTGCCTGCGCGGGCAGGCGGGACCGGTGGAGTGCCTTCGACGGTGGCAGGGCTGGTATCCTCGCGTGTTGTTGTTGCGACCGGATGCGCACGGGACTCCAGGCACGCGCACCGCGTGACCGGCTGGCCCGGCCGCCATCCGCCCGCGGCCGCGGCCCGCAATCCGTTTCGAGCTGAACCGTCCATCCATGAACCCTGTCGTCCGCTGGTTCCACCAACTCGGTTCGCCGCCCTATTTCGACCGTTTCGCCGCGCGCTGGGCGCCCTGGGCGCATGGCGTCGGGCTGCTGGTGATGGCATGGGGGATCTGGCAGGGCCTGTTCGTGGTGCCGGCCGACTACCAGCAGGGCGACAGCTTCCGCATCCTCTACATCCATGTGCCCAGCGCCTGGATGAGCCTGGCGGTGTTCGCGCTGATGGCGGTGTACGCAGCCATCGCGCTGGTCTGGCGGATCAAGCTGTGCGAGATCCTGGCCATGGCCTGCGCGCCGATCGGCGCTGGCTTCACCCTGATCACGCTCGCCACCGGTTCGATCTGGGGCAAGCCGATGTGGGGCACGTGGTGGGACTGGGATCCGCGCCTGACCACCGAACTGGTGCTGCTGTTCCTGTATCTCGGGATCATCGGCCTGTACCACGCGATCGACGACCGCCGCGCCGCCGCGCGCGCCGCCGGCCTGCTGGCCATCGTCGGCGTGGTGCTGCTGCCGGTGATCCGCTACTCGGTCGACTGGTGGAATTCGCTCCACCAGGGCCAGACCATCAACCTGCTGGGCGAATCGAAGATGGACCCGAGCATGCTGCCGCCGCTGTGGGCGATGGTGATCGGCACCCACGTGTGGTTCGTCGGGTCGCTGCTCGCGCGTGCGCGCGCCGACAACCTCTGGCGCGAGGCCGGCAAGGACTGGGTGCGCAAGCTCGGCCTGACCGCGCCTGTCGAGGCGAAGCGATGAGTTACCAGGGCTACGTCATCGCCGCCTACCTGGTCTTCGCCGTGGTGCTGCTGTGGGACTACGTCGCCCCGCGCATCCGCATCCGGCAGCTGCTGCGCACCGCGCGCCTGCTGGCCGCGCGTCGCGCGGCGGCAGTTGCATCTTCTTCCGACAACCCCGCAGGCGAATTGCCACGATGAACCCGACCCGCAAGCGCCGCCTCTGGATGATCCTCGCACTGGTGGTCGCCGCCGGCATCGCGGCGACGCTGGTCGCGCTCGCCCTGCAACGCAACGTCGCCTACCTCTACACGCCCGCAGAAGTGCTGGGCGGCAAGGCCGGCGAAGGTGTCGTGGCCGGCGAGGCGAAGTTCCGCCTCGGCGGCATGGTCGCCGAGCATTCGGTCAAGCGCGCCGACGGCTCGATGCAGGTGCACTTCAGCGTCACCGACGGCGACGCGCAGATGCCGGTGGTCTACACCGGCATCCTCCCGGACCTGTTCCGCGAGAACCAGGCGGTGATCGCCACCGGCCGCATGCAGGGCGGCACCTTCGTCGCCGAGCAGGTGCTGGCCAAACACGACGAAACCTACGTGCCCAAGGAAGTGGCCGACAAGATGGGCCTCGCCCACCAGAAGCACGGCGTGCAGACGCCTGCCGACGCGCCGGCGGAAGCGCGCTGATGCAGTTCTCGCAGATGCTCCCGGAACTGGGACAGGTCGCGCTGATCCTGGCACTGCTGGTCGCGCTGCTGCAAGCGGCGCTGCCGCTGGCCGGCGCGCAGCGCGGCAAGGCGTCGTGGATGGCGGTCGCGCGCCCCGCGGCATTCGCGCAGTTGCTGCTGGTGTTGTGCGCGTTCGTGGTGCTGACCATCGCGTTCGTGATGCAGGACTTCTCGGTGCGCTACGTGGCCGAGAACTCCAACTCGCTGCTGCCGGTGATCTATCGCTACACCGCCGTTTGGGGCGCGCACGAGGGCTCGCAGCTGCTGTGGGCGCTGATCCTGGCCGGCTGGACCGCGGTGGTCGCCGAGTTCTCGCGCAAATTGCCGGACGAAGTGGTTGCGCGGGTGATCGGCATCATGGGGCTGGTGAGCATCGGCTTCCTGTCGTTCCTGATCTTCACCTCCAATCCGTTCGTGCGACTGCTGCCAGCGGTGATGGAAGGCCGCGACCTCAACCCGCTGCTGCAGGACCCGGGGATGATCATCCATCCGCCGATGCTGTACGTGGGCTACGTCGGCTTCGTGGTGCCGTTCGCGTTCGCGGTCGCGGCGCTGATCGACGGCCGCATGGATGCGCGCTGGCTGCGCTGGACCCGGCCGTGGACCAACATCGCCTGGGGTTTCCTGACGCTGGGCATCGCGCTGGGCTCGTGGTGGGCGTATTACGAACTTGGCTGGGGCGGCTGGTGGTTCTGGGATCCGGTCGAGAACGCCAGCTTCATGCCCTGGCTGGTGGGCGCGGCGCTGCTGCATTCGCAGGCCGTGACGGAAAAGCGCGGCAGCTTCCGCGGCTGGACGGTGTTGCTTGCCATCGCGGCGTTCTCGCTGTCGCTGCTGGGCACTTTCCTGGTGCGTTCGGGCGTACTGACCAGCGTGCATGCGTTCGCTGCGGATCCCGCGCGCGGATTGTTCATCCTGATCTTCCTGGCCATCGTGATCGGCGGCTCGCTGCTGCTGTACGCGCTGCGCGCGCCGCGCTTCGAACAGGGTTCACCGTTCGCCGCCAGTTCGCGCGAAACGCTGCTGCTGGCCAACAACCTGCTGCTCGTGTCCGCCTGCGGCATGGTGCTGCTGGGCACGCTGTATCCGCTGCTCGCGGACGCGCTGGACCTGGGCAAGATCTCGGTCGGCCCACCCTACTTCGGCTTCCTGTTCCTGCTGCTGATGACACCGCTGGTGCTGCTGCTGCCATTCGGCCCGCTGACGCGCTGGCAGCGCGAACAGCCGTCCAAACCGCTGGCCATGCTGCTCCCGTGGGCGATCCTCGCGCTGGTGCTGGGCGTGGTGGCGTTCTTCCTCGCCCCGCAGGGACCGTGGAAGACGGCAGCCGGCGTCGTCGGTTCGGCATGGATCGTGTTCGGCACCGGGCGTTTCGTCTGGACCCGCCTGCGCGGCAACGGCCGTTTCACGCCCGAGATGCTCGGCATGACCCTGGCGCATACCGGCATTGCCGTGTTCCTCGTCGGCGCGCTGCTGGTCGAGGCGCAGAACGTGCAGAGCGAACTGGCGATGAAACCCGGCCAGACCGTGGAACTCGCCGGCTACGCGTTCCGCTTCGAGGGCGTGGAGGAAACGCAGGGACCCAACTACCTCTCCGACCTGGGCCACGTGCAGCTGCTGCGCGACGGCAAGCCGCTGGCGCTGCTGCATCCTGAAAAGCGTGCCTATGCCAGCGGCGGCCAGGTGATGACCGAAGCCGGCATCCACAGCGGCCTGTTCGGCGATGTCTACGTCGCACTGGGCGAACCGCTGGGCGCAGCCGACGACCCGGACCGCGCCGCCGGCGCGTGGGCAGTGCGCCTGCACATCAAGCCGTTCGTCCGCTGGATCTGGCTGGGTGCGGCGCTGATGGCGCTGGGCGCCTTCGCCACCGCCATCGACCGGCGGTTCCGGATGAAACCCGCAGCGACCGACACCACGCAGAGGCGCGCATGAATGCTCCCGCAAATCGGCGCGGTCCCGGGCTCGCCGTCATCATCGGCGCGCTGTGCTTCCTTGGTTTCCTCGCGCTGTTGTTCTACGGCGTGCGCCAGTCCGGCCGCGGCGACCGCGAGGCCCTGCCCTCGCCGCTGATCGACAAGCCGGCGCCTGAGTTCGTGCTGCCGCTGCTGCACGAGCCGGGCCGCCTGGTGACGTCGAAGGAACTGCTCGGCACGCCCTACGTGCTCAACGTCTGGGGCAGCTGGTGCCCGGAATGCCGGGTCGAGCATGCGGTGCTGACGCGCTTCGCGCTGACCAAGCGCGTGCGCGTGCTCGGCTACAACCTCAAGGACGAACCCGCCGACGCGCTGCGCTGGCTGGAACAGTTCGGCAATCCCTACATGCTGGTGCTGGCCGACCGCGACGGGCGCGCGGCGATCGACTGGGGCATCTACGGCGCCCCGGAAACCTTCCTCGTCGACGCGCAGGGCATCGTGCGCTGGAAGCACGTCGGCGCGCTGGACGACGCGATCATCGATGACGAGCTGGTTCCGCTGCTCGAACAGATGGAGGCGGGCAAGTGAGCCGCGCTGCGCACTGGATGCTCGCATGCGCGCTGGTGTTCGGGCTGGCGTTCGCGCTGGCGCCGGTACGCACTGCGTCCGCGCAGGCATCCACGGATGTCGCGCCGCTGCAGTTCCACGATGCCGCCGAGGAAACGCGCTTCCACGCGCTGACCAGCGAACTGCGCTGCGTGATGTGCCAGAACCAGTCGCTGGCCGATTCCAACGCCCAGATCGCACACGACCTGCGCCGCGAGGTCCTGGACCTGATGCGCCAGGGCAAGACCGATGACGAGGTGGTGGCGTTCCTGGTGGCGCGCTATGGCGAGTTCGTGCGCTACAAGCCGGCGATCGAACCGTCGACCTGGCTGCTGTGGTTCGGGCCGGCCTTGCTGCTGCTCGGCGGCGGCGTCGTGGTAGCGCGCATCGTCCGCGCGCGCTCGCGGCGCGAGGTGCCCGCGCCAACTGAAGACCAGGAGTGGTGATGGCCGTATTCGTCGCAATCTCGGTGCTGCTGGCGGTCGTGGTGTTCGCAGCCGTGCTCTGGCCGCTGTGGCGCGAGTCGCGCGGCATCGCGTTCGGCGCGGTGCTCGCGCTCGGCCTCGTGGCGCTGGCGGTCTACGAACTGGTCGGCACGCCGGCGGCGATCGACGCGCCTGCGGTTGCCGCGACACCGCGTTCGATGGACGAGGCGGTCGTGCAGCTCAAGGCCGAGCTCGAGCGCCATCCCGAACGCGCCGACGGCTGGCAGCTGCTGGCCCGCTCCTACGAAATGCTCGACCGCCGACCCGAGGCGCGCGACGCCTACGCGCGCGCGGTCAAGCTGACCCCGGACGACCCCGACCTGCTGGTGCAGGCTGCGCAGGCGCGGCTGTTCGCCGATCCGGGCAAGAAGATCGACGCGGAGGCGGTGGCGATGCTGCGGCGTGCGCTCGAACTGCAACCGCAGCAGCAGCGTGCACGCTGGTTCCTCGGCGTCTGGCAGCGCCAGGAAGGCCGTCCCGCGGAAGCGGCGGAGACGTGGGAACCGCTGCTGGCACAGGTGGACGCAGCGACCGCCAACACCCTGCGGGTGCAGGTCGATGCCGCGCGCAAGGACGCCGGGCTGCCGCCGCTGCCCGCGGCGCAACCGTCGGCGGCCAGCGCCGGCACGGCGAACGCGTTGACGGTGAACGTCTCGCTCGACCCCGACTTCGCCTCGCGCGTGCGCCTGCGCGGCGACGCCAGCGTGTTCGTCATCGCGCGCATTCCCGACGGCCCGCCGATGCCGGTCGCTGCGGAAAAGCATGCGCTGCAGGACCTGCCGATGACGATCACCCTCGACGATGCCGACAGCCCGATGCCGACCCAGAAGCTGTCCGCATTGAAGGAGGTCGAAGTGTTCGCGCGGCTGTCCAGCAGCGGCGAGGCGATGCGCCAGGAGGGCGACCTCGATTCGAAACCGGTGCGCGTGAAGCTGCCGGCGACGGGGGCAGTCGAACTCGTCATCGGCGCGAAGTAACTCGCAGGAGCAGTGGAAGCCGCGAGCTTTTGATCGGTAGCGCCGACCGGACAACTCGCGGCTTCCGCCGCTCCTACGGAAGCCACGGCACCCGCGGAACCGCCGCCGCCCGCTAAACTGGCGCGCATGACCGAATTCATCCCGCCCGGCACGCGCTGGGTCGACCTGCCCTCGCCTTTCCCGATGAAACGCGGCGGCGAGCTGCGCGGCGTGCGCATCGCCTACGAGACCTGGGGCACGCCCAGCGCGGCGCGCGACAACACGCTGCTGATCCTCACCGGCCTGTCGCCCGATGCCCACGCCGCCGCCAACGAAGGCAACCCGGCGCCCGGCTGGTGGGAAGCGATGCTCGGCCCCGGCAAGCCGATCGACACCGACCGCTGGCACGTGGTCTGCGTCAACGCGCTGGGCAGTTGCAAGGGCTCGACCGGGCCGGCATCGATCGACCCGCGCAGCGGCGAACCCTACCGGCTCGCGTTCCCGGAACTGTCGATCGAGGACGGCGCCGATGCCGCGCATGCGGTACTCCGCGCCCTCGGGATCGAGCGCCTGGCCTGCGTGATCGGCAACTCGATGGGCGGCATGAACGCGCTGGCCTTCCTCGCGCGCCATCCCGGCATCGCCCGCACCCACGTCAACATCTCCGGCGCCGCGCGCGCGCTGCCGTTCTCGATCGCGATCCGCTCGCTGCAGCGCGAGGCGATTCGCCTCGATCCGAAATGGAACGAGGGCAACTACGACGAAGTCCATTACCCGGAAAGCGGCATGCGCATGGCGCGCAAGCTCGGCGTGATCACCTACCGCTCGGCGCTCGAATGGGACGGCCGCTTCGGCCGAGTGCGGCTGGATTCGGACCGCCGCGACGACGAGGATCCGTTCGGGCTGGAGTTCGAGGTCGAAAGCTACCTTGAGGGCCACGCGCGGCGCTTCGTGCGCAATTTCGATCCCAACTGCTACCTGTATCTGAGCCGCTCGATGGACTGGTACGACCTCGGCGAATCCTGCGGCGGCACCACCGACCAGGGCCTGGCGCGGATCCGGGTGGAAAAGGCGCTGGCGATCGGCGTGCACACCGACATCCTGTTCCCGCTGCAGCAGCAGCAGCAGATCGCCGACGGCCTGCGCGCCGGCGGCGCGCAATCGCACTTCCTGCCGCTGGAGTCGCCGCAGGGCCACGACGCCTTCCTGGTCGACTTCGACCGCTTCGGCCCCGCGGTCTCCGGCTTCCTCGAATCCCTGTAGGCCGGGGCTACGCCCGACGCCTAGGACCTCTGGGAGCGGCCATGGCCGCGCTGGGCCTTGCCAGCCAAATCCATCGCGGCCATGGCTGCTCCCACGCACGGGATGGCGATCCCAACCTGCCGAGAGGTGGCCGCCGCGCCCTGGCGGAGCCCCCCACGCAAGCACGCGCTAGAATGACCGGCGATGAACACCGCCGCCCTCTCCGATCTTGTCTTCCCCGGCCGCGACAAGCTGATCGCCGCCGTCGATGCCGCCCTCGCCGGGAGCGACGAGCACGCGGTCACCGCCGCGCTGCGCAACAGCATGTGCGCGCTGATCCGCGACCGCGACGTGCAGTTGCCCGACTGCGTCTTCGACCCGATCGACGACCATTACGCACGACGCGAACTCTACCGCAGCGCCGAGCACGGCTACAGCGTCGTGGCGATGACCTGGGCGCCTGGCCAGGGCACGCCGATCCATGACCACTGCGGCCTGTGGTGCGTGGAGGGGGTGTGGGACGGCGAACTGGAAATCACCCAGTACGAACTGCTCGAACGCGACGGCGAGCGTTTCCGCTTCCGCGCCGCCGGCGGCATGCACGCCGGCCCCGGCAGCGCCGGCAGCCTGATCCCGCCGCACGAATACCACACCATCGCCAACGCCAGCGACGACACCACCGCGATCTCGCTGCACATCTACAAGGCGCCGATGGAGAACTGTTCGAAATTCCAGCCGCAGTCGGACGAGTGGTTCCTGCGCATCGACAGCACGCTGAAGACCGACAACGCGCCCGCCTGACCCGTCATCGCGACCGCATGGCCCGTCGACCGCGGGCCGATGCCCATCGTGGCCGCCAGCGGCCAATGCAACAACCGCAGAACCGGTACTTCCCATGTCCAAGTCGCCAGCCTCGCCTTCGTCCCCATCCGAGCGGGCGCAGGCACCGTTCCGGGCGCGTCCGGACGTGGAACTGTGCCGGCGCGGCGAGCTGCGCAGCGAGCGTTTCCTCGACGCGGCAACGGACGCCTTCATCGAGAAGGGCTACCGCCGCGCGTCGCTCAGCGAGATCGTCGGGCGCGCGGGCGGCTCGATGTCCACCCTCTACCGGGTCTTCGGCGACAAGGAAGGCCTGGCGCACGCGATCATCGAACGCCACATGGCGACCGTCACCGAGCGCCTGCAGGACCTGAGCCTGTCGGGGCTCCCGCCGCAGACGGCCCTGCAGCAGGTCGGCGAAAGCATCCTCGACGCCAGCATCAGCCGCGAGTCGCTGCTCGTGCACCGCATCGTGATCGGCGAAGGCCGGGATTTCCCCGAGTTGCGCGACTGGTTCTTCGCCCATGCGGTGATGCCGGCCCAGGCGATCCTGACCGACTACCTCGAACACGAGATCGCCGCCGGCCGCCTCGCGCTGCGCGCGCCCGCGGTCGCCTCGAGCCAGTTCTTCATGATGATCTTCGGCGAGTTGATCATCCGCGTGGCCAGCGGCAACCGCGCCAATCCGGATCCCGCGATCGCGCGCGAAGAAGCGCGCGCGGCGGTCGACCTGTTCCTACACGGCGCCCTGCCCCGCTGATCGCGCAGGCCGCGCCGATGCCCGCCCGGGGTTGACGCCAACTCGGCGAACCTGCACTCTCGACGTAACGAAGATTACGCCCAGCGGCTCGCCAGCAATCCGGCCAGCCAGGCGCATGGGGAATGGAACGATGCGGGTCTTCCTGGCACTCGGCTTGGCAACGGCAGGCATTTTCGCGGTGGCGGCATCGCTGGCGCCCATCGCCGCGCAGGAAGGCGCGGCCGCCGCCAATCCCTACCAACTCCCGCCCACCCACTTCGGCAGCGAAAACCCGCAGGCCGGCCACGGCTTCGACGCCGCGCCGGGCTTCGCCGACGCCCCCATTCCCGCCAATCCGCTGGCCCCGGACGCCAAGCCCGTCGGCCAGCAGGTCTGCACCGCCTGCCACAGCAAGGAAAGCCAGACCTTCGCCCACACCACGCATGCGCTGGGCATGCAGGTCGCTTTCACTGCCAATCCGAATACCGCCACCTGCGAGGCCTGCCATGGCCCGGGCTCGGCGCACGCGCAGAACCCGGCCCAGCCCGGCGCGATCATCGCCTTTACCAAGGACGGCGGCACCCCGATCAAGACCCAGACCGAAAGCTGCCTGGGCTGCCACGCCGGCGGACCGCGCGACCACTGGCTGGGCTCGATCCACCAGCGCAACCAGCTGTCGTGCAGCGATTGCCACAATCCGATGGCGCAGTTCTCCAGCGAGGGCCTGCAGGCCAAGCAATCGATCAACGAAACCTGCGCCACCTGCCACAAGGACATCCGCCAGCAGTTCAACCGCCGCTCGCACATGCCGCTGCCCGAAGGCCAGATGGCCTGCGTGGATTGCCATAACCCGCACGGCACCATCAACACCGCGCTGCTCAAGACCGACACGGTCAACGAGACCTGCTACCAGTGCCACGCCGAGAAGCGCGGCCCGTTCCTGTTCGAACACGCGCCGGTGCGCGAGAACTGCCTGAACTGCCACACCCCGCACGGCTCCAACCAGCACGCGCTGCTGGTCGCGCCGGTGCCGATGCTGTGCCAGCAATGCCATTCGCATACGCGTCATCCGAACGACATGTTCAACGAACAGATGCTCGGCAACGCGATGGCGCCGGACGAACGACTGATGGGCCGCGGATGCCTGACTTGCCACTCGCAGATCCATGGTTCCAACAATCCGGCGGGCCCACGGTTCCACAAGTAAGGAGCACGGCGATGCGCAAGCGCGAACGCAAGACCGTCCTGCAGCTCTCGCTGCTCGCCTCGGCGCTGTGGCTTGCGGCGCCCGCGGCCCTTGCGCAGGACTCCGGCCTGGGCACCGACTTGCAGTTTGGCAACGCGCTCGATCCCAGCGGCGGCACCGCGCTGCTGGGCTGCGATCCGGACGGCGCCACCTGGCTCACCGCGCAGCGCAAGCGCACGCCCACAGGCTTCCTCTATCCCTGCCCGCCCGCGTGGCCCGCATTCTCCGGCGACGGCGCGTGGCGCCATCGCGGTTCGCTCACGCTCGGCTACCTCGGCGTCTGGGGCGACGAAAACAACACGGACTGGCGACGCTTTTCCAACTGGGACGACGGCGTCTACGTCGGCGCCGACCTGCGCTTCGAGAACGCCGCCGATGGCCGCTACTTCGACCTGCGCGCCAGCCGCCTCAACGAAGACAGCCAGTACGTGCGCGCGGTGTTCGGCCGCGCCGGCAAGTACCGGGTGCAGGCGTTCGCGCGCAGCCAGGCCAATGTCACCAGCGCCAATGCCCGCTCGATCTGGGACGGCGTGGGCAGCAACCACCTCACCCTCACCGGTGGGCTGGTCCCGGCCGGCAGCAGCAGCGCGCAGGTCGCGGCCGTCTCAGCGGCGCTGCCCGAACGCATCCTCAAGGTGGTGCGCGAGAAGCAGGGCGTGGGCATCAGCTACTTCATCAACCGCCGCTGGACCGCCTACGCCAACGCCAGCCACGAGAGCCGCGAAGGCGCGCGTCCGTTCGGCGGGCCGTTCTTCTTCAACTATCCCTTCGCCGACAACGGCGGCATCTACGAGATCCCGCGGCCGATCGACGACAGCACGGTGAACTTCAACGGCGGCGCGCGCTTCGTCGGCAATGCCTGGCGGATGGATTTCAGCTACTCGGGCTCGTTCTTCCGCCATGCCCACCGCGCCTACGACTACGAGGTGCCGTTCGCGCTGACGCCCGTGGTGCCGGGGCTGGTGTCGCCCGCGCTCACGACCGGCCAGTTTTCCTACGAACCGGAGAACGACTACCACCACCTGCGCGCGAGCGTCAGCCGCAGGATCGCGTGGAACGGCGACTTCTCGCTCACCGCCACGGGCGGGCGGATGAGCCAGAACGACTACATCGTTGCGCCGATGACCTGCCAGGGGCAGTTCGGCATTCCGGTCATCCCCGGCGCCCTGTTCGACTGCGCGAACTGGAACACCACCGACGCCCTCTCGCGCAAGCGCTCGGACCTGGGCATCGATACCCAGATGGTCGATGCGCGCGTGGTGCTGCAGCCGACCGACACCGTGACCTGGCGCGCGAACGCCAAGTATCAGCGCGAGGACTACGACGGCACCTACTGGATGTACAACCCGCTCACCGGGCAGTGGGGCTATCCGGCCGAGAACGGTTCGCAGGGCAGCGTCGTTCCCGGGGAAGCCGGCATCTGGGACCCGGTGCTGAGCCCAGGTGCCCCCACGCGCATCCGCAACCTGCCGCTGGACCGCGAGCTGCACCAGTTCGCCCTGGGCGGCGACTGGCGGCTGGGCGACAAGAACACGCTGGGCGCTACCTACACGTTCGAGCGCACCGAGCGCACGCATCGCGAGGTCGCGACCACCAACGACAACTCGCTGAAGATCAGCTGGCACAACCGTGCGCTGGACTGGCTGACGTTCCGTGCCAACTACACCTGGCTGCAGCGCACCGGCAGCGAGTACGACTACGATCCGTACGAGTTCACCTTCTCCAGCTCGCTGCCCGGCTACACCGGTGAGGACGTCGCGCACACCGTCTCGGCGCTGCGCAAGTACGACGTCGGCAGCCGCACGCAGAACAAGCTCGACCTGATGGCCACCTTCACCCTGCCGCGCGAGATGACCCTCTACGCCTCGGTGCGCGGCGACTGGAACGACTACGACGCCACCCTGGGTCGCCGCGGCTACGACACCCTCGGCGGCAGCCTGCAGTGGGAATGGCAACCCTCCGCCTCCACCGTGGCCAGCGCCTGGTACGGCTACGACCGGTCGGTGCTGGACATCGCCAACGTCAACGACGCCGCGCTGACCGCGGACCCGACGCTCGGTGGCGCCACCTACCCGGATGCCAACCGCTGGTGGATCCACGACCGCCAGCGCAATCACTACGCCGGCGCCAACCTGACCCAGCGCATGGGCCGGGTAACCCTGGACGCGGCGTGGGACTGGACCTACTCACGAGGCACCACCGGCTACCGCTACAACTCGCCCGGCGCGCTCACCCTGCCGACGCTGGACCCGCTGCTGACCGGGCAGTTCCAGCCGATGATCTACCGCGTCAACGCCCTGACCGTCGGCCTGACGATCCCGCTGCATCCGCGCGTGAGCCTGCGCATCTTCGACCGCTATCAACGCGGCCGGCTGTTCGACTGGCACTACGTGGGCTTTGAGGATGGCCAGGTCTACGACCACCGCGTCTACACCGATGGCGGTCCCGAGAACTACAGCGTCAACATGGTCGGCGCGCTGCTGGAGATGCGGCTATGAAGCGCCTGCCCCGCCTGCTCGCGATCATTGCCGCCTGCGCCGTCAGCGCGCTCGCCATCGCGCAGTCGCAGGAGGCACCACCGGCGGAAGCGACAGCCGTGGAAGCCGCACCAGCGCCGCAACAGGATGCGCCCGCCACGGATCCGGCCGGCGCGCCGGCCGACGAACCTGCCGACGCCCGCTACGTCGACCTGCGCCGCGTGCGCCCGATCACCGGCGACGCCGCGGCCGGCCAGGCCAAGTCCGAACTGTGTGCCGCCTGCCACGGCCCGCAGGGCATCTCGATCGCCCCCACGTTCCCCAACCTCGCCGGCCAGCGCGCAGACTTCCTCTACTGGCAGCTGGTGGAGTTCACGCGCAACCCCGACTCGCCGATGTCGCCGCTAGTGGCCGACCTCGGCGACCAGGACATGCTCGACCTCGCCGCCTACTACGCCAGCCTGACGCCGACCACCGCGCCTGCCGATACCGATGCCGAAGCTCCGGAGGTGGACGCGACGCTGGCCCAACGCGGCGAGCAGCTGTACCTGTCCGGCGATCCGTCCAAGGGCATCCCGCCCTGCCAGGGCTGCCACGGCCCGGACGCAGGCGGCCATGTCGACGCGCTGCGCGCCGATCGCGACGGCCACACGCCATACGCCGCCTATCCCGCGCTGCGTGGCCAGCAGGCGATCTACCTGCAGACCAAGCTGACCGAGTACCGCGACGGCAAGATGCAAGACTCGACCACCGACTTCGTGATGACAGGCATCGGCGAGCGGCTCGACGACGACAGCATCCAGGCGCTGTCCACCTGGCTTTCTTCGCTGCCAGCCGCACAGTAGGGCGGCAACTGCGGACGATGCCGCAGTCATTTCGGCCTTGACTGGTTCTTAAGGGAACCTCAAGGATGTCATCCCCGCGGCTTTCAACAGACGCATGTCTGGTCACGCGGGATCCAGTGACTTCAAGTCGCTGGAACCAGGGACGCTGACGCTGCCAGCCCACCCCGCTGAGAAGCTCGTCTTCGTTAGCAGGAATAACGATCCCCATCGCGCCCAGGCCAGGATCCCCATCCACGAAGTGACTTGCAGCACTCGCCTGCCGAGCCGACGCCGTTATCTTCGCTACTCCCCCCTCGCAAGCCACATCACCACCATGCTGACCGACCTCGTCCTCGCCGCCTTCCACCACCTGCTGATCTTCGGGCTGGTCTCGATGCTCGTCGCCCAGTCCGTGCTGCTGCGCGGCCGGATGGACGGCAACGTGCTGGCGAAGCTGGGCGGCATCGACCGCGGTTACGGCATCACCGCGCTGCTGCTGTTGGTGGTCGGATTGCTGCGCGTCTTCCAGGGCGTCATGGGCGAGGGCTTCTACCTGCACAACCCCTGGTTCCACGCCAAGATCGGTGCCTTCGTGGTGGTCGGCCTGCTGTCGATCTGGCCCACGCTGCGCTTCCTGCGCTGGCGCAAGGCGCTGAAGGTCGATGCCGCCTTCCTTCCGGCCGAGGGCGAGGTCCGGCGCCTGCGGGCCATCGTCCGCTTCGAGTTGATCCTGGTCGCGCTGATCTTCGTCCTGGCCGCTGCCATGGCCCGCTATGGCGGATTCTGAGCTCCATCCATCCGCTATAATCCGCGTCCGCGCCGAAGTGGCGGAATCGGTAGACGCAGCGGACTCAAAATCCGCCGCCCTTAAAAGCGTGTGGGTTCGAGTCCCACCT
>Ga0307414_10000986_pt1 | contig 14525 bp, 5 predicted proteins | sample DK1Ometagenome_FD_203804 | JGI IMG/M metagenome (GOLD analysis project Ga0307414, IMG submission 203804) | Maize rhizosphere microbial communities from greenhouse at UC Davis, California, United States - DK15-O-3 | ecosystem: Host-associated > Plants > Roots > Rhizosphere > Soil | place: USA... | reverse complement strand
CAATGCAAGTATCAACATTGCTCCGGCAGCAGGTAAATTAATTTTGGTTCACAAGCATTTTACAGATTTAGGATCTTCTTTTGGTGTTTTACAAGGAGACAATACCCGCTTTGAATTTGGAGCCAGCGTTTCAGCTTATTATAAATTTGTTGCTCTTACCAATGTTACGATTGAAAACCGCCTGAATTTATATTCTAATTATTTAGAAGATCCGCAAAATGTTGATATCGACTACCAAATGAATGTGGTGATGAAAATCAACAAATACCTTTCGGCAAATGTAGCATTGCAAACCATCTATGATGATAACGCTATAAAAGGTGTTCAGGTGAGAGAAGTATTTGGATTAGGAGTTAATTACGGATTTTAGTAGGCACATTCGGAAGTAAATACTTTTGAGTAAAATAAACATAAAAATGACCGATTTTGATTATTATCGGTCATTTTTATGTTTAACTACGTTTTTTAAAAATGTATTTGTAAAAAAAACAGATTTTTACTTACAACAGGGCATAGCTATACCATGACAATTTTTCATTTTTATAAGCCTCCATATTAAGCGATTTTATAATAAATTCTTCTTCCTATTTCAAGGGCATTAGCTGTATGATTCCAAAGAAAATCCAAAGTATCTCGCTTTGTTGGATTTTTACTTTTATTTTTACAGATTGTAATGTTCCATTTCTTTGCCAAAACTTCCTTCGAGTCTGGTGGTGGGTTCTTCCAAGATTTCACAAGCTAAATTTACGTTGTACTTCGCTTTTCCCAACTTTTTCATTTCTGAGAGGATTTTGCTACTAAAGAGACAAAATCCAGTTTTTATTGGTAGCATAATAGCATCAGCTCTCAGGATATTTATCCTGAAATTTTGATAGGAAACAGGAATGACATTGAAAAAACAATTTCTTCGAAAAAGAAAGCGAATAGCGACTAACTTCATTACCATATTGATAATCGCAACATTTTCCTTATTCTACTCTGCCAAAATTTCATACGAATGCCATCTTGCTTCGTGAGCATAAATTGCCGAAAATAACGATTAGTTTGTCAATTTGATTAAATACTGTAAAACTATTCAATTCCTCTTTAATTTTTTTAGCACTACCCACAAAAACATATTGAATCATTCGCTGCAAAGTACTTTATTCCATTGATTCAATACAATAGATATTTTTATATTGTTTTACAAATGGATTTTTAGCTCTATAAACTATTTAAAACATCCTTCTAATAAATGATTCCACTATAGAAATGATTCTATAAAGAATAGTCATTTGTTCTACATTTTATCCGTTTTATAAGAATTACCTTCATTCTGTTATAAAACAATACCTACCTCTTTTTACGGCTTCAAATCTCATATACTATTGAATCACATTTGTTTAAATATATTTCAAATCTCTCTCTATGAAGCAGTTTTACTACACTCTGGCATTGTCCTTTGTTGTTACTTTAAGTATTGGCCAATCAAACAACACTCCTAAATTACATCTTTCGGCCGCTAATATAGAAAGTCTATTATTGAAAAACCAAATCGAATGGAAGCCGATTGAGGTCTTCCAAGTGGAAAATACTGATGTAGCACCGCGCTTTATCAATTTTAACCTCCCCCTATTGGACACTAAAAAAGCGATGTCTTTGAAAGTTTTATCTGATTTGGGCGATTTATCCCATGCCACGGTATTTACAATATACCAATCAGACATTTCTGCTACAGAACAAGAATTATGGAGTATAAACACCCCGGAAACGCATATAGATTTAACTACTACTAATGCTATTAACTCCGATCAATTGGCAAATTACACTGGTGGAGAAATAGCAGTCCCCACATTGAATACTTATTTGCAGATGTACAAACCAAGAAACAAAAAAAGTGTCAATGACAATCCATGTATTCAGTTAGGTACTTATTCAAAAGATACGCAAAAAGTATTTAAAGGTCAAATAGCAGAGCTTTTAGTTTATAATAATGTGTTACGAGGTAAAACCCGCCAATCAGTAGAAACATATTTAGCATTAAAATACGGTATAAGCCTTACGAATGGAAAAGATTACCTTTCTTTTGATAAGAAAATAATTTTTAACCTCGAAAACCGTGAAGGTTATAGCAGTCGTATTGCAGGGATTGGCAGAGATGATGCTAGCGGACTGCTTCAAAAACAATCGCATAGCACCGAAAAAGAAAGCCTAATTACAATTAGTGCTGGCGAAATTGCTTCATCAAATGAAACAAACAAGACATTCATAGAAGATAAAACTTTTTTGATTTGGAGTGATAACAATGCATTGCCAACTTTAACAACAACAGATGATCTTACTTATCCGCCTTTGTTACAACGGCACTGGATAATGCAGACAACAGGACAAAAAGCAGCTGAATTGAATACATCAATGCAACTTGATATTACAACTATTTTTAATGATAAAACACTTGATCCTAGTAAATATCTATTGGTTATAGATGTGAGTGGCAAGGGTACTTTTTTGGCAGAGAACATAAAATATATAATGGCAAGTAGTTTAGAAAGTAATATTTTAACTTTTAAAAATATAAAATGGGACACTGATAATTCAGGAACAGATAGTTTTAGTTTTGCATTAAGACTGATATGGAAGTGGTTCTTACAGAAGAGAAACCTATTAATTGCAGTGTTGGTAATAATGGAGTGTTGTCTTATACTGTTAAAGGTGGAATTTCGCCCTATGCATTTGAATTAAAAACAAACAGTAGCATTATCAAAAAATGGAAAAGTACTGACACTCTTTATCCTGAAAATAAAATAACGCAACTGGACGATGCCAATTATACCCTTACAATAATCGATCATCTAGAAACAAAAAAAGAGGTAAGCCGTGAGTTAGTGAATCCACTACCCATAACTGTAAATTTAGGAACAGACAAAAGATTTGAATTTAACCAAAAAGAAATGATACTTGATGGTACCGTTCTTTCAAATGAAATACTTAGCTACCAATGGACTTCTGATACTGGTTTTACAGCAGACACTCCAAAAATTTTGATAACTACCCCCGGCACTTACACTGTTACAGTTTCTACAAGTAAAGGATGTACAACAACGGATTCAATAACAATGAAAGGTAGTTTTGTAAAATCGTTTGTTATTTATCCTAATAATTCAACGGATGGAAACTATAATATCGAATTGGTATTGGAATCTCCAGATGATTATTCGATACATGTTTTTGATCTTACAGGTAAATTGATTTCAACAATCAAAGAAAGCAATAAAGCTGTTACTACTATTACTGGAAAAAAAATTCAATCAAAAGGAGTTTATAATATCGTTTTTCAAGGAACTACAGAAAAAGTTTCACGGCTTTTAATTGTTAAATAAACCATACAATCATCTCATCTTTATTTCTGGCTTTTAGAAGTATAGGGCTGAGAAAAAACAATATCATCATTATACAACAGCTAGTACTATGAATAAATTATACCTCTTATTGTTACTTATCGTTTTCAGTTCAGTAGCATTCTCACCGATTATTGCTACAGAAAAAAATCCAAAAAAAGAAAAGAATAATACATCTACAGAACGCTATTATGCTTCTTCCCAAAAAGAAGGTTATATTGGTGTTTTCGACAAGATACCACTGGATAGTCCCACCGATAATATTTTTACGGTATTCATAAAAAATTTACCTGCTTCAGATGAACAGGTATATCTTACTTATGAGTTGTATGGTATTAGCAATCACACCGGAATTTCACGAAGTATCAACGAACAACTATCAGTGGGCGGTTATTTTGTTACCAAAAATAATTCTTGGCAACTGCAAGAAGAACAATTAAAGGTGACTTGGCTAAAGCAAGGGGAAAATAACATTCGTTTTACACTTCCCAATCAAGCCCAATACAATTACCGTATTCGTAATTTGGGAATTCTTATCAAAAAAACAGGGTTACAAGGTAGAGCTATTATTATCAATCAGCCTTTAAATCAGGAATATTCAAATAATATTGGCTATTTAAAAGGTTTTGTTCAAGGAAAAGGCAGTGAAAAAGCACAAATTTTTATAGACGGGTCATCCATTCAATCTCTGTCATCGGAATTTGAAGCCTTACTGCCCAAAAAAAGCAATAAGAAACAATGGACAGCCACTATCAAAGTGGTATATGCAGATGGTGAAACAATTGAAAAACAAATTATTTATACTCAACCCAATATAGCAACCTACCAAAATAAAATAGCGGTACGATCTGCTGATTACACCTTGGCAGAATATACACCCGAAAAAGCAGTGAAGCTTTCCATTAAAGGAGCAGCCTTAACGATACAACCACAAGCATTAGTAAAAGTAAACTCGATATCAATTACTGCTTTAAGAACTGTAGATATTCCTGCTCTTGATGGCACGATGGTCAATGTAACCAAAAATCATGATGGGTATCGCTTTTTGCCCCATGGCACTCAATTTACTAAAGAAACGCAAGTTGCAATAGAATATGATGTTGCCAAAATCCCGGAAGGCTATACTGAAAAAGACATTAAAACCTATTATTTTGATGATATTTCTAAACACTGGGTTGCATTAAAAAGAGATAGTATTCAAAACAAGGAAAATACAATTTTATCCAAAACCACCCATTTTACGGATATGATTAATGGCGTGATTAAAGTACCTGAATCTCCAGAAACGGCAGGTTTTACGCCAACATCAATAAAAGATATTAAAGCCGCCCATCCATCGGTGGGAGTAAATACCATAGAACCACCCAGCGCCAACAATATGGGAAGTGCTGCACTGGGATATCCTATTGTTTTACCTGCAGGTCGTCAAGGGATGCAACCACAATTGAGTATTCAGTACAACAGTGCTGGTAGTAATGATTGGTTGGGTGTAGGTTGGAATTTGACCGTTCCTTCCATTGGTATAGATACCCGTTGGGGCGTCCCGCGTTACGATGGGGTGTTAGAGACCGAAACCTATGTGATAGAAGGCGAAGAACTGGCTCCAGTAGCACACAGAGGCGACTTGCAACCACGATCTGGTGAAAAACAATTTTACCCAAGGGTTGAGGGGAGTTTCAATAAAATTATCCGTCATGGTGATAACCCTAAAAACTATTGGTGGGAGGTAACTGATAAATCGGGGACTAAATATTCCTATGGAGGAACAACAAGTTTAGGCATTATTGACAGTTCAGTATTAAAAGATGGTGACGGTAACCTTTCTCATTGGGGGCTTGTTGAAATGCGTGACCTTAACGATAACTTTGTGCGCTATCGCTATACTAAAGTCCAAGATGTGGGGGTACAAGGAGGAACAGTAGCCGGTTACAACAATTATATTAATAAAATTACGTATACCGGTTTTGGTTCCAGTGAAGGTAAATACGAAGTGCTTTTCATTAGAGACCGTGAACTAGCGGAAGCTAAACGTATGGACGTAAGTATTAATGCGCGTTATGGTTTTAAACAGGTAACCGCCGATTTACTACGAAAAATAGAAGTACAATATAACCAACAAAACATTCGTAGTTATGCATTACACTACAAACAAGGAGCTTTTTACAAAACCTTATTAGATAAAATTACAGAGTTTGATGCAACAGGAGCAGAATTCAACCACCATGATTTGGAGTATTTTGACGATGTAAAAGCTGCCGAAGGCTACCAGCCGTATACTGCTACTGAAAATTGGACACCGCAGGACGATAATGTAAAAGGAGATTTTTTAGTAAGAGTGGGAGAATTTAATGATAATGCTTCGGCATTATTAGGGAATAAATCTAGTGGATTCGGATTTGGTTTATCTTTAACGGTGGGATATAAAACTAATGATTTACAGTTATTTCATAAAATGAATACCGTTGGGGCAAACTTTGGTTTCGGTCAAAATAAAGGAGAGGGAATGCTATCTATGATTGATATTAACGGTGACAACTTACCTGACAAAGTATATACAAACAATGGCGTAATCAAATTCAGACCCAACCAGTCCGGACCTTATGGAACTACTGTTTTTGGACAGGAAAAAACAGTTTTTGGAATAGGCAGTTTTTCAAGTTCTAAATCAGAAACCTTTAGTTACGGTTTAGAAGCAAATTTCAAAGTTACTTTAGGATTAACAAAGTCAGATACTAAAACAACTGTTAAAACTTATTTTTGTGATGTCAATGGTGATGGATTGATGGATATTGTACATAAAGGGGTCGTTTGTTTTAATCATTTAGAAAACGGTATTCCCACCTATACCTTATCAAGTGGTGATACACCAAGTGCTATTGGTGAATCCACAACAGGGATAGATCCTAATTTACTACAAATCGACCCCTTAGAATTAGAAAAATTAATAGACCAATATCCATTACACGATATGGTGCGTATGTGGGAAGCACCTTATACAGGTACGGTAAATATTGATGCACCGGTATCTTTAAATCTGAACGAGCAATCTATAGATGGAGTTCGTGTTGCCATTCAACACAAAGAAACTGAATTATGGAATACTACAATCGCAGCTGGCGATTTTACACTAAAAACTCCAGCGCTTGCTCCCATAGCGGTAACCAAAGGGGACAAGATTTATTTCAGATTACAATCGGTATTCGATGGTGAAGGAGATGTAGTCGATTGGAATCCTATTGTAACTTATAATCAACATACTACAAATTTGGTAGATGCGAACAATTTACCGATTTATCAGTTTAAAGCCTCGGACGGTTTTATTCTTTCGGCAATGCAAACCACAGGGACACCTATTGATGGTGCTGTTACTATAGATGGTCTTTTTGAAAAACCTGCAACAACAGATGATGTAACGGTAGCAATTATTAAAACCGATGAAAACGGAGTGGTAACTACCGTTTTTCAAAATACCTATTTAGCTAATCAAGTAGTCTCCCAAACTTTAAATGTACCGCTTACAGTAGCAAAAAATCAAACCTATTCTTTTAGTGTTACGGCTGATTCCAATATCGATTGGAAAGCACTACACTGGACACCCAGAATAGTTTATACTGCCTCCACAGATCCCAATATTACAACGGTAAACAATCCGGACGGCAGTCCCATGTATGCGTTTTTCCCTGTTGTAGATTATGGCCTTTATGAAAAAACAGTACAGCCTACAGCTTTATGGAAAGCAACTATAGACACTCCTGTTACAGTGAGTCCACAACTTACTTTTACAGATGTAAGTTTGCAAGGGCAAGCAGTCTTTACCATAAAGAAAAACAACATATTGGTCGCTAAGCAAAATATTACTGTTGTCTCAGGAGTAGCTTCAGGAATCGCTCCAATACCTTTTAATGCTTTGGCAAACGAAATCTTCTCATTTGATATCTATACTAAAAATCCAGTGCTGGCAGCAGGAATTACACAAGCATCATTTACTTTGGTTGCAGATACAACTGCAATACTAAAAATGGGAATAGCGACTCAGGATAAATCAGGTATTTTTGGACCTATGTACCGCCATTGGGGGCAATTTGGGTATAATGGTAACCGTGACAGAGGAACACAGCCCATTAATGAAAGTGAGTTGGTTATTACCTCTTCGAATACTGGTACAATAGACTTAAGCGGAGCCACAACCGCCGATGAAATGGAAGCTGCTTATGCCAGTCAAGGTGGACAAAATGTAAACGACACTAAATTTATTCTGCTTTTGCCGGACAATGTCAAAAAAATATGGAAAGGCTATGACGACAAGCATTGGATGGCCCAATTTAATCAATCGGCCTCTCGTTTGGGAATGGACAATTTAACCATTGAGAATCCTGCTACTAGCGGAGGTGAAGCTGCAAGAGGTATAGATAAAGTAAGTAAATCTTATAGTGTTGGCTTAATGGTTAGTGCCGGTATTGGTGGAAGTACCGCTATAGGTGGAACTAAAAGTATTACTGAATTTTCCGATTTAAACGGGGACCGATATCCGGACATTATTTCGGAAAATAAGATACAGTATACTAAAGCAGATGGAACTTTAGAAAGCACTGCAAAAAATATAGGAACCTCCTACTATCAGGAATCCAAAAACAGTGCTATAGGAATTTCTATGAATGGAAGCCCATTGCTTTCAAAATCACAAATAAGTGCAGAAATACCTAAGTCTATAAGGAATCCAGTTAAATTTGATTCTAAGGGACACATAATGGCACCAACTAAAGAAGAAGATGCCTCTCATACTCCCTCCATCAGCGGTAGTTTGTCAATAAATACCGATGATTCTCAGCATTCTTTTATTGATGTTAATGGAGACGGATTGCCTGATAAAGTATATCAGGGAGGTGATGTTGCATTAAATCTGGGATATTCCTTTGCTCCTAAAGAAAAATGGAATTTTGTCTCCATCAGAAAAGGCAAGGGAGAGGATTTTAGTGCCGGTTTAGGATTCAGCCTGTATAACAATAGTATTTCCGGAGGGGTTGGGTTGAATATGTCTTTAGGACATGCTCAAAATGCGGTGCAGGACGTTAATGGAGATGGACTTGTTGACTATTTTAATAAAGACGATAACACCGTATTTTTAAATACTGGTAATGGTTTTGTGCAAATTCCGTGGAATGGTATTGAAGATATACAAGAAAGTGTTGATGTTGGTGAATCTGCAAATGCAGCTTTTACAGTGAGTATACCAATTCCGCCGCTTCTCCCCGGTATAAAAATAAGCATCAATCCTAGTGCTAATGTGAGTCATAGTGCCTCCCGAGAAACGGTTAGCATAACTGATCTTGACGGAGACGGTTACCCGGATATTCTTGCGTCCAAAAAAGACAATCAGCTTACCGTAAAACGTTCTACCATAGCCCGCACTAATTTGCTAAGAGAAGTAAAACGCCCTATGGGAGCCAGTTTTACCATGGATTATGCCCGTATAGGGAATACTTACGATCAGCCAAGCGATGTTTGGGCATTGACTAAAGTGGAACTCAAAGACGGTTTTACGGGTGATGGTCCGGATACAATGATAAGCACTTTTGAATACGAAAACGGACATTACGACCGCCACGAGCGTGATTTTTATGGTTTTAAAACTGTAAAAAGCCACCAGCTGGACACGCAAAACAGCGATGCCGTGTACCGCACCGTTGTGCAAGAATTTAGCAATGACAACTATTATGAAAAAGGCGTATTGCAACGGGAAATATTGCAAGATGCTAACCATAACTTATATATTGAAAGCCTTAACAATTTTGAATTAAAAGACATACAAACGGGAGCTACACTACCTGCCAGTTTTAAAACCAATGATAAAGAGACCGCCTTTTTAGCTCCGGTAAAAACACAGAAAAACTTTTACGAAGGTGGCACTAATGCCCAAAAAAGTACCAGTTCTATTTACAATTATGATACTTTAGGTAACGTAACCAGCTTTACCGATTTTGGCGATACAGGAACCGATGATGATATTTCTTCGGTGATAAATTACCATGCAGTTCCGGGTAAATACATTATGGGGATGCCAAGTCGTGTGGTGGTTACAGGCGGAGGACAAACCCTGCGAAAAAGCGAAACAACTATTGACAACAATACAGGAAACGTTACCCAAATTCGTAAAATAACACAAAATGGCACAGCTTCAACCTATGATTTGCAGTACGATAGCTATGGAAATCTTACTAAAATAACACGTCCGGAAAATGCTGCCGGAGAACGCTTGTTTTTTAATTACCAGTACGATCCTGAGGTACACACCTACACCACGGGAGTAAGCGATGGGTATGGCTATAGTTACAGTTCAATATATGATTTCCGCTTTGGGCAAATGCTGGAAAATACAGACCTGAATGGTCATAAAATGCGTTACGAAATAGACAATCTGGGACGTGTCAAAACCATTACAGGGCCGTTTGAACTCGCTCTAGGATTACCGTACACCATAGCTTTTAATTACCACCCCGAAGCTACAGTGCCGTGGGCATCTACCAAACATTACGATCCGGCGCATCCTGAAAATCCTATCGAGACCGTTACGTTTACAGACGGTATCAAACGGGCGATACAAGTCAAGAAAGACACTGATATGTACACCGCACCACAGGCTGCCGATGTAGAGAAAATGATTGTTTCGGGCAGAATTATTTTTGATGCATTTGGGCGCACACTGGAAAGTTATTACCCTATCACCGAACCAAAAGGAAGCGAAACGGTTTTTAATGCCAATTACGATAATATAACACCAAGCAAAACCGCTTATGATGTACTCGACAGAACGACTACCGTTACACTACCAGATGCGGCGGTAAGTAGTATCGTGTATGGTTTTGGCAACGATCGTGACGGTGCTTTACAGTTTAGCACTAAAGCCATTGATGCTAATGGAATCTGGAAAGAAAGTTATACTAATGTGCGTGGATTGACTAAAGCCGTACAGGAACAGTACAGCCAAGGCAGTAATGTATGGACAAGCTATAACTACAACGCCATAAGCGAATTGATGGAAGTAAAAGACGACCAAAACAATGAAATAAAATCTACTTATGACTGGCTGGGGCGTCGTACCCAAGTAATACATCCTGATGCTGGCACGAGTACTTTCGAGTATGATTTAGCTAACAATTTGACCAAAAAACTCACGGCGAATCTTACTACTCTGGCAACGCCAATAACCTATCAATACGACAAGGAGCGTTTAGTAGAAATCAATTATCCTCAAAACCCTCAGAACAACGTCAAATATACTTACGGAGCAATGGGAGCCACTGACAACCGTGCCGGACGAATTATATTGCAACAAGATGCCTCAGGGGCACAAGAATTTTTCTATAACCCGCTGGGGGCAGTAACCAAAAATATTCGTACGATTATGGTACCGGATAGTCAACTACTCACCTATTCCACCCAGTGGAAATACGACACCTGGAACCGGATAACCCAAATGACGTATCCTGATCAGGAAGTACTGACTTACACCTACAATCTTGGAGGCTTGTTACATAGTATGAAAGGCGTAAAAAACGGTACTCAATACAAATACCTAACCCAATTGGGCTATGATAAATTTGAACAACGCACTTATTTGAGTTATGGAAATGGTACTGAAACCTTTTATGAGTACGAGCCGGAACGCCGCCGATTGCATAATATGGTGACAGAAACAGCGACTAACCGCAAGATGATGGACAATGTATATACCTATGACAAGGTAAACAACATCCTGCGTTTGCAAAACAATGCCGAAATTCCGGCAAGCAACCTCATGGGAGGGCAAACCGATTATAATTATACCTATGATGATTTGTACCAGCTTACCAATGCTACAGGAAGTCACAAAGGGAGTAACCACGAGAACAAGTACAACCTGGCCATGACTTACAACTCTGTACATAGCATTGTCAGGAAAGAGCAAAACCACCAGTTTAAGGACTATGATGTGACTAGCTGGAGCCCACGAAACCAGACCACCTATACCGCAGACTATGCCTACGGACAAACACAACCCCATGCCCCTACACATATAGGCGATAAAACCTATACCTATGATGCTAACGGAAACCAAACAGCGTGGACTGATGACAATAGCGGACAAAACCGCCAAATCCTGTGGGACGAGGAAAACCGCATCAAGGCAATTGCCGATAATGGGGCAATGTTTAACTATGTGTATGATGCAGGAGGCGAACGCATACTAAAAAGCAATGGCGGCAGCCAAAGCATAGCCGTAAACGGAAGTACCAAGGGAGGCAAAAGCAGTATAGGCAATTATACCATTTATGTAAACCCTTATTTAGTGATACGTAACAGCCAGGCAACCAAACATTTTTACATAGAAAGCCAGCGCATCGCTACCAAACTCGCCGAAAGCAACGAGGGACTGTTACAAACCACAGCAGGCGGAAACATCGTGAAATATGGCGAGAAACAGGCAAAACTCAACGCAAGCGTAAACAAGCTTTACGCAGATTTTGGTCTTGAAACCGAGAAAGTAACCAGTACGGGAGCCACCACTGGTACAGGCAGTACAACAACTAGTGGAAATGGTACAACTAATGAAAAATTTATTTTTTATTACCACCCAGATCATTTAGGCAGTTCTTCGTATATTAGCGATGCCAATGGCGAAGTACAGCAACATTTAGAGTATTTTGCTTTTGGCGAGACGTTCTTAGAGGAGCATAGTAATACGGATAGTACACCCTATTTGTTTAATGGTAAAGAACTTGATGAGCAAACTGGTCTTTATTATTACGGGGCAAGGTATTACGATGCAAAGACGAGTGTATGGTCTAGTGTTGATGCGCTCGCGGAACGACATCCCGAAATATCTCCATTTGTATATTGTGCAAATAATCCAATTAAATTCATTGATCCTGATGGGAGAGATTGGGTAGAAGCTAATAATGGTGATATTACTTGGAGAAAAAATGTTAATTCTAAAAACCATTCTAAAACTCTCAAAGGAGGTGAAATTTACCGAGGTAAATCGTTTGAAAGAATTAAAGATTGGGATGGTGTTATTAACAGTAATGGAAATATTGTTAATAATATTGTATTAGAAGAGTATGGTGAAAATAAGAAAATTACTTACTCTGAACTTACAAGTGCAAATGTTTCTGTTGAAGGTTCTATGAGAGAAGGTAATAGCAAACTTGGAGATGTAGAAGTTAAAATTTATCTAACTTTTGGAAATGGGAAAATAAGGTTTATGAAAGAAGCATATTCTGCTGTTGCAGGTGGATTTGGTAATGGAGCGCCTGAAAATGGAAATTATACAATAACTAATTATCAAAATCGAAGCCCTACGGGTTGGTATAATAAAGGAATGAATAATAACGGTGTTGGATTTAGTTTTAATTTAAATCCTTCATTTAGTACCGGTAGAACAGATTTAAGAATACATCCAGACGGAAATAATGAAGGCACACTAGGTTGTATTGGAATGTCAGGAAATACTACTCAACTTAATAGTTTTACCAATAGTTTAAGAATGGTTCAAAAATATCAAACTTCGATTCCTGCAACTCTATATATTACAGGAAATCCTAATAATAACGGAAAAAGTGGAGCTAAACTACCTAATATAAATGAATAATGTGAAAATCATAATAGCTTTACTAATTTTCCTTACACTAAGTTGTAAAGAAGACAAAAAACACTTTGAAAATTTAAAAAAAATAAGCGGAAAACAAAGTGTAAATACAGATAAAACAGTAATAAATTCAATCAAAGATGTAAGTAAAATTATACCTGACACAACAATAAATGGAAAATTATTTTTATCAAACGATAAGAGTTTGTGTAAATTTTATATTTATTGTAAAAGTATTGCCACAATAGACAAAATAAGAGAAAGCCCTGTAGTTGTATTTACAAATAAATCTAAAACAGAATATTTAATAGCGCATCAATATGAAGGGAGTATAAAAAATGCTTTTGATTGTTTTGAGATAACCTATGTGAAGAATGAACAAGAACTTAGTAATACAAACAATTATAATGTTTTAGAGAATAATTTCAGAACTGAAACCGATATAAAGTTAGGTATAACTTTCGAGGAATTAAAATCTATTAAAGGTGCTAATTACGAAAAGGAAGAAAAAGAAAACTTAACTATTTTGACTTACAAGAATACTGATTATGAAACTTCTCCGTTTTTAAAACGATATAATATGCCTAGTTATTTTATGGAGTTTACTTTAAAAGATAATAAAACAGAAAAAATAAAATTTGGTTTTAACTACCCTTAATCCCCTATAAAAACGCGACCATCTTGTTCCTAATTTCAAAGCAATTCAACAAAAAACCTCGGGAATTGCGAAGTTTTTTGCTTTAAGAAAGTTGCTGTTTCAAATTAGCTTTAAAATGAAAGCATCTAAAAACTCTTTAACGAGTGAATTTTTCGGATTGTAATAAGAGTTCAATATCTTGGATATTATTTTTTTGCTTTTGTCCTGAATTGTTTCTTTAAGTAAGTAACCAGACGGCGCAGACATGTTGTAATCGTTAGCACAGGTATTTTCCTGTGTTCCTATGTGCTAGGTAAGCAGTAACTATATCGTGTTGGATAGGGCAGTTTTACAAACCTTGCCCACAAACGAGAGCAGGCGGAAACATCGTGAAATGGCGAGAAATAGGCAAAACTCAAAGCAAGCGTAAACAAACTTTACGCGAATTTTGGTCTTGAAACCGAGAAAGTAACGGGTACGGGAGGTACCACTGGCACAGGCGGTACAACAATTAGTTAGAATGGTACAACTAATGAAAATTCATATTCTATTACCATCCAGATCATCTAGGCAGTTCTTCGTATATTAGCGAGATTCAGCGAACACTTTAAATAATAAAAGTGTAGTGAGCTAAACGTTCTTAGAGGAGCACTCAAACACGGATTGTCAAACTATTCTTTTTCTTCTTTTTCAATCGCATCCTTATAATCCGGATACAGGAATTTGTTGTATGGAAAACGCGTAATGTGAATTTGGCGTACGGCTTCGTAAACTCTTTCTCTGAATTCTTCGAAATTTTCTTTGTTGGTTGCCGAGATAAACAATGCCTTTTCTTCCCCTACACGACTCATCCAGGTGGATTTCCACTCTTCCAGCGTGTAATGTT
>Ga0307414_10000985_pt1 | contig 14529 bp, 10 predicted proteins | sample DK1Ometagenome_FD_203804 | JGI IMG/M metagenome (GOLD analysis project Ga0307414, IMG submission 203804) | Maize rhizosphere microbial communities from greenhouse at UC Davis, California, United States - DK15-O-3 | ecosystem: Host-associated > Plants > Roots > Rhizosphere > Soil | place: USA... | reverse complement strand
CGTCATGCTGAACTTGTTTCAGCATCCATAGGGAGGATATCCACTCAAAACCAATAACCCGTCCGCCAAACGGCCGGCTACTTCCTGCACATGGCGCTTATCGGATTGGACCCCGTCGCCGTGATCAAGCCCAGCCTGTAGGGCAGTTCGATATACTCATAGGATTTGCCCTTCTCCATATCCAGGCCCTGGTAAAGAAAGCGGAGCGGTTTGCACGGATCGATCGTCAGGGTCTGATCGCTGGTGGAGCGGATCATCTCGCCATGCGATATCCCTTCGGACCAGACGCGGTCCTTGAAGCTCACATTGTCGGAATCCGCGAAAATATTCATCGCGTCCGGCGTCAGCGGCTTCCATTCACCGGCAAGGCTGTCGCTCTTCCACGCGCGGAAATAGCGGCCCTTTGGACCAATCGCTTCGATCAGCGTCAGATAGCTGTTCGTTCCGGCGATCTTGTAGGTGTTGCTGGCCTCGAATATGTCGTCGCGCTTGCCCTGCATGACGCGCGTGGTGTTGCGGAATCCCCTGGGAAATTCCACCAGCGATGTCTCGGCCCGGAAGAAACTGCCATTGTCGTTCGTGAAGAAAAGGTAGCAGTTCTGGTCGTCGCAGATGGTCCAGAAATCAAGCCATCCCGGACTTCCGTCCGGCTGTTTCACGATCTCCGGCACCGTATCGTAAAAGGGCTTGGGCGCGCTCCACGAAGTCGGATCGCTGATGTTGCTGCTCGTCGAATAGAGCGGATCTCCACCCTGATAGACCAGGTACCACAGCTTCTGCGGCGCGAAGTAGAAGATCTGCGGCGCGGCGCGATAGCCCGGCCCCATCGGCGAGTTTTCCAGCCCGATAATCGGCGCTTTCGACGCGTCTTTCCAATCCTTGAACGAGGTGTAGGCCAGGCCCCAGCCCTTGCCCGCCGCGGTCGTCATGAACACATGATATTTGCCATCATGGAAAACGACCGACGGGTCTTTCACGCCGTGAAGATCCGGCGCGGCGTCCGCTGGCGGAGCAATGAGCGGGGCAGACGAGGTCCAGCGAAAGCCGCCGGGTGAAGCAGGACTGGCGGCCAGTGCGGCCGCGGCCGATCCCACGACGCCGAGTACCGCAATGGCCGTCAGCATGGCTCCGGAATGGCGACCCTTGTTCCGTCTCATCCGCTTCATTTCCCTCTCTCGTGATCCGTGTCCGGCGCGATGCCGGATCGATTGCCGGGTGATAGGCGGAAAGGGCCTACCTGTAAATACTCATACAAATAGAAAGGGGCGACAGCGTGTTGCGCGCCTTCGGTATCCGCTCCCCGGCCTATGACCCCGGCCCCTATTCCGCCCTGCATGAAGGGGCGTGGTGCGGGAACCGTCGATCCACGGCAGGATCGGGTTCGGGTCAGGCAGCCAGTGCCGGCAGGCTGACTATGGGATCATGGCTTATTGAGCCGATTGTTTCCAGTGTCATGTAGCGGCGCGATACCACCTAAGGCCGATCATTCATGCAAGCGAAACGCCGTCCAGATAGCTTGCGCCGCTGTTGACGGCACTCGTCAGGCCGGAAACTTCGGGAACAAGGTTTGCGAGATACCATTGCGCGGTCGCCTTCTTGAGTTCGTCAAAGGCGGAGGTACTGCTCCCTTGCGCGTTCACGACGTGCAGCTGCCGCTCCATCAGCCATCCGCATGACATGACCGAGGCGAGCGTGAGGAAAGGCGAACTGGCGGCCAGCCTGTCCTCGGCGGACGTCGCCAGCAGATGCTCCGCCACTTCTCCTACCCGCGTGGCTAGCGCCCTCACGCCTGGATCTTGCGCCTCGCCGAGCACATCCGCGACGAGCGACCGCATCCCGTCGCCCTGGTCACCGACCAGCTTGCGCCCGACCAGATCGGCGGCCTGAATGCCGTTGGTCCCTTCGTAGATCGGGGCGATGCGCGCGTCGCGATAATGCTGGGCAGCCCCTGTTTCCTCGATGAAACCCATGCCGCCATGGACCTGAATGCCGAGACTGGCGACCTCGCACCCCACATCTGTCGCATGGGATTTTGCCAGCGGCGTCAATAGGTCGAGCCTCTGCCGCGCGCCTGGAATGCCCAGATGCGCCCGATCAGCCTCGGCTGCGGCGGCATAGACCAGCGCGCGGATCGCCTGGGTCTGCGCCATCATCCGCATGAGCATCCGACGGACATCGGGATGTTCGATGATCGCCACCGGTCCGCGCGCGGGATCGCTCGCCAGCGGCGACTGGATGCGCTCGCGGGCATAGGCCAGCGCCTGCTGCGTCGCCCGCTCGGCAATCTGGACTCCCTGCAGCCCGACATTGAGCCGGGCGTTGTTCATCATTGTGAACATCGCCCGCATGCCGCCGCATGCCTCTCCGATAAGCCAGCCATGGCAATCGTCATGATCGCCATAGCTCATCACGCATGTCGGCGAGGAATGGATGCCAAGCTTGTGCTCGATCGATACGCAGCGAAGGTCGTTGCGTGAGCCGTCAGGCCGGAATTTCGGTACCAGAAACAAGGAAATTCCCTTGGTGCCGGGCGGAGAACCGGGCGTGCGCGCGAGGACCAAATGAACGATGTTGCCGGCAAGATCATGTTCGCCGAAGGTTATGAAGATCTTGGTCCCCTTGAGGCGCCAGACGCCATCGGGCGCAAGCGTTGCGGTGGAACGCAGCGCGCCGACGTCCGAACCCGCCTGAGGCTCCGTCAGGTTCATGGTTCCGGTCCATTCACCCGACACGAGCTTTGGTAAATAGGCGGCCTGAAGCTCAGGCGAACCGTGCGCCGCCAGCGCTTCGACCGCTCCGGATGTCAGCATGGGGCAAAGATTGAACCCCATATTTGCGGATCCAAGGCTTTCGGCGACGGCAAATGCCAGCACATTAGGCAGGCCCTGGCCGCCATACTCAACCGGCGCGGAGATACTAGCCCAGCCGCCCTCCACATAGGCCCGGTAAGCATCGCGGAACCCGGGCGGCATGCGGACTTCGCCGTCCGACCAACTGGGGGGATTGGTGTCGCCGATGCGGTTGGTGGGCGCCCATTCACCTGCCGCCAGAGCTGCGGCCCCTTCCAGCACGGCGTCGATCACGTCCGTTTCAGCCGTGGAAAATCTTTCGGTAGCCGCCAGATCGGCAATCCGGGCGACATGATCGAGCACAAAGCGCTGCTCGGCTACGGGCGGTAGGAAGGTCATGCTATAATCTCTCAAGTGAAAGGTCGATTATCAAGCTTTGTTCGGGCATCAGTTCTTACATGCCGGTGATGCCCTTCATGAAATCGCGGCGGGCCTCCCATGCGGTCGCATCGACCCGCGCCGCCACCGCTGCGTATGCTTCGGTCACGAACCAGTGTACCTTGCGCCCCATCACGCTGGAAAGCACCTTTCGCGCTGACTGATGATGGCTGGGGTTCTGCCGAAGTAGGCGTCAACGGGCGTCACATTGGATTTGTAACGAATTGCGCCGGTCACCTATTTCATTATGCCACCTTCTGAAGGATCGGGTGGCCGGGTGGGCACAGCCCGGTCACCCACGTCCCAAATAGAAGGGGCTCCCTGCGCATGGCAGGAAGCCCCTTTCCTCGTGTCAGCTTTTTTACCTTACGCCGCCAATTTCCGCAGCACGTAGGGCAATATCCCGCCGTTCAGGAAATATTCCAGCTCGTTCGCCGTATCGATGCGGCACAGCGCCTGGAACGTCTCGGTCTTCCCGTCGGCCCGTGCGATGATGACATCGACCATCTGCCGGGGCTTCAAGGCGGCGACATGCTGGATCGTGAAGGTCTCATCGCCCGTCAGGCCCAGCGTCTTGCGATCCACGCCCTCGGGGAACTGCAAGGGCAGCACGCCCATGCCCACCAGGTTGGAGCGGTGGATACGCTCGAAGCTTTCGGCGATCACCGCGCGCACGCCCAGCAGGTTGGTGCCCTTCGCCGCCCAGTCGCGCGACGAGCCGGTGCCATATTCCTTGCCCGCAATGACGACCAGCGGCGTGCCGTCCGCCTTGTGGCGCATGGCCGCGTCATAGATCGGCAGAACTTCGCCATCATATTTTGTCATGCCGCCTTCGACGCCGTCCAGCATCTCGTTCTTGATGCGGATATTGGCGAAGGTGCCGCGCATCATGACTTCGTGGTTGCCGCGACGCGCGCCATAGCTGTTGAAATCGGCCTGGCTCACCTGATGCTCCATCAGATAAGCACCCGCAGGCGAGGCCGCCTTGATCGAACCGGCCGGGCTGATGTGGTCGGTGGTGATCGAGTCGGCAAAGATCGCCAACGGCTTGGCCTCGATGATGTCGCTGACCGGCGCCGGGGTCATGCTCATGCCTTCGAAATAGGGCGGGTTGGCGACATAGGTGCTGCCAGCGCGCCACGAATAGGTGTCGGAGCCGGTAACGTCGATGGCTTTCCACTTGTCGTCGCCGTCGAACACATTGGCATAGCGCGCCTTGAACATATTGCTGTCAATCGCCGCGTCCATGACCGAACGGATTTCGTCGTTCGAAGGCCAGATGTCCTTCAGATACACGTCCGCGCCGTCCGAACCCTGACCGATGGGCGTTTCGACGAAATCGGTCGTGACCGTGCCCTTGAGCGCATAAGCCACCACCAGCGGCGGCGAGGCGAGGAAGTTGGCACGCACATCGGGCGACACGCGGCCTTCGAAATTGCGGTTGCCCGACAGGACGGAGGCGGCAACAATGTCATTGCCGTTGATCGCCTTGCTGATCGGCGGAGCGAGCGGCCCCGAATTGCCGATGCAGGTGGTGCAGCCATAGCCGACCAGGTTGAAGCCGATCTTGTCGAGATATTCGGTGAGCCCAGCCTTGTTCAGATAATCGGTCACGACCTGCGATCCGGGCGCCAGCGAGGTTTTCACCCAGGGCTTGGGCGTCAGGCCCTTCTCAACCGCTTTCTTGGCGACAAGACCGGCAGCCACCAGCACGCTGGGGTTCGAGGTATTGGTGCAACTCGTGATCGCCGCGATCACGACGTCGCCGTCGCCGATATCGTGGCCCTTGCCTTCAACCGGCACCCGCGCGGCGGCGGTTTTCTTGTAGACCTTCTCCAGATCGGCGTTGAACACGTCATCGACCTGGCTGAGGATCACCTTGTCCTGCGGCCGCTTGGGTCCGGCAAGGCTCGGCTGCACCGTACCCATGTCCAGTTCCAGCGTATCGGTGAACACGGGATCCGCGGCGTCGGCGTGCAGCCAGAAGCCCTGCTCCTTGGCATAGGCTTCGGTCAGCGCCACCTGCTCGTCGGTGCGGCCAGTGAGGCGCATATAGTCCAGCGTCTTGCCGTCGATCGGGAAGAAGCCGCAGGTCGCGCCATATTCGGGCGCCATGTTCGCAATCGTCGCGCGGTCGGCCAGCGACAATGCGCCGACGCCGGGGCCGTAGAATTCGACGAAGCTCCCCACCACGCCCTTGGCGCGCAGCATCTGCGTCACGGTCAGCACCAGGTCGGTCGCGGTAATGCCCTCGGCCAGCGCGCCGGTCAGCTTGAAGCCGACGACTTCGGGGATGAGCATGGAGACCGGCTGGCCCAGCATTGCGGCTTCCGCTTCAATGCCGCCCACGCCCCAGCCGAGCACGCCCAGGCCGTTGATCATCGTCGTGTGGCTGTCGGTGCCGACGCAGGTGTCGGGATAAGCCACCGTCGCGCCCGACGCATCGGTAGACGTCCACACCGCCTGCGCGATATTCTCCAGGTTCACCTGATGACAGATGCCGGTGCCGGGAGGGACCACCTTGAAATTGTCGAGCGCCTTCGAACCCCATTTCAGGAACTCATAGCGTTCCGCATTGCGCTGATATTCCAGCTCCACATTGTCATGGAACGCCTTGGGCGTGCCGAATTCGTCCACCATGACCGAGTGGTCGATGACGAGATGCACGGGAACCAGCGGGTTGATCTTGGTTGCGTCCGCGCCCAGCGCGTTCATCGCGTCGCGCATGGCAGCAAGATCGACGACGCAGGGAACGCCGGTGAAATCCTGCATCAGTACGCGCGCCGGGCGATACTGGATCTCGCGTTCGGAACGGCGATCCATCTGCCAGTCGATAATCGCCTGAATATCCTCGACCGTAACGGTGTTGCCGTCCTCGAAGCGCAGCAGGTTTTCCAGCAGCACCTTCATGGAAAAGGGCAGGCGCGACACGTCGCCCAGTTTCGCCGCCGCTTTCTTCAGCGAATAATAACCGATGCTCTTTCCGCCGACATTCAGCGTATCCCGCGTGCCGAGCGTGTCCTGTCCGATAGCAGTCATGATGCGAAAACCTTTCACAGCGTCGGGCGAGCGCTTCATGCCGTCCCGACCGGGTTGGTGTGGCGACGCCAGGGGGATTCGGATCAGGTTTGTGGAAAGAGGCCCCGTTGCATTTCCACCCCCAGCCGCTGGCACCGGCTCGAATGAGTCCCGCGCGCCTTAGCAAGGGTTGGGGAAGTTGGGAAGCGGGGAAAAGGAGGTGGCCGACTGTGGCACCAAGGCCGCATCACCGGAAAAGGAGCAACCCCTACCCCCTACCCCCCGCCCGCCTCAATCCGGCTTACCCGGAATTGCCCTGTCGTCAGTCCATGCCCTCCGGTACATTGGTGGATATTGCGCGCGGGGAAAGCCCCGAAACTTGCGGGTCGGGCCGTAATATCCGGTGGTTGCCAATGCGGCGGCGGCCTGATTTTATCGCGGTAGGAACTCCGATCACCGCGCGTCGTTATCTGTGAAGGTACGAAGGGAGGGACCAGATCATGCATCCCGATATTGTCCAGAATAGAACGCACAAGGCCACGTTCGATCCGTTTTTGCGCGGCTATCACATCATGTACCGTATCCATGAACATAATCACTGCCCAGGCTGTGGGCACAGCCATTGGATCGTCGGCCGGTTGCTGGCCGAGTGCGCCTTTTGCGGCACCGCCCTGCCGCTCGAATGCCATGCGGGCGGCCTTGGCGGCCAGCCGCGCTTTGCCGCCCCCCGTCAAGTGGATCAAATGACCGCCTGACAGCATGCATCGGTGCGGCGCGCCACGCAGTCTGTTGCACCGCACCCAAAATTGGTCCGAAACGGAGTTGGGGTTACTCTTCTCCGGATCGGACTCGTATACACCCGTTTCGGCCCCCGATCCGGACCATTGAGTATCTGACGCTACCGAAACGATAGGCGGCGGCTGGCCATTCTTTTCACATACTCCTGTAATTGCTCGCGCATTTTCTCCATAATGGAGAAAAGCGGATAGCGACGCGGCACTGCTTTGCGCTCATAAGGGCGGCGAACAAAAGCAGCACAGGAGGCAGCAAGTGGACGAACAGGGGACGGTAGGCAGGGTCACCGGAAACAGCACACATCTTTCTGCAAGTGCGGCATTGGAAACGGCGCTCGCTGCCTCCTACGACCGCCGCCCCTCCGCCCTGGTAATGTGCGATGAGGCGGACCAACGGACTGTGCTGGAGCGCATGACGCAAGCCGCGGGGGCGCGGCTGTTGGCGGGATTGGATGTAGAAACCGGCCTGGAGCGCCTCGACATGATCGCCTCCGTCCGCCTGCTGGTCGTGCACGCGAGCACCAGCGGCGGCGCATACACCCGTTTGCTCGCCCGGTTGGAACAGCTGGCAGATAGCGATGGCACGACCGCCTTGCTGGCTGTCACGCCTGCCCTTCTTGACGAGGCGTTCGGCGCGATCAGTTCGCCCCGGATACAGATTTTGTGCGACGCGCCGGAAAGTGAGATCGCGGGCGCGCTGGCGCTCGCAGTGCAGCCGCCCGTGCCGCTGGCGCTCAATGACATTGGCCGGGAAAGCGAGGCGATCCGCTTGCAACGGCTGTCGGAGGAGGTGAGCCGGATCGCGCGCACGCTCGCCAGCCTTTCGGGCCAAGGCGATTCGACGGCGCTCTTCTCGACGGATGGCGACAGCCTTGCAGAACCCGGCGGCGGCTATACGGGCGAACCGGGCATCGATATGCCTCGCGCCCGCTCATCCGCGCCGATCACCGCCCGGGATATTCGCGACATGCTCCGTTTGCGCCGCCTGCGCGACCAGTTCTTTCCCGGAGAAATGTTTGCCGATCCGGCGTGGGACATGTTGCTGGACCTGATGGCCGCGCGGCTTTCGGGGCAGCGCGTGTCGGTCTCCAGCCTCTGCATCGCAGCGGCCGTCCCCGCCACCACTGCCTTGCGCTGGATTCGCGCGCTGACCGACAATGGCCTCTTTCTGCGTCAGGCGGACCCCGCCGACGGCCGCCGCGTCTTCATCGCATTGTCCGAAAAGGCGGCAGACGCCATGACCAACTTCTTCACCGCCGCCAAACGGGGCGGAAAGGCGATGCTGGTCTGAAGCGGGTCACGCATCCCACACGTTACCCGCTTGACCCCCGCCGCGAATCCCCTATTAGGCGGGGTCCCGGACAAGGGCGATTAGCTCAGTTGGTAGAGCGCCTCGTTTACACCGAGGATGTCGGCAGTTCGAGCCTGTCATCGCCCACCATTTTCACCGCGGAAAATCGGGGTTTTGAGAATTTCCTCGAAGCCTGGTTTTCCGCCCACATCTTCGGGTGGGGCGCGGCGCGCGCCATTGCAAACCAACGCGCCCTTGGCAATCTGACGCCCCTTTCTCGAATGAAACGGCGCTGCTGGGCGTTGGCGAAATCGGCGCGCTGGCGTCGATCATATGGGTGTGCTGCCCCGCGCCTGAAGCATATCCGCCCTGTTGTGCTCCAAGTCACTGGCGTCGTGCCGCTCGTGCAGTTGGGTTTCCGGTGAACCGGACGTACGGTTTACCATGCGTCCCCGCGCCACGGCGCCGCGGCTGGCGATGAGGTTCACCCAGCGGTCGAGATTGCGATATTCATGCACTGACAGAAATTCCTGGGCGGCATAGGCTTCACGCATGATGGCGCCATACCAGGGCCAGATCGCCATGTCGGCGATCGTATATACGTCCCCGGCCATATATTCGTTCCTGGCCAGATGCGTGTCGAGCACATGCAATTGCCTTTTCGTTTCCATGGCATAGCGGTTGATGGGATATTCCATCTTGAACGGCGCATAGGCAAAGAAATGGCCGAATCCACCGCCGACAAGAGGGGCGGAGCCCATCTGCCACATCAGCCAGTTCATTGTCTCAGCGCGCCTGTAGTGCTCGGTCGGCAGGAAGGCCCCGAACTTCTCGGCCAGATAGAAAAGGATCGAGGCGCTTTCGAACAGCCGAGTTGGAGGGTTAGTCGAACGATCCATCATCGCCGGGATCTTGGAGTTCGGGTTGATCTCGACAAAACCGCTGGAAAATTGGTCGCCATCCGCGATCCTGATCAACCAGGCGTCATATTCCGCCCCGGAATGGCCCGCCGCCAGCAATTCTTCGAGCATGATGGTGACCTTCACGCCGTTCGGCGTCCCCTGCGAATAGAGTTGGATCGGGTGTTTGCCAACCGGCAGCGTTTTCTCGTGGGTCGCTCCGGACACGGGCCGGTTGATATTGGCGAACCGGCCACCATTGTCCTTGTCCCACGTCCAGACCTTGGGCGGGACGTAGCCCGGTGGCTGGTTATTCGCTGGGTCGCTATTGTCAGCCATTGCTGTCTCCCACGTTCTGTCCGTTCTCAGGTTGCGAACGTAGAGTTCTCAACCTGGGTTACCAACCGAGTTGCTCGCACCCATCCGTTTTGTGCTCGCAGCAGGCATCAACAGGGCCGGATGGCTTGATGGAATCGGGAAGAAATGCCTCCCAGCAGGGTGTGGGCGATTCTATCGATCTGAAAAACCACAGGATCGGGCAACCCGCCCCGTGCGGGGGATCGTTGCGAAATTCGCTTCCAACCCAATTTTCCGTCATCCCCGCGAAAGCGGGACCCATCTCGCAGCATATTCCGACCTTGAACCAAGAGGATAAATCGGTTCCCACTTTCGCGGGAATGACGACTATCGTTGACGAAGCACATTTCGCAACGATCCCCGTGCCGGGGAGGATCAACCCCTCCTCTCAGCACCCGCAATTATTTCGGGGACAGCACCATCAGCATCTGGCGGCCTTCCATACGCGGATAGGCTTCGACCTTGGCGTCCTCGGCGGTGTCCTCCGCCACGCGCTGGAGCAGCGCCATGCCAAGTTGCTGGTGCGACAATTCGCGGCCGCGGAAGCGCAGGGTGATCTTCACCTTGTCACCCTCCCCGATGAAGCTGTGCACCTTTTTCATCTTGGTGTCATAGTCATGGTCGTCGATGTTGGGACGCATCTTGATCTCCTTGATCTCCTGCGTCCTCTGGCTCTTGCGCGCGGCATTCGCCTTTTTCTGGGCTTCGTACTTGTACTTGCCGACGTCCAGGAATTTCGCGACGGGCGGATCGGCGTTGGGAGATACCTCGACCAGGTCCAATCCTATTCCGGCGGCCTGCTCCATGGCTTCCTGCGTAAACATCACGCCCAGATTTTCGCCATTCTCGTCAATTACGCGGACCTTGGGCGAGGCAATGAATTCATTGTAACGCGGACCATTTTTGGGAGGCGGCGCCAAAGGGCGGCGGGTCGTTGGGGGACGTATAGCAGTATCTCCTGTCGCAATTTCAGTTGTGGTGGTTCGATTCTAGTAAATTACAGCGTTTCGGATTGACGCGAAAGAGCGCGCAACACCGCCATGGCGGAAATGTCGCGCCCGTTGCCCTGGGGCAACTCTTCACATCGCCCCGGGCCTCATATCGGGTGCCAGCGCCTCTTTGGCAAGACGTGCGATCGCTTCTTCCAGGGTCAGCACCGATTGCCCGCCCTCCGCGCCCAGCGTGCGCAGCGCGACCTTGCCCTCTTCCGCTTCGCGCTTGCCGATCACCAGCAGGTTGGGCACCTTGGCCAGGCTGTGCTCGCGGACCTTGTAGTTGATCTTTTCGTTGCGCAAATCGGCCTCGACCCGAATGCCCACGGCCTTCAGCTTTTCCACGACTTCCAGCGCATAAGCGTCCGCATCGGACACGATGGTCGCCACCACCGCCTGCGTCGGCGCGAGCCAGAGCGGCAGCTTGCCCGCATAATGCTCGATCAAAATGCCGATGAAGCGCTCATAGGAACCGAAGATCGCCCGGTGCAGCATGATCGGCCGATGCCGGTCGCCATCCTCCCCGACATAGTTCGCATCCAGCCGCTCGGGCAGCACCCGGTCGGACTGGATCGTGCCCACCTGCCAGGTGCGGCCGATCGCATCCGTCAAATGCCATTCCAGCTTGGGGGCATAGAAAGCGCCTTCGCCGGGCAGCTCTTCCCAGCCATATTCCTCGGTTGCCAGGCCGGCGGAGATCACCGCGTTGCGCAATTCGGCCTCCGCCTGGTCCCACATTGCATCGGAACCGAAGCGCTGTTCGGGGCGCAGCGCCAGCTTGATCGAATAGGTGAAACCGAAATCCTTGTAGATGCGATCGGCCAGCGCGCAGAAGTTGCGCACCTCCTCGACAATCTGGTCCTCGCGGCAGAATATATGGGCATCGTCCTGCGTAAACTGCCGCACGCGCATCAGGCCGTGGAGAGCTCCATGCGGCTCATTGCGGTGGCAGCAGCCATTTTCGTAGATGCGCAGCGGCAGGTCGCGATAGCTCTTGATCCCCTGCTTGAAGATCAGGACATGCGCCGGACAGTTCATCGGTTTGAGCGCCATCCAGTCCGCCTCGCCGGAGATGACCGGCCCCTCATCCTCGACATTGGGCACCTCGTCGGGGATGACGAACATATTTTCGCGATATTTGCCCCAGTGGCCGGATTGCTCCCACTGGCGCGCATCCATGATTTGCGGCGTCTTCACTTCGCGATAGCCGGCCCCGTCGATGGCGCGGCGCATATAGGCCTCCAGCTCGCGCCAGATGATATAGCCCTGGGGGTGCCAGAAGACGCTGCCATGCGCTTCCTGCTGCAGGTGGAACAGGTCCATCTCCTGCCCCAGCTTGCGATGGTCGCGCTTGGCCGCTTCCTCCAGCCGGTGAAGATGCGCGTCGAGCTGCTTCTTGTTGAGCCAGCCGGTGCCGTAGATGCGGCTGAGCATCGCATTCTTCTGGTCGCCGCGCCAATAGGCACCGGAAACGCGGGTCAGCTTGAAGGCCTGCGGATCGAGCTTGCCCGTCGAGGGCAGATGGGGCCCCCGGCACATGTCGAGCCAATCCTCTCCCGACCAATATACCGTGATTTCCTCGCCCTCGGGCAGTTCGGCCGCCCACTCGGCCTTGAACGTCTCGCCGTCCGCCTTCCAGCGCGCCATCAGATCCTCGCGGGACCAGACTTCGCGCTTGAGCGGCTTGTCCGCCTGAATAATCCGCCGCATCGCGTCCTCAATGGCGGGCAGGTCTTCCTCTGTGAAGGGCCGCCCGGCAGGCGCGAAGTCATAATAAAAGCCGTCCTCGGTCGCCGGGCCGAAAGTGATTTGCGTACCGGGAAACAGCGACTGCACCGCCTCTGCCAGCACATGCGCATAATCATGCCGCGCCAGCTCCAGCGCATCCGCCTCGTCCCGCGCCGTCACCAGAGCAAGGTCCGCGTCGCCTTCAAACGGGCGAGCAAGGTCACGCAACTCGCCATCGACCTTCGCCGCCAGCGCCGCCTTCGCCAGCCCCGGCCCGATCGCGGCGGCAATATCCGCCGGGGCAGTGCCGGGCGCAACTTCGCGCACGCTACCATCGGGAAGGCGGATCTTGAACATCTGCGTCATGGCTTTGAATCGGGACTTTCGGGCGTGAGAAGAAACCGAGGATGCCTTGTCCGCCGCTGCCCCCCAAGTCAAGTAGGCGCTTCTTTCTCTTGACATGGTAGCGCTTTCAATAGCTTCTGTTGCCGGATATTTCAGGGGGGATATATGCAGGATAAGGACGCTACCGCCTTTTTCTTTCATGGCAGCTGGCGCGAATTCGCGCCCATCGCTTTCACCAATCTGCTTTTGACCATCGTCACGCTCGGTTTTTACCGCTTCTGGGCGACGACGCGAGAGCGCAAATATTTGTGGGGGCAGACCCATTTCATCGACGACCGGCTGGAATGGACCGGGACGGGCAAGGAATTGTTCGTCGGTTTCCTGCTGGTTCTGGTGCTTTTCGGCGTGCCGCTTGTGATTCTCAACTTCGGCGTGCAGGCGCTGATTTTTCAAGGCCATCAGGGCGTAGCCATGGCACTGGGCGCATCGGCGTTCCTCTTCATCTTCTATCTCGTCGGACTCGCCCGCTTCCGCGCGCTCCGCTACCGCCTCAGCCGCACCTATTGGCACGGCATAAGGGGTGGCAGCGATAATCAGGGCTTCAGCTACGGGCTGTCCTATATGTGGAAGACGTTCGTCGGCTATCTCCCTATCGGCCTGCTCATTCCCTGGTCGATGATGTCTCTCTGGAACGAGCGGTGGAACGCGATGAGCTTCGGGCCGCACCAGTTTCAGGCCGCCGGGGATTTCGCCGCAACGATGAAGCGGTTTCTGCTTTTTTACCTGATGCCGATCATCATAGCGGTGGCTATTGGGGTCGCGACGGCGATATTCATACCCGTGATCCAATCGTCCGTGGGTGGCGGCGGCGAGCCTCCTGCGAGCTTCCTTTTGATGATGTTCGCTTTCGTTCTCAGCTTCTATCTCCTCCTCGGTCTCGTCGCTCTCGCCTTCTACGCCAAATATTTCCGCGAGGCCGTGGGCGGTCTGTCGCTCTCGACGCTGGATTTTCACTTCACGGCCACCACAAAACAATGGCTGAAGCTGTTCCTGGGCGACATTGCCCTCGTCATCTGCACGCTCGGCATCGGCTATATCTTCCTCTCCTACCGCCACTGGAAATTCTTCATCACCCATATGGAGGCGACCGGCGAAGTGATCCTCGATGAACTCACCCAGTCGGAAACGCGGATGTCCAAACATGGCGAGGGCCTGCTTGACGCCCTCGATATGGGCGCCATCTAAGAGCGATGCAGATCTGGCATTATGATGGCCGCAACGCGCTCAAGCGCTGGCCGGAATTGCACCCGCAGGGGGACGGGTTCCGGCTGGCGGAGGGTGACTGGACGGGAGAGCCCGTCCGGTGGGACGACCTGACCTTCATCAGCGCGCATGGCGGTCAGCCCGTTTACGGTCACAAAAGCATCACCGGCTGGCGGCTGGGCTTTACGGGCGAGATCCCCCCGGAGATCGCGGCGCACCTGCCCGCGCACAGCCGCTATGGCGGCTGGATTGACCGCGTCGGCCTGGGAAGGGCGGCCATCGCCTTTGCCGGACTTGCCGCAGTGATTCTCTTTATCGGCCTCAAGACGCCCGCATGGGTCGCTCCTTTCGTGCCGATGAGCTGGGAACGGAAATTGGGCGATGCCATGGTCGGCGATTTCGGTGGCCGCTTCTGCCGCACCGATGCGGGGCAGGAGGCGCTCAGGAAACTGGTCGGCAAGCTGGAGAGCGATGAGGATTCTCTGTCCGTGGAGGTCGCCAATATCGCCATGGTCAACGCCGTCGCCCTGCCCGGCGGCCGCATCATCCTGTTCCAGGGCCTGATCGACAAGGCGAAGTCGGCCGATGAAGTCGCGGGCGTGCTGGGCCATGAAA
>Ga0307414_10000984_pt1 | contig 14530 bp, 17 predicted proteins | sample DK1Ometagenome_FD_203804 | JGI IMG/M metagenome (GOLD analysis project Ga0307414, IMG submission 203804) | Maize rhizosphere microbial communities from greenhouse at UC Davis, California, United States - DK15-O-3 | ecosystem: Host-associated > Plants > Roots > Rhizosphere > Soil | place: USA... | reverse complement strand
ATTGCGCATCCCCTCGACCTCGCTCGCGACGTCGCAGGCGATGCAGCTTCAGGTTGAAAAGGCGGTGGCGAAACTGCCCGAGGTCGCCTTCATCTATTCGAAAACCGGGACGGCGGAGGTCGCAAGCGACCCGATGCCGCCCAATGCATCGGATACGTTCATCATTCTGAAGCCGCGCGACGCGTGGCCCGACGGGGTGCGGACGAAGGATGATGTGATCGAGCGGGTCGAGAAACAGCTCGAACCACTGGTCGGCAATGCCTTTGAAATCAGCCAGCCGATCCAGCTCCGCTTCAACGAGCTGATCGCCGGGGTGCGCGGCGACATCGCGATCAAGCTTTATGGCGACGATCTCGATGAAATGGGCCGGGCAGCCCAGCAGGTCGCGGCGATCCTCAACACCGTCCCCGGCGCGGCCGACGTCAAGGTCGAACAGACGGCGGGCTTTCCCGTCCTCGATGTCCAGTTCGATCGCGACGCCATCGCGCGTTACGGCCTGACCCTGCAGGACGTCAGCGATACCGTCGCGGCGGCGCTTGGCGGGCGTGAGGCGGGCATCATCTTCGAGGGCGACCGGCGCTATGATATCGTCGTCCGGCTCGACGGCGCAACGCGCGACGATCTCGATGCGGTCGGCGCGCTGCCGGTCCTGCTTCCCGGCGAAGGCGGCACGCGCGCTTCGGTGCCATTGAGCGAACTGGCCAAATTCAGCTTCTCCGAAGGACTGAATCAGGTGAGCCGCGAAAATGGCAAGCGCCGCGTCGTCGTACAGGCGAATGTGCGCGGCAACGACCTCGGCTCATTCGTCGCCGAGGCACAGGAAAAGGTGAAAGAACAGGTGAAATTGCCGTCGGGCAGCTTCATCGAATGGGGCGGGCAGTTTGAAAATCTGCAAGCCGCCTCGGCGCGCCTGTCGGTCGTCATCCCGCTGATCTTCGCCGCAATCTTCGGCATCCTGTTCATGGCATTGGGCGGGGTGCGACAGGCGGTCGCGGTCTATTCGGCGATCCCGCTGGCGCTCGCCGGCGGGGTGTTCGCGCTGCTCTTGACCGGTCTGCCGTTCTCGGTCTCGGCGGCGGTCGGCTTCATCGTGCTATCGGGCGTCACCGTGCTCAACGGGCTGGTTGTGATGACGAGCATCAACCAGCGCATCGACGCCGGCAAAACCGTCGATGTCGCGATTGGCGAGGGGGTGATGGAGCGGGTGCGTGCGGTGCTGATGACGGGGATCGTCCCGGCGATCGGCTTCGTGCCCATGGCGCTCGCCACCGGGACCGGGGCCGAGGTGCAGAAACCGCTGGCGATCGTCGTGATCGGCGGGCTGATTACCTCGACCCTGCTGACGCTGTTCGTCCTCCCCGCGATCAGCCACTTGCTGTTGCGCGGGCGATATCCGAAACATGTCGCTGGCGATTACAGCGATGTCACGGCGTTGGGGGGACCTGCGGTTCCGAACCAGGGCAGTTAGGAGAAGCGATGTGAGCGACCCCCACTCCCATGCGGATCACGCCGGTGGCGGTGGTCATGCCGGTCACAACCATGGCGCGGGGGCGAGCAGCAAAAGGCTCGCTCTCGCGCTGGGGCTGACCTCGACTTTCCTCGTGGCCGAAATGGTCGGGGCCTATGTCTTCGACAGCCTCGCGCTATTGTCTGATGCCGCACATATGTTCACCGATTCCGCCGCGCTCGCGATTGCGCTGGCGGCGGTAAAGATCGGCCAGCGTCCGCCCGACGATCAGCGTACCTTCGGTTATCGGCGGTTCGAGATATTGGCGGCGGCGTTCAACGCGATCCTGTTGTTCGCGGTCGCGGGCTATGTGACGATCGAAGGCATCGGGCGCTTTTTCGACCCGCGTCCGGTTGAATCGCTGGGGATGCTGGCGGTCGCTTTGCTGGGGCTGATCGTGAACCTGATCGCGATGCGCATCCTCGCCGGGGGACGCGACAGCAGCCTCAATATCAAGGGCGCCTATCTGGAGGTGTGGGCCGACATGCTCGGCTCGCTGGGGGTGATCGGCGCGGCGATCGCCATCTATCTCACCGGCTATAATTGGATCGACCCGATCGTCGCGATTGCGATCGGCCTGTGGGTCTTGCCGCGCACCTGGATATTGCTGCGCGATACCGCCCATATTCTGCTTCAGGGCGTCCCGCGCGGTTTCGACCTCAATGCCATCCGGACTGCGATGGGCGAGGTTGCGGGGGTCGACGGCGTCCACGACCTCCACCTGTGGTCGGTCGCCGGCGACGACGCCAGCCTGACCGCGCATGTCGCGCTGGCGGGGGGCGCCGACGCCGAGACGGTTCGCCACGCGGTGATCGACATGCTGGGGTCGCGGTTCCACATCTCGCACGCGACGATCCAGACCGAAACCATCGCCTGCGGGGAGGGCGATGGCATCATCCACCCCTGAAGCCTATGTCGCGGCGGCCATTTCCGTCGTGATATGCGCGCCATTTTCCAGCGTGCGATGCACCGGGCATTTCGCCGCGACATCGAGCAGCCGGGTGCGTTGCTCATCGGTCAGCGCATCGCCACGGAGCGCCACCGTCTTCGTGAAAATATCGACTTTTCCGGCGCGCCCTTCGACCTCGCCCTTCCGGTGCGTGACCTCGGCCGCGACATGGTCGAGCGGCCATTTCTGCTGCCGGGCGAACCAGCGCACCGTCATCGCGGTGCACTCGCCCAGCGCCGATGCCAGCAGTTGATAGGGCGACGGGCCAAGGTCTGCGCCGCCCATATCGGCAGGCTCGTCACCGGTCAGGCTGTGGCGGCCGGTGGTGATGCGCACGGCAAAATCGCTCTCGCCGGTTTCCGTGACGGTGGCGCTGATCAGGTCGGTCATCTGTGTCTCCTCGCGCGGCTTTCAGGCTTTTGTGGGCGGCGGCGGTCCGTCGGGCAGGGGGATAAATTCGTCATGGTCGGCATCGGGCAGCTTCATCCGGCCCGCCTTCCAATCCTCGGCCGCCTGCGCCAGCCGGTCCTGCGACGAGGAAACGAAATTCCAATAAAGATAGCGCTCGCCGATCGGTTCGCCGCCCAGCAGCATGACGGTCGATTGTTCGGCGGCACGCAGTTTCGACGCGCCTTTGCCGAGCACCAGCATCTTGCCCGCCTCATAACGCGCGCCGTCAAATTCGACTGCACCGGTCGCGACATAGAGCGCGCGTTCCGAAAAATCGGACGGGATTTCGGCGACCGCGCCGACCGCCATATCCAGATGGGCATAGAAGAGCGGCGAATGGGTGCGCGCCGCGGCGGTCAGGCCAAAGGCACTTCCCGCGATCAAATGCCCCTCGACCCCGCCATCGCTCCAGTGCGGCAGGTCGGCACCCGCGTGGTGCGAGAAGGAGGGCGTCTCTTCCTCATCGGCGGTCGGCAGCGCGACCCACGCTTGAATCCCGTGCAGATGATCGCCGACCGCGCGCGCCTTTTCGAACCGTTCGCTATGGGTAATCCCGCTCCCGGCGGTCATCCAGTTGACCTCCTGCGGCCGGATCGCCTGTTCGGACCCGACGCTGTCGCGGTGCATGATTTCGCCCGAGAAGAGATAGGTGACGGTCGACAGGCCGATATGCGGATGCGGCCGGACGTCGAGGTCGCTCCCAACGCCTGCCGCGACGTCGAGCGGCCCCATATGATCAAAGAAAACAAAGGGACCGACCATGCGCCGCTTGGCGAAGGGCAAGACCCGGCCGACCTCCAGCCCGCCGCCAAGGCTGCGGCGGCGCTGTTCAATCACCATTTCGATCATATCTCATCTCCTCCGTCGGCGGTCAGCCGTCGACAATATCCGAATATTCGGGATGCGCGGCATAGAAGCGCACCATGAAGCTGCATTTGAGCACGGCCTTGCGCCCGCTGGCCCTGATGGCATCGAACACGCCGCGCGCGAGCCGCGACCCGATCCCCTGGCCTGAAACTTCATAAGGCACTTCGGTATGGGTCAGCACGACCCGGCCGTCCTCGATCCGGTAGTAAGCGGCCGCGATCAAATCGTCATCCAGCGCCAGTTCGAAGCGTCGCTGGTCGGGGTTGTCGATGATCTGGTTATCCATTCAATCGAACCTTTTCTGGCCGTTAGGCGAATCCTGTCCGCATCGGCTGTGGGATGCGGACGATTACTATCATTCGCTCTTGCCGGAATTCCAGCAGTTCCGGCGTAAGATAATAGACAGCCCGGGCCCGCGCGTCCAAAGACACGCAATGATCGACCATTTCGAAAGCTACAGATTACTGGTCCAGAGTATCGGAGACCGGACCGGGGCACCCGATTCGCTTCTTCACGTCCACGCCGGGATGGCGGTGATGTTTCTTGCGCGGGTGGTGACCAGACGGTCCCTCGCGACATGGACGCCGTTTCTGGTCGTGCTGGCGGCCGCTTTGGCAAAGGAAGCGGTCGATCGGCTTGCCCATGGCGCCTGGCGGATGCCCGACACGATTTTCGACATTATCAATACGATCTTCTGGCCGCTGGTGTTGATGATCGGCCTGCGCTGGAGGCGTGCCCGTCCTGAACGGGGCGTCCATAAAGGCTGAAGCGGATGCACTCCGCGCTTTGCCTTCGATACTCCGGCGAACTACACTGGTCCCGAAATATGGATCGGAGATTGGGCGGCATGGCAAAGATCGTCTTCGGAATGAACCAGTCGCTGGACGGTTATGTCGACCATGATAAATTTGCGCCCGATCCCGCACTGTTTCTCCACTGGACCGAGCATGTCCGCGGCCTGACGGGCAGTGTGTACGGCCGCCGCATGTACGAGATCATGCGCTATTGGGACGAGGACGATCCCGCGTGGACGCCGGAGCTTCGCGACTTCGCGGCGGCGTGGCGGCGCCAGCCGAAATGGGTGGCGTCGCGCTCTTTGAAATCTGTCGGTCCCAACGCCACCCTTGTCGCGGACGGCGTCGAGGCGGCGGTACGCGACCTGAAAGCGCGGCATGCCGGAGAGATTGCCGTTTCGGGTCCGGATTTGGCGCAAAGCCTGACCGAAGCTGGTTTGATCGACGAGTACAGACTTTACCTCCATCCCGTCGTTCTGGGAGGGGGGACTCCATTTTTCGCCGGTCCGCGCCCGCCGCTTCGCCTGATCACCAGCGATTTGATCGGCGAAAGGGCGATCAGGCTGACTTACGTGCCGGTGTGATCGCAGCGAAGGCGCTTGCTGCGCCCGGGGCTCAGGATTCTTCGGGCCAATAGAGGCGCATCGGGTTGGCGACGAGCAGCTTGTGCTGGAGTGTGGCGGTCGGCGCGATCCGGGGGATGACATCGACCAGCCCGCCATCGTCGGGGATGCGATGCTCCATATTGGGGTGCGGCCAGTCGCTGCCCCAAAGGACACGATCCTGATACGCCTCGACCAGCGGCGCAACTGCAGCGACGAAATCGTCATAGGGCGGACCCTTTGGCGAGAGGCGGTCGGGGCAGGTCACCTTGGTCCAGATATCGTCCCGGCTGTCGAGCAATGTGCGGAAGGCGCGTATGTCGGCGCCGTCGGGGCCCTGCGCGACGTCGGGCCGCCCCATATGGTCGATGACGATCGGAACCGGAATCGCGGCGAGGAAGGGACGCATCTCCTCCAGAATGTCAGCCTCGAAATAGACGATGACATGCCATCCGTCGGGCAGCCTGTGCGCGAGTTCGAGGAATTGATCCTTGGGTGCGTTATCGACCAGCCGCTTGAGGAAATTGAAGCGCACGCCGCGAATGCCTTGTGCGTCGAGCGCCGCCAGATCGCCGTCCGCTATCGCGGGATCGACGACCGCGACGCCGCGCGCCTTGCCGTTCGACCTGGCTATCGCATCAAGTGTCGCGCGATTGTCGGTCCCGTGGCAGCTCGCCTGAACGATCACATTGCGTGCAAAGCCCAGATGATCGCGCAGCGCGAACAGCATGTCGGGTCCGGCATCCTGCGGCTGATATTTGGCCTGCGGGCTGAACGGAAATTCGGCGGAGGGGCCGAACACGTGGCAATGCGCGTCAACCGCGCCGGGCGGCGGCACATAGTGGGGCTTCGACGGCTGTTCGGCCCAGCTGCGTATCCGGCCCTGTTTGTCTGCGCTCATGCGAAAATCATCCCGTCCATCAGCTTGCGCGCGGTGCGGAGCAGCGCGGCGCTCGCGACCTCGCCATTCGCGCCGAGTTCCAGCACGCAGCTCATCTCGCCGGTCGGATGCTCGACCGACAGCATCTTGCGGGAACCATCGGGGACGACCGCAACCGCGGCGGCGGGCGATCCGTTGATCAGGCAGGCGGTCGCGACGCTGACGGCGCCCAGAACGCCGATCGTCGCATGGGCGCGATGCGGGATAAAGCTGCGCACCGTCACCGCGCCGCCATGTGCGGGCGGGGCGACGAGCATCATCTTGGGGACCGATTTTTCAGTAACATCGCCGAGGTTCATCATCGCTCCGGCCTGCAACCGGATTGCCTCGATCCGGGCCTTGAGCCCGGTCGCGGCGTCGAGTTCCTCGCGGCCTTCATATCCGGTGGCGCCGACATCGCCCGCCCGCAGGACGACGCACGGCATGCCATTGTCGATCAATGTGCAGGCAATGCCGTCGATCATGTCGGCCGCTCGGCCGGTCGGTAGCAGGGCGCCGCACGACGATCCGGCGGTGTCGCGAAATTCGAGCGGGATCGGCGCCGCGCTTCCCGGCACTCCGTCGATCCGCGCTTCGCCATCGTAAGAGGGTTTGCCGCCCGGGGTGTGAACCGTCGCCACCGCGGTCTGGCCGGTATTGACCATGAAGATCGCGATGCGCGTTTCGTCGCCGGTCGCAGCAACCAACCCGCGCTCGATCGCAAAGGGACCCACCCCGGCCAGCATATTGCCGCAATTCTGGCTGTCGGAAACAATGGCCTGATCGACGAAGATCTGAAGGAAGAGATAGTCGACATCGACGCCGTCGCGGACCGATTTCGATATAATCGCGACCTTGGAGGTCAGCGGGTCGGCACCGCCCATTCCGTCGATCTGGCGCGGGTCGGGCGATCCCATCGCCCGCAGCAGGAACGCATCGCGTTCGGCGGTGTCGGCGGGCAGGTCATCGGCGACAAAGAAGCCGCCTTTCGATGTCCCGCCGCGCATCCACATGCAGCGGGTGCCGTCATTCATAGACAAGGCCCATCGCTTCCAGCTTGCCGCGCATGGCGTAAATATCGAGCCCGAGTTCACCCGCCGCGAGGCGCTGGCGCTTCACTTCCTCATTCGCCTCGCGCGCCTGTGCCTTTGCCAGCACGTTGGCGGCGTCGGCGCGTTTGACGACGCAGGCGCCATCATCGTCCGCGACGATGACATCGCCGGCCTCGATCGCCGCGCCCGCGCAGACGATCGGCACATTGACCGACCCCAGCGTCGCCTTGACTGTGCCTTGCGCGAAAATCGCCCTGGACCACACGGGAAACCCCATCGCGGTCAGGTCGCGTATATCGCGAACCCCCGCGTCGATCACCAGTCCGCGGCATCCGCGTGCGATCGCCGACGTCGCGAGCAGGTCGCCGAAATAGCCATCCTCGCAGGGACTTGTCGGTGCGAGGACGAGAATGTCGCCCGGCTGCAACTGCTCGATCGCGACATGGATCATCCAATTGTCGCCGGGCGGCGCCGATATGGTCACCGCCGATCCGGCGACCCGCGCGCCGGGATAAATGGGACGCATCCGGCTGGCGAGCAGGCCGATCCGGCCTTGCGCCTCGTGCACCGTGGCAACTCCGCAGGCGGCGAGCCCGTCGATCACCGCTGTCTCGGCGCGGGCGATGTTGCGGACGACGCGTCCTGCCATGATATTCTCCTGAAGTCGGAAGGAGCATAGGGTGCAGCCGGGCTCGCGCTCAATTCACAACTATGCGCGGCCGATAAGTTTTTGCTATATCTGGGGCGATGATATCGCCCTTTGATCTCAACCTCCGGCATCTGCGCGCGCTCACCGCGATCATGGCGCACGGCACGATGAATGCCGCGGCCCATGCGGTGCATATGTCGCAGCCGGCGCTGACTCAGGGACTGGCAAAGCTGGAGCGGCAGCTGGGCGCGGCGTTGTTCGATCGCCGTCCCGACGGGGTGGTGCCGACGGCGGCGGGAACGCTGATGGCGGCGCGGGCCGCCGCGGCGTTCGAACATCTGGCTGCAGCGATGCGCGGGGCCGCCCGTCGCGGCGGGCGCGGCTTTGCGCGGCCCGAGCAGTTGATGACCGCCAGCCAGCTCCAGGCCTTTCTCGCGCTAGCCGATGCGGGCAGTTTTGTCGGCGCGGCGGGGGTGACGGGAGTGTCGCAGCCCGCGCTCCACCGCGCGACCCGTGAGTTGGAACAGGTTTGCGGCGTTGCGCTGGCCGAGCGGCGTGGCCGCGGAGTTGTGCTGACCGCCGCGGGGCGTGCGCTCGCGCGCGGGGTTCGGCTCGCCGCGCGCGAAATCGGGGCCGGAATCGCCGAGCTTTCGGGCGAAGAGGAAAGCGGGGTGATCGCGGTCGGGGCGATGCCGCTTTCGCGCGCGTTGCTGCTGCCCCGGGCGATCGCGACCTTCGTCGGGGGATCGCCGCGCGCGCTCGTCGATGTGGTCGAAGGATCGTGGCGCGAGCTGGTGGAGCCGCTGCGCGACGGAGTGATCGACCTGATGATCGGCGCGCTGCGCGACGAGACGCCACAGGGATTGGAGCAGCATCCGCTGTTCACCGACCGGCTGGTCGTGATCGGGCGCGCGGGGCACCCACTGGCGTCGATGCCCGACCCCGGCCTCGACGATCTGGCGCGGTTCGGCTGGATCGTCGGCCATGGCAATGCACCGCTGCGCGCGCATTGGGATGGCTTGTTCGCAGGGAGAAGCCCGCCCGAGGCGCCGATCGCATGCGGGTCGGTCATGGTGATCCGCGGGATTCTTGTGGACAGCGACTTGCTCACCCTGTTGTCGCCCGATCAGGTGGCGCTGGAGGTTGAGAGCGGGGTCCTTGCCGCGATCGGTCGGCCGCTGGAAGGCGGCGTGCGGACGATCGGGATTACTACCCGGGCAGGCTGGCGACCGACCGCGGCGCAGCGCCGGTTTATTGGTCTGCTCCAAAGCGCAGCAATAGAAACCAGAATTCCGGAAAATAAATAAGCTGTCAGGCAATTGGATTGGCGGCCGTCCTGCACGCTGCCTATGCCCGGCGGATGACCGCCGCCTTCGTCTTTATCGGTTTTGGAGAAGCGGGCGCTGCCTTTGCCGGCGTTGCGCCCGCGCGCGGCTATGACCTTGCGACCGACGATCCCGCCCGACGTAGCGCGAAGCTCGACGATTTTGCCGGCGCCGGGGTGGCGGCATGCGACACGGCGGCCGAAGCACTGGGCGGCGCGCATGCAATATTGTCGCTGGTGACCGCCGATCAGGCGTTGATCGCGGCGCAGTCCGCCGCACCCCTGCTCGAAAATGGCGCGCTGTGGCTCGACATGAACAGCGTCGCGCCGGACACCAAGCGCGCGGCCGCCGCCGCCGTCGAAGCCGCGGGCGGGCGTTATGTCGATGTGGCGATCATGGCGCCGGTCCATCCGGCGCGGCAAAGCGTTCCCTTGCTCGTCAGCGGCCCGCACGCCGAAGCGGGCGCTGCGCTATTGGCCGAGATCGGCTTCACCAATGTCACGGCGATCGCCGGACCCGTGGGCGCGGCCTCGTCAATCAAGATGATCCGCTCGGTCATGGTCAAGGGACTGGAGGCGCTGACCGCCGAATGCTTTCTCGCGGCGCACGCGGCGGGTGTCACCGAACAGCTTCTCGCGTCGCTCGATGCCGGCGGGGCCGGGGGAGGATGGGCCGGGAAGGCCGACTATAATCTCGAGCGGATGATGGTCCACGGGCTGCGCCGCGCCGCCGAGATGGAAGAGGTGGTGAAGACCCTCGACGCGCTTGGGACGGGCTCGGCGATGACGCGGGGCACCGCCGAGCGCCAACGCGCGATTGGCAAGCTGGGGCTGGCCGCGCCCGAAGGGCTGGCGGCCAAGCTCGAGATGCTCGGAACATATGGAAAGGGTGAGGCCGCGTGACGCTGATTATCGATTGCCACGGCCATTACACAACCGCGCCGCCCGCGCATAATGAATGGCGCGACGCGCAAAAGGCGGCGTTTAAGTCCGGGGAGGCGGCCCCGGCCTATCCCGCGATCGGCGACGATCAGATCCGCGAAACGCTGGAGGCGAACCAGCTTCGTCTGCTGCGCGAGCGCGGCGCCGATATGACGATCTTCTCGCCGCGAGCCTCGGCGATGGCGCCGCATGTCGGCGACGAGAGTGTTTCCAGGGCGTGGGCGCGGGTGAACAATGACCTGATCGCGCGCTGCGCCGCGCTCTATCCCGATATTTTCGCGCCGGTGTGTATGTTGCCGCAATCGCCCGGCGCCGACATGCAGGGCTCGATCGAAGAGCTGGAGCGCTGCGTCGATATGGGTTTCATCGGCTGCAATCTGAATCCCGATCCGGGGGGCGGGCATTTCACCGCCCCGCCGCTGACCGACCGTTTCTGGTATCCCTTCTACGAGAAGATGGTCGAACTCGACGTTCCGGCGATGATCCATGTTTCAGGCAGCTGCAATCCGGGGCTCCACGCGACCGGCGCTTATTATATCGCGGCCGACACCATCGCCTTCATGCAGTTGATCGAGGGCGATTTGTTCGCCGATTTCCCGGCGCTGCGTTTCATTATTCCGCATGGCGGCGGCGCGGTGCCCTATCATTGGGGGCGGTATCGCGGGCTGGCCGACATGCTGAAACAGCCAGACCTCGATGGGCATGTCATGAACAATGTCTTTTTCGATACCTGCGTCTATCACCAGCCGGGCATCAACCTGCTCAATGAAGTGATCGACACGCGGAATATCCTGTTCGGCAGCGAGATGGTCGGCGCGGTGCGCGGCATCGATCCGCAGACTGGCTTTCATTTCGACGACACCAAACGCTATATCGACGCGCTGCCGATCGACGAGGCGCAGCGCCATGCGATCTTCGAGGGCAATGCGCGGCGCGTCTTTCCGCGGCTCGACGCCCGGCTGAAAGCGCGCGGACTATGAGCGGCCCACAGGACATCCACGATTATCTCGCGGCGTTCGACGACATTCCCGGCACGCGCGTCTTCACCGCGAAGCGCGCGCGGCAGGGCTATCACCTCAACCAGTTCGCGATGAGCCTGATCAAGGCCGAGAACCGCGAGCGCTGGAAGGCGGGCGAGCGCGCCTATCTCGACGAATGGCCGATGAGCGAGGATCAGAGGCAGGCCGTGCTCGCGCGCGACTACAACCCGCTGCTGGATCTGGGCGGGAACATCTATTTCATGGCCAAGATTTTTTCGACCGACGGACAGAGCTTTCTTCAGGCGGTGAGCACGATGAGCGGCATGAGCCTTGAGGATTATTCGGCGATGATGATCGCCGGAGGACGCTCGCCCGAGGGGCAGCGATCGATCAGGGACAAACGATAATGGCGCGGATCACCGCAGGCGTGGCGTCGAGCCATATCCCGGCGCTTGGCGTCGCGTCGGATCTGGACAAGACCGCCGAACCCTATTGGGCCCCCGCCTTTGCCGGTTATGAATGGACGAAGCGGTGGGAGGAAGAGCAGAAGCCCGACGTGGTGATCCTCGTCTATAATGATCATGCCACGGCGTTCGACATGAAGATTATCCCGACCTTTGCGATCGGATGTGCCGAGGAATATCAGCCCGCCGACGAGGGTTGGGGACCGCGCCCGGTGCCGGTGGTGAAGGGGCATCCCGACCTGGCCTGGCACATTGCGCAAAGCTGCATCCTCGACGAATTCGACCTGACGATCATCAACGAGATGGAGGTCGATCATGGCCTGACCGTGCCGCTGACGATGATGTTCGGAAAGCCTGCCGCATGGCCGTGCCGGGTGATCCCGGTTGCGGTCAATGTCGTCACCTATCCGCCGCCGTCGGGCAATCGCTGCTGGGCGCTCGGCGAAGCGATCGCCCGCGCGGTGGCGAGCTTTCCCGAGGATCTGAACGTGCAGATATGGGGCACCGGCGGGATGAGCCATCAATTGCAGGGCGAGCGCGCGGGGTTGATCAACCGCGAATGGGATAATCATTTTCTCGACCGTCTCGAGGGCAGCACGCAGGAGCTGCGCCACATCCCGCACATCGAATATCTTCGCGAGACAGGATCGGAGGGGATCGAGATGGTGATGTGGCTGGTCATGCGCGGGGCGCTGGGAGCCACGACGCGCACGCTGCACCGTCATTATCATGTGCCCGCGAGCAATACCGCCGTGGGGCATATCGTCCTTGAACCCGTTGGAGAATGAATGTGAAAATTGCTCTCGCCGGCGCCGGCGCCTTTGGTGAAAAGCATCTGGATGCGCTGAAACGGATCGACGGGGTCGAGGTGGTTTCGGTGGTCGGACGGCGGCTGGAGCCGACGCAGGCGGTCGCGGCGAAATATGGCATCGGCCATGCCTGCACCGATCTGGCCGAAGCGCTCGAACAACCCGGCCTCGACGCGGTGATCCTTGCGACCCCGACCCAGATGCACGCCAGCCAGACGATCCAGTGCCTGGAGGCCGGCAAGCATGTGCAGGTCGAGATTCCGCTGTGCGACAATCTGGCCGAGGGTGAAGCCGTGCTGGCCAAGGCGCAGGAAATGGGACTGGTCGCGATGGTCGGCCATACGCGGCGCTTCAACCCCAGCCACCAATATCTGCACCGCAGGATCGCCGCGGGCGAACTCGATATCCAGCAGATGGACGTGCAGACCTATTTCTTCCGCCGCAACAATATGAATGCGAAGGGCGAGGCGCGATCATGGACCGATCATCTGCTCTGGCACCATGCCGCGCACACCGTCGACCTGTTCGCATATCAGGCGGGGCCGATCGTCGCGGCGAATGCGATTCAAGGGCCGATCCATCCCGAACTCGGGATCGCGATGGACATGTCGATCCAGCTCAAGGCGGAAAGCGGCGCGATCTGCACCCTGTCGCTCAGTTTCAACAACGACGGCCCGCTGGGCACCTTCTTCCGCTATATCTGCGACAATGGCACATGGATCGCGCGCTACGACGATCTGGTGACGGGCAAGGAAGAGCCGGTCGACCTGACGGGGGTCGCGGTTTCGAGCAATGGCATCGAATTGCAGGACCGCGAATTTATCGCGGCGATCCGCGAGGGGCGCGAGCCCAATGCCAGCGTCGCACAGGTGATGCCATGCTATCGCGTGCTCGACGCGCTGCAAACGCAACTCGGACGATGAAGAGAGCGGACGGGCGTCATAAGCGCCGTGGGCCGTGCCGATTAGCGGTCGAACGGCGGTGACAACCGCGGGCTGACGGGATCAATGGAGCGCGACATTCGTTTCTGTTGTTCATCAAACCCATCGTCAGCACGGAGGATTTCATGTCCAACTTCAGGAAAATTTCGGCGTCGCTCGCTGCTATTGCGCTAGTGGCAGCGCCGGTGGCCGCTTCGGCTGCGTCCGGCGCGCGCGCCACTTCGACGACCAGCGGCGAAAATGATCTGGGCGGAAATGCAAGCTGGATCATCGGCCTGATCGGCCTGATTGCCGGTGTGACGGCCGCGCTCATCATCGACAATAACGATGATGACGAGCCTGTCAGCGCCTGACGGCGTTGGCTGCAGATAAAGGTGCGCTGGCTTGCCCGCTTGCGGCAAGATGAACGGCGCGCCGTTTCTGCGACAATTTGCTACAATTTTTCGCCAATCCGGCAATCCGCTGGGACAAGTGGCGCCTAGAACGCTGTCATCGGGACGCCCCTTTGGGTCCTTTGACAGGAGTTCGTGACGTGAAAACGAAGATTTCCCTTCTTACGCTGGGTGCCGCGTTGATCGCAGCACCCGTTCTTGCCGTCCCCGGCGATCGCAACATGGGCGACGCCGATGGCAATGGCGTGCTGACCCGCGCCGAGGCGCAGGCTTCGGCGGCACAGATGTTCGCCCGCATGGATGTCAACAAGGATGGCAAGGTCGACGCGGCCGATCATGCCGCCCGCCGTACCGAAATGCAGGCAAAGCGCTTTGCCGCGCTCGATGCCAACAACGACGGCAGCATCAGCAAGGCCGAATGGGATCAGCATAGCGCCGATCGTGCCGCCAAGCGTGCCGAACGAGGCGAAAAGCGCGCGGCTGCGGGTGAAGTCCAGGGCGGCAAGCGCGGTGACGGAATGCGCGGCCATGGCAAGCGAGGCGGCCATCATGGCGGCCGGCATGGCGAGATGGGCGGCGGCTGGATGAAGGCCGATACCAATGGCGACAAGGCGATCAGCCAGGCCGAGTTCACGGCATCGGCGCTCGCTCGCTTCGACCGCATGGATGCGAACAAGGATGGTCAGGTGACCGCCGAGGAACGCCAGGCAGCCCGTCAGGCGATGCGCGGCAAGCGTGGCGCTCCGCCGGCTTCGCCCGCCAGCAACTAAGCCCTTGGCCGGGACCGGCGGCAACGGACAGGCTTCCCCCCTCCGCCATTGCCTTTGCCACCGGTCCCTGCCAGCACGGGTGCGCCCATCGGTCCGTAATCGATGGGCGCACCACTGCC
>Ga0307414_10000983_pt1 | contig 14537 bp, 17 predicted proteins | sample DK1Ometagenome_FD_203804 | JGI IMG/M metagenome (GOLD analysis project Ga0307414, IMG submission 203804) | Maize rhizosphere microbial communities from greenhouse at UC Davis, California, United States - DK15-O-3 | ecosystem: Host-associated > Plants > Roots > Rhizosphere > Soil | place: USA... | reverse complement strand
ACCAACTTGAATTAAATTGGTTGTTTGACTAGCTTCGTAAGCGGCGCAGGCACTATTAAATGAAGACCCTTTGTAGGTTTTATTTAGATTGGCATGAGCATCTAAATGTAAAACTGTTAAGTTGTTGAACGTTTCATTAAAAGCACGAATGGTTCCTATAGATACAGAATGATCACCTCCAAAAATAGTTACAAACTTATTTCTTTTGATATACTTTTTAGTGGTTTCGTGCACTGCTTTTACCATAGCTTCTGCAGAGCTATTTTCAGTAACGGCATCCGCTAAATATATTCCCTGCTTGTAAACTTCTGTAGCAGTTTCAATATCATAATGCCCCATATTTTCAGAAGCTTCTAGAAATGCATCTGGGCCTTTACTTGCTCCTTTTTGCCATGTATTTGTTCCCTCATAAGGAACTGGTATTAATACAACTTTTGCGCTTTCTAATTTTGCGAATTCCTCTGGAATTCCAGCGTAGGTCTTAATTTTCATTGCTTAATTATATTGTTATTTATTAGTTAACTGCATGTTGCCATTAAGAGATGCTTTTGATACGTCAACTTCATCAGTTTGGTTCATGTCGTAACCTAAAATTTTAAGTAAGTCTTCACTTTTTTGTTGTTCACTAAATAATTTTTTTGTCAAATTGCCATCTTCATCCCTATCAATCAAAATATGCTTTGGCGAAGGAATTAAACAGTGTTGCAATCCTCCAAAGCCTCCAATGGTCTCTTGATAAGCACCTGTATTAAAAAAACCAATATATAAAGGTTTTTCCCTATTGTATTTTGGTAAATATATAGCGTTCATGTGTTGTTCACTATTGTAATAATCATCACTATCACAGGTTAAACCGCCCAATAAAACACGCTCATAACTATCGTTCCACCTGTTAACGGGCAACATGACAAAACGTTTGTTAATGGCCCAAGTATCTGGTAACGTAGTGATGAAAGAGGAATTAATCATATTCCACTTTTCCCTATCATTTTGTTGTTTTTGGTAAAGTACTTCATAAATAGCTCCACCACTTTCCCCTACCGTAAAACTACCAAACTCCGTAAAAATATTTGGCACTTCTACTTCTTCTTCTTCACACATTAATTTTATTTGATTGATAATTTCATCAACCATGTATTGATAATCAAAATCGAATGCCAACGAATTTTTAATCGGAAATCCGCCACCAATATTCAAACTGTCCAATGAAGGGCAAATACGTTTCAAACTGGTGTAAACCTTTAAACATTTTATCAACTCGTTCCAATAATACGCATTGTCCCTAATACCTGTGTTGATAAAGAAATGAAGCATTTTTAACTTCACCTTTTTATTTTCTTTTATCTGCGCTCTATAAAAAGGAACGATGTTTTTATAACCAATGCCCAAGCGTGAGGTATAAAACTCGAATTTGGGCTCTTCTTCCGAAGCAATTCGAATACCTATATTAAACTTACCTTTGATTTCTTTTGAAAGCAAATCAATTTCCTCATAATTATCAATAATAGGAATGCAGTTTTTGTGTCCTTCATTTATTAATTTGGCAATATTTGTAACATATTGCTCCCTTTTAAAACCGTTACTTATTACATAGGTTTTATCGGTAATTTTACCTTCTTTCTTTAAATTTTGAACAATATCAATATCAAATGCCGATGACGTTTCAATATGAATATCATTTTTTAAAGCTTCATTTAAAACATGTTTAAAATGAGAACTTTTTGTACAATAGCAATAATTGTATTTACCTTTATAGTGATGCTTTTTTAATGCACTGGCAAACCATGATTTTGCTCTGTTTATATTGTTCGAAATTTGTGGCAAATAGGTAAACTTCAAGGGCGTTCCGTATTCTTCTACCAACTGCATTAAGTCTATGCCGTGAAATTGTAAATTTTTATCTTCGAGTTTAAATTCTTCTTGTGGAAAATAAAACGATTGATTTATGAGATCTATATATTTAGTATTCATCCGTTTTTTCGATATAATAGATTTATATTAATTTTTTAAAGTTATGAAACATAAGTTTCTAATCAAATAATATTTTCTATTTATCAAATTTGAATCTGACTTTGCGTAGTAGGAATAAAGGCATAAATATGTTGGCTACCAACAATAGCATCTAAAGAAGTTAGCTTTAAATTTCGGTCACTTTTCCTATAAGCAGCCTTTGAAAATAACTTTTTAATTTTCAAAAGCCCGAACATACAAACACGTTTCAATTTGTTCAGCATTTACTTTACAAATGAAATACATTTTTTTTATTTTTTTTGAAAAAAAAACTATTTTTTATCATCATCATTTAAAGCATTTTGAGCGTGTTTAACTCTTGCTCGGTTAGATGTTTCCAATGACCACGCGGCAGGTCTTTTTTTGTAAGATGTCCAATGGCAACACAATCTAAACTTACAATCTCATATTTTAAATAATCAAATATGGAGCGTATGATTGTGTTCCCTGTGTTTTTTATTTTTAATCCAATTTCGTTTTTTGAAGCACCATCTATATAACTAATTTCTTCAACTGCAATGAGTTTTCCTTCAATTTTAAAACCAGCTTGAATCTTTTTTAAATCTTCTAACTTTAAATTTTTATCCAGTTCAATATGAAATAATCTAGCAATTCCATTTTTAGAATTCGTGAATTTTTCTGCAATAGCTTCATCATTGGTGAACAATATCAAACCCAATGAGTTTCTGCCCAGACGTCCTATGGGTTTAATACGAGATGTTGTGGCATTGGCAACCAAATCCATAACAGTTCTTCCTTTGCCTTCACTGGTTGTTGTGGCAAATCCCTTTGGTTTATTTAGCAATACATAAGCTTTTTTTTCAGGATTCACACGCGCACCATCATATCTAACTTCATCATCAAGCTTTACTTTATAACCCATTTCGGTTACTATCTTTCCGTTTACAGACACCAAACCTGTAGCAATGTGTACATCGGCGTCCCTTCTAGAACAAATCCCAGAATTGGCGATGTATTTATTCAATCGGATTTCATTCGGATTGGATTTATGCGAAGCTGTAGATTTCGTAGAACTAGATGGTTTTGTGAATCCACCTTGATTTTTTAAAGGCGCATTGCCTCTTGAATAACTATTTTTGCGATTAGATTCACCTCCTCTTCCTGAACTCTTTTCATTGCCTTTATCTCCTTGATGCCTACCCATAACTTAATTATTTTTTGCAAAGATATGTTTAAATTTACGATTGGCGATTTTTGGATTGATGATTTGTTAAATGAAAAAAAACGCTGATTATATATGTTTTAAAATCACATTAACATCAATCAATAAAATACTGAAAACCCCAGCAAGAATAATGAGTTTTAAAATATTGTGAAGTATTAAATAATGGATTTTAGTCTTCGATTTCCATACTAAAAATATGAAAAATACTAATAAAATAAAACTCAAATAAAAATAAGCATACATGCGCCCAACTTCAAACTTGTGCACTAAAAGATATATGGGAATTAATGTTAGGCATGTTAAAATAGTAAGCATTATTTTTGATGCCTTTTCACCGTAAACAATGGGTATCGTTTGGTAACCAAGTGCCAAATCACCTTTTAGGTTTTCCAAATCTTTGGTCAATTCCCTCATGGAAATGATTAAAAACAAAAACATGGCATGCACAAAAATGACCGATTCAAAATTTTTATAATATATAAATATGGCGAAAAATGGCGTAATGGTTAAAATAGCCGACGTGATATTCCCTATAAAAGGCAATTTTTTTAATTTATGCGAATAAAACCAAATACCAAAAATATAGGCCGAAAAGAAAATAACGGCATTAAAGGATACGTAACTTGCCATGACCACTGCCACAAAATTCAATACAAAATAGAGGGATAATTTTGTGTTTTGGCTTACCAACCTATCAATCATCGATTTTTGTGGGCGATTGATTAAATCTTTTTCGGAATCGTAAAAATTATTTATAATATATCCGCCAGCAATAGTAGCTGCCGATGCCAAAACTAACATTAATAAATTGACGTCAAAAACCACTTGGCGAACCGGTTTGTCGTGTGCAAAAATATAAATAGATGTAATGTATTGCGCAATAACAACGACAAGGATATTATATCCTCTCACCACCGAAAACATACTAAAAAATTTAAGTAGAATATGTTTCTGTCTTCGATTTAACATAAAAAAAATTTAAATATAACCTTCGGTTTTGAAGGATGACAGAAGTTTAGAAGTTGTAAACCACTTCTAATTTATAATCCTTTAAAGCTTGTTTTGCTTTATCGATATCTTCAGTAAAGCCTAATATATAACCGCCGCCACCAGAACCGCAAAGCTTTAAGTAGTAATCGTTTGTTTTAATGCCTCTTTCCCAAAGTTCATGAAATTCCTGTGGAATCATGGGTTTAAAATTATTAAGAACCACTTTTGATAATCGTTTGGTATTTTTAAACAACGATTTTATATCGCCATTTAAAAAATCATCTACACAAGCATCGGTATGTTTTATAAATTGGTCTTTCAGCATATTACGGAAACCTTCTTGCTTCATGTTTTCCATAAAAATGCTCACCATTGGAGCCGTTTCCCCAATAATACCACTATCTAATAAAAACACGGCATTTTTACCTTCACTTTTTTGGGAAGGAATGCCCGTAGCTTCAATATTATCTTGGGAATTAATAAGTATAGGAATACTCAAATAACTATTTAAAGGATCTAAACCAGAAGATTTTCCGTGGAAAAAAGATTCCATAGCCGAAAAAATGGCTTTAAGGGTTAACAACTTTTCACGCGTTAGATTCTCTAAAACCGTAATTTTGTTTTGGGCATATTTATCATAAATAGCAGCAACTAAAGCACCACTACTACCAACCCCATAACCTTGTGGAATGGAAGAATCAAAATACATACCTTTATTAACATCTTGCTTAAGTTGCTCAATATCAAATTGTACTAACTCAGAATCCAAATTCTCTAAGTAACTTACAAAACGTTTTAAACTTTCGTTGGATTTTATAGCAATTTCTGAAGGATCCTCATCAACTTTTAAAGCACCATTATAAAAATTATAAGGAATGGATAAGCCTTTAGAATCTTTAATGATTCCGTATTCTCCAAAGAGTAAAATTTTTGAGTAAAATAAAGGTCCCTTCATTCAGCTATATTATTTGCTTATGCAAAATTACAATTGTTTTGCACCTAAACCAATTTTATCGACAATATAATGTGCTTTTTCGGTATAGGTAACCAACTCATTACTAATAAACTCTAAAATTTCAACCTTTTCATTTTCTGGATATAACACATGTACATTAGCACCGGCATCCAAAGTAAAGGCAATATGCAATCCAGTTTCTTTTCTAAACGCCCAAATTTTATTAATAATTTCCAGTGTATTGGGTTTCATCAATATAAAAAACGGCATGCTCGTCATCATCATGGCGTGTAATGTTAACGCTTCACTTTCAATAATATCAATAAATGCATTTAAGTCTCCAGACTCTAAAATAGTCATCAATTTACTTAAATTTTGATGCGCTTGTTTAAAGCGTTCTTCAGCAAAAGGATGGTTATGCATTAAATTATGACCAACCGTACTGCTTACTTGTTTTTTGCCTTTATCCACCAACAAAATGGTGTCTTGGTAATTCTTGAAATTTTCATGAACTTTATACGGATATTTAATTCCGAACAAATCATTACTTCCTTCAATATTTTTGTGTTTTCCCCAAACAACCAAATCGCCTTCAACACTTCTACACGCACTTCCAGAACCTAACCGTGCTAAGAAAGATGCTTTTTTGTTAAAGTAATTTTCATCTATATTGCCAATCAATTGTTTTTCCAAACTCATTAAACACAATGCCAAGGCACTCATACCGGAAGCCGAAGATGCAATTCCTGAACTGTGTGGAAACGTATTGGTGGTTTCAATTTTAAAATGATACTCCTTTAAAAAAGGAAGATATATTTCAATTCTCTTGAAAAACGTTTCAATTTTTGGTTTAAAATCGTCTTTCTTTTCATTATCTAAAAACACCTCAAAAGAAAATTCATTAGTATTCTCTTTTTTTGAAAAATGCAAGGTTGTTGAGGTTTTGCAATCCGTCAACGTAAAACTTATGGATGGATTTTCTGGGATTTGGTCTTTCCTTTTTCCCCAATATTTTACCAATGCGATATTACTTGGCGATTCCCATATACAGCTTCCAGAGTCAATATCATTTGAATATTTAGAAGGTATAAAGTCTTTTTCAGTCATAAACTAAGTAATTTTTTGTAAAGATAAATCTTTCTGAGATTAGACCTTAGGTTAAGGATATAACTTCAAAAAAACATTTCATTTTTTCTTTTTTAAGAAGGTTAATTTTAAGTTAAAAACCATATGCCTTAGTCTATCAGTACATATAAATCGTAATTTAAGTAATATAAACCCTTAAAAACATAACAAAATGAAATTTTCAAACATATTTAAAACAGCGCTTATTTGCTTTACAATCATGGGTGCTAAAGCTTTTGCTCAAGTGACAGAACCAGCACAAACAACGGTGACTGATGACGAATTAAATAAAATAGCTACTATTTTTCAAGAACTACAACCCATAAACATGGAAGGTCAACAAAAAATGGCAGCGACTTTGGAAGCTAATGGTTTTGAAATAAAACGATTTAATGACATGTACAAAGCATCCCAATCGCCAAATGAACCTTTTGAAGCTACAGAAGACGAAAAGAAAAAATTTGACATCGTAATTAGTGATATCCAAAAAATACAGTCTGAGCTTGAACAAAAAATGGAAGCCGTTATAACCAAACAAGGGCTTACCGTAGAACGCTATCAACAAGTTGCTACTGCGTTTCAAACAGACACAGAACTGCAACAACGTTTAGAAGCGGCTATAGCAAAACAGCAACCTCAACAACCACAGGAACAATAACATAATTTATATTAAACAGGGCTTTTTCTTTTTATGATTTAGCCCTTTTTTTGGTTTTAATCAATTGCTGGTTAAAGATAATATCTTTATAATGGTGTTGTAATTTCTAGCGGTTCCAATCACTTTTAATTTTCGTTCAAAAGTATTCATATTGAATTTTGATTTCCCATAACCTGTAGAGCAATAAAAATAAAGCGCATCTTTTTTGATGACAATTTCCTCATTTTCAAAAGATATTTGTTGAGCATCTTTAACCAATTCCGCATCGGGAATTTTATTTAAAATAATAAAAAAGCTATGCTCCTTTTTATCTTTTTGAAACGGACAATCATCCAAAATGTTTTGTAATTCTGATGGAGTTTTTACAATTACCGACACTTCAAATCCGAAATAATCCAGAATGCTTTTTTTAATGATTTCCTCTAATTCATTAGCTTTTTCAGATTGAAAAATAACGTTACCACTTTGTATATAGGTTTGAACGTTTTTAAGTCCGCATTTTGTGAGTAATTCACGTAATGTTGCCATGGGCACTTTTTTATGTCCGCCCACATTAATACCTCTTAAAAGTGCGATGTATGTTTTCATTTTTTTGCCACGAATTACACAAATTTGCACAAATTTGGATGTTTATAAGATTACACGAATCTGTCAAAGGCAGATAAAATTAGTGTAATTCGTGTAATTCGTGGCTGATTTTTTATTTCAGAAACTGATGGCTTAAAAACACATCCCTTAATCCCCTCTTATTAGAGGGGAGACTTACCGTGATATATTTTGAGCCGCAAGGAAAGCACTCGTCCATGCATTTTGAAAATTAAATCCTCCCGTAACGGCATCAATATTTAATACTTCGCCAGCAAAATACATATTGGGAATAAGTTTACTTTCAAAGGTTTTAAAATTAACTTCTTTCAGCTCCACACCGCCTGCCGTTACAAACTCTTCCTTAAACGTGCTTTTGCCTTCCACATTAAAAATGGCTTGCGTTAATTGAGATGCCAACATGTCCAATTGTTCTTTATTTAAATCTGCCCAACGGGTTTCATTGTCCATGTTAGAAGCCAAAACCAAGTTTTGCCAAAGCCGCTTAGGCACATCAAATTGCGCGGATTTATAAACTGTTTTTTTAGCTAACTCGTGTTTTAATGCTTTCAGAATATCCAAACAATCTTCAAAAGATTTATTTATAAAATTGATTTTAATATCAAATTTATAATCCCGTTTTGCCAATTCCAAAGCCCCAAAAGCCGATAATTTTAATATGGCTGGTGCACTCATGCCCCAATGCGTTATGAGTAACGGGCCACTACTTTCTAAAGAACTATCTACAACGTTGACCAAAACATGGTTTACTACCACGCCCGGAATGTCCTGAATACGCTCGTCTTTAATGTTGAATGTGAATAAAGATGGTACTGGACTAGAAATAGAATGTCCTAAATCTTCCAAAAGCTTCCAGATTTTCGGATTGCTTCCTGTAGCAATCAATACTTTTTTAGATCTGAAAACACCTTCTGTTGTTTCAATTTCAAATAAATCCGATTTCTTTTTGATGGATTTTACGGAATGGTTTATAAATACCTCAACCTTATGTTTTTTTACTTCCTTTAAAAAACAATCAATGATGGTTTGAGAGGAATCAGTTATGGGAAACATGCGTCCGTCCTCCTCTATTTTTAAAGGAACGCCTCGCTTTTCAAACCAATCTATAGTATCGCCCGTCATAAATTGATGAAACGGACCTAATAATTCCTTTTCACCTCTTGGGTAATTCAACACCAATTCTTGTGGAATAAACTCGGCGTGAGTGACGTTGCACCTGCCACCGCCAGACACTCTTACTTTGGTTAATACCTCTTTGCCGCGCTCTAAAATGGCAACTTTTAGCTTTGGGTTTTGTTCTGCGATGTTAATAGCAGCAAAAAAACCAGCAGCACCACCGCCGATGATGAGCACGTCTTTTTCTGTCATAACCTTTCTGGAAAATCGGAAATAATACCATCTACCTCATACGATTTGATGCGTTTTATGGGTTTCAAGTTGTTCACCGTCCATGTAAACACTTTAAATTGTTCCCTTAAATTGGCAACAATCTCTTGGGTTAACATGGTATAATCGGGGTGAATGGAATAAGCATTTATGGTTTTGGCGAAATTAACCGCTTCTTCCAGATTGGTATCGGTAAGTACGCCTAAAGGGATATTTTTATTAACGTTATAAACCGTTTCCAATAAATTGTATTGAAAACTGGACACAATGATATTACTATAATCCCAACCCTTTTTTTCGACATAAAAATCGATGAGTCTGCTCGCTTCTTTTGGGGTGTCTTGACCTTTTAATTCGATGTTCAACAAGCATTTATTATTTACAAACGCCATCACTTCCGATAAAGTTGGTATTTGGCAATGCCCCTTCACCTCTACTTTTTTCAATTGCTTTAAAGTGAATTTTGAAATTTCGCCCGACGTATTAGTCATTCTATCTAAGGTGAAATCATGAAAAACCACTAGCTCACCAGAGGCACATCGGTGCACATCAATCTCAATACCATCCACTCCCAATTGCAATGCTTTTTTAATGGACTCTAAGGTATTTTCTGCAAGATGTCCTTTAGCGCCACGATGTCCTATTTTTTTCATACGGTAAAAATACGAATATCGCTAGAGGTTTTGAGCAGCATTTTAATGCATATAATAAATTTTTTAATTTGTTTAAAAATTACGTTAGATTTGATGTAATAGTTAACGGATAATGAAGAACAAAAATTCCTATATTATCATTTAAAAGATTAGGAATAAAGAGGGCTTTATTTTCACATATAATTAATTAAGCGCAGTTAAAAAAATAAAATGGAACCATTAACTTGGGGTTTTATAGGAACTTTAGTAGGAACAATAGTAGGTGCATCAGCTAGTATAGTTACTACTATTATTAATGCTCGAAACTCATCAAAAATTCAAATTGATTTAGAAAAATATAAAAGGCAAGGAATATTTCGTGAATTTCAGAGAGATAATTATTTAAAACTTCAAGAAACATTTCACAAAACTCTTCGCCTTGTGGCTTTGCTACATTTAGAAGAAATTAAAAACTATAATGAAAGTGGAAAATGGCAAAAGACTAAACTAAATTCGGAAAATGACCGAAACCTTATGATTGCATTTAGAGATTTATCTTTATATGAGGAGAGAATTCAAAACGACCAATTACGAGAAGAACTAAAAAGTTTGAGAAAAAAAATGTCAAATGTATTTCTGACTTCAAGCAAATCTGAAAGCGATGAAATCATGTTTGATTTAATGAAAAATGACTTCGATAGAATTATGACTAATTTGGGAACTGAATTAAGAAACAATTATTAAAACTAAGCCTAAAAAAGAACTGAGCTAAAACAAACATTTCCAAACCTCATCAAACCCTAAATCATGAAACCCTTAATTGTTCTTATAGTTGCTTTTTTAATTTCGCTGACTGTTTTAAAACTAACAACCGATACTTATAATTTACAAATGGCTGGAAGAATTGCCATGGCAATTATGTTGTTGTTCACTTCCATTGCGCACTTCAAAATTGTAAAAGGCATGATCATGATGATTCCAGATTTTATTCCTAATAAAAAATTGGTTGTTTATGCCACTGGTTTTATAGAAATTGTGGCAGCAATAGGTTTGTTATTTGCAAGCACTCATAAATTAACAGCTTGGTTTTTAATTTTGTTTTTTATCTTTTTGCTTCCTGCGAATGTGAATGCTGCCTTCAAAAAAGTAAATTACGAAAATGGTACTTATACCGGAAACGGCATTTCGTATTTATGGTTTAGAATTCCGCTGCAAATTTTTTTCATCGCTTGGTTATATTTTAGTTCCATATATATCTACGATTAACGTTTGCTAGCTTAATGATTTACGTTTTTTAATTATCTTAGTTTTTAATCATGTAACAACTGTTGCACAAAACATTGGGCTTAATATGCCGAGTACGGAAAAAGACATTGAAATTGATTACAAAAGTCGCATTAACCGAGTATTTCAATTTATTGATGACAATTTAGATTCTGATTTGTCTTTAAATACGATTTCTGAAATTGCATTTTTCTCACCCTTCCATTTTCATCGTATTTTTAAATTCATTACCGGAGAAACATTGAATGACTATGTGATTAGGCGGAGAATAGAAAAATCGGCTTTGGATTTATTGCATAAAAACATCACGACTTCCGAAATTGCCCACCAATACGGATTTAGCGACAACTCATCTTTTTCAAAAACCTTTAAAAAATTTTATGGCGTAAGCCCCACTGAATTCAAAAAACAAAATTCCAAGAGGCTTGTCAAAATTCGTCAACTTCAAAGCAAGAATGGACAACATTATCCAGATTATGAAAAATATATTTGCATCATTAATAATCTTAGAGACTGGATAAAGATGAACTCAAAAATTGAAATCAGGGAGATCCCAAAAATGGATTTAGCTTATGTGTCCTGTATTGGTCCAAAAAATCTTGAAAATGCTTATACCAAATTAATTCATTGGGCATCTACCAAAGAATTAATGAACCAAGAGACAAAAATGGTCACGATTTACCATAATAGTTTTAAAGTAACAGAAGCCAGTAAAGTTAGAATGAGTGCTTCAATACTTCTAAATAAACCCATTGCGACGGATGGAGATATAGGTTTTACCTCAATAAACGCAGGAAAAGCTATTGTTGGGAGCTTTGAAATTGGTTTGAATGAATTTGAAAAAGCATGGAAAGGACTCTTTTTATGGATGAACGAAAACGGTCATTATAAAGCAGACGGAAATCCTTTCGAGATATATCATAATAACTTTAATCTACATCCTGAAAGAAAAGCTGTGGTAGATTTTTATATCCCAATAGGTTAAAAAGCGAGTTAATAACTCATTAAAAACAAAAAATGGAACATTTTGTAGGAGACACGTATGGATTAATCCATCTAATGTCATCAATAATTGCTTTAATAAGTGGAACATTCGTCCTGATTTATAAAAAAGGAACTCTTCAACATAAGCGAATTGGGTATGCTTATGTAATAAGTATGGTATTATTATTACTAACATCCTTTATGATTTATAGGTTGTTTAACGGATGGGGCATTTTTCATTATACAACAATTGCAAGTCTTTTAACCATTGGTTTAGGCATGGTACCTATATGGACTAAAAAGCCAACTAATAATTGGAAATACATGCATTTTTCATTTATGTATTGGTCGGTAATTGGGTTGTATTCCGCATTTGTTGCAGAAGTTTTAACTAGGGTACCAGAAACGTCCTTTTTTGGAATGGTTGGAATATCATTTATATTAATAATGATTGCAGGAGGAATATTCTATGGAATTAATAAATCAAAATGGCAAAGTCTATTTGGAATTAAAAAATAACAATCTATTTTTTAGTTGCTAGCATAAGTATCTTCCCAGTTTCCGTTTGAATCTTTATTTTATGGACTTAGCAAATATTAAAATTAATGCTTTTTAATTATCTTAGTTTTAAACTACTAAAGAAGTGAAAGCATTTTTTAAGGAATTATTTGAATACAATCATCATACAAACCAAAAATTATGGACTGTTTTTAATGAACATCCAAATAAAACTTCTGAAAAATCAATCACGTTATTCAGTCACATACTCAATGCCCACCATATTTGGAATAGTAGAATTAACCAAATTAAAAACACGTATGGCGTTTGGGACAAACATCCCATTAAAAACTGCTTGGAAATAGATAAGAAAAACTATGAAAATTCATTGCTCATACTTGACACTTTTGACCTTAACACTATCATCAATTATAAAACTAGCAACGGACTGGCTTTTAGTAACAGTATTCGAGACACGCTTTTTCACGTCATCAATCATTCTACTTATCACAGAGGACAAATTGCAACCGACTTTAAGCAGCATGGAATTGACCCATTAGTTACAGACTATATTTTTTACAAGCGATGATTTTTTGGATAAAACAAACCGCTAACCCTAAGTTACATGAACATCATTGAAGAATTATACACCCGCATTGAAAATGAAAAGTTGTGGACAAAACATATCGTGCTTAAAAGGGATGATTATTTAAAAATTTCTGGCACTACAGACACTAATTTGTATTACATCATGTCGGGAAGTTTAAAAATATCAATCAACAACGAGTATGAAGAACATATCATCCGATTTGGTTATAGAAACAATTTTATCACCTCATTGGACAGTTTTATTACTGAAAAACCCTCGGATTTTTCTATTCAGGCCATCAAGAAAACGGAATTAAAAGTCATTACTAAATCTGTTTATATAGACTTCATCAACCAATCCAGTGAAAATAAAATGCTGTGGGATACGATATTAGAACAATTGATTTTACAACAAATGGAAAGAGAAAAGGATATTCTAACAACATCACCAAAGGAACGTTTTCAACGAGTCTTTAAAAGAAGTCCGCAACTTTTCCAAGAAATTCCAAACAAATACATTGCTTCCTATTTGAGAATGTCGCCCGAAACATTGTCTCGGCTTAAAAAATCTTGATTGAAATCAAGATTTCAAAAAAGTATTATGCCCAAATTTGCAGAAAAAAACAATGATACTATATTCTAAAGAATTACTGCAGGAGCTTTTAGAAATGACCCAAGCAAATATAAAAGCGGTAGAGACATTTAAAAATGAAACTAGTGCCATTTTGAATTGGAAAGAACATCCCGAAAGTTGGAGTGCCCTTGAATGTATGGAGCATTTAAACAGATATGGCAATTTTTATATTCCAGAAATAACACAGAGAATTAACCATGCTAAGCACAAAAGTTCTGAAATATTTAAAAGTAATTGGTTGGGAAAATATTTCAGCAAGTCTGTTTCATATCAAGAGCATTTGAATAAAATGAAAACTTTTAAATCTATGAATCCATTAAACTCTAAACTTGACAGGGATACCATAGATACATTTTTAAATCAACAGCAACAAATCATTGAATTATTAGATAGAGCCAAGGACGTAAATTTGGATAAAACCAAAACGAATATTTCTATTTCAAAACTCATTAAACTAAAATTAGGAGATACATTTAGAGTGCTCATCTATCATAATGAAAGACATATAAAACAAGCTGAAAAAGCCATATTGAAAGCCAATAGATAAATAAAGAAGTGAACTGACGTTAAAAGTTCAAACCAAAACCAAACGAAAACCGAAGACCATCAGCACCTTGAAACAAATTAAAAGTTCCTGATAGCGTTTGAGCAGCGGTTACCCAAAAACCGCCACCATAATCATTGTGCCATCTTTTTGAAGTATCATTTTCTAACCAAACCCTTCCAACATCTACACCTCCAAAAACACCAAACTGTAAAGGCAAAACACTTGTTTTGAAAGAAGGGAAACTGTAGCGTAAATCGGCACTACTGGTTAATGCATTTTTCCCTGTAAAACGCTCGGTTCTATAACCTCTCATGCCATTATTCCCACCAATATTGGCTGCTTGGTAAAATAAGAGATTGTCGCCAAACCTAAGTTGTGTCCTAATATCCGTTTTAATAACTAACTTTTTGTTTGTGGTTAAAGCGTTATAAAAACCCAATTCGGAATTGACAAA
>Ga0307414_10000982_pt1 | contig 14543 bp, 12 predicted proteins | sample DK1Ometagenome_FD_203804 | JGI IMG/M metagenome (GOLD analysis project Ga0307414, IMG submission 203804) | Maize rhizosphere microbial communities from greenhouse at UC Davis, California, United States - DK15-O-3 | ecosystem: Host-associated > Plants > Roots > Rhizosphere > Soil | place: USA... | reverse complement strand
GTTCAAGATCACCGCGAAGTCCATCCGCCCGCTGCCCGACAAGCACAAGGGCCTCACTGATCCGGAGGCCCGCGTCCGGGCGCGCTATGTCGATCTCATCGTGAGACCAGAGGCCCGCGACGTGGCATACGCCCGCGCCTCTGTGGTTCGCAGCATCCGAGAATCACTTCACGCTCGAGGCTTCACTGAGGTGGAGACGCCGGTTTTGCAACTGATCCACGGCGGCGCAAACGCACGGCCCTTCGAGACCCACATCAACGCCTACGATCTTGATCTTTACCTGCGGATCGCCACCGAGCTGCACCTCAAGCGCCTGATCGTCGGCGGTATGGAGAAGGTGTTCGAGATCGGTCGGCAGTTCCGCAATGAAGGGGTGGATTTCAAGCACAACCCGGAGTTCACCTCGTTGGAGGTCTACGAAACCTACGGCGACTACAACACCATGCGGGTACTGACCCAATCTCTCATACAAGACGCTGCAACGGGGGTCTACGGCTCTCCGATAGCTCGCAGGGAGGACGCCGACGGCAACATCACCGAATACGACCTCTCAGGCGACTGGCCGGTCAAAACCATCTGCGAGGCGGTCTCGGAAGCACTGGGCGAGGAGATTACCGTCGATACCCCTACCTCGGTGCTGCATCAGCACGCCCAGGCGATCGGGCTTGAGCTCGAGCCCAGCGCCGGCTGGGGATATGTTCTCGAGGAGATCTATGGGGAACTGTGTGAAGGCCAGACCACGACGCCGATCTTCTATACCGATTTCCCCAAGGAGAATTCCCCGCTAGCCCGTGAGCATCGTGACGATCCGCGGCTGGCAGAGAAGTGGGATTTGGTGATCTTTGGCGCTGAACAGGGCACCGCGTACTCCGAGCTGACCGACCCGCTCGAGCAGCGGGAGCGACTGGTTGCTCAGTCACTTCGCGCTGCCGCCGGTGATCCGGAGGCGATGCAAGTTGATGAAGACTTCCTGCAAGCGTTGGAATACGGGATGCCGCCCACGGGCGGCATGGGGTTGGGTGTCGACCGACTAGTCATGAATCTGACCGGTTTGGGAATTCGAGACACGATCTTGTTCCCGCTGGTGAAGCCGCAGGGCTGAGCATTCCAGCTTGGTCAGAACGACGCGGATCGAGCAATTGCATCCGATAGCCGGCCGGCCAAGCCTTTATCCTGCGCGATGTCGGTGCGCTCTGCGACGGCGAAATCTGGTCGGTCGGTGATAATGCCGTCCACCGCTGCACCCATGTAGTCGCGCATCTGCTGCTCATCATCGACCGTCCAAACGATCACGTTGTAACCGTCGGCCCAAGCTTGGCGTACGAATCGGCTGCTGTATGACTGCTGTTCGATGACGATGAAGTCGGCGTTCACATCGGGTACGCCACCGAAGTTGACCGGAACGATGAAGCCCACTACAAGCTGTGGCCGAAGTCGCTTCAGCTCTTCGACCACCTTACGGCTCAGCGTGTGGTAGGTGTAGTGCTCTGTAACTCGGGCTTGATCAAGCACGGCAAGCAGCCGCGGTACAAGATCAGGTGTCTCGCCGCCATGGAGCTTGATCTCCAGTAACTGCGGCAGGTTGAGCTGAATGGACAGCTGGATCCACTCCTCCAGCGAGGGGATGTTGGCTTCCATCCCGCCGGCCCGAACGGTGATCTTGGTCAGCTCCTCCTGGGTAAGGTCTCTGACGTTGAGGTTTTTGCCCGCCAGCCGCCGGAGATTGGCATCGTGCATCACCACGAACTTGCCGTCCTTGGTTTCCATGACGTCGAATTCCACGCGATCAGCTCCTGCCTTCGCCGCGGCTCGCAAGGCGGGAAGCGTGTTCTCCACTCCACCCTGGATGAAACCGCGGTGCGCCAACACCTCGGTTTCCTCGCTGTCGACCAGGGTGATCATGGTCTTGTGGTTCAGCACCGCGGTAGTCCCAAACGCCACCACCATGATGCCAGCAGCCAAACCCCACAAGATCTTCTGGCGCCGAGCTGTGACGTGCGAGGGTTCGGAGTACGAAACCACGGCTGAGGCCGGCCGATGATCTTCAGCGAGGCGGTCCAGCCAATCGAGCATCATCGCGGTCAGCGACTGCACGATCATGATCGTCAACAAAGCCGTGATCACAAATATCCCGATCTGCCAGACGCTGAGTCCGAAGGCGGCCAGCCACGGTGAGGTGGCCGGGGCCAGAAAGTCACAGGCAATTGTGGGAGTCAGTGTCACCGCGCCCAAGATCAAGGCGGTCAGCCCTGCCAGGAACGCAACGACGAAGAGCAAACCGAGAATCCGCAGCGAACGCCAGCGCGTCAGGCGCCAGCTGGTGACAAAGGCGTGCCAGACACCTACTGTTGTGGTGCCCAGTAAGGGCAAGGTGAAGATCAACCTGAGATTCACATAGCTGATTACTAGTAGCACCCCGCTGTAGATCAAGCTTGACGACGGGCTCTTACTGAGCTCCTCGCTGACGAATGGCGGGACCCCGACCTTCTTGGTCAAGATCGAGGTCAACCCCAGCTGACCCAACGGCAGAAGCAAGATCAAATAGACGATCATCAGCAAGCCCTGTGGGTGAGCAAGTTTCTTGATCGTCTCCAAGAGTTGCCACAGCACCAACCGGAACGACGTCGTATTCCCGGACTGGTGATGCGATGCCAAGATGAACAACGTGACCAATTCGCCGATGATCGCGATCACAGCGACGATCGCGATGATCAGCAGCGTGACATCGGCCAGCGGATTGCGCAGCACATGCGAGATTCGGTCGTAGGCGATGCTGCCGAGACCGGTCTCGACGAGCACCAACTGGTAGAGCAGCCGGATCACCGGAATGGCGATCACAAGCAGCAGCAGCTGCATCGCGGCGACGACCAGGACGTAGAACTGAGGACTCTGCCACGTAGTCCGATGTGCAATACCGATCGCGCGGAAGATGCCCACGGGCTTGTCAGCGGGCTGGGTTGCTGGCCTCTTCTCCCCGAGCTCGCTTATGGCCACCTGGAATCAGTTACGTGGATTCCGCATCTGCCGATCATGCCAAGTCCGAGTAAATAATGCGAGGCCAGTCAGCCTGGCTGTCAGCGATCAGCAGTCGTCAGGGCTCGCTGTCTACCGGGTGTTGCGGCGCGCCAGATGCGGCGAGCGAATGCTCCCTTGGCCGAGGTTGTGGATGCCAGCATTGGTCACCAGGTAGTGCGGGCCATGCGGTGATCGCCAAAGCCACACCCGGGGTTCGGGTTGTCGGACGCGCCAGCGGCCATGAGTCTTTATCCGGTGCTCGAATCGGATCAGCGGGCCGAGAGCGTGGACCCCGGTTTGACCAGGTGGTCCGCCCCGGGCGGGCGGCAGGTGAACCTTGGTGTGGTCCAGCTCCAGGCGTCCGGTCGACGTCGCGAAGGGGAAGCAGCTGGCGGGCATCCTCAGGAACATGGCTTCCCGGATCCGCCGCGGGATCTCATAGCTGATCAACCCGCGCCCAGCTCTCGGCTCACCAGGTGAGTCGGTCAGTGTCTGGCCCTCGCGCTCCACCGCCGAATCCGCTGTCGGTGCCGCCAACTCGGCCTCCAATTCAGTCGGTGAGTCAGCGGAGGAGTCCTCGGCTGTGATGTGTCGACACGATCCTCCTCCGGCGCAGTCGTCGACCGGTCATAGGCCGCCCTGGGTTCGTTGTAGATGGGGTCGTCGGAGTCCTGCGGTTCAGGAGCGGGGCGTTGTTGGTTGCGGAACTCCCACAACAGTTGCAGCGCCAACGCCGGTTGGGCCAAAACGCCGATGGCCGTGGAACGGCCGGCAGCCGGATCGCTTCTGCGCCAACCGGCGGATGGTGCCGGGCTCTAGGTACGGGCAGGAGCCTTTCGCCGGATGCCGAACAAGGTAAACAGCAGCGCGCCGGCGGCTGTGATCGTCAACAGCACCAATCCGATGGTGTAGCTGTGGGCCGCCTCGTTGTAAGTGGCACCCATGACCAGCGGAGGAAAGAATCCGCCGAGCCCACCAGCGGCACCAACGATTCCGGTGATAGAGCCGACCCGCTCGGCTGGTGCCAGCTCCGCAACCCAGGCGAAGACGCCACCGGTGCCGAGTCCGAGGAAGAGAGCCATCACAATGAATGCGGCTCCAGCCGGGATCTCGGGAGGCAGCCGGAGCGCGATGATCAACGACATGACGGCTACCCCGACGAGGGAAATGGCGACAACCTTCTTTGCGCCGATCTTGTCTGCGAGGGTGCCGCCGATCGGTCGCGCGAGCACGGCTGCGATGGCAAAACCTGCGGTTCTGGTGCCGGCGCCGGTTAAGCCGAAGGCGTAGACATTCTTGATGTACGTAGGCAGGTAGGTCGAGAAGGCAACGAATCCACCGAAAGTGACGGCGTAAAGGAAGGCCATCTGCCAAGTGAGCGGCAGCTTCGCCGCAGCAGCGAGCTTGGGTATGACCGGTGCAAGATTGGGCTTCCAGGCAGGTGAGTCACGCAGCAGCAGCCACAGGACGGCGCCAAGGACGACGAGAGCCGCGGCTATGAGCAGGTGCGTCGGAACGTAGCCGATGCTGCGCACCAACCGCGGAGTGAAGAAGGAAGACAACGCGGTGCCTCCCATGCCGGCACCGAAGACTCCGGTCGCAAAGCCACGCCGCGCCGGCTCAAACCATGCATTCACGAACGGGATGCCGACGGCGAACGTCGTGCCGGCGATGCCGAGGAAGAAGCCGAACACCAGGAGCAACGAGTACGACTTCAGCGATCCCGCCAGGGCAACCAGCAGCACGGGAACTGCTGAGGCGAAAGTGAGCACGGTGAACATCACACGACCGCCGTAGCGGTCGGTAAGGGCTCCCACTGGCACCCGACCAAGCGACCCGACAAGAACCGGCATGGCAACCAAGAAGGAGGTCTGTGTCGCATTCAGGCCAAGCTCGGCGGTGTACCTCGCACCGAGGGGCCCGACGATGTTCCAGGCCCAGAACGTGATCGCGAAGCCAATCAGTGCCAGGACGAGGTTCTTGGTCTGACCTGTCTTGAGGGTCGCCGCACTCTCAGCTGTGCTGGTCACGAATTATCCTTCCGTTCTCAAGCGTCCGGGGCGCGGTCTCGGGTACCGACAGGCGCCCAGCCACGGTGCGTTGGGGCGGCTCCTGGAGCGGGCAGATCATCACGGCTTCGGTAGACGATGTAGGGGCGGAACAAGTAGTGCAATGGAACCGTAAACGCGTGTACTAAGCGGGTGAATGGCCAGATGGCAAACAGCAGCATCCCAATGAGCGTGTGTACCTGGAACGCCAGCGGCGCCTCCGCCATCGAGTTGATCTTGGGCGAGAAGTAGAACAGCGATCTGAACCAGGGCGACACGGTCTCTCGGTACGTAACGTCGGAATGTCCGCCGAAGACACTCAGCACAGTCGTTGCCAGCCCGGCCACGATCGCCGCTACCAGCACCACGTACATCGCCTTGTCGTTCTTCGTCGTGGCCATGAACACCGGGCCCGTCGTACGGCGCCGGTATATCAAGATCAAGATCCCAACCAGCGTGCAGACGCCGGCGAGAGTGCCCCATAACAGGGCGTTGACGTGATAAATACCCTCGCTAACTCCGACGGCCTCGGTCCAGGACTTCGGGATCACCAGGCCACCGATATGGCCGACGATCACAACGAGGATCCCGAAGTGGAAGAGGGGAGAGCCGATCCGGAGCAGCCGTGACTCATAAAGCTGTGAAGATCGAGTTGTCCAACCGAACTGGTCGTAGCGATAACGCCAGATCAGACCGCCCACCAAGATCGCCATCATGACGTACGGCAACACACCCCACAGCAAGACACTCATCGCGAATGTCCCATTGAGAGGAGCCGAGAACCTGGTGGCTCGAGTCCGACCGTCTCGGTCGGCGGACCGGCAGCAGCCATCGCCATAACGGCCTTTCGGTCCGCCGGGGAGGGGCCAGGCAGCGTGGTGCATACGGCCGCGACCACGCCGGCATAAGGCGTGCCGCGTTCCGCCAGAGCCAATCGCAGCAACTCGGCGCTGCTTCGATACTCCTGGAGCAGTGCGGTCCCATCGGCTGGATCGACGATCGCCGCGTATTCCAGCACCATCGGCAGATAGTCCGGCAGCTCACCCCTGGTATCGACCAAGAACTCCGATCGCCGGTACCGCTGCTTGAAGGCGGCTAGCACCTCGCCGCGTCGTCGGGTATCACCGTCGGTCCAATACGACAGATAGAGACTGTGCTTCCGAGAAAGATCAAAGACGTCGACGTAGTGTGTCTGGACTGCCCCCAGATCCGAAGATTCCCAGTACCCCAGCAATGGCTCGAAGGCCTCTGCCTGGCGGGGCGCCTTCTCGGCAAGGGCGGCACGTACCAAACCGGACGTTGCGACGACCTCGCGCTCGGGATAGCCGAGGCAGACGGCAGCTGCTTGGCGAATGACCCGGAACGCCTCCTGGCGCGGCGCTCTCATGCACGTTCCTCACGTTTCGGAAACATCCCTTGCGGTGCTCCCTTGCCGTCCCAGTTGAGTAGATTCACCCGTCCTTGGAGTTCATCGCCGGAAACCGTGACACCAGAGGTCTGCCGTTGCCGCAGCGCCTGGAATGTCTCCACCGCGACCGGTGAGGGCCGGCCGCTGGCCTCACCGAACGGTCCTTGCTCGTACGGTCCACCATCAAAGTCGAGCGAGCAGCCGAGCTCTTCAAGCTCATGGGCCTGTTCGACGTGCGCCTTCGGGATCACATAACGCTCGTTGTACTTGGCAATTGCCATCAAGCGATACATCTCTCGCATGCTCAGGTCGGTCATGCCCACCGATGCCGCGATGGAGTCGTCCTGAGGCTGATTGAGCGTGATATTCCGCATATGCGCGCGCATGGCGGCCAGCACTGCCAGCACTCGCTCGATCTCGCCGACATCGCCAGCGGTGAACAACTCGGCCAAGTACTCCATCGGAATTCGGAGCGAGCGAATGGCCCCGAACAAGACACCTGGCGATTCCGCATCATGGCCTTGATCACGGAGCAGATCAACGATGGGCGAAAGCGGCGGGATGTACCAGACCATCGGCATTGTCCGATACTCCGGATGCAATGGCAGCGCCACCTTGTAGGTCTTGGCCAACGCATAAACCGGTGAGCGCCGGGCAGCATCCAGCCAGTCCGCCGGGATGCCTTGCTGCCGAGCTGCGGCGATCACCTGCGGGTCAGTGGGGTCCAAGATCAGATCCAGCTGCGCGGCGTACAAGTCCTTTTCGTTGGGCGTCGCTGCCGCCGCCGTCACCCGATCCGCGTCGTAGAGGAACAGGCCGAGGTAGCGCAGCCGCCCGACACAGGTCTCCGAGCACACCGTCGGTAGCCCGACCTCGATACGGGGATAGCACAACGTGCACTTCTCGGCTTTGCCCGTCTTGTGGTTGAAGTAGATCTTCTTGTACGGGCAGCCGGTCACGCACTGCCGCCAACCTCGGCAACGATCTTGATCGACTAGTACGATGCCGTCCTCGGCGCGTTTGTAGATCGCGCCCGAAGGGCAGGACGCCATACAGGACGGGTTTAGGCAGTGCTCGCAAATCCGCGGCAGGTAGAACATGAACGTCTGCTCGAACGCAAACTTGATCTTGTCTTCCGACTCCCGGCGCACCCGCTGCACTATGGGATCCAGATGTCCCTGTTCGGAGACGCCACCGAGGTTGTCGTCCCAGTTGGCCGACCAGGTGATCTTGGTGTCCTCGCCAGTGATCAAGGACTTGGGCCGGGCCACCGGGAAGTCATCACCAAGCGGTGCATCGATCAGCGTCCGATAATCGTAGGTCCACGGCTCGTAGTAGTCGGCAAGCTTGGGTTGCACAGGAGACGCGAAGATCCCCAGCAGCTTGCGGACTCGGCCGCCGGCCTTCAGCTTGAGCCGGCCGCGGCTGTTGAGGGTCCAGCCGCCTCGCCAAGTTTCCTGATCTTCATAACGGCGGGGGTAGCCCTGGCCGGGCCGGGTCTCCACATTGTTGAACCAGACGTACTCGGTGCCGGCACGATTAGTCCACGCCTGCTTGCAGGTCACCGAACACGTATGGCAGCCAATGCACTTGTCAAGGTTCATCACCATGCCCATCTGGGCCATCACCCGCATCAGTACTGCACCTCCTGGGAGCGGCGTCGGATGGTGGAGACGATGTCTCGCTGGTTACCAGTCGGACCGAGGTAGTTGAACGTGTACGACAACTGCGCGTACCCGCCGATCATGTGGCTCGGCTTCACCAGCAGGCGGGTCACTGAGTTATGGATGCCACCGCGGCGACCAGTCGCCTCGGACTTCGGCACATCGATAATCCGCTCCTGGGCGTGGTGAACGTAAACGACACCCGCTGGCATCCGGTGGCTGACGATCGCACGCCCGACGAGGACGCCGTTGGCATTCACGCACTCCATCCAGTCGTTGTCGGCCACACCGATCGCAGCTGCGTCCTGAGGGCTGAGCCAGATGCCTGTTCCCCCGCGCGATAGGGACAGCATGAACAGGTTGTCCTGATACTCAGAATGGATCGACCACTTCGAATGCGGAGTCAGGTAACGCACCGTCACCTGTTTGGCGCCATCCGCACCAAGGGTCGGTTCGCCGAACAGCCTATGCATGTCAAGCGGCGGACGATACGTTGGGAGCGCCTCACCAAGATCACGCATCCAGTCATGATCAAGGAAGAAATGCATCCGGCCGGTCAGGGTGTGCCACGGCTTGAGCCGTTCTACATTGACTGTAAATGGGGCATATCGGCGGCCGCCGGTCTCTGATCCTGACCACTCTGGCGACGTGATCACCGGAACCGGTGCTTGCTGGGTCTGCGCAAAGGTGATCCGCTTTTCCTCCGACCCTTCAGCAAGATCGGCAAGATGGACACCGGTGCGTCCCTCCAAGGTCCTAAAACCCTGGACGGCAAGCTCGCCGTTGGTTGTCCCAGAGAACGTCAGAATGGCCTCCGCCAGCTTGGCGTCGGTGTCGATGGCAGGCCGTCCATCGGCGGCCCCACCCAGCATCACGCCACCCGAGGCGGCCAACTGGGCCGTTTGATGCTCGAGCCGGTAGGTGATGTTCTTCACCGTGAAGCCAAGCTTGTCCGCTAGCGGCCCGACGGCGGCCAGCTTATCCGCGATAGCGGCGTAGTCCCGTTCGACGATCTGGAAGCTTGGCATCGTCTTGCCCGGCACACCAAGAACATCTCCGCGTTTCCAGTCCCGCACCACACCATTCGGCTGTGCGGTCTCGCCCGGAGTGTCGTGTTGCATCGGAACGGCTACCAGGTCGTTGCGGGTGCCGAGGTGGGTCCTGGCTTGGCGCGACAGTTCCTCAGCGATGAGGTGGAACATCTCGAAGTCGCTCTTGGCCTCCCACGGCGGGTCGATGGCCGGCGTAAATGCGTGCACGAACGGGTGCATGTCGGTGCTGGACAGGTCGTACTTCTCATACCAGGTGGCAGCCGGCAAGACGATGTCGGAGAGCAACGTTGTCGATGTCATCCGGAAGTCGGCCGACAGCAGCAGGTCGAGCTTGCCCTCAGGAGGCTCGTCGTGCCAGACGACGTCTTGCGGTCGTACTCCGGCCGCCCCGCGCTCGGACATCAGGTTGGAGTGAGTTCCGAGCAGGTATTTGAGGAAGTATTCGTTGCCCTTCGCCGACGATCCGAACAGGTTCGAGCGCCACAGTGTCAGAGTGCGCGGCCAGTTCTCTGGCGCGTCGATGTCCTCGATCGACATCTTGATCGTTCCGGCGGCCAGCGCATTGGCGACGTAGGAGACAGCATCTGGAGCCTCCCCGGCCTCCACCGCCGCCCGGGCCCGATCGGCGAGATCCAAAGGATTGACGTTGAACTGCGGGTAGAACGGCATCCAGCCCAGCCGCGCGGACAGGGCGACGGTGTCGGCAGTATGCATGCCGGCCAGATGACCTTCAGCCAGCGGTGATGCCAATGCGTCGGAGGAGTATCCGTCGAAACGCCATTGATCGGTATGCATGTACCAATACGCGGTGCCGATCATGGTCCGCGGCGGCCGCGACCAGTCGAGCGCATTGGCCAGCGAGATCCATCCGGTGATCGGCCGGCACTTCTCCTGACCGACGTAGTGCGCCCAGCCGCCGCCGTTACAGCCCATGCAGCCGGTCAACATCAACAGGCTCAAGATCGACCGGTACGTCGCATCGGCATGGAACCATTGGCAGATACCGGCACCCATGATGATCATCGATCGACCGTTGGACTGCTCGGCGTTGCTGGCGAATTCGCGGGCCACCCGAATACATGCCTCCGCTGACACGCTGGTGATCTCCGCCTGCCAGGCCGGCGTATACGCCGCCGTCGGGTCGTCGTACCCGGTGGGCCACTCGCCCGGGAGATCAGGACGGGCTACCCCATGTTGAGCGAGCAGCAGGTCGAAGATCGTGGTCACGACGTGATCGCCAATCCTCATGATCGGGACGCCGCGACGCAGCACGGATCCCGATCCATCGGCCGCCTCGAAGCAAGGCAACAGCACCTCGACGACCTCGTCGTCATCGACGTCGCGAATCGAGAGAGCCGGCGTCACACCCTCCAGATCCAGGTTCCAGCGGCCTGCACCGGAGTCGGCATAGCGGAAGCCCATCGATCCGTTCGGAACAACCGGCTTGCCGGTGGCAGCATCCAGCAGCACCGTCTTCCACGAGGCTTCCGGCTGACTGTCAGCAGTCGGTTCCAGGTCCATCTCAGTCAAGAACTTGCCCGGTACCAAGCCGCCATGCTCCGCGTTTTCTGTCAGTGTGATCAAGAAAGGAAGGTCGGTGTAGGTCTTTACATAGTCGGTGAAGAAGGGCACCTGCCGGTCGACGAAGAACTCCTTCAAGATCACATGGCCCATCGCCATGGCGAGTGCGGCGTCCGTGCCGGCCTGGGCTGGTAACCACTCATCGGCAAACTTGGTGTTGTCGGCGTAATCTGGGCTGACCGTCACGATCTTGGTGCCGCGATACCGCACCTCAGCCATCCAGTGCGCGTCGGGAGTCCGGGTGACGGGAACGTTGGAGCCCCACATCATCAAATAGGTGGCATCCCACCAGTCACCGGATTCCGGTACGTCGGTTTGATCACCGAAGACCTGCGGGCTGGCGACCGGAAGGTCGGCGTACCAGTCATAGAAGGAGGTCATCACTCCGCCGATGAGCTGGGTGAAGCGAGTCCCGACACAATGGGAGACCATGGACATCGCTGGAATGGGTGAGAAGGCGGAGATCCGATCCGGCCCGTAGGTCTTGATCGTGTGCACCTGAGCCGCCGCGATCATCTCAACTGCCTCGGCCCATGACACGCGAACGAGTCCACCCTTGCCGCGAGCCTGGTGGTAGCGACGCCGACGTTTCGGGTCATTGACCACGTCGGCCCAGGCGACAACGGGATCGCCGAGCCGCTGCTTGGCTTCCCGATACATCTCGAGCAGGACCCCGCGCGCGTACGGATACCTGACCCGGGTGGGGGAGTAGGTGTACCACGAGAAGGCGGCACCGCGTGGGCAGCCGCGGGGCTCGTACTCCGGTCGATCCGGACCGACTGAGGGATAGTCGGTTTGCTGGGCCTCCCAGGTAATGATCCCGTCGCGGACGTAGATCTTCCACGAACAGGAACCGGTGCAGTTCACACCATGGGTAGACCGCACAACTTTGTCGTGACTCCAGCGATCCCGATAGAAGACATCGCCAGCGCGACCGCCTCTACGGAAGGCCACCCGACCGTCATCGGACTCCTCCCATCTGGTAAAAAACCGGCCGAGTTTCAATAGCGCATCGGATGCCTTGCCATCGACCCCGGCGGCGACGGGAGGATTCATGAATTGACGATATCGATCGGTTTGACCGCTGGGGAAGTGACCAACGGCCCTACTCCGCATGGATTAGCCCAGCCGGGCGCTCAGTGTGTATCTTTGTCCGTTGGTGCCGCCCGTCGAGCGGCATTTACGCGGCCCCTATAGCTCAGCAGGCAGAGCGTCTCCATGGTAAGGAGAAGGTCTGCGGTTCGATTCCGCATGGGGGCTCGGACTCCGTCTCCGGTGCCACCGCGCATCGGCGGAATATGCGGTCTGTCCGGACCGTTGCCCGACCAGGAAACTGGTAGCGGAGACCGCAGCGGGATAGCTCAGGCGGTAGAGCAAGCGGCTCATAATCGCTGTGTCGCGGGTTCGAGTCCCGCTCCCGCTACCGGCACGACAAGCACCGACAACCCGACAAGCCCGACAACCCGACAAGCCCGACAACCTGACAAGCACTGAAGAAATCTTGAGGACACGCTATGGCCAAGACCGTTGATGTACGGCCCAAGATCACGCTGGCCTGCACACAGTGCAAGGAGCGGAACTACATCACCAAGAAGAACCGGCGCAACGACCCCGATCGTCTTGAGCTAAAGAAATTCTGTCCCCGCTGCAAGACTCACACCGCGCACCGCGAGACCCGCTGACCAAGCTGCGCGATTCACATCCCCCGCTGATCGGGCTTGCCCACGGCAGCCGGCATCCCGAGGGCAGCCGCGGCATCGAGCGGCTCATGGCAGCCGTTGCCGAGCAGGCGAGGATCACCACACGGCCGGCGTACCTCGATCTGGCCGAACCTGACCTCGGCGCTGCCGTAGGCCAGCTGACCGAGGCTGGCCACACAGAGGCGGTTGTCGTTCCGCTGCTCTTCACCGAGGCCTATCACGCCACCGTAGATGTGCCGCAGACCGTACGCGATGTCGCCGCCTCCCGGCCGTTCCAGCTGATCGTCGCCGACATCTTGGGCACCCGCGATGATGTGGCGGACCTGCTCCGCGAGAGCATGGTTGCATCCGGCATCGCTGATCACAGCTCAGTCCTGCTCTTTGCTGTCGGCTCCTCAAATGCCGCTGCTAACGAGGCTGTTGTTGATCTTGCGGGGCGCCTCGCCGAGGGTCGGCAGGGTCGGGTGCAAGCGTGTTTCGGGACCTGTCGTCCACGCATCACCGATGTTCTCGACGGCTTACCCGAACCGGTGGCTGCGGTGCCGCTGTTCCTTGCCGATGGATTGCTGCTTAGCCCCCTCCGTACGCTGGCTTCCGAGCGCGGTTGGCAGCTGGCCGAGCCGCTGGGGGAGCGAGCTGCCGACCTGGTCCTGAAGCGTTACGACGGCGCGCGTATGCAAACTTCACCACAAACTCAAGTCCGTTAGCGTTGAGTCATGGCCATTACGGAGGCTCACGCCGGCCGCCGCTATCCACCGTGCGATCCCTATGAGGTCTCGGCTGCCAAGATCGTTGAGTTCGCGACAGCGCTGGGCGACGACAGCCCTCGATATCGCGGGGAGTCGCCCATGGCGCCGCCCACTTTTGCTGCGGTCATCTCGGCACGGGCCTGGGACCAGTTGTTCAGTGATCCGGAGCTAGGGATCTCACTGGAGCGGGTAGTGCACGGGGACCAGCGCTTCACGTTCATGCGCCCACTGCATGCTGGCGATGTCGTCATCGCCACCATCGCGATCGATAAGGTCCGGGTGCGCTCAGATTCAGAGCTCATTTCGACAACGGTGGACATCGTTAGCCGCGACGGTGAGCCCATCTGTATTGCACAGGCCACCTTCGCCCACGCTCGAGGGGCCCCCGCATGAAGGCCACAGCATGAAAGCCACCGTGGTTGACGGCGTGGAGATTGGCATCAACCTGCCGGCCCTGACTGTTCGATTCACCAGGGAACGGCTAGTCCGTTACGCCGGCGCCTCGACCGACTTCAATCCCATCCATTACTCAGAGCACTTCGCGAGACAAGTGGGCCTTCCAGGTGTGATCGCTCATGGGATGCTCTGTATGGGAACAGCGCTTCGGGTGGTCACCAATTGGGTAGGGGACCCCAGCCGGGTGATCTCCTACGCTGTCCGGTTCACCAGGCCAGTGGTAGTGCCCGACGACGCGGACGGTGTTGAGGTGGAGTTCGGTGGCAGTGTCTCCGCAATCGACGGGTCGCTCGTCACCGTCAGCATTGAAGCGATCAGCGATGGGCAGAAGGTCCTGGGTGCCGCTCGAGCAGAAGTTGATCTTGGGGTGCGAGTCCCGCATCGTGATCGTGAAACCTGAGACCAGTGTGCGCCCTGAACGTGTCGAAGGGTGCGAGTTATTGGCCGACTACACAACGTTGCGGGTAGGTGGCCCAGCACGCCGGATGATCACGGTCGATACTGAAGCGGAACTTGTGGAGACAGTGCGGAATCTCGACGCACGTCGCGAACCGCTGCTGATTCTCGGAGGAGGTTCCAATCTCCTGATCGGCGACTCTGGCTTCGGCGGCACGGTGATCAAGATCGCCACCCGGGGCGTCGACGAAGACACCACGGCATGTTCCGGTGCAGTGATCACGGTGGCAGCCGGCGAACCGTGGGACCCGCTCGTGAGTTATGCCATTCAACGCGGCTGGAGCGGCCTAGAGACCATGTCGGGCATCCCCGGTCTCGTCGGTGCGACGCCGATCCAAAACGTCGGCGCGTACGGGGCGGAGGTCAGCGAGCTGATCTCCATGGTGCGCACCCTCGACCGCTCCACCGGACACA